>Ga0222671_1000060_pt1 | contig 80356 bp, 185 predicted proteins | sample AntAcemetagen797_FD_179849 | JGI IMG/M metagenome (GOLD analysis project Ga0222671, IMG submission 179849) | Saline water microbial communities from Ace Lake, Antarctica - #797 | ecosystem: Environmental > Aquatic > Non-marine Saline and Alkaline > Saline | place: Antarctica: Ace Lake... | reverse complement strand
AGAGAATTTGATTCTAATAATAATCGAATTTATCGTGAAGATAGTAATGGATTTTGGGTAAAAAGCGAATTTGATTCTAATAATAATGAAATTTATTGGGAATATAATGATGGAAATTGGGTAAAAAGAGAATATGATTCTGATAGTAATGAAATTTATCATGAGGATATTAATGGATTCTTTTATATAAAAGAATATGATTCTAATAATAATGAAATTTATTATGAAGATAGTGATGGAGATTGGTCAAAAAGAGAATTTGATTCTAATAACAATCTAATTTATCATGAAGATAGTGATGGAACTATAATAGATAACAGACCTAAAGAAGTTAAAAGATTAACTCATAAAGAAATATGTGAATTAATTGGATTTGATGTAGAAATAATTAAAGAGAAGGAATAATAAAATAAAATGAAACTTAAAATATTATATATCAATGTAACTGATGAAATAAATATATACAATTCAAATAATAAATGGGTTTATTTTGAAAATAGTAATGGAGATTGGATAAAAAGAGAGTTTGATTCTAATAACAATGAACTTTATTGTGAAGATAGTGATGGATTTTGGGTAAAAAAGGAATTTGATTCTAATAACAATGAACTTTATTATGAAGATGGTGATGGATTTTGGGTAAAAAACGAATTTGATTCTAATAATAATGAAATTTATTATGAAGATAGTAATAGATTTTGGGTAAAAAAGGAATTTGATTCTAATAACAATGAACTTTATTATGAAGATGGTGATGGATTTTGGGTAAAAAACGAATTTGATTCTAATAATAATGAAATTTATTATGAAGATAGTAATGGTATGATAACGGATAACAGACCTAAGAAATGAAACTTAAAATATTATATATCAATGTAACTGATGAAATAAATATATACAATTCAAATAATAAATGGGTTTATAGTGAAAATAGTAATGGACTTTGGGTAAAAATCCAATATGATTCTAATAATAATGAAATTTATTGGGAAAATCATGATGGACTTTTGGTAAAAAAAGAATACGATTCTAATAACAATCTAATTTATTGTGAACATAGTAATGGATTCTTTTATATAAAAGAATTTGATTCTAATAACAATGAACTTTATTGTGAATATAGTAGTGGACTTTGGGTAAAAAAAGAATTTGATTCTAATGGTAATATACTTTATCGTGAAAATAGTAATGGACTTTGGGTAAAAATCCAATATGATTCTAATAATAATGAAATTTATTGGGAAAATTATGATGGAACTATAATAGATAGTAGAACTAAAAAATAAAACTTGTATATATCATTTCTTTTTCGTAAGTTTGTAAATTATAATAAGGGAATATTAAATGGGATTGATAGAACACGCACAAAAAGAATTACGTTTGGCAGGTGTAGATAGTAAAGAAGCTATGTACGATGGTATGTTGTATAATGCAATTATGGAATTAATAACAACATTCAGTAAACAAGGACATTCTGGTTATTCAGCAAGAATAGTAATTGATATATTTAACAAATTAGCTAATTTTGAACCTATATCACCTTTAACGTATGAAGACGATGAATTTAATGATAATAATAAAAATATAAGACGTTCTGATGTATTTAGAGAAACCGAAGATGGTAGATTTTACTATATCAGTGCTATACAATGGTTAAATCCAGATGGTAGTGTGTGGACTGGTACTGCTACTTGTAATGGAAAATCAATATCATCAACACAATATATTAAACATAGAAATATGCCATTAAAAACATTTACTATTGAAGTAGATGATGATTTTAATGTATTAAATAGTGATGATTTGAATGATGTGTTTGTTTATTATGATAGATATGAAACTTAAAATATTATATATCAATGTAACTGATGAAATAAATATATACAATTCTAATAATAATGAAATTTATTGGGAAAATAGTAATGGAGATTTGGTAAAAAGCGAATTTGATTCTAATAACAATAGAATTTATTATGAAGATAGTAATGGAGATTGGTCAAAAAGAGAATATGATTCTAACAGTCTTGAAATTTATTATGAAGATAATGATGGATTTTGGGTAAAAAGCGAATTTGATTCTAATAATAATGAAATTTATTGTGAATATAATGATGGAAATTGGGTAAAAAGAGAATATGATTCTAATAACAATAGAATTTATTATGAAGATAGTGATGGATATTGGTCAAAAAGCGAATTTGATTCTAACAGTCTTGAAATTTATTATGAAGATAGTAATGGATTTTGGGTAAAAAAAGAATTTGATTCTAATAACAATAGAATTTATTATGAAGATAGTAATGGTATGATAACGGATAACAGACCTAAGAAATGATACTTAAAATATTATATATCAATGTAACTGATGAAATAAATATATACAATTCAAATAATAAATGGGTTTATTGTGAAAATAGTAATGGACTTTGGGTAAAAATCCAATATGATTCTAATAATAATGAAATTTATTGGGAAAATAGTAATGGAGATTTGGTAAAAAGCGAATTTGATTCTAATAATAATGAAATTTATTGTGAATATAGTGATGGAGATTGGTCAAAAAGAGAATATGATTCTAATAATAATAGAATTTATTGTGAAGATAGTGATGGAGATTGGTCAAAAAGAGAATATGATTCTAATAATAATGAAATTTATTGTGAAGATAGTAATGGAGATTGGGTAAAAAAAGAATTTGATTCTAATAATAATAAAATTTATTATGAAGATAGTAATGGATTTTGGGTAAAAAGCGAATTTGATTCTAATAACAATAGAATTTATTATGAAGATAGTAATGGATTTTGGGTAAAAAGCGAATTTGATTCTAATAACAATCTAATTTATTGTGAAGATAGTGATGGAGATTGGTCAAAAAGAGAATATGATTCTAATAACAATGAACTTTATTGTGAAGATAGTAATGGATTTTGGGTAAAAAAGAGAATATGATTCTAATAATAATGAAATTTATTATGAAAATAGTAATGGATTTTGGGTAAAAAACGAATTTGATTCTAATAATAATTGTATTTATTGGGAAGATAGTAATGGATATTGGATAAAAAAAGAATTTGATTCTAATAACAATCTAATTTATTTTGAAAATAGTGATGGTGGAACCTATGATTATAGACCTAACGGATGAAATATAAAACTATATATAATAATAAGAAAATTTATTTTTGGTGTATATATACGTATGACCACAAAATTAATTGTATTATAGGTAGGAAAATACATACATCACGAATAGAATATGATTCTACTGGTTCTCCACATTATTACGAATATGATAGTGATTATAATTTAATACAAATCCCCAAACCTAAGCAATGGTAGTTAAAACAGTATATAATAATGTACATATAATATATGATTTGTGTTTCGTCACAATATATCATATTAGAGATAATATTGAGTGTAGAATTGTGCATAGTTATGATTATGATAAGGTACATCATATCTATAGTGATGGTTGGTGGTCAAAACATGAATACGGTCCTGGTAATGAAGAAATTTATTATGAAGATGGTGATGGAATTATAATAGACAGCAGACCTAACAAAAAATAAAATTTGGAAGTTAATAAAAAATTTCGTAAGTTTGTATTAGTAATTCGAACAAATAATAATTTTAAATAATAATTAAGGAGTATAGAGATGGACATCTATATGGAAAAATGTGTTTCGTTTGATATTCATAACGAGAAACACGAAGAAATAATCTGTCAGTTTTTTGCTGACAACACAGTTGTATTTACTATGGAGCCAACTGAAGAAGATGATATTAAACATGATATTGGTTATGCTGATACAAGTGGTTTAAATCGTTCGTATGTAGAGTGGAAGCTAACAGGTCAAAATTCAGCGAGGGAATAACTTGTCAGAAACTAAAGTTTTAGATAAAGGGTTTGTTAGATTAGTTGATAGTATGGGTGATGATTCATCTATAGTTCAAGCAGCAAGAGTATCTTACGGTAAAGGAACTAAAACTGTAAATGAAGATAGAGGTCTAATTCGGTATTTGATTCGTATGAAACATTCTACTCCAGTAGAATTAGTAGATTTCAAGTTTCATGTTAAATTACCTATTTTCGTAGCTCGCCAATGGATGAGGCATCGTGCGTGTACATTTAATGAGTATTCTGGTAGATATTCTATAATGTCAGATGATTGTTATATTCCAGAGTTGGATAGAATAACAGAACAATCTACAGATAATAAGCAAGGTTCCAGTAACATAGTATTAGATGACGCTGATAATATACAACTTAGTATGGAACAACAAACGCAGTCTGATTTGGATAATTACCATGATTTTTTGGATAAAGGTGTTTCTCGTGAGATAGCAAGAATCAATCTACCTGTATCAAATTATACAGAATTCTATTGGAAGATTAATTTACATAATCTATTTCATTTTTTGAAATTAAGAATGGATTCACATGCTCAATATGAAATTAGAGTTTATGCTGAAGCTATCTATGAGATGATAAAAGAAATTGTACCTTTAGCATGTGAGGCATTTGATGATTATGTATTAAACGCAGAACAACTATCATCTAATGAGTTATTTGCATTAAGACATATGATATTCAGTAGAAATATATCAAAACAAGATATATCATCTGAACTACAGTCTATAGAACATAAATTATCTAAACGTGAATTAGATGAGTTTATTAAGAAACTTGGGTTCATAGTATAATATGTTAGTTAGAAAGATATATAATAATCATAATGTTTATATTACTTGGTTGTAATGAAGCATCAGAACCAGAATTAAATCGAGAAAAAGTAATTAATGACATCACATATATCTATACTGATAAAATGGTAGTTGATGGGCAGACTTACCTAATAACTAAATATGTAAGTTATGGTGTTTTTGTTAATAATCTAACATTAGATAAATTACAGAAAGAAAAATTAGAATTAGAAATCAAAAGATTAAAGAATCAATAATATGAATATATTTAAATTAGAAAATGACATAACTTCCGAAGTTGGAGTTATAATAGGTAGGTTTCATGTAGATGACTTACATAAGGGGCATATAGACCTAATACAGAGAGTTTCTGATAGACATCAGAGAGTATTAATATTAATCGGTACAACGTCTGTAATGTCCACTAAATGTAATCCATTGGACTTTATCTCCAGAGAGAGAATGATTAAACATAGATTTCCTAATGTTATATGTATGCCTATACAAGACGTACCACATTCAGATGAACTTTGGTCAGCTAATGTAGATATAGCAGTTAGAAGTGTATTTGCCAGAGGAAGTGTATTGTTATATGGTTCAAGAGATTCATTTATCAAGTATTACACTGGTAGATTTGATTGTGTAGAGTTAGCCGAAATATATACTGCTACTGGAACATCTATAAGAGATAAGATTGGTAGTGGTGTTTATGATGATTCTTCATTTAGAGCAGGATGTATTCATTCGTTCTACAATCAATATGATTCTGCATTTGCTTGTGTAGATGTAGCTATAATAAATACTAATAATGAGATACTATTAGGTAGGAAGGTTGGTAGAGATGGTTATTGCTTTATAGGTGGCTTTGTAGACCCAACCGATGATAACTATGAACATACTGCCAGACGAGAGGTATATGAAGAAACAGGAATAGAAATAACTGGATTGGAATATATTACTAACGCAAAGATAAACGATAAACGTTATCAATCAGAGAATAACAAAATATTTTCTACTTTGTTCTTAGCAAAATATAGTTTTGGTAAACCAACTCCTAATGATGATATGCATGAGCTTAAATGGTTTGATATATCTACATTAAAGTCAAGTATATTTATTGAAGCTCATAGACTTTTTTATGATAAATTACAAATGTATTTAAGTAGTCAGATTGTATATGAGAATCCATATAGAAATATCTCAATGGAGGATAACTCAGGTTATGATCCTACACCAACATGGAATATAACTTTTAGTGATACACTTGAAATGAGTGGATTACCAGGTATACCTTGTGTTCATGATGATGTATCACCATTGGTGATAACGTAATGGAAATATTAAAATTCATATTTAGTAGTGGTTGGATATTCATAGGGTGTGTTATACTACTCTGTGTTATAGGTGAAATTATAGTTGAAATTATTGATAGGATTAAACGATGAAATTTAAAACATTATATGATTATAATGATATTGTATATGTGATAATTAATATTAATGGATGTATTATATACAAGAGTCATAGAAATCATTCATTAGATAGAATCCAACAGGTATTACCTATGGCACAACCAACTGGAACGTTGTTTTACATAGATTATATATATGGAAACTCAAATGAAAATTAAAACTACATATAATATTAATGATTTAGAAGATGTTATATATAATATGAATAACAGAATAATCTATGGGGCGTATATAACAACCATCTATGGATATAGTATTAATTCAACAGACTGCATGATATATAATTTAGATAGTTTGGTCTGTAAATGAAAATAAAAACTAAATATAATTTTAATAGTATTTATGATAATATATTTGATTATGATGATAATTGTATATATGGGCTTGCTTCGTTAAGAAGAAATATAATATTTGCACCAATACAACAATATAATATCAATATAAATCCTATATCATCCCCAACAGGACAATTGTTTTATATAGATTCTAATATTACAGGAAAAATAAAATGAAATTGAAACATACATATAATATGACAGAATACATGATTATAATAGATAAATATAGAGTTGGAATTACACGTGGAATATCAACTGCTAAATTTGATTTGAAATTGAATAAATGGACGAACTATCATGTATATTACAATTGCATTTCTGATAGGATTAAATCAATGCCATCAGTAATAAAATGAGTAATATGAAAATTAAAAACACATATAATATGACAGAATACATAATGTTAATGGATAAATGTGGAGTTGGAATTACATATGGAATTAGCCATTATAAGTTTGATTTGAAATTGAATAAATGGACGCAATATGAATCATCCATAATTGTAACACTTAATAAGAAACGGTAGAAAAAATGAGAAATATATTCTGTGAAAGATTCACAAGAGATAAAAAATTATATACGATGAGCATAGACATTAAAGTCGATACTTCTAATCCGAAGATGAATGAGTGTGAGATTCTATCAATTATACGTGATTCCGATAAGAAACAAATGACTACGTTTGATTTAAAACATATAATACCAAATGGATTAGATGTGTGTGAAGCGTGGATACCAAGAGGTAATGATAAGAATGTATTTATATATAATACTGAACCTGGTTATCAAGATGTAAATTGTTCACTTCCTTTGTTATTCATTGTAGCTTCTAATTGGTATTCTTACTGGCCAAGCATATACGTCATAGATACATCTGACTTTGATAATATACATGTTACTTCGATAAATGAATATGATATATTTGATGTGAATAGCGTGTATAATATGAATATAGATAAGTTTTCTATATTTGATTTAATCAGTGTCAAATTATCTTACGGAACTGATAATGTTATAAATGAATTTAATGTATCTCTACCATTGATGGATGACGTTGGATTGGATTACGAAGAACAAATAGAAAATAAAGAATGTAATTATAATGGTAAACGATATAGAGTTGTATCATACAACTATAGTGATAATATTGCTAAGATAGAAGAAATAACCGATATAATATCAGTTAATAAAAATGATTTGAAATTTGATAAAGAATTAGCTAAGCCAATAACAAAGTTTGTAATATGATATGTATATTTAAAGGTTGTAATTGTACATTTTTAAAATATAGTTTAGATTGTAAGTATATAACATTACTTAGAAATCATGATATATTAGTTGTTGATTATGATAGAGTTTCATTTATTAATATAACGAAATGGAGTGTATAATATGAAAAGTACAGATATGGGTCTATTGAATATGTTATTAGTTCTATTTATAGGATTGAAATTAACTGATAATATAGATTGGTCTTGGTGGTTAGTGTTAAGTCCAATGATATTAAATATACTTAGTGTGGTTGCACTATATTCTATAGACAAGATATGGAAGAAAGTCGATCCAGTTGGGTATCAAAAAATGAAAGTTAAATATATGGTAGGTGATGAATGAGTAAATCCAATTTAATGGTGTTAGATAGTATATTTGGATTTGGTAAATATGAAGGTAGTATGTTAGTAGATTTGATTGATACTAATATAGAATATGTCTTATGGTGTATTCATCACGATATAATTTCTGTAGATAGCAATACTATGGAGTTAATAAATTCTAGAATTACGGATATATTTTAAGGTAAACATATGAATTATAGTAAAATTGATTTTCTAATCATAAATTAGACATTGTAGAAACGGAACATATTACGATATATGACTTTTCTATTCCAAATAGAAGAATACTTAATGTTGTGTTCGTAGTCGGTAAAGGAATAACATCCGTAACTGGTGATTTTGGTAATTGGATATTTTCAAAAGAATTTCACCCTATTAACGATGATACAATATCAAGAGGTTATGCTGATAGTAAATTAACATATCTATCAGAACAAACATGTTCAAAATTTGATACTGGTGACACTATAGAATTAATAGAACAATTCAGGAATGAATTTATTGAATTGCACGATAGAGATATGAATGAAGATGAGGTAGATTGGTTAGAACAATTAGATAATCATGTATATGATGAAATAGAATATACATATGTAGCTTATAGAGAAAAACCAGATAATATTGATTATGATTCTGTTCCATTTGGAACTATAAGGCATCCAAGATTAGATATAATCTATGATGTGTTCGATGAAATATGTAAAGTTAAATAAAATTTGTTAATGTCAACATAAATTCGTAAGTTTGTAAGTAAGAGTTGAACATAAAAAAATATTAGGGATTATATGCTTCCGTATGTGTTTAAATTCAAAGATAATTTGGATGAATCTAAAGAATATTTTTTAGATAATATAAAACATTGGTTTATCAAATATAGAAATGGATTGCCATCAACAATGGTATTAAATAAATATATTCGTGATTTTGAGAACGGTGTATTAGTTTATAGACTCCCTGATGATTGTTGTAGGTTTTTAAGAACATTTACTTGTTGGGAATCTATTGTAAGGGGCGATAAAGTAATTAATAAATTAGATAATGGTAGTAATCATTATCGAAATTTAAAAATTGGAAATTTAAAAATTGGAAATTTATAATGGCTAATGAATCAATTGGAATGATATTTGGATTTATTTTTATAGGTGGAATCGGTTTAACTATTGCACTTTTACTAATTTTAAAGTCTTTTGGAAAGACATCAGCCCAATTATATTGGGAGAAACATTTATCCGAAAGAGATGAAGATTGGTTAAATCAATATCCACCAAAACCAATACCAAGATTCCCTGAAGACCCAAATAACGAATGGTTACAGATGGTTGCTAAAGAAGAAAGGGATTTATGGTCTGCACATCAAGAAATTGAAAGACATTATGATATATAGAAATTGAACGTTCTTTAAATAATTCTGGGTAGATGGCGAAATTGGTAAACGCTTATGTCAGGTCGTAAAATCGACACACTCTATGAGTTCCGTAAATGCAGACGTGCAATGTAGGTTCGAATCCTACTCTACCCACTAAATAACAAATGGATTAAAATGAATAAATACAAGTATATCACTAAAGTTGTTGATGGTAAGCCATTAAGCAAAAAGAAAATAAAAAAATTACATAAACAATATGAATTTTTTATAGATGACGAACGTTTAAATTTTATTAATATTGGTGATTGGACTGAAATGTTCGATGCTAACACAGAAATGCATGTATATGATCAGTTCTTAACAGAACATATAGTAGATAAGGTGCCTGTGATTGACTTTGAAACCTTATGGTTAGAAGTAGAAGAAAACTTTAAATGGAAACGTGTTCATAAAACTATGAAATACTTAAATTGGGAATGGCAAGAACATGGTGTTCCAAGTAAAAAACAAATTAAAGCACAAGCTAAAAGACTATTAAAGTATTCATTTGATACTGGTAATGCAACTTCTACTGGTGGTTTATATGCCTCTTGTGATGAAGATGGTTTATTATTACAATTTGTATTAGATAGTTGGGATGTATTTTATGAATGAAGATTGGAAAGGAAACACTCAAAGTGTAATGGCTACGTTAAATGCAAGTAGTCACTCTGATACTGACAGAGAACAAAATGATTATTATGCTACTCCACCTAAAGCAGTATCACAACTGTTAGAATTAGAAACATTCCAAAATAATATATGGGAATGTGCATGTGGAGAAGGACATATATCAAAGGTATTACTTGATAATGGATTTAATATTATAAGTTCGGATTTGATAGATAGGGGTTTTGGTGAAGTATCAAATTTCTTAGAAACTACCGATGTATTCGACGGAGATATAATCACTAATCCACCATTCAGTTCTTAGAAGGAGTGAAGAGAGGTATCATCTATAAGAAATATCCACCTAAGAAAGTTTATGTTGTATCTCGTAACATTAGATGTGCTAAAAATGGTGATTTTAAGAACGCTACAGGTAATGCTTCTACGTATTGTTGGTTCATATGGGAAAATGGTTTTGGTGGTGCTACGGGGCTTGGTTGGTTTAATGGGGATTAAGAATATATGAGATTTAAAAAACTATATAATGATAATATTAACATGACAATTAATGATTATAATATGTCAATTACATCTACATATCATTCACCCATAGCAAATAGAATGGTATCCTGTGTACGAGTAATACCAATGAATGAATATGGTAGTTATGACTATTGGGAACAAGATGATAGATGGCATCTAAAAACGTACAAAACTGGTTCTATGGGCGAATATCTAATATGTGATATTCACGAGAATCCATCAGAATATATAAATAATATAATATATAAATAAGGAAATATAAAATGAGTGAATCACATGATAATCCCGGAAATTATTTTAGTAATTTCCTAAATGAGAATAAACCTCACTTCAAACAAGAAGTAAAAGTAGCAATAGGATTACCTATGTTATTTCCGTTTATACCGATTAAATTCTTTAATTCATATCAAATGCTTAATAAACCTACTAATCACGTTGTAGTGGCTATGCCTGGCTCAATAACAACAATAGCAAGAAATAACATATGTGATGTAGCTGAACAACAGAAATGTACTCATGTTATGTTCTTAGATACTGATATGACATTTCCATCAGATACAATACAGAAGTTATTAGCTCATGATATGGATATAGTTGGTGGATTGTATTTTGAAAGATATGAACCATATAAACCAGCTGTATTTTGGAAACACCCTGATGGTAGTGGTGATTATGCACTTAGAAATGATATACCTTATGGTGAAACTATAGAGTGTGATGCATTAGCTACTGGTTGTATGTTAATTAAATTAGATGTTCTTAGAAAGTTAGAGAAACCTTGGTTTGAGTATAGAGTAGCTGAATATGGTTCTAAGAAAGAAATTAAATTCTTTTCTGAGGATATAGTATTTAGTGAACGAGTTAAGGAATTAGGATATAAGATATTCGTTGATACTTCTATTGAATGTGGTCATATATTGAATGATGTAGAGGTTAATCGTGCTTGGTGGGAAGCTCAACCTAAACAAGATGTTATTAGTAGATGATACTTAAAACTTTATATAAAGTTATATATCCTATATGGTTGTATGATTCTAATAATAATAGAATTTATATTGAAAATAGTAATGGGTCTTGGATAAAACAAGAATATGATTCTAATAATAATAGAATTTATTGTGAAGATAGTGATGGATTTTGGGTAAAAATAGAATTTGATTCTAATAATAATAAAATTTATTATGAAAATAGTAATGGATTCTTTTATATAAAAGAATATGATTCTAATAATAATGAAATTTATTATGAAGATAGTAATGGATTTTGGGTAAAAAGCGAATATGATTCTAATAATAATGAAATTTATTATGAAGATAGTAATGGTATGATAACGGATTATAGACCTAAGAAATGATACTTAAAAAATTATATATTGATACTGTAATTCATAATCCTATAGTGCTATTTGATTCTAATAACAATCTAATTTATTGTGAAGATAGTGATGGAGATTGGGTAAAAAAAGAATTTGATTCTAATAATAATAAAATTTATTGTGAAGATAGTAATGGATTTTGGGTAAAAAGCGAATTTGATTCTAATGATAATTGTATTTATTGGGAAAATAATAATGGAGATTTGGTAAAAAGCAAATATGATTCTAATAATAATAGAATTTATTGGGAAAATTATGATGGATTTTGGTCAAAAAGAGAATTTGATTCTAATAATAATCTAATTTATCGTGAATATCATGATGGATTTTGGGTAAAAAACGAATTTGATTCTAATAACAATAGAATTTATTATGAAGATAGTAATGGATTTTGGGTAAAAAGCGAATTTGATTCTAATAATAATGAAATTTATTATGAAGATAGTAATGGTATGATAACGGATAACAGACCTAAGAAATGATACTTAACAAATTATATATTGATACTGTAATTCATAATCCTATAGTGCTATATGATTCTAATAATAATGAAATTTATTATGAAGATAGTAATGGATTTTGGGTAAAAAGAGAATTTGATTCTAATAATAATAAAATTTATTATGAAGATAGTGATGGATTTTGGGTAAAAAACGAATTTGATTCTAATAACAATAGAATTTATTATGAAGATAGTAATGGATTTTGGGTAAAAAGCGAATTTGATTCTAATAATAATGAAATTTATTATGAAGATAGTAATGGTATGATAACGGATAACAGACCTAAGAAATGATACTTAAAAAATTATATATTGATACTGTAATTCATAATCCTATAGTGCTATATGATTCTAATAATAATCGAATTTATCGTGAATATAATGATGGGCACTGGCTAAAACAAGAATATGATTCTAATAATAATGAAATTTATTGGGAAGATAGTAATGGATATTGGGTAAAAAGAGAGTTTGATTCTAATAATAATGAAATTTATTGGGAAAATAGTAATGGAGATTTGGTAAAAAGTGAATTTGATTCTAATAACAATAGAATTTATTATGAAGATAGTGATGGATTTTGGGTAAAAAACGAATTTGATTCTAATAACAATAGAATTTATTGGGAAAATAGTAATGGAATTATATTTGATAACAGACCTAAAAAATAAAATTTGTTTATATCAATTTAATTTCGTAAGTTTGTAATTATAATTTAGAACTTAATGAGATAATACAATGAACAAAGTTATAGCATATCATGGAAATGGACTTGGTTATACAAATAAAGATACATACTTAAAATTAAAAGATTATATATTAACTGATAGTACAGTATATAAATTACCAGATAATTTATTATGTTTAACTTGGTCTGACTATACAGATAAAATAACTGATGCTGAATTAACATATACTAATAGAGGATATGGTGAATTACTTAGATTGGGTATAGATGGTGGGCTTGGAGATTGGTATCAATATAATAAAGTAGTTAATACAGACCATCCAGATAAATGGGTTAACATAAATAAATACTTTCTATTGAAGGACTTTCTATTAACAACCGACTTATCTAAGTATGATTATGTAGTGTGTATGGATGCAACTGATGTTCTTATCAATGGTGATTTAAATGAGTTAATCAAATATTTTGAAACTTTGAATTGTAACACACTATTCAACTCCGAAACTAATATGTTTCACGTAAAAACAACACAGCCGTTCCAAGAAGAGATAAATAGAAATCATGGAATAGACGGTATAAACAAGAGATATAAATATCTAAACTCTGGTTTCTATATAACACGTAAAGATGAATTATATAAATTAGTTGATTTTGTATTAAATTATTTTTTAACTATGCTTACCACTAGTGACCAGTGCATATGTCACAATTACTATAAATTAAATTATCCTAATGTTAGAGTTGATTTAAACGATGATGTAACGCAATGTCTATTTGATAACACTGATATTCGTGATATTAATCTATGATATTTAAAACTTTATATAAAGTTATATATCCTATATGGTTGTATGATTCTAATAATAATGAAATTTATTATGAACATAGTAATGGATATTGGGTAAAAAAGGAATATGATTCTAATAATAATGAAATTTATTATGAAGATAGTAATGGATTCTTTTATATAAGAGAATATGATTCTAATAATAATCAAATTTATTGGGGAAATAGTAATGGATATTGGTTTAAAAGCGAATTTGATTCTAATAATAATGAAATTTATTGTGAAGATAGTGATGGAGATTGGTCAAAAAGAGAATATGATTCTAATAATAATGAAATTTATCGTGAAGATAGTAATGGAACTATACGAGGTAAAAGACCTAAAAGATGATACTTAAAAAATTATATATTGATACTGTAATTCATAATCCTATATGGTTGTATGATTCTAATAATAATGAAATTTATTATGAAAATAGTAATGGATTTTGGGTAAAAAGAGAATTTGATTCTAATAATAATAAAATTTATTGTGAAGATAGTGATGGATATTGGGTAAAAAGCGAATTTGATTCTAATAACAATCTAATTTATTGTGAAGATAGTGATGGAGATTGGTCAAAAAGAGAATATGATTCTAATAATAATGAAATTTATCGTGAAGATAGTGATGGAGATTGGTTAAAAAGAGAATATGATTCTAACAGTCTTGAAATTTATTATGAAGATAGTGATGGAACTATACGAGGTAAAAGACCTAACAAAAAATAAAATTTGGAAGTTAATAAATAATTTCGTAAGTTTGTATGTGTTTAAGAAACAAAAGAAAATATATAACAATCAAAGGGAACTTAAATATGATAATAACTCAAGATATGGGTAATGTAAATCAAAATGATTGGATAGGACAACATCCATTTTAGGTTTTTTTATCATTGACTCTGAGAAGATGGAAGAACACAAAGAAGAACATTTATATAATTAAAATGGATTTGGAGAGAATATGAAAATTACACAACATAGACCAGCGTATATGACGGCTTTGAAAATGAAACTGTTGAGTTTAATAGTGTCGATGAAATATTAAATATCGAATTTGTTAAGAATTTTAGCAAGAGTGAAACATTCTACAGATATTCATTAAGCATTTGGGATAATCCGATTTGTACTATTGAATCAATCAAGGTTTACCATATAGATAAAGTTCTTGTTGATTTAGTTTCGAAGTATCCGTGAGTTATAATTATTAAATAAAGGAGAATAAATGAAAAAATTTGAAGGGCTAACATTAACAGAATCTAAAAAGTCAAAGGTCAATTGTTTTAAATTAACAATTTCTTGTGATGTAGAAGATGAAGGTGTAGTAGAAGAAAAAGTTAATTGGTTTCCAGAAGAACAAATTGAAGATTACATGGACATTCTGAAATTCATTAAATATTTAATGAATAAGAAAACACATATAGAATCTTGTAATTATTCTGGGTTGATGGAAGAAATGGGTTATACGGAAGAACAGATTTCTGGCGTAGAAGATGAGTTAAATTATATTGCTATTAAAGCTCAATACGAAACAGAGTCAGAAAATTGTGATCACCGAATAGTAGAGTTTATTTACTATGATGAAAATGGTGTGATGTATAATGTGGAAGTTGAATGATGAAGAAGTTAAACATAACATTTAAAATAAAATTAGGAATTGATTAAATAATTCCGTAAGTTTGTATATTATTCTTTCACAGAGAAATAAAAAAAGTTTTTAAAATTTAATTAATAAAGGTATTATTATGGGTTTATTCAACTCAACAAAAAATACAGATTTACAGTCAACTAATGACTATTCATTATTCAAATTACATCCTAACAATAGAGATGTAGATAAAAAACACGTTGATAGTCTAAAGGCATCTATGCAAGTCAAGTACATTATGCAACCTATCATTGTGAATAACAAGATGGAAGTGATTGATGGTCAACATAGACTTAAAGCAAGTGAAGAATTAGGATATGAAGTATATTTCATTAAAGGTGATTATGAACTATCTGATATGGTAGCATTAAACACCAATCAGAAGAATTGGTCATTACCAGATTATGTGAATTATCACGCTACAAGTGGAAATAAAACATATCAACAATTATTAGATTTATCTAATGAATTTGGAGTTACAATATCATTAGTTTATTATAATACGATTGCCAATAAGGATGTGAGTGGTAACACCAATAAGAAAGAAACTAAAACATTGTCTATGTTCAAAAACGGTACATTGCAATTCAATTACGAAGATACATATGCGTTATTAGAAAAGGCATCTAATGTATGTATTGCTTTAGAAACTAAAATGGAAACTAGACTTGTAGCTGCTATACGTAATATAAATCAAAGTGATAATTATGATCATGATAGAATGGTTGCAAAATGCAAAAAATATAATTATTTATTTGAGTTGAAACGTAATGCAAGTGAATATATAGATTTATTAGAACAAATCTATAATTTCCATAACAAATATAAGTTATCCTTAAAATACTAATTGTATGTTAGATATAAAAAGAATATTCTATAACCACTTAAAACATGGTTATTCACATGATGACGAATGGTATAATGACTATTGTGTAGATGTAGAGATTTCTAAAAGAAATCAATATGATATTAGGGTGTTGGTTACGATAGTTGATGAAGATGGTGATGAAGATGTATTATACAACGAGTCTATACCATTCGATTGTTATGATGATTTAGAGATTATATGTGATACTCTATTTCAATCAATATATGCTATATTCAATATTAATGTTAAATATAAGGTTTAATTTTATATTTATTATAGTAATTTTTAAAATTTAAGGTAGTAATAATGTATTTGAAATTAGATGATACATGTAATGAAGTTAAGATTCTACAGGAACTTCTAAATAAAGCTATACAGTCGAAATTAACGACTGATGGTATATTTGGTAAAGGAACTAAAGAGGCAGTTGAAAACTTCCAACGAATACACAAATTAAAAGTTGATGGTATCGTAGGTCAAAACACCTATTCTGAATTATTAACTTCTCAAACGGATAAACACGAACTATATGAATCACAGGGTGATTGTGATATAGTTGGTTCTCCAAGAGAACATATAAATAAAGATAGTAAGTATATATGGCTATTAGATGCTGGTCACGGTGGAATGGTTAATGGTAAATACGTTACACCAGGAAAAAGAAGTCCAAAGATACCACCAGGTGTATATGAAGGTGTTGTTAATAGAAAAATAGTTGGTTATTTACAAGAATTACTAATTGATAATGATATTGATTGTGTTGTTATAGTTCCAGAAGAAGAAGATGTTACTTTAGGTGAGAGAGTTAGGCGAGCTAATAAAATACATAAAGAAACTGGTAGAGCAAGATACATCTCTGTACATTGTAATGCTGCTGGTGATGGTGTATCTTGGAATATGGCTAATGGTATGGATACATTTTATGATGCTACATCATCTAAATCAAGGGATATGGCTGAAACTATCCAAGATAGACTAATTGAATTTACTGGTAGACGTGATAGAGGTAGTAAAGTAGCTAACTTCTATGTATTACGAAGTACAATTATGCCTGCTATATTATGTGAATGTGGATTTATGACTAATTATGAAGAAGCATTGTTATTAGGTAGTGTAGAATTTCAGAAGTTGATAGCACATTCTATTATGGAAGGTATTTTAGATATTGAGAATGAGTAATTGAAATGGATTTAGTTAGAGAATATGATTGGTTGGACATGTGGACTGAACTTCGTGTTGGGGATGGAGAAGCATATATAGATTATGATATAGCACATCCAATGTTATGTAGTATCCCTCATATAGAGTTTATTAGGAGTATCAGTCGTAATACTGGATGTAATATCATATATTGGTATATGATAGAATATAGTTGTAATATAGAGTTAGAAATATACAGTTTATATTCTGAATATATAAAATGGAAATTGATTCAATGACAATAGTATTGACATTTTCATCTATATATAAGTTTAGAATTAAACAACATATGGAAATTCATAAAAAGTTTACAAGTGGTATATATATGAATATATTCCATATATATAAATATGCAAGTGATGACTCACATGTATTTGGGTTTAACATCGAAACATTATATTCTGAATATATAAAATGGAAATTGATTCAATGACAATAGAACTTGTATCTCATCATAAAAATTTATTTAATAATTATTCATTTACATATGATCATAATATTGATAATCCTTTATTTTATAATGTATATGTAGACTTGTTAATTGAAACTGATACAGGTATCATGTATAATATGGCTTATGGGCATAATACATTTCGTATTCGTATTAATCCGATAAATGTATATTCTAAATATATAATATGGAAATTGATTCAATAACAAAATAAAATTTGTTTATATGGATTTAATTTCGTAAGTTTGTAATTATAAAAAAGAGATTTTGTACAATATAACGTACAAAACTAAATTTAAAAATTTTTAATTAATATTTATTAAAGGAGCTTGATATGGCTATTGATATATCAGAATATGACATCGATAGATTCACAGAAGAACAGAAGCATGTATATTTCTCTATGTTAGATGAGATTATAACAAGTAATAAAATCGTAAATCCAATAAGTGGTGAATTTATTGATGATGAAGGTAACACTTATACAGCCGATGATTGGGATGATGCTAAATGTGTTGAAATATTCAAGCAAGCACACGAGAAATGGGTGAATGGTGTTGATTTTGAATCTTATAGAAAGTAGGAACTTTATATACCTCTATATGAATATAAATGTGATAAATGTTGTAAAGTTGAAACCATATTAGAAAAATCTAAACAAATAGATGGGTTTGAATGTGAATGTAAAGATGGTGTTATGTTACCAGTTATATCACGTATATCATCTCCAAATTTTAAAGGTAATTGATTTTACGGAACAGATTATAAAAAATAGAGGGTTGGGTATTGGATTTATCCAAAATAGAGATTGATATTCTCAATCTTAGAACGGAAGGATATGTATTATGTCATAATGATATAAAACGTGATATAAACAGTATATGCACTCAATACAGGACAGAACATCAATATGTGATATTATCTTCTACATTGTATAATAAGATGTGGCAGAACGACATTAAAATGGTTTATTTTAAATCTGATGAAGAAGGTCACGCTAAGATAATTGATATTATTTATAGTATTTATGTAAAGAATACTATTGGTAAGAAAGAAAGTATAGAATTCTTATTTAATTATGATAAGGATCATCGGAAAAATAGAGATTTGGTTAGGATATTAAACAAGCAAGGGTGGTATTATTCGCATTAACAAAGATATATATCTTGTATTTGTTTTAGATGGTAAATCAATATCATTAATCAGACATAATATAGTAGATGAAAATATCATTATTGATGACATTAAGGATTTTATAATTCATATAAAGAATAATAAGATACCAATGGACTTGTATAGTATAGCTAATAGATTTGTTTTATATAGTTTCTTTGATGATATTTCATCTAATAGGAATTATACTGATTCAGTTGGGTATATGGCTTTAATAGATAATTCTATGAAATATAGTAGTAAATACTCATTATATTCAGGTAAATATAATAGATATATATCTGGAGTTGTAGAATTAAATCTAAATACATTAACATTAAACATTATAAATTATGGATTTAAAACTTATTTTAAAAACGATTATATTAGGAACAGACAGTGAAACATAAAAAAGTTTTAAAATCTCTAATAGAAGAGTTCAGATCAGTTTATAATCTATATCATATAGAAGTTCAATCTTATGATTATAAGAAAGACTTAAATGCTTATGCTGTGTATATACAAGAGAATAAAGGTGATGAACCATTTAAACTTTGCAATCGTTACTTTACTAATAAGGAATTACGTGAGTTTATAAACAATCTATTAGAATTTAAAGATCAAATTAGGTTAGGTAAATGATAGAAGAAGACCAAATTAGATTTGCTATGTCTAATACTATGAGTAATAAAGAGGCTGCAAGATTTCTTAGAGTTTCGTTTAATACTTATAAGAAGTATTCTAAAGCGTATATTGATTCCGAAACAGGAGTTAGTTTATTCGAGTTGCATTTTAATCACGGAGAGAATAAATATAAATCTGTAGAATATACATCATATAAGTCTATGCCATTAGAGTCTATATTAACATCCGACGGTAGAAAAAGTCCTATTGATGATTGGAAGTTAAGAGATTTATTAATTGAAAATCAATATAAGATTGATAGATGTGAATTATGTGATTTTGATGAGCAACGTATAACGGATGGTAAAGTGCCATTAATTTTAACTTATATAGATAACGATAATAACAATAGAGATATATTTAATTTACAATTTGTATGTCCTAATTGCTATTGTTTGACTGTAGGTGACATAATAGGAACTAACAAGATATGAAATCTAAACCAAGTGAATTCGACTTTAGAGATAAAATAATATTACTGGAATTTGTAACATCTATAACTCAAATGAAGGGTATGAATATAGATCCACTAATATTAGAATCAGCTAATAAGTTAAAACAAGATGCAATTAACGATGTAAGTGGCAGTGAAGTTAAATTTTTAAGATTGAGGGATGATATACTACAACAAGTCAATAGTAGTTATCATGTGAATTAAATGACAAATAACGATAAATTAGACAATAGAAAAGTTAAATTTGAAGAAGATTTAGTTTCTTTAATAGAAAAGTATCAATATGATATTTTAGAAGAATGTAATTTAACGATTGATATTACTATCAATACACAGATGGATCATAGTGGATTATATGAATATCTTATAGATTTTAAGATATAAACGAATAACAAGGTATATTTATGTATAATAAAGAAGTTAAAATTAAATCCAAAAAACACTCTGATATAGAGTATTTAGTATTAACTGGGTTTTTTAATAAGTTGGTTTATGATAATAAAGGTTATTATTATGGTAGTTATATCATAGATAAAGATAATCAAGAGATATTATCAGAGTGCGATTCGATAAAGGAGTTATAATTAGATATGATTACATTTCAATATAATGTTATGGACAAATCAAAACATACATTACAAATATTAGAAAAAGACGATAGTGGTAGTTACGAAGCTATTATAGATGGTAAACATTGTATGATAGATAATGGGTTTCTACATAGTATAATCGTTATCAAGAATGAAGGTGATGATGGACAAGCAACTAAATCTATGATATTAGGATGATAGTAATTTCCGTAGTTGATATAGAACGTAGAATATTCAGAGTTTATACTAAGAAGTATGAATATAAAGAATATCCATTTAATAGTGATTGTGATATTACTAATAGTAAATTGGTACGTAGATATATACTTCATAAAATAAATGATATTAGTAAGAATAAAAATAAATACGATATGTATGTTATAATCACTAATACTGATACTATAGATAAATTTAATGATACTTATACTGTAAATAACATCTTAACTGATAAAGTTAATATTCTATTTACTTTTAGAAATTTTAAAACTAATAAACATTTGATAGTGAGTTAATATATGCTAATATTATTTATGTGGATATACATATTACCATCCTTATTCTGTTACGCTGTGTATATTATAGCTGATCCAGAAAGTGATGCTACAACAGAAGACGAATATGATGTTACTGATCTAGCGATAGTAACTTATTTTATACCTCTTCTAAACATAGTAATTATGTCATTGATTGTATATGGTATGGTAACTGCTAATTACGATTCGGATGGAGGTGATGAATAATGAAAATGAACTATATTTCTATGAAGTTATATATAATACGCTATCTAATGAACGTGTGTATATACACAAGCCAAGCTCATTTGTAGAATACAAAGACTTAACATATAAACTAATATATTGTAAAGGTTGTATCTCATTATTAATCACATCAGAACTTGATGTGTTTTCATTTGGTATTCAATTTGTGAGATATACTGATATTTTCACAGAGTATATAAAGTGGAAATTGAGTAATTGATTTATATTTATATCTGAATTATATTTTTTGCTTTAAATTAGAGAATCAACAATGAATTTATATAAATCAGGTTATATACAATACTCATCTTCATTATCACAATCAGTTTTTAATGCTTCTTCTTCGTTATCCTATTCTAAGACTTATTCCGAAACAGCACTATTTAATACTGCGTTAAACTACGATGGTACGACTTATACTGCTATAACAGGGATTTTGTCATTTGACACTAAAAATACGTCTGAACGTGATGTATTAAGCCCTACGGTTAGTTATAATATAACTGGTTCAACTGTAAACTTCCGAAGTAAAACTCTACCTGATGGAGTTACAAATTCAATAAAATTAATATCTTATAATGGAAATCTAAGTAGCGATTCAGCTTATAGTATTATTAGTACGTCTAATAGTGGTGTTGTAGTTGGTGAAATAACTTTAGATGATTATTATAATTACACGACTGGTAGTGATAATTACCAATCAGGTTCATTACAAGATTCTGGTTCTTTTACTTTAACATTAAGCTCATCAGCTATTAATAGATATGGTTATACTAATTTAATTGCTTATACAGATCATTTATATCAACAGGTAGATATAAATGATAAAGAAGACCGAATAGATTATATCAATACATCAATATTATCCGATCCATCTACATTCTCAGCATTTAATCGAGTTGATATAAGCTCAAATGGAACTTATATAGCGTCAGCTGATGTAAAAGTTTTGGTATTTAAGGCAACAGGTGAAGGTAGTGATAGAACATACACAAAGCTAAGTTCTCCATCCACATTTCCAAATGTAAACACAGTTAGACATACCAAATTCTCACCAAATGTGAATTATTTATGTGTTAGTGTTGATGGAAATCTAACTGGTGCCAATATAAATAAGGCATTTATGTATTATCGAAGTGGAGATTCATTTATAAAATTAAATTCACCAGTATCAAATAATTTTAATTATGACGTAAGGTATTGCGTATGGTCACATGATGAAAATTATTTAGCTAGATTAAATGACAGTGGTGCTGATGGTAATATTCAATTTTACTACAAATCAGGTACAGGTTCAGGAACTACATTCACCAGATTGACATTCCCCACTACATTACCTGGTGGAAGACCTGTATTGGGTGAATTTATAGATGGTTCCAATTACTTTGTAATGTCTACAGATACTAATTTAGTAACATACTCAGCTAGTGATAGTGGGGTTAATAGAACATATACTTTATTAGGTAGTCCAAGTACAAAACCAAGCACAACATCAGCATATAATGGTATATCTAAGACTACAGATGAAAACTATATTGCTATAACATCAGCTACAACACCATATTTATTTATATATAAACATAATGGGGATGGAACATTAACTAAACTAAATAACCCAAGTAGCACGGTAACTGTTTCGAACACATTTGCGTTTTTACATAATACAAATACATTAGTACGAAAACTAAGTTCCAAGTTACAAGTTTTTAATATAATAGATGATGTCGTTCAGGATCCACTTATATATGATTTGGGTCTTGTAAATGCAATCAATTATGCTATGGCAATTGATTCATCATCAACATATGGTGTTATCGGTGGTGGTGGAGTAATCACAACTTCAAGTGCATGGGAATTAATATATTTACCGCATATAACTAACAATTTCACTCAAACAATAATATCACATTCAGATATAAATTCATTAAGTTTAAATCCATCTGCGTTACCACAACACACATTTAAGAAGTTAATAGAACCTGATTATAAAGGAACTATTCAATTTACATCTTCTTTATCGGAATCGGTTTATAACGCATCTGGTTCATCTTATTATAGTCGTAGTTATGATATATTTGAGAGTGGTATGGAAATATCACAATCTAAATATATTAATAGAACTGGATTTGTTTCTTTTGATGTTCCCCAATACAAAACTGGTAATTCTACTGTTACAGCGTCATTAAACTTTACATTTAATGATAATGCAAGTGTATTTAGATCTAATGTATTACCTACTGACGTAGAGAATAAATTATATATTACTTCTTATACTGGTAGTATAACTGGTGATGCCGAATATAGTATTATTAGTTCTTCTTATCAACTCCCTACGGAGAGTATAATAGGAACTATCGATTTAGATAATTACTTTGCTTATACAACACAATCAGGTGTTAATATAGTTAGTTCTTCTAAATTGGGTAATTATACAGCGTCTATAGTTATACCATCGGAATCTATCCAATATGGAGAAACTAATAATTATTTGGTTTATAGTGATTTCTTTAAGAAGAAAGAAGACTTTGTAAATCAGGTTGAGGGGTATAATCCAATAAACATGGCAATTTCAACTGGATATATTAATTATAATGAAAGTACATATCCACTTGGAGTTTCATCTGTGAATGATTATTTTGCATTGCAATTTGCAGCCACACCATACATGTATATATATAGAAATAATTATAATAATACATTTACTCGCATGAATAATCCATCGTCAGTACCAGCACTTACGAGTGGCAATAATAGAGGTATTGATATTAGTTCGGATGGTACGTATATAGTAACAAAGGATGATACTACTTCAAAATTTAGTGTTTTCAAGCGAAATGTGAATACAATTACTAGATTAGCAAATCCAGATACATTACCACCACAAGCATCGAAAGGAATATCAATAACTAGTGATGCTGAATATATAGCTGTTAATGCAACAAATACATCACCGTATTTTTATATATATAATATGAATAGTGATGTGATGACTAAATTAAATGATGCAAATATAGACCAGTTTCCAAATGGGTATGTACTCAATCTTAAATTTAGTTTGGATGGTAATTTTTTGGCTGTACAACACAGAACTTCACCATATCTATCAATATATTCTGGTAGTGGTGATGGGTTGAGTCGTACATTTACTAAGTTGGATGACCCAAATACATTATATGTACAATTTGACCATAATCGATTATCACTTGATTTTAGTAATGATGGTTCACGGCTATTATTAGGATTTCAAACTTTATATTATGATAATATATTGAATAAATATAACAATCTTGTATATAATAACACTATGTATGGACATAACCAAGCAACTATATCTGGTGATGGAAATTTTGTTTGTACATATGGTGGAACTGCTGGTGTATACCCTATAAGTTATGATATAGATGCCAATACAAATTCATATGTTAGGATTGATGACCCATCAACTATACTTGGTAGTGATGTAAGTTACATGGCTTTACCACCAAATGACAAATATTTGGTTGTTACTCGTGTATCATCACCATATGCACAACTTTATGATTTAACCAATATGACATCAAATAAAACATCATTACGTCTTAATCCAGACATCAAATTAGAATTAGACGTGAATTACCCATTAGGTAAAATTGGTAGTGTGGGTGAAACTCCTATGTCAAATACAAAAAGAGTAAATAACAAACAAATAAATGACATAGATAATATAAGTGGAATAGACAAAACATAGTGTTTGATAATACATATATAATAACACTACTATTATTAGAAAATCATGATTTTGATTCTATGCTATACTATATGACTTTGGGTGATATAGTGCCTGAATGGAAAATGGAATTTGTCGCTGATATATACAAAGAGTATATTTGTTGGAAACTTATGACGGTGGACTATGATTGCAAAGATACTTCACATTAGCAATTGATGATAACTATACAATATTGTATATGCATAATCGTGTTATATTTCACGATATTGATTTTGTAAATCATATCTTTTATTATGAAAATATTTTAGTAGAGTATATAAAGTGGAAATTAACAGAGATTTAATTAATTCAATGACAAATGTCGAATGTGATACTGAGTTTTCAATTGATAATTTCATATTTGATTTGATTGAGGGTATCACGTACGAAACTATGGAAGAATATGATATGAATATATCAATTAAATTCATAAATGAATATATAGGGTATCATTTAGAATTATATACTATGATTAATGATGAAAATGACAATGTGAATAACTATACTAAATATATAAATCGACATCTAACCAATACATCAAAGCCAATCTTTAAATCATACATATTCTGGAAACTGACCAACTAAAAAATAATATTTGTATTTGTCAATTTAATTTCGTAAGTTTGTAATTATATTTTAAATGAAATACGAGAAGTTAAAATGAAATTTGACAAAAAAGAAATACGTCGGTTAGTAGATGAAAAGTATATTACCGAGAACAGACACCCAAACTACAATATTTATGTATATAAATATACATCTAAGACTGTATATGAACGTTATTGGAACGATTATACATTAAACCTACGTGGAACTGTATTAGACAGATTCTCTAATTTAATATCTATACCATTCTCTAAATTCTTTAATTATAGCGAATACCCATCTCTTGAATTTTCTGATGACACTACCTATATCTATGAGAAGATGGATGGTGCATTACTAAACTTATTTAATTATGAGGGTAAATGGAATTTTGCAACTCAACAAAGGTTCGTTTCTGAACATACAGAACGAGCAATGAAAATATTTGAAGGTAAGTATATAAAGCTAATGCCTATATTAGATCCAACAAAAACATATATGTTTGAGTTAATATCTGATGTATCACATGTAATTGTTAATTATGAAGAAGAAGATTTACATTTATTAGGTGTTAGGAATAACGTTACTTGTGAATATGATAATTTTGAATATTTCAATTTAAGAAATATGTTCTCATCTGCCAAAATATTATTTAAAACTAAAAAACCAGAAGAAGTAAATAATTTTATAGCTAATATAGACACCATATTAGATGAAAATTCTGAAGGTGTTGTTATATACCAACCTACTAATGACATACGTGTAAAGGTTAAAACTCAACGTTATATAGAACTGCATAAATTACTATATGTTAATAATGAACGTGCTATGTTTAATTCGTTAATACAAAATAAGAATATAGTCGATGAAACTATATTAAAAGATATACCTGATGAATGGTATAACAATATTAAGACTATGCAAAATAGAATTAAATCTGAAATGGATAGAATTATAAGTGAAGTGTCAATCTATGTTACTGATAATAGAGATGTAATCCGTTATATGTTAGAGAAGAATAAAGAAAATAGAAAGTTAATGGCTATATCAATCAAAGATTATAAATATAAGCATGTGGTATTCTCTCTATTAGACGATAAGAAAGATGATGAATTGTTATTTGATATTATCAAATCTGAAAAGAAGTGTTTTAATGAAAATTAAGAAATTGTATTTTGATTACCATATAAGTTCATATGCTAACGTAGGTAGTGTGATGTCACCACTTAGGTTTGATATGTTACATTCTATGTCATTCGATACTAAAGGTCGTTATACTTATAAATACTAAGGGAAATTCAAAATGAAGATTAAGAAATTATATTTACCTCTTGATATTATGATATATATACATGACTATAAATTTAGATGGGTATATATATGTACAACCAGTAATTTCTTTGAATGTTACATTCATACTGGTGTGCGTGTGGAGAGTTATAGTGGATATAGAAGTGATGAAGATTAAGACGATATATTTACCTCTTGATATTAATATTAATGTAATAGATGTAAAACAGAGATATATCTATACATGTCTATATAGTAATTCCTATATGGGATATATCTATTCTGGTAGCGATGTTATGCAATATTATGATGAACGAGATGAAGATTAAAAATATATATACTGACGATGATATATTACTCTATGCTATATGGAAACCGAGAATGGTTTTATGGGGTATATCTATATTTGGATTGGAAGATTATATGTCTGTTTTTGATACCGATGGATTTTTACTATGATAGTTAAAAATTTATATATAAATTCCAATTTTAACTGTATCATGTACGTCAAGGATAACGAATACAATATAATATATGGTTGTTATATACATGTAGGTGGGTATTGGGTAAAACGTGTTATAGGTTCTAATAATAAACAAATATATTATGAAAATAATCATGGGTTTATAATAAATGAAAGACATAAGAAATGATACTTAAAAAATTATATAATGATGTAACTGGTATCATGAATATATTAAATTCTAACGAGAATTCTATATTCTGGAAACACACTGATGGGTTTTGGGATATACAAGAATATGATTCCAATGGAAATATAGTTTATTCTATTAATAGTTTTGGGAATTGGTATCGATGTGAATATGATTCTAATAATAATCAAATTTATCGTGAATATAATGATGGGCACTGGCTAAAACAAGAATATGATTCTAATAATAATGAAATTTATTGGGAAGATAGTAATGGATATTGGGTAAAAAACGAATTTGATTCTAATAATAATGGAATTTATTGGGAAAATAGTGATGGATATTGGGTAAAAAACGAATTTGATTCTAATAATAATGAAATTTATTGTGAAAATAGTAGTGGGCACTGGGTAAAAAGAGAATATGATTCTAATGGTATGATCTATTATGAGGATAGTGAAGGTGAGTTGGTAGATAACAGACCTAAAGAAAATAAAATTTGGAAGTTAATAAATAATTTCGTAAGTTTGTATTATAATTTTAAACAATAAATGGATTTGATAAATTGATAAGAAATATATTCACTATAATAATAGAATTACTAATGTCTACTTTGGTAGTATGGATAATAACTACATACTCAAAATGGAACTTTAGTGACACAGACCAATGCTTCTTATTTATATTACTTTACATAGTAATGCAATTAAACAAGATAAAGTTGGCAAACGCATTAGTAATAAATAATTTGGTTATTGATAGTACGTCAGTAACAGAACCGAAAAAATAATAAGGTAAATATGCAAAACAAGAATTTAATAGATAGTTTATTGATGTATCAAATAGACATCAATATAGATGGTAAAGTAATATCAGTCAAAGTAACTGTTAAGAACTTCGAGCCATTAAGAATAGAACCAGCTGTAAAAACTAATGATGATTTAATGTTGTTTATGAATTTAAAGCTAGACCAGAAGAAAGCTATAAATAAAATAATATCGGATCATATGGAAACTATTAGGTATTCGATGGAGTACATACCAAATGAAAGTTAATTATGATTATCAGCAATTATATGACTTAATATATGAAACTATAACTGATTTGGAATATGTGCATAATTTGAAACTTAATGATGCATTGATATTAACCGATAAGATAGTATTAGTGTATAAACGTGATGTAATGGTTTTAATTGACAAATTCGGTAGAGACCTACAAGTCCATATACAATTAATTGATACTAATATCAAAGTTTTACTTGAAGAATATGATGATAGATACCAATTTATCATACAACGTAAATTTTAAAACAATAAACAAAGAAGAGATATAAAATGAAAAATGTAGAGTATAATATAGTAGATAATAAAATAGAATTGACTTGTAATTTGGATAATGATTATGAATTATCATTAACTATATATAATAACGAAGATTACTTTGTATGTGACTTCACTATACATGATATATCTGATATTAATGATGTATTGGTTACAGGTGAGAATATATCATTGGAAGAGTTCGGTAAGAAAGCAAATATTAAATTCCCAGATTATAAGTTTAGATTGGTTAATAGAAATAATCAAACTATAGAATTATTCAATTATATGGTTGAAAGTAATTATACACATAAAACTATAATATTAGCAACTGAAACTGGATTTGATAGTGTGTTCATTATAGATATTGAATATGCTGAGTTCGTGGAAGACTCATGTGATATGGCATAATGATAGTTAAGAAATTATATAATATTGTGTTTGATCCAATAGATATAAACAACTCTAATAACAATCTAATTTATTGGGAAAATAATAATGGATTTTGGGTAAAAAGCGAATATGATTCTAATAATAATGAAATTTATTATGAAGATAGTGATGGATTTTGGGTAAAAAGCGAATTTGATTCTAATAATAATGAAATTTATTGTGAAAATAGTAATAGATTTTGGGTAAAAAAGGAATTTGATTCTAATAATAATGAAATTTATTGTGAAAATAGTAATGGAACTATATTTGACGAAAGACCTAAAAAATGATACTTAAAAAATTATATATTGATACTGTAATTCATAATCCTATAGTGCTATATGATTCTAATAATAATGAAATTTATTATGAAGATAGTAATGGATATTGGGTAAAAAGAGAATTTGATTCTAATAATAATGAAATTTATTATGAAGATAGTAATGGATTTTGGGTAAAAAGCGAATATGATTCTAATAATAATCGAATTTATCGTGAAAATAATAATGGATTTTGGGTAAAAAGCGAATTTGATTCTAATAATAATGAAATTTATTGGGAATATAATGATGGATTTTGGGTAAAAAGAGAATTTGATTCTAATAATAATCTAATTAATCATGAATATAGTAATGGAATTATACGAGGTAAAAGACCTAAAGAAACAAAAAGATTAACTCATAAAGAAATATGTGAATTAATTGGATATAATGTAGAAATAATCAAAGAGAAGGAATAATAAAATGAAGATGACTTTAGAAAAATTACTTAAAAATCAAGAATTTCCGAAGGAACTATTTGATAAAAACGGAAATCAAATTTATTGGGAACGTAGTAATGGAGATTGGTCAAAAAGCGAATTTGATTCTAATAATAATGAAATTTATTGGGAAAATAGTAATGGAGATTTGGTAAAAAGAGAATTTGATTCTAATAACAATCTAATTTATTGGGAAAATAATAATGGATTTTGGGTAAAAAGCGAATATGATTCTAATAATAATGAAATTTATTATGAAGATAGTAATGGATTTTGGGTAAAAAGCGAATTTGATTCTAATAATAATGAAATTTATTGGGAATATAATGATGGATTTTGGGTAAAAAGAGAATTTGATTCTAATAATAATAGAATTTATTGTGAATATAGTGATGGATTTTGGGTAAAAAGCGAATTTGATTCTAATAATAATGAAATTTATTGGGAATATAATGATGGATTTTGGGTAAAAAGAGAATATGATTCTAATAATAATAGAATTTATTGTGAACATAGTGATGGAATTATACGAGGTAAAAGACCTAACAAAAATAAAATTTGGAAGTTAATAAATAATTTCGTAAGTTTGTATTATAATTTTAAACGAAACAATAAATAATAAAGGAAGTAATTATGTCAGTTAGATTCGATCTAATAAACAAAATAGACTCTATCCAATCAGAGCTACAAAGAAAATATGCAGGTGTTATCTTGTCACAAGGAGCAACCTTATATATTAAAGGTGCGGCTGGAACAGGTAAATCAGCTGTATTACGTGAACTTGCTAAAAGTTTAGATATGCAAGTTATTGTACTTGTAATCTCACAAGTAGATGAGGCTGATTTAGGTATCTATCCAGAAACTTATGATTATATACCTGATGATGAACCTAATGCTAAACCAGTTAGATGTTTTAGATATTTACCTGCTGAATGGGCTATCAAGGCAAGTCAACAACCAACGTTAGTTATATTTGAGGAATTGAATAGATCAACTATAGAAAAGAGAAATGCTTGTTTACAGATTTTAACTGAATGGAGAGTAGGTCAATATCTAATGAACAAAGAGAATGTATTTTTTGCCGCATCCGGTAATATAGGTAATGAAGATGGTAATGACGTAGATGAATTTGATAATGCTATGATTAATAGATTGTGTATTATGAATCAAATATCAAACTATCAACTATGGAAATCAGAGTTTGGTGATGCAAACGTATCAAGTGTATTAATGGATTATTTAGATTCGACTGGTGGTAGTGTTATACACGATCAAGCACATGTTAAGAATAATACAGCTAATCGTACTCCATACGCTACAGAACGTAGTTGGAGTAATCTATCAGAGTATATAGTTAGTATTCATCATACAGACCCAACAGATCCTAAATCACCTATTAAGGATAAAGGTAAATTAATCTATGAATTAGATAATAATGGTATTGCACATGGATATATTGGTAATAATGCTATTAAATTCATTTCATACTTGAAAAATTCAAATGATGTATCAGTAGATAATATATTAAATGATTTTGATTTAGTTAGAAAATCAATTAGAAAATTAGAACAATCTGACGCAACATCAATTATATATGACTTAGGTAAGTTAGATATTGGTGCATTAAAAGAATCTCAAATTATGAATATATTTGCTTTCTTAGATTTAATGCCATCTAAGGATTTACGTGCTACTTACATTAAAGATGTATTTATGAAATGTATTGATGAACATGGAATGAAATTAACATTTATAAATGATAGACCTTCATATTTCAAGCCACAATTCATTAGTAATTTCAAATTGTTTAGAGATAACAATATGGAGTTATTCAAAGAGACTATCAAAGGTTGTAATAATGATGAACTTGGCTTAACAAATACAAAATAAAGGAAAATAAATAATATGTATTTCGATTCAATAAAAAATATAAGAATACAAAATATATTAACTGAATTTATATTAAATTATAAATTAAATGCAAGGTTCTACGGATACTTTTGTCAATATATAAACTTTAGAGAAAACACACATACAAAGACATATCATCCATACGTGGATAAGCATGGTATGGTTGTATCATACAACTCTGAATTTATAGATAGTTTATCAGAAGAAGAATTAAGATATTTAATATGTTTTGTATGTTTTCAATTTATATCTAATCACTCATTAGTAGAAGTAACAAACGAAGCTACGTTTATAGATTTCTTATCATCTACGATAGTATTAACTAATATACTTAGTATGGCATCAGATCAAACTAACTTTAAACGTTTTGGGTTTCTACCTCCATTTCCAAATAAAGAACTTGATGATTATACTGTATTCTATAAGAACACTAAACATCTAACTGAAATTAATGAGGGTGTTAAAGACTATATCAATACTAATTACAAAGGTAGAATGGATTATAGTGATTTAACAGATAAACTTATAGAGTTAAGAAATATAGACCCTACATTAATACAAAAGTTAATGGAAGCTACTAAAGATATGACAGAGGAAAATAAAAATGACTATTCCGACATATTAGAGGAACATACAGAAGCTATACAAGCTATATCTGATACTAAAGATACTATCGAAGAGATAATAACTTCAATCAAAGAGTTCTTTGATTGGGTTGATACTGATAAATTCTTTAATAATAGTGATGATATTAAGAAGTATAATGAATCAAATAAAGAAGTAGAAGAATTTAAACCTGTTAGTGAAAATAACAAATCTAATAAATCAAGTGAATATACTTCGTTATTGAGAGTTCTTGCAAAAAAAGAACTTAACTTTGAAAGTATAGGTAGTGGTTGTTCAGGTAACAATTGTGAGAATAGAGGTTCAATTGAAAACGCATTATCATCAGCAAGAAATAGAGGGTCTGGTGCTGGTGCATTAGATAGACACTTAGATTCTTTAACTGAATCAAGAGTTGATTATATGAAATTAATTAAATCTAAAACTAATAGTTTAATGTCTAATTATACTAATAGAAAATACACTAAACCTAATAGAAAAGGTCTTAAAGGTATCAAAGGTAAACATAAGACTGGTAATGCTATAACTTGTATATTAGATACATCGGGTTCTATGTGGGGTTCATTAGAAGTTGTATTATCAACGATATTTAAACATGGTCTTCACGTTAATTTAATACAAATTGATACTAACGTTAAAGATCCAATTATATTAAAGAGTAAAGCTGACTTTTCTAAGATAGACTTGTTGGGTGGTGGTGGAACTGAATTGCAACCTGCTATTGACTATGTAGTTGAGAATGATAAATATAATAAACATAATGTAGTTATTCTAACGGATGGTTATACTGATACATTAGATACTTCTAACTTAAAGCAAGTGTTGATATTGTCTGTTGGTGTGGAATGTGATTTAATAACATATAACAATGTAACTCAAATTATATTAAATCCAGAGGAATTATAATTGTCAAGAAAGATATTAATTTCAAAGTTTAAACATAATAACTATAACTTTGAATTTAAAGAACCTATAGTTGTTTCTGTTGGTGGATGTGAACGTGGACAAGTTAAGTTATCTAATGAATACTTTGAGATTTACGCAAGAGGTATAAATTATAAAGTAGCACTAACGAATTTTAAGATTAACTTTATAACTGGATATAGATTCTATACTATGAGATATTTAAACCACTTAGCACCATCAGTACAGGAACTAACTTATAAATTCAGTAATGATGTTATAATACCAAGAAGAAAGATTAAATATGATGAAATTGAAGAAGTTGTATAATACTAATAATAGAATATTAAAACATTACTATAATGTTGTGTTGGGTGAGTATAGATATAAATATATTTACGGTTCACGTTGGTATAAATTATGAAACTTAAAAACTTATATAATGATTCTAAGCGATTGGAACTAATATATTCACGTATCAATCGTTATGTAGTCTATACATTACATCATACTACTGGTGGATTAACTTGGCAAAAGACAATAACTGGAATATTTAATGTGTCATCTAAAATATATAACGTTAAATGAAAATTAAACGAATATATATTGATATTACTAATATTCATCGTGTATATACAAGAAAATATGATGATCAGAATGTATTTGTAATAATAAATAATCCATCATATAACCATGTTGTATATCGGCACTTCTATAATAGAAGTGAAATTATGATACGACGTGATGAATATGATAAAAATTACAATTTAATTAGTGAAAATATAGTACGGTTTTGAATCAATGAATAATACATACCAATTAGGACTTTTAAAGAAGTATAGAAAATTATATACTTCTATTATAGATGAGTTTATTTCTAAACATGAATTTAAAGATGATTTGGAGTGGGTAGAAAGCGACAGGATAAAGGTAGGGGATATAATCATATCTTTAGACCTAATACTAAAAGACTTTCAATATAACGCACCTAAACACGCTATTTTAGAGTATATGGATTATAGATATGAATCCGATACAGATCGTTCCAGTTATTATGACTTTTTAAAGGGATTATATGCAAAGAAATGATATAGACTTCCTTATATAGAAGGAACATCAAGAAACACAAGAATACAAAGATATGGTTTCAGCTAAAGATATTGAATATAACAAATATATCTCTGAAATGGAATCTAAGGGATTTGATAATCAACATGATTATGAAGATTATATATTTAGTTCATTAATAACAAATATTAAATTAATATCAATATCAATTTCTGTAATATCGTTAATATGTATAATATATGCAAATTAAAACTGTATATAAGTCTGTATTTAGAGAACCAATGACTATATACAAGTTAAAGCATAAACTCGATTTCAGCTATCACAATAAAAGTAATTATTATGTATTTTATTATGATGAAAATGGTAAATTCATATCTAACAATATAAGAAAAGTCTGGAAATGATACTTAAAAAATTCTATAATACTAAACGTCAATCATGGATAATCAATAAAAATTACGAGATCGATTATGCGTTAGACATAGATGGTTATTATGCACATGAAAGAACTATCTAATCTACAAGTAAATTTATCGAATATAATAAATATTCAATATGGCATAAAATAAAATTAGGAAATGATAAAATAATTTCGTAAGTTTGAATTGTAATTTTTAACAATAACAAATTAAAAGGTAATTATAATGGGAACACGAAATCTAACAATGGTCATTTTTAATGACGAAGTAAAAGTAGCACAATATGGTCAATGGGATGGACATCCAGATGGTCAAGGTCAAACCGTATTTAATTTCTTGGCTAATACTGATTTAGATATATTCAAATCAAAATTAGATAAAGTTAGATTCTTTAATGACGAAGACTCAAAAACATACGAAGAGTTTTGTACTAAATGTGCAATTGATGGTTGGATGGATTCTAATCAAGCTAATACACTACACGAAGAATACCCATATATATCAAGAGATTTAGGTGCTGATATTTTAGAGATGATATTAAAGTCTGATGACGAAGTATGTCTTCTTAACGATTCAACTACGTTTGGCTATGATACTCTATTATGTGAATATTCGTATATAGTTGATTTAGATAATAACAAACTTCATATATATGGAGTTGACATTGGCTATCTGAATAGTGGTGATAATTGGTTTGAGAACAACAAATCTAAATATGAATTAGAAGATGAAGATTTTGGTATTCAATCATTAATGAGTATATTTGATATAAATGATATGCCTTCTTACGAAGATTATATATCTATATTAATACCTGTAGAAGTAGAATAGGAAGAAGATGAAGAAGATGAAGAAGATATTGATAAAGCTAACATAGGTTCGGTTTGTTTTTATGAAATGCAAAAAACAGAAGTAAGAATTGAATCTATAAAAGTTAGAATTGAAGTTCTTGAAGAATGTCTTCGAGGTGAGGAATTAAGCAATTATGATTTTTTATAATAAATTAAACGAGATTAAAAATGAAAATTAAAATATTACAAGGTGTCCCAGCATCAGGCAAGACAACCTACGCATTGGATTACTGCAATAAAAATACAGATTGGTTTCGAGTATCACGTGATGATATTAGAAATATGAGAGGTAAGTATTGGCTTCCTAAAGATGAGCAAATCATAACAGACATTGAAAAATCATGTATTAAATTTGCATTAGAACACAATAAAAACGTTATAGTTGATGCTATGAACCTAAATCCAAATCATCTTAGAACATTAAAAGATTATATCAAATCTATAGATCCAAATACACAAATCACAATTAAGAAGTTTCATGTGGATATTGTAGTTGCTATTGATAGAGATTCTAAACGTAGTAATCCAGTAGGAGAAAAGGTTATTAGAGAAATATATAATAAGTATTTCAAAATAGAACCTAAAGTCTTAAAACAAGATATATCATTACCATCAGCTATTATATGTGATATTGATGGTACTATTGCTGATAGAGTAGATAGAAGTCCATTTGAATGGGATAGAGTAGATGAGGATATTGCTATACAACCAATTATAGATATAATTTGTAAGTATAATGAATTAGGAACTGAAATTATATTTTTGTCTGGTAGAGATGGCGTGTGTTATGATAAAACTTTAAAGTGGATAAATAATAACGTTGGATTTACAACGTTAGATACTAAGTTGTATATGAGAGATGAGGGTGATATGCGTAAAGATAATATAATCAAAACAGAATTATTCGATAAGCATATCAGAGATAAATACAATGTATTGTTTGTATTGGATGATAGAGATCAAGTTGTTAAGATGTGGAGAGAAGAGATGGGTCTAACTTGTTTACAAGTAAATTATGGAGACTTCTGATGGATCGCAAATATGGAGTAGAACCTTTATTATTAGATAATATTAGGATTGATTGTAATGAAATGATGTTATATATGTATTTGCCTATTTACATAGAAGATTTACATGATAATATCAGAGTTCCAGAGAGATTAAAAATATTTAATTCATTGATATATAGTTCTATTGGTAACGTTCAATCTATGGATATAAAATATAAATATATGTATCTAACTGTTAAATGTAGGTATGTAGATAGATATAACTTAGCTAATAGACCAGGTTGGCACTCTGATGGCTTTGGTACTGATGATATTAATGTTATATGGTGTGATAATGATCCAACTGTATTTTCTATACAAGACTTTGATTTATCTGATGACCATAATCTTTCTATGAAAGAGATGACTAATCAATGTAATCCGATAAACAATAAAACTTATAATAGTTATGATTTGTTATTATTAGATCAATACGTTATACATAGAAGTCCTATTATAGAAGATGCAAAAATAAGAACGTTTTTTAAATTGAGTTTCTCTAATTATAGATATAATTTAATAGGTAATTCTCATAATTATTTATTTGATTATAAGTGGGATATGCATCAACGACAAATAGAACGAAATCATCCAATATATGAAGAATCTGATATTTCATGATACTTAAAAAATTATATATTGATGAAATCCATATTCTTATACGGATATTTAAATTTAATCTTAATATTAAGCGAGTTTATTGGGAAAATAGTAATGGATTTTGGGTAAAAAACGAATTTGATTCTAATAATAATGAAATTTATTATGAAGATAGTAATGGAATTATCGATGATAACAGACCTAAAAAATGATACTTAAAAAATTATATATTGATACTGTAATTCATAATCCTATAGTGCTATTTGATTCTAATAATAATGAAATTTATTGGGAATATAGTAATGGACTTTGGGTAAAAATAGAATATGATTCTAATAATAATGAAATTTATTGTGAATATAATGATGGATTTTGGGTAAAAAGAGAATATGATTCTAATAATAATCAAATTTATCGTGAAGATAGTAATGGTAAATAAAGGATAATAGACCTAAGATATGATACTTAAAAAATTATATATTGATGAAATCCATAATCCTATAGTGCTATTTGATTCTAATAATAATGAAATTTATTGGGAATATAATGATGGATTTTGGGTAAAAAGAGAATTTGATTCTAATAATAATCGAATTTATCGTGAAGATAGTAATGGATTTTGGGTAAAAAGCGAATTTGATTCTAATAATAATGAAATTTATTGGGAATATAATGATGGATTTTGGGTAAAAAGAGAATATGATTCTAATAATAATGAAATTTATTATGAACATAGTGATGGAATTATACGAGGTAAAAGACCTAACAAAAATAAAATTTGGAAGTTAATAAATAATTTCGTAAGTTTGTATTATAATTTTAAATAACATTAGAAAAAGTAAAATGAATAAATACTATATAAAATATCTCATCAACAAATTCAGAATCAGATTTAACAAATATATGTATAATGAATATTGGACTACTATCAAGCAAGAGACTATAGAATTAAAATCTCGTATCAAAAATGAATGCTCTGAAATGAACACTAATAGACATGCTAATACTAAGTTATTAAATAGCAAATGTTCCAAATGTGATAGTAGAAATGTCATAGATAAATACGAACGAATTAAAGGTAAAGGTTCGTTTGATATGTCTGGTAGTTCTGTTTTCGGAATTGGGTCTATGTCTGGTCGTAGTAACATTTCACTTGATACTAAAATTGTTAATGAATGTAGTGATTGTGGTAATCAATGGAAAAAAGCTAATTATAATTATAATTATCCATCTACTGGATTTGATAGTTATATTAATGAAGTTTACTGGTTTAGATATAGACATAACAATTTAACATCTGTAACATATGACGTTACTGATGCGTCAGAAAGTTATGATTCGTTAGAAGCAAAAGAGGAGGATTTGAAACTATATGTACGATCTACAACCAATGCAATCAAGAAATATTCTAATGGAATTAGTATAGATACTTTATTAGAACTATATAAATTCAAACCAATTGGTTATAGGTTTTCTGTAAGGAATTGTATCGCATTTTATAAAGGAAAATATAAAGAAGAATGTTTACGTTTATTTGATGTATATGACTTACAAGATAAATTAATCCGAGATAAGAAAAATACTAAAGGAATTAAATGATTGAAATAACGATATTAGGATTAACATTTTTAATCATGGCATTAATAACTTTAATTATTAGTGTGTTTACTAATGACGAGTTTACAGATATTATTGGTGCATTTGCATTTATATCAATGGTATGCTTTATTGTTTCATTTGGAGTTTGGATTTATAATTTGTTATTGGGATTAATAAAATGAAAATATTACATTTGTATAGTGGTATTGGTGGGAATAGAAAGTTGTGGGGTAATGAACACCAAATTACAGCCGTTGAATTTGACCCTGATATTGCAGCAATTTATAAATCATATTTCCCTAATGATAAAGTAATTGTAGCAGATGCACATCAATTTTTATTAGAGAATTACAAGGATTATGATTTCATTTGGAGCAGTCCACCTTGTCAAACACATTCAAGATTACTTACTTCTTGGAAAAACCAACCTAAATTCCAAAAACATATTAAATATCCTGATATGAAGTTATATCAAGAGATACTATTTTTAAAACATTGGTTTGATGGTAAATATGTAGTTGAAAATGTAATTCCATACTATAAAGCATTGATAGAGCCAACGATAGAATTACATAGACATAACTTTTGGACTAATATATCTTTAACTAAAAGAACATTTGAAGATGATAGAAAGCATAGGAACATTGAAGATAATACAACTGTATATGGTTTTAGTTTGGAAGGTATGAAGATAAAGGGTAAACGTCAAATATTAAGAAATTTAGTTAATCCTGAAGTTGGGAAGTACATATTAGATTCTCTAACTGATGATAATGTTAATCCATATTAAGTAAAGGTAAAATGATGAAAGATATTGCAAATATAGCTTTGGTTGGTATCGTCTTATTCTATCTGATGATACTTACTATTGAAAATAGTAATAGAATTAGAATTGAATTTCCATACAAATATACACCTGAAGAGTTACATGATGATAGTAATATAATATATAGATATGTTAAATGGGATAAGTGGAATAAAAGAATTGTAAAATTTAAAACTGATGAATTAGTTATACCAGTTATGAGAATAGTTAAGTGCAATGATGGTAAGATTGATACGTTTTATAGATATAAACAACCGATGAATTATATAATATTTTAAAAATAAAATTTGGAAGTTAATAAATAATTTCGTAAGTTTGTAAATTAATAATCAAAGAAAAGGAATAAAAATGTCAAAATACAAAGTAACTGATGAATATGCTAAATATTTAGAATTAGAAAATAAAATAGAATCGTTAGGAGGATTTGATTATGGTTATCTAATAAGTTCAAACGTAAAAATGATATTTAAAAAATTATATATGAATAAAGTCGATTATTCTATATGGATAAACGATTCCAATAATAATCAAATTTATATTGGTAATGGTGGTGGTTATTGGTTTAGAAGAGAATTTGATTCTAATAATAATGTAATTTATCGTGAAAACAGTGATGGATTTTGGGTAAAAAGCGAATTTGATTCTAATAACAATAGAATTTATTATGAAGATAGTGATGGAGATTGGTTTAAAAGTGAATTTGATTCTAATAGTCTTGAAATTTATTGTGAATGTAGTGATGGAACTATACGAGGTAAAAGACCTAACAAAAAATAAAATTAGGAATTAACTAAATAATTTCGTAAGTTTGTATTATTAAGATAAACAATTAAGGAATTTATTAAAATGAAACCAATCGAAGTAGTAAAATATGTTAATGATGGAGATACTAAGGGTTTCTGGTGGCATTTCTGGTGGAAGTGGGTAACATTAGGAACATCTATATTGATTGGATTAAATCTACTGATTTTATCTGATGTACTTGCCCTTGTTAGTTTTGTGTTAGTTTTATTAGTATGTTTGAGTAGAATTGCTTTTATGGATATTAGTTTATATGGGAGTTATAATGGACGACGTGAAGCAATGGCAAAGTTATTAATTAAAAAATACTTTAGATGAGATTATTATATTGATATTAGATTTAAACATCATACATATTATATTGATTTAATTTATATAAATCGTAACACCAATACATTTAATAGTATTAATGATTGGGTATATAATGAAGATGATATTATAAGTTTAACTGATGAATTAAAAGAGAAGTATAATAATATTAATAATGAACATCTATTATCTACCGAAGCAATTGATAGAATCAAAAGAAAATTAGATTTGTATAATAAAGAATTAAATAACTAACAAAGGATTAAATTGATTAAATATAATATAAATGGAAATTTAATAGTTTCCGATAAAATAGATGAACTAATAAATAAACCTATTATCGTTGATGTTATAGGTAATTTTGATGAGAAACAAGATAAAACATTTATTGAAAGTTGCGATAAAGCATTACAAACAGGACAAACGATATTACCTATTAGGATTGATTCCTATGGTGGTCATGCGTATTCTGTAATAGGTCTAATGGATTATATTGATAATATAAGAAATCAAGGAATAGAAGTAGTTACTATATGCGTTGGTAAAGCTATGAGTTGTGGCTCTATACTATTCTGTATGGGTGATAGACGTTATGTAGGTGATAGAAGTATGTTATTATTTCATAGAGTTTCTGGTTGGACACATGGAAATCAAGATGATATACAAGTTGAGGCAGAAGAAATAAAACGACTTGATAATACAATATATAATGATTTATCAATTAGAATGGGCAAAGAAAAGAATTATCTTCTTAGCAAGATGAAAGAAAAGAATTATGCTGATTGGTACGTTACGTCGAAGTTAGCAAAAAAAGAAGGAATAGCGACTGACATCGGAATACCTACGTTTGAAGTTAATATTGATACAGAATTTGTAATAGGATAAAATAACTATGGAAGATGAATTTAAAGCATACGTATTTGATTTAGAAACAAGAATTATAGAATTAGAAGATGCGTTACTCAAACAATCTAAATTGTGTAAAACACTTACATACGCCCTATCACAAACACAAACTAATGTTATAATGTTAAATAACGTTGTGTATGGCGAAGAAGATGAAGAGATTGACACAGATAAAATTAATTTATTAATTAAAATAGAATCTGAATATGAATAACGAAGTTGAATATCTAATGGAATTAGTGCGTAGAAATGATATAATAATATCAGAGAAAAACAGAACTATAAATCAAATGACTGCATGTATAATTGTATTGTTATTATCAATTACAGGTATAGTGTTTGGTGTAAAATGAAAGTTAAAAACGTATATGAGAATGATAACTTGATTAGTATATATAAGTATGTTAGTTATGGTGGTAGTGTTATTAGAGTTTTATTACTGATATATACCAATGACCCTAAAATGTCATGGATTAATAATGGGCAAATATGAAAATTAAAAAAATATATAAAATGAGTAGTAATATTAAAATATATAAAGATACAGATAGTTTTTTTCCAATATCTTTTATGTATGATTTTACAGGTGCAGTTGGACTACCACCACGTCTTTTAGGTATAAAATGAAAATTAAAAATGTATATGATAATAGTAATATTACAATATATAAGTTATGTCCACGTACAGAACAAATTTATCCACGTATAACATATCTTTCTTATATACTTGAAAACCAAATGCTATCATTTCTTAACAGATAAAGGAATAAAATGAAATTTAAAACACAATTACCACCTGAATTATCACATTTAATTGATTTAGATGAATTTGATATTGAGCAGTTAAATAAATCATTAAAATCATTAAAGTTAAAATTAGAGAAAAAAGTAGATGCACGTAATATCTTAAATGGAGAGATTAACAAATTAACATCTGTAATAGGCGAGATAGACACTAAAATTAAATATATAAAATCAATACCTACCGATACTCAAGTTAGCGACCACGCCATAGTTAGATATATAGAAAGAGTTAAGGGGATTAATCTTGATGATATTAAGAATGATATTCTAACGGATAGTGTCAAACGTAATATAAATAAAGTCGGTGATTGTAAAATAACTACTAATGATGGAAATTATATTATCGTTAGAAATAACATAGTTGTATCAATAGTTCCGATATAACAAAACTAAAATTAGGAATTAATAAATTAATTTCGTAAGTTTGTATTATTAATTGAAACAGAAATAAAAAAAGGAATAAATAAAATGAAGATGACTTTAAAAAAATTACTTAAAAATCAAGAATTTCCGAAGGAACTATTTGATAAAAACGGAAATGAAATTTATTGGGAAAATATTAATGGAGATTGTTGGGTAAAAAAAGAATTTGATTCTAATAATAATGAAATTTATCGTGAAGATAGTAGTGGTTATTGGATAAAAATAGAATTTGATTCTAATAATAATATAATTTATTGTGAACATAGTAATGGATATTGGTTTAAAAGCGAATTTGATTCTAATAATAATAAAATTTATTATGAAGATAGTGATGGATTTTGGGTAAAAAACGAATTTGATTCTAATAATAATGAAATTTATCGTGAAGATGATGATGGAACTATACTAGATAACAGACCTAAAGAAGTTAAAAGATTAACTCATAAAGAGATATGTGAATTAATTGGATATAATGTAGAAATAATCAAAGAGAAGGAATAAATAAAATGAAGATGACTTTAGAAAAATTACTTAAAAATCAAGAATTTCCGAAGGAACTATTTGATAAAAACGGAAATGAAATTTATTGGGAAAATATTAATGGAGATTGTTGGGTAAAAAAAGAATTTGATTCTAATAATAATGAAATTTATTGTGAAAATAGTGATGGATTTTGGGAAAAAAGAGAGTTTGATTCTAATAACAATAGAATTTATTATGGAGATAGTAATAGATTTTGGGTAAAAGGAGAGTTTGATTCTAATAATAATAGAATTTATTGTGAATATAGTGATGGAACTATACTAGATAACAGACCTAAAGAAGTTAAAAGATTAACTCATAAAGAAATATGTGAATTAATTGGATTTGATGTAGAAATAATCAAAGAGAAGGAATAAATAAAATGAAGATGACTTTAGAAAAATTACTTAAAAATCAAGAATTTCCGAAGGAACTATTTGATAAAAACAGAAATCAAATTTATTGGGAAAATAGTAATGGATTTTGGATAAAAAAGGAATATGATTCTAATAACAATCTAATTTATTGGGAACATAGTGATGGTATGATAACGGATAAAAGACCTAAATAAGTTAAAAGATTAACTCATAAAGAAATATGTGAATTAACTGGATATAATGTAGAAATAATTAAAGAGAAGGAATAAATAAAATGAAGATGACTTTAAAAAAATTACTTAAAAATCAAGAATTTCCAAAGAAATTATTTGATAAAAACAGAAATGAAATTTATTGTGAATATAGTAATGGAGATTGGTCAAAAAGCGAATTTGATTCTAATAACAATCTAATTTATCGTGAAAATAGTAATGGATATTGGTTTAAAAGAGAATGTGATTCTAATAATAATAGAATTTATTGGGAAGATAGTAATGGAACTATCGATGATAACAGACCTAAAGAAGTTAAAAGATTAACTCATAAAGAGATATGTGAATTAATTGGATATAATGTAGAAATAATCAAAGAGAAGGAATAAATAAAATGAAGATGACTTTAGAAAAATTACTTAAAAATCAAGAATTTACAAAGAAATTATTTGATAAAAACGGAAATGAAATTTATTGGGAAAATATTAATGGAGATTGTTGGGTAAAAAGAGAATTTGATTCTAATAATAATATAATTTATTGGGAAGATAGTAGTGATGGAATTATAATAGATAACAGACCTAAGAAATGATATTTAAAACTTTATATAAAGTTATATATCCTATATGGTTGTATGATTCTAATAACAATCTAATTTATTGTGAAAATAGTAATAGATATTGGGTAAAACAAGAATATGATTCTAATAACAATGAACTTTATTGTGAAGATAGTGATGGATTTTGGGTAAAAAGAGAATTTGATTCTAATAACAATAGAATTTATTGGGAAAATAGTCAAGGAATTATAATAGATAAAAGACCTAAAGAAGTTAAAAGATTAACTCATAAAGAAATATGTGAATTAACTGGATATAATGTAGAAATAATCAAAGAGAAGGAATAATGTTTAAATCTAAATGGAAATATAGCAAAAGGAGAAGTAATATAGATTTTATCTATTATATAGATAATAAAAAAATAAAAATAAAAAATATATCAGAACTCATCATAAAAAATGAACATCTATTTGATATTGATAAATATGAAATTGACTATTGGGATTCAATTAGTTTATATAACAAATTGTATGATATTAATATACATAATTCAATTAATAAAGATGAAGATTATATATTACAACTATCAATATTATATATTGATGATATTTCAACTCCATTATATAGTATGCCTATTAGAGATAATATTATGGTTGGATATGACCTTGATTTTCTTAAAGTAATAGGATAAAATGTAATGTGGTTTTTAATAATTTTAATGATATTATTTTTATTCTTTCTATTGATTTTATTCATATCAATAATTCTAATACCGATGTTTGTAACGTGGTGGATAGTTATTAGAGTTTTATTCGCTTCTGAAAAAGAATAAAAATAAAATTAGGAATTAATAAAATAATTTCGTAAGTTTGTATTCATTAATTAAGAAACAAAAATAAAAGTAATTAATATTTTTTTAAATAAATAAAAGGTATAGCTAATGACTATAATAGAAGTAGCAGTTAAATTGGGTATAACCCAAGAAAGAGTTAGGCAACTAACAACAGGATATAAAGGTTATCAAGGTAAATTTATAAATTCTATCTTTAAAGAAGATATACATTATAAATGGGAATTGGTTGGTAATCGAATGAAGAAGAATTATGATTTGAAATCATGTATTAAAGCGTATCATACATTTAAAATAGGAATGAATAAATGAGTTTAGAATTATATTGTCAAAATTGTGGCGAAAGAGCCGAACACGAAGAAATAGAAGAAAATCCTGATATGCAATGTGGTAATTGTGGAGATGATGAATGGGGTTATAATAACGACGGAGAGTATTAATATGTTTGGACTACCTGATATGGATAAGCAGATGGAAATAATGTCATTATTAGCTGAATATGGCAATCTATCTAAAGAATTAGTAGATGCTAATTCAACTAAAGATAAAGCTGAACTTGTTGTGAAGTTATTAAGTAAACAACAAGACTTAATCCTTAAACAACAAGACTTAATACAAGAATACACACCTATCTATCTTAAATCTAAATTTAATGATATGGATATAGACCCATCACTTAAAGGTATGTTTATTGGTATGATAGATAAAGTAAATACTAATTATACTGGGAATGGTATGGATATAGACGATATTTTAAAAAACTTAAATATAAATTAATATGAATAAACAAATAATATGGTGGGTAATGGTAATGGTAATTGGATTGTTGTTATTTAATAGTTTTTTTCTATATATCAGTATAATGGAAGGTTCTATACCATATAGTATAATATCTATAATTGGTTGTTTATGTAGTATATCTATTATATATGATTATTTTAAATTTAAAAAATTAAAAAATGATTTGGAATTTCAAAAACAATTCCGTAAGTTTGTAAATCATCTTTCAGAACTAAAGTGATTGGTTTTTAAACAAAGATATAAATAAGGAATGTGATTATGATAAATGCAATGAATTTAGCTCACGAAATAGATAAATTTATTAGTGATGACTATAAGAATAGAACTCGTATATTAGACACTATTATACGTTTGATGACTGATTATAAGGAAACTGATATAACCGTTGGGTTTGATTGTATAATGGGTATAACTGAACATTGTGAGAATGTCAATATCGTTAATATCTCATTAATAACAGATGACATAGAAATACCACGTTTAGAAGTTGGTATTGAAACTGAATTTGGAGCAGAGTATAAATATGAATTTGATATAGGAACATTTGAACATTTACAAACTTATAATGATATATTAATGAGTGTTGTTCGTTGTATAGAGGGGAGTGATTTTGAATAATAATATTAATATATTTAACGGAGATTGTTTTGATGTTTTAGTTGATATACCTGATAAATCCATAGATTTTATATTAACCTACCCACCTTATGAATTAGATAATCATGGTGGTGGCTCAACTGGGATAGCGTGTATGAATACTAATAGAGATTTTATTGGTATTGAGAAATTAGAAGAACATTTTAATTCGGCGAATGAAAGATTAATTAATTATAAAAAGGAATAAATAAAATGAAGATGACTTTAGAAAAATTACTTAAAAATCAAAAATTTCCAAAACAATTATTTGATAAAAACGGAAATGAAATTTATTGGGAAAATAGTAATGGATTATTTTATATAAAAGAATATGATTCTAATAACAATAGAATTTATTATGAAGATAGTAATAGATTCTTTTATATAAAAGAATTTGATTCTAATAATAATGAAATTTATTATGAAGATAGTAATAGATATTGGGTAAAAAAGGAATATGATTCTAATAACAATGAACTTTATTGTGAAGATAGTAATGGAATTATAATAGATAACAGACCTAAAGAAGTTAAAAGGTTAACTCATAAAGAAATATGTGAATTAATTGGATATAATGTAGAAATAATCAAAGAGAAGGAATAATAAAATGAAAAATAAAACAACGTTATTAAATAACAAAGCGATATTATACTCTATTGGTATAACACGAGCAAACTACTTCTTTGCACAGAATAGATATGGTAAACAAATTATAAAGAATAATTGTAATTCTAATGAAGATATAAACGAATATATATGGTCTATTATTAACAAAGCGAAGACAACAAGACGTAGTATTCAAGTGGTAGAGTATTTCCTTGACGCATTAGGATTGGATTTATCTATGTATTCTGACGCATCATTGAGTTTATGTGTAGATGATATATCGACTTGTATATATAAATTATTAATTGTAAAAAAAGATTTGGTATTGTCAAAATAATTTCGTAAGTTTGTATTAGAATTTAAAACAATAACAAAGGAAATAAACAAAATGATTCATAAAATAAAAGATGAGATTCGAGTTGAGGATTGGCGAGACTTTTGTGTTATATTCAATCATGATTATAATACGATTGTAAATGATAAGTTAGAATTTGAAGTTGTAGATGATGAGTATATATATGAATCATTTGATAATGAACTTATATATAATGTATTGGAGCATGATACTGATGATGAGTATATTATGACATATATAGATGAAGATGATGGTTATTTTTTAATATCTATTTTGGATATTGGAAGTATTAAAATAGCAAAGGAATAAATAAAATGAAGATGACTTTAAAAAAATCACTTAAAAATCAAGAATTTCCGAAGGAACTATTTGATAAAAACAGAAATGAAATTTATTGTGAATATAGTAGTGGATTTTGGGTAAAAAGAGAATTTGATTCTAATGATAATTGTATTTATTGTGAAGATAGTGATGGAGATTGGGTAAAAAGCGAATTTGATTCTAATAACAATCTAATTTATTATGAAGATAGTGATGGAACTATACGAGGTAAAAGACCTAACAAAAATAAAATTTGGAAGTTAATAAATAATTTATTGGGAAGATAGTAGTAATGGAACTATACGAGGTAAAAGACCTAAAGAAACAAAAAGATTAACTCATAAAGAAATATGTGAATTAATTGGATATAATGTAGAAATAATCAAAGAAAAAGAATAAATAAAATGAAGATGACTTTAAAAAAATTACTTAAAAATCAAGAATTTCCGAAGGAACTATTTGATAAAAACGGAAATCTAATTTATTGGGAAAATAGTAATGGAGATTTGGTAAAAAGCGAATTTGATTCTAATAATAATGAAATTTATTATGAAAATAGTGATGGACTTTGGTCAAAAAGAGAATATGATTCTAATAATAATGAAATTTATTATGAAAATAGTAAAGGATTCTTTTATATAAAAGAATTTGATTCTAATAACAATGAACTTTATTGGGAAACTATTAATGGATTTTGGGTAAAAAGCGAATTTGATTCTAATAATAATATAATTTATTGGGAAGATAGTAGTGATGGAATTATAATAGATAACAGACCTAAAGAAACAAAAAGATTAACTCATAAAGAAATATGTGAATTAATTGGATATAATGTAGAAATAATTAAAGAGAAGGAATAATAAAATGAAGATAACTTTAAAAAAATTACTTAAAAATCAAGAATTTCCAAAGAAATTATTTGATAAAAACGGAAATGAAATTTATTGGGAATATAGTAGTGGATATTGGATAAAAAGCGAATTTGATTCTAATAATAATGAAATTTATTGGGAAAATAGTGATGGATTTTGGGTAAAAAAGGAATATGATTCTAATAATAATGAAATTTATTATGAAAATAGTGATGGACTTTGGTCAAAAAGAGAATATGATTCTAATAACAATCTAATTTATTATGAAGATAGTGATGGAACTATACGAGGTAACAGACCTAAAGAAGTTAAAAGATTAACTCATAAAGAAATATGTGAATTAATTGGATATAATGTAGAAATAATTAAAGAGAAGGAATAAAATGTCAAATGGAAACAAACATCAAAATTTCATAAGACTTAGTGCATCTAATCACTCATTGCACGAAAGACAAGAAGATGATTTTTATGCTACCGAGCCAAAGGCAATGTGATTACTAATGGACGAAATAAAATTAACTAATGTATTGGAAGGTTCTTGTGGAACAGGGCATTTAAGTAAAGAAATGATTGATAGAGGAATCAGAGTAACAAGTTCAGATTTGGTTGATTAAGGTTATGGGGAAGTTAAAGATTTCTTTACTTATGAATCTTGGAATGGAGATATAGTTATGAATCCACCTTATAAACTCACACAGGAGTTCGTAGAACACTCAATCGATATAGTTAATGATGGTAGTAAAGTATGTATGTTCTTAAAAGTGTTATTTTTAGAAAGTCAAACGAGAAAGAAAATGTTTGCTAAATACCCACCAAAGACAATATACGTTTCATCTTCAAGATTAAATTGTGCTAAAAATGGTAATTTTGATGAATACATGAGTAGTGCAGTTGCTTATACTTGGTATGTTTGGGAAAAAGGATTTACAGGCGACACAATAATTAAATGGATTAATTAAAAATATAATTTGTTTATATCAAATTAATTTCGTAAGTTTGTAAATCATCTTTCAGAAAGAAAGTGATAAATTTTTAACAATAACAAAGAGAATAGAAATGAATAAAGATATAAGTATTGTCATTGAAAGAGTAGTAATAACTACAATGAAGTATGAAATTGAAATGAGTGTATATGAATCATTTAATAGGTTTACTGATGATGAGATAGAAACGTTATTAGAATATAAATCTGATAAAATTAAATCAATGAAAGGCGATGTTTTATTTTACGAAGTAGATGCTGAATATAGGGCTGATACAACAAAAGATAAGAATGGGAAGTATATTGGTAGTGTATTAGTTAATAATACCGACGAATCAGTAATACAACAATATTCAAATATTAAGGAGATATAAAAATGAAATTATTAGTAAGAAGAAAAGTAACAACGTATATAGATGTTACAATACATATAGATTCTGATGAAGTTACAGAAGAAGAATTAAAACAATATGCTGATGGTAATGATGACTATCATTGGAAAGATGACGAAGTGGAAGTTTCTAATACAGACGTTGATTTTGATAGTATAGAATATTTAAAAAATGCAAATGGGAGTATAGTAACGATAGAAGAATATTATACGTCTAAAGTTTTATATAAAAATAATTAAAATATAATTAGGAATTGTCAAATTAATTTCGTAAGTTTGTAAATCATCTTTCAGAAAGAAAGTGATAAATTTTTAACAATAAAGAGAAGAGAAATGATGAAAATAGCAGAACAAGTAAAATCTTTCTATAAACAAGCGTATAATATCAATCAAAAAACTGATAATTTAATAGCGAATATAATAGATTATATTAATGGATATGAAGATTTTAATATAGATGATATTGATTTTGGAGATATAAATGTAACATATACAGGAGATATTGTTTTGGACGGTTGTATAATGAAACTATCTAAAAATGAAGATACTATACAATTTGAAGTTGGTGATTGTAATGGTGATGACGTAAGTGATAATCTATATAATGGAGTATTTTCAAGACTTGAAGATTATCTATCAATATTAGATTATCTGAATTGTTTAGAACTTAAACGTAAGGAAATAGAGTAATGAAATCAATAAAAGTATTAATGTAAATGATAGGCATAATAGACATACAAACGAAACATTACAATTTAACAATAGATTTATTAAAATAAAATATAGATTGTATAATAGTGGAGAAGCATTTACAATATCATTATTTGACAATGATAAATTTAACGATATAGTAACTCTATATGATGTCGCTTCTGATGGGTTTAGTTATTTATGTGATGCAACGTCATATAATAAACGTTATAGTGATTTACGTAAAACTGGATTGAAAATAATTACGGAATTATTAAAATAAAATTTGGAATTAACAAATTAATTTCGTAAGTTTGTATTAAGTTTTTAAACATAAGTAAATAAAGGTATATAATAATGGCTAATTATTGTGATAATAGTATTACTATAAATGGTAATGTAGAAAATGTAAATCGTATAAAAGATATATTAATATCTCTTGAAAAAACTACTGATGATATTGGTGTATTTGAAACGTTAATAGGATTACCACCTACTGATGATATAGATTATATATATTGGTGGGGAACTCGATGTGATAATAACATACACGAGTGTAATGTTAATTATGAAGATGGTTGGATAGATATGTCATTTGATACAAAATGGTCGCCACCAACAGAGTTCTGTCAAAAATTATCTCTATTATCTAATGTCGAAGTTGAGATAAAGTATAATGAGGGTGGTTGTAATTTTGCAGGTAGAAATGTATATAATAACGGAGAAGTTATATCATCAGAAGAATATCCTTATCTCGAAGGTATATATAGACTTTATGATGATATTGAAATGTTTTTATTTGACTTGGAATATAGTTATATGGAAGATGCGATTGAAAGTGATAAATCGATTGAACAAGTAATGAATGAATTGTCTTATGTTGATGATGATTTTAGGCATTTTGTAATTGAATTATACAATAAAGTAAAAAAAGATTAGGAAATAACAAAATAATTTCGTAAGTTTGTATTAAGTTTTTAAACAAATAAATAAAGGTATTGTAATGGGATTAGATATGTATTTAAACGCCAAATTATATATTGGTAACTCTATTGATAAATATGCTAACAAATGGAGACAAAAATGTCTGGAAAAATAATAAACAAAAAAGAATTTATTGAGTCCCTCGAAACATTAGCTCACTCTTGGGGTTCTGATACTCCTCCAGAAGTATATTGGGGAATGGATGATATGAGAAAATTCATAGAACTTGAATATAATGTTACCATTAAAAATCAACCTGATGAAACTACTTATAATATACAGGACTTTATTGATGAAGTGGAAACTATTATCTAATGTCGAAGTTGAGATAAAGTATAATGATGGTGGTTGTGATTTTACAGGTAGAGATGTATATAATAACGGAGAAGTTATATCATCAGAAGAATATCCTTATCTCGAAGGTATATATAGACTTTATGATGATATTGAAATGTTTTTATTTGACTTGGAATATAGTTATATGGAAGATGCGATTGAAAGTGATAAATCGATTGAACAAGTAATGAATGAATTGTCTTATGTTGATGATGATTTTAGGCATTTTGTAATTGAATTATACAATAAAGTAAAAAAAGATTAGGAAATAACAAAATAATTTCGTAAGTTTGTATTAAGTTTTTAAACAAATAAATAAAGGTATTGTAATGGGATTAGATATGTATTTAAACGCCAAATTATATATTGGTAACTCTATTGATAAATATGCTAATGTAGAGTTTGTAGATGATAGTTTCGATGGAATGAAATTGAACTATATGGAATTTGAAGGTGCTTATTGGAGAAAGGCAAAACAAATTCATAAATGGTTTGTAGAGAACGTGCAAAATGATGAAGATGATTGTGGTAATTATTATTTAGATAGTGGTAAATTAGATGAATTATATAACTTATGTAATAAAGTTATAATTGGTAAACAAACATTAGAGAATAATTCAGTAGCAATGGATTTACTTCCGTGTCAAGATGGATTCTACTTTGAGTATGATGACGAAACTAATTATGATGAATATTACTATGAGCAAATTGAGGAAACCATTGAATTTATAGATAAATTAAAATCTAATAAATATTATAACTCATTTGAATTTACGTATAATTCGTCTTGGTAAAAAATATAATTTGGAAATAACAAAATAATTTCGTAAGTTTGAATTGTAATTAAGAAACGATAAAGGAATAATAGAATGAATGATTTTTATAATCTACCTATTGATAGTAAGGTAGCAGAGTTAAAACGATTACTAACTATAATATTTGATTATATAGAATCTGATGTTATTGATAATTATGAATATTATACTATTACCGATAGCGATGATAGAGTATATTTATCCAATTTATGCCTTGATGTCAATGCAAATGAATTTACATCTTTAAATGGAACTGATATACGTGATGAGTTACAACGGACTTCATTGATTGGTGTTAATTATGATTTGGTTTTTATAAGTATTGAGTATGATGAAGATGAGTTAGATGATGACATTAAGTTGTATGAATTAAAGGATATATCCGAAAAAGATACAACAATGGAATATACGTATAATTTTTTAATTGAATTTATTTCCGATTATAATTTGGAAATAACAAAATAATTTCGTAAGTTTGTATTGTAATTAAGAAACAAAAATAAATAAAGGTATTGGAATGAATTTACATAGTAAGAGTATAATTGAAGTAGTTGATTATATAGAAACTACAAAATCAAAGATTGTATCACGTATTAATGGAGAGATAGGAACTAATATCGAAACGTATAACAATGCTATAATAGAATATCATAAGTATTTATCGTCTAAAAAGGAGTTGAGTTTCAATGAATTATCAACGCAAGGCAAAGAGACAAAAGTATTGGATTTATTAAGTGATGTGTTTGGGCTTATTCAAAATGATAATGATGGTAAATATGAAGACTATATAACTGAATATGAAGATACATTATATATAACTGGGTTTACAATATCAGTTATGGGTATTAGTGATTATTACCCTAATGATAGTAAATTACAAGAAATTATGTTGTGTTATGTCAATGAAGATTTTGAATTTCTTAATGATTATTTTAGTGATTATTATGATATTAGTGATTTTAAAGATATTGATTATATATTAAATACGTTATACGAACATTTAATGGAGATTAAAAATGTCTAAATCATATAACGAATTATGTGCTGATATGGAAAGTTAGTCCATAATAGATTTAGTATGAATGAATTGAATGAAAAATTAAATGAAATTTTTGAATGTGATAATATAGAAATTTCATTTGATGAATATGATAATGATGCTGACTTTGATTTTCAAATAACATTTGGAACAACGCATTATTACGGAGATATATATTTCGCTAAATTAGGACGTGATAGAATTTATATAACTGAAGTGTGTTTAGAACAAGATTAATTTTAAAATAAAAAGGAAATAGTAAAATGGCTATATTAAAATATTCTACGATTAAAGAATATACTTATGATATAAATGATAGCAAATATAATTGCTTTTGTAAATTTTGTAGTGATTTCGACTTAGAAGAAGAAGATGATGAATTTATCGATGACTGGTATGATGGTGGGGATACTATTATGTATTATATGGAGTGTAAATTGGATAAAATCGATGGTTTATATGATGTTAGACACTATTACAATGAATACACTGATGTTGAAAGAATAGAAATTATACAATTTGAATAGAATTAAATTATTAATTATGATTTGGATTTGTCAAATTAATTTCGTAAGTTTGTATTAAGTTTTTAAACAATTAAGGAATCGAGATGAATTTTAAATATTACATAAAACGAGTTGGGTATGATGAATATATTTGTATGATTGATTCTATCTATGAGTTAGATGATTACAATGGAAATAAATGTATATTCTATGACAAAGATGTAGCAAGTAAAAAATTAAGTGAATTGGAACAACATTTCAAATGTGAATTAGAAGTAATGGAAATGGGAGAAAATAATATGCGTGGTATTCGCAAAACAGTTGAAGTTAAATCATCAAGTTTTCACGATGTTACGATAACAAGAACACTAAATCAATTAATTAGTGTGTTAGGAAAGCCATCTTGTAGTGGAGATATAGATGATAAAGTTCAGTTTGAATGGGAGTTAGAAACTTTAGATTGTATATTCTTTACTATATATGATTGGAAAGAATATAGAAAATTTGACGATGATGAAATGATTGAGTGGTATATTGGTGGTAGTGGTAAACTATCAACCGAGAGAGCATTAAAAGAATTAATATATGTTTTAGATAAAGGAGAATTAATACAATGATTATAAAAAATCATATAATAACAACAATCACATCATACGAAGATTTCTGTAATACATTTGGTGTTGAGTTTGATGAAGAATGGTTTGACGAACAAAGAGAAGAGGGTTGTTCATCTGAAGATGAATTGATTTATGATAAACTTGAAGAAATGGAAGGTAACTATATTAGTATATTCCACATGGCTGATGATGGTAGCGATTATGCAAATGATGTTTGGTATATTATAAGGGTATTATAATATGTTATTTATTAAATATGCGATTGAAACGTTAATAGAACGTATATATGAAGAACGCAAAGATAGTTATGCTACTATTGAAGATAAACAAGGTAATATAATTACTAATTTGAATTTGGGTAAGGTTGATAATAAAACGTTTAAATTGAAAGATTTAGTTAGTTTAAATCAAGTTAATGATAGAGTATGTAATTCTGATTTTTATAATCAAGATATATCTGATTTATCTTTGTGTCAAGTAGAAGAACAAATTATATTAACAATTAATAATCTTTATATATCAAATTTAGTTAATGAAATTACTGATTCTCTTTCAAATGGAGATTATGTAATTGACGATTTTAATAAAAACTTTAATTTATATTTGGAATTGTCAAAATAATTTCGTAAGTTTGTATTATTAATTAGAAATAAAAAGGAAATATTAAAATGAGAGTAATTATAGAAACTGATAATAACGAAGTTATTTATTTAGAAGAGGGTATTATTGAAAGTAATGTATGGTATGGTAGTGATGGTAATGAAATAGATGCAACCTATTATAATAAGATAATGTATAATTCTGATGGTATATGTGCTTTGATTGAGAAATTTGTAGATGAATTTAACGAAGGTAGATAAGTCAAACCACCATCGTTCTGTATGTCTGTATATAAAGATATAAACAACGATACTATATGTATTGATAGTCAATAATATCTTTTATATGATGACGCTATGATAGAGATTAATTCTTTAACTGATGGTATGTGGATTGAGATTTGGAAACAAGATGAAGATGGTATGTATGGTAATAGTGGAGAGCCATTATACACAAGTGTAATGAAATAAAATATAATTTGCAATTGTCAAATTAATTTCGTAAGTTTGTATTGTAATTAAGAAACAAAAAGGAATTGTATTATGTTAAGCATTAAAGATAATAAAATAGTTGTTGATGATAGAGATGAATTTAATGAGTTTTATGAAAATGAACTTGATGATGACTATAATGACTATGAAGTTTTATACGATTTATTAGAGTATGAACGATGTAATGGTGGTATGTTATTTCTTACTGCTAAAGAATTAGGTGCATTGACTGATGATACTAATATTCTATTTACGACTAACTGGGAATATTTAGATGATATAGATGATATTATAAAATGTTATAATTATTTTCATTGTCCTGATTATGCGATTATTAATTACATAGAAACTCTATATGAAGATGGTGAAATTGTATTGGAAACGTTAGATGAGCCACAAGGATTTATAATAAACAGAAATTAAATTTTAAATAAAAAGGAAATGTTATGAATGATGCTATAAAAGTATTAAGGTATATGTTGTATATAGTTAGTTTTTTTTCTATAATCATAGTAAGTATGAGTAATCATGAATACAAATGGTTTGGTGTAGCGATTATTATAGTATTGAATTTAGGTTCACTTACGTTTAAAGTTGGAGATTAAATGAGTAATTATTATTCATTAGTTGTGAGTTGTAAAACGTTAAGACATTACCAATTTAGCACAGAAGGAGAACTTACTAAAGAAGAGATAGATGGTATTATCAATGGAGATATTGATATATATGATTATGAAATATATGATAATGAATTAGATGAAGATAACGTCCAAGATTGCGATGGTGTATGTGAATTGCACGATGAAGATGGTAATATTTTAAGAACTAAAAATTATGACACATGGTAATATAATTTGGAATTGTCAAAATAATTTCGTAAGTTTGTATTAGAATTTAAAACAATTAAGGAACAATGTTATGAGTGTGATTTTAAATAGACATATAAACGATTTAGATTGCGAAACGTCATTTGAGTTTAATGTTAAAAATATTCTTGATTATGGAATATCCCAAACTATAAATGATATTTGTAAATTTGATGTTACTTATGATATAGAAGAAGTATTACACTACAATCATGAAAGTGGATTACATACAACTAACTATGCTTTGCGTTGCTATGAAGAAATACAAAACAATTTAAAATTCATTGATATTGATGATTGGGGATTTACTGGTAGGAGTAGTGGTTGGTTTGTATTATGCTCTGAAGAGTCGTATTATGATTTAGAAGATGTAATCAATGAAATGTTAGATGATGATATGGAAGTTAGAACGTATGATGAAATAGAAGAACTATACAATACTGATATATACACTATGGAAACAATCGTAGAAAGATATATTAAATCTTATAGTGAATATCTATGTGATTGTATAGTTTCTGAACTGAAATATTCTAATGAAAATGCTACTATTGACACTAATATCTAAAAACTACTAAAGATAAGACGTTGTATAGTATGATATATAGTTTGGTTGTATTATGAAACGTATTTAAGTATATGAATTATATACAATTAACAATATATTAACAATAAGGTATTTAAAATGTGTATTACTAAACAAGAATTAGAGATAATAAATAAGATAAAAACTACGTATTCTGATATGATTTCTGACGTAGAATATAAAGATAATATTATCAAATTATCTCTTATAGACTATACGTGGCAAGATGAACTTGCATATCTATTAAAGTTGAACTTTGCTGATATTAACAAAGAAATTGAAATAATTATAAATTAAATTTGGAATTGTCAAATTAATTCCGTAAGTTTGTATTATAAATAAGAAACAAAAATAATTAAAGGAAATGTATTATGGATAAGAAATATTATTATGTTCTTGAAGAAAAGAAAGTTTTGTTTGAAAGAACGTCATTTACAAGTGATATTGAATTAACACAAGAACAGATTGATTCTATTGAAAATGTAGAGATGAATATCTTTGATATTGATGGAGATGCTGAATTTTTAGATAGTGATATGGATTGGGACGAGTATAAATGTAATGTAGTTAAGGAGTTATAAGATGCCTAAATATATAGTAACTGAACGTCATGTGATGTTAAAGACGTATGAATATCAAGGAGAGAGTGGTTTGTCCATTACAGGAGAAGAAATAGAGATGATATGAGATTTCGGTTGTTCTGATTTAGGATTAACACATATAGAACAAGATTATTATATAGAAAGTAGTTTATCTTCTATCGAAGATGCTGAATAATGAATATGTGTATCAAGAATACAAGTGAGAATACCCTATAATAATCAAATAGAGCCGATTTTAGCAATGTTAGTATTGATTATGATGATAACACTACGTTATTGAGTGTAACGTGGCTTACAGAGTGAAAGAGAACGTAATAATATAAATAAGGAATGATAAAATGAATGAGAGTATTAAACTATTATTATTAACTGATATATCTATAATCATTATATATATGATATTGAAGTTTATAGTAATTAAATATATCATTATAAATGAATATATAGAGGGTATGATTGATGCGTTAGCTTTATTGGGTATTAGTATAACATTGGTATTATGTGTAGTTGGAATGATGTTAGGATTAAATTTAATAAATAATTTGTTTATGTCAAATTAATTTCGTAAGTTTGTATTATTAATTAGAAACAAAAAGGAAATAGTAAAATGATTAGATTAGATAAACGTAAAGATGCTATTGATGATTTGAATAGTAGAATAAAAGATACAATTAAATATTTACAAACTGATATTACATATATAATGTCAGAACTTGATTTAATTCAAGCAGATATATTTGAAATTCTAAATGAAGATTCAGAACGGGTAGATGTAACTGATATTATCTATGATGTAGATGAGAACAAAGTTACATTGAATATTCAGTCTGATTCGTTAGATAGGCACAATGTTAATTTATCAAGTATAAATGATTATAATAGTATTCTTGCTATATACTATACAACTACATATCATTTTAAGAATAGGAATATTTGTAATACTGGTGATATAGTAGATACTATTACTGTGTTGGAAGGTAAAATACGAAATGAACTTGTAGGAATTAAGCACTCTATAAACTTTATTACTACACACTATATTGATATTATGAAAATAGATGGTGTTATTAAATGTAATATTGGAGATGACGTATATTTTATTCATTATATTGAGAATATTAATAATAACATTATTTTAACAATACGAAATGATGATGGAGTGGAACTCAAAGAGAGATTGTCTGATTGTATTATTGATAGTAAAAACTTAATACGTTTATTACAATATATCAAAACAGATTTGGAAATGATAAATTAATTTCGTAAGTTTGTATTCATTGATTAGAAACAAAACGGAAATGAAATTTATTGTGAATGTAGTAATGGAACTATACGAGGTAAAAGACCTAAAGAAGTTAAAAGATTAACTCATAAAGAAATATGTGAATTAATTGAATATAATGTAAAAATAATCAAAGAGAAGGAATAAATAAAATGAAGATGACTTTAAAAAAATTACTTAAAAATCAAGAATTTCCAAAGAAATTATTTGATAAAAACGGAAATGAAATTTATTGTGAATGTAGTAATGGATTATTTTATATAAAAGAATATGATTCTAATAATAATAAAATTTATTATGAAGATAGTAATGGATTTTGGGTAAAAAGCGAATTTGATTCTAATAATAATAAAATTTATTGTGAAAATAGTAATGGATATTGGGTAAAAAACGAATTTGATTCTAATAATAATGAAATTTATTGTGAAAATAGTAATGGAGCTTGGTCAAAAAAGGAATATGATTCTAATAATAATAGAATTTATCGTGAAAATAGTAATGGATATTGGTTTAAATATGAATATGATTCTAATAACAATGAACTTTATTGTGAAGGTAGTGATGGAATTATAATAGATAACAGACCTAAAGAAACAAAAAGATTAACTCATAACGAAATATGTGAATTAATTGGATATAATGTAGAAATAATCAAAGAGAAGGAATAAATAAAATGAAGATGACTTTAGAAAAATTACTTAAAAATCAAGAATTTCCGAAGGAACTATTTGATAAAAACGGAAATCAAATTTATTGGGAATATAGTAGTGGATATTGGATAAAAAGAGAATATGATTCTAATAATAATAAAATTTATGGTGAAAATAGTTATGGATTTTGGGTAAAAAAAGAATTTGATTCTAATAATAATAGAATTTATTGGGAAGATAGTAATGGATTTTGGGTAAAAAAAGAATTTGATTCTAATAATAATGAAATTTATTATGAAGATAGTAATGGAGATTGGTCAAAACAAGAATTTGATTCTAATAATTATGAAATTTATCGTGAAGATAATGATGGAATTATAATAGATAACAGACCTAAGAAATGATACTTAAAAGATTAACTCATAAAGCAATATGTGAATTAATTGGATTTGATGTAGAAATAATTAAAGAGAAGGAATAATAAAATGAAGATAACTTTAGAAAAATTACTTAAAAATCAAGAATTTACAAAGAAATTATTTGATAAAAACGGAAATGAAATTTATTGTAAAGATAGTAATAGATTCTTTTATATAAGAGAATATGATTCTAATAATAATGAAATTTATTGTGAAAATAGTGATGGGTATTCTTATATACAAGAATTTGATTCTAATAACAATCTAATTTATCGTGAAAATAGTAATGGACTTTGGGTAAAAAACGAATTTGATTCTAATAATAATAAAATTTATTGGGAAGATAGTAATGGATTTTGGGTAAAAAAAGAATTTGATTCTAATAATAATGAAATTTATTATGAAAATAGTAAAGGATTCTTTTATATACAAGAATATGATTCTAATAACAATCTAATTTATCGTGAAGATAGTAATGGATATTGGGTAAAAAACGAATTTGATTCTAATAATAATAGAATTTATTGGGAAGATAGTGATGGAAATTGGGTAAAAAAAGAATTTGATTCTAATAATAATGAAATTTATCGTGAAGATGATGATGGAATTATATTTGATAAAAGACCTAAGAAATGATACTTAAAAGATTAACTCATAACGAAATATGTGAATTAATTGGATATAATGTAGAAATAATCAAAGAGAAGGAATAAATAAAATGAAGATGACTTTAAAAAAATTACTTAAAAATCAAGAATTTCCAAAACAATTATTTGATAAAAACAGAAATGAAATTTATTTGGAAACTGATGATGGATTCTTTTATATAAAAGAATATGATTCTAATAATAATGAAATTTATTATGAAGATAGTAATGGATTTTGGGTAAAAAGTGAATTTGATTCTAATAATAATGAAATTTATTGGAAAAATAGTAATGGGGATTGGGTAAAACAAGAATATGATTCTAATAATAATGAAATTTATTGTGAAGATAGTAATGGATTTTGGGTAAAAAAAGAATTTGATTCTAATAATTATGAAATTTATCGTGAAGATAGTGATGGAACTATACTAGATAAAAGACCTAAAGAAACAAAAAGATTAACTCATAAAGCAATATGTGAATTAATTGGATATAATGTAGAAATAATCAAAGAGAAGGAATAATAAAATGAAGATGAATTTAAAAAAATTACTTAAAAATCAAGAATTTCCAAAGGAACTATTTGATAAAAAAGGAAATGGAAAATGAAATGGAAATACGCAATTACGATTGCATTTGATAAAAAGAAATATGTTATTGATAGAATGAAGTTATTAAAGTCTTCTTATGGAGAATTAGTAAGAAATTGTAATATTGTAAAAGATACAAATAATCAATATCGTGTTACTTATGAACGTTATGCAGATTTCGAGAATATGGGAGTTATTCATCAATAAATTAGAAATGATGATTTCGAGAAGAACATAAAAACTTTTTTGCGTTAGCAAAAATGGTTTGTAACAACAAAAGGAATAATACTTATAGTAAAGAAAGATATAGATAAAGAAGCATTTATATATTATCTGATTGGTGTAATACCATATTATATATTGTTATATAGTGTAGTAGCTATATTAGTATATATGTATGTAAGGATATAGTATTCTGAATTGAAATGATATGTTATTGATACTCTTCTTTTATATGGGCTATGTTATTGATAAAGAAAAATGATATGTTACAATACTATGTTATTGATACTTATAATGCTATGTTATTGATAAAGAAAAATGATACTTACAATGAATAAAAATCTATGTTATTGATAAAGAAAAATGATACTTATAATGAATAAAAATCTATGTTACAATACTATGTTATTGATACTTATAATGAATAAAAATCTATGTTATTGATACTTACAATACTATGTTATTGATAAAGAAAAATGATACTTACAATGAATAAAAATCTATGTTATTGATACTCTTCTTTTATATGGGCTATGTTATTGACTTGCACTTTATACGTTTTCTGTATGAAAAATATAAAGTTACGTTTTTAATATCTTAACAATAACATAGTTATTCATTCATTATTACATAGAATATCAATTATATTTACATAGAAATCATGTAAATATTACATAAAACGCACCAATAACATAGTATTTCAATCTCAATAACATAGTATTTCATCTATTGATAAGCACAATAACATAGTATAATCAACCTAACACAACGCTACAATCAAAGAAATATAAAATATAATTTGTTATTGTCAATATAATTTCGTAAGTTTGTATATTATTTAATAACAACAAACAAAGTATTTAACTAATAAAATAAAGGAGTTAGAATGTTAAGAAAGATTAAGAATATGTTATTGAGTATATTTGTATGTAATAAGTACATACATAGTATTATGGCTATATATTGGGGAATAGGTATTTTTGAGAATACTGATATTCTAATGAAGATTGTGTTTTTTATTTTGTTTCTTGTGAGTTTGGGTAATATCTATGTATATTCTGTCAAAGTTGTCATTGACAAAGATGGAAACTATATTTGGAAGGATTAAAGTTAAAATGACCTTAATACTTGATGACTACGAGGATTTTAATAGTTTTTTGATAGAATGTATGCCTAAAGATTAAAATTGCTTAAAACGCCTTAAAATGATTATTGGGACTATACAAAATTAATAATGTTGTTGTATAATTTATAAAAATAAAAAATCACCGTCTGGAGTCTTTTTTATTTCTTTATAAGTCATTGATATTAAAGGAAAGTCCATTTTTAGTGATTTTTTTTGAAAAAAGTAAAAAAGTCAATCTAATTTTTTCAATAACATAGAATTTAACTAACTCTATATAAATCAATAACAAAGTAAAAATGACCTAAAATGACTAAAAATAGACAATTTCAAGAATGACCAAAATAGAGTGTTTTTTGCAAAATAATGAAAAAATGACTTTGTTATTTATCAATGACTTAGAACTTTTATTTTTGAAAAAACACCGTTGAGAGTCTTTTTTTTAAAAATGATTTTTTTATATGAAATTAATTTCGTAAGTTTGTATTAAGTTTTTAAACAATTAAGGAATAAAGTAATGATTATAGATAATGATAGATTAAAAGAATATGTAAATGAGAAATTTAATTCAATAAAGGATACGTCTGATTTAAATGATATGTTAACTTATCTTTATAATCATGGAGATTCTATTTTATATGAAAGAATAATGAATAAATTAATAGATTGGGATAATACAGACATTATGTTTATTCTATTAAAGAATATGAAAGAGATGAGAATTAGATTTGATAAAATACTTTGATGTTCTTCTTAAAATTATAAAATAAAATTTGGAATTGTCAAAATATTTTCGTAAGTTTGTATTAGAATTTAAAACAAAAAACAATAAAGGAATAGTATTATGAGTTATGTAAAAACTGGAAAAAGAGATTATAAAGGATTAACTTTAGAGATTAATTATGATGAGTATGTTGATAGTCCACGAGACCGGTGTAATATTAGTAAATTAGCAACTATACATGATAGATATAATATGCCTAATGATACTAATATTAACTTACAATCAATAAAATACTATCAAGATTTAATTGGTACGGTAAATGATAATTATGATGTTAGAATGATGTTTGGTGTCTCTATGTATGACCATAGTGGAATTTCTATATCTATTCACAAATTAGATAGTATTTCACGTGGCTGGGATAACTCTGTAATCGGTATATGTTTTGTTGAAAATAATGATGAATATAAAGATATGACTGATGAAATGATTATGAAATATGTTGATGATGAAATTAAACAATATAATCAATATTTAAAAGGTAGTGTATATCAATTCTGTTTATATGGATTTGATGGTGAAATGATAGATTCTTGTTGTGGTTTTTATGATGAAGAAAGTATATTAGACAACGCTAATTTAGAATATAATTATTTAGAAGAATTAAAAAGAATAGAAAAAGAAAAATCTATTTTGGAAATAGAAGAAACAAAAAAGATTAATAATATTAAAATTGATGCTTTATCTGAAATTATTAAGTCTTCTAATTGGAAAGATGTTAAGCAAGTTATTAATGAAATTACAAATAAAATATCCGATTTACAAAAATATAATTTGGAATTGTCAAAATAATTTCGTAAGTTTGTATTAGAATTTAAAACAAAAATAAAACAAACATGAATAATAAAATGGAAGAGAATATAAAAGTAATAGACCATAAAGTTGATGAAACAGGTTATAATGTATTAATACACGATTTGAACGCTGATGTGAAAGTTTGGATTGATGTTTGGATTGATGATGATAATCAAGATGTTATGGTTGATTGGAATAAATATATATTCTATACAACATACGAAGGAGATGTAAAGGAAGAAGAATATCAATCTGATTGTGATAATTTTGAATTATGCACAAGTGTAGCACGTAATTTCATAGAAGATAATCATTATATATATCAAGATAATAAAGGACTTTGGTTTAATAGTGTAAAATATTATTTGGAATTGTCAAAATAATTTCGTAAGTTTGTATTATAAAAAAGGAAAGAAATAATGATTATTAAAACTAATGATTTAGCACTTGTTTTGCAATATTTAAAAATCAAAGGAATAAAAACTATTGATTTGGATAATATTAGAACAATAGGAAATGAAACTATTATAACTGATTTATATAACTCAATAACAAATGAGAGTATAAAAACTAATCTTAAAGAATTTTCAATTAATAAGGAAATAAATTAATGATTTATATTAATATTAATAACATATCTAATGAATTTGAAACACAATCTTTAGCAGCAAAGTATTTATTTGAACGTATGAATAATACTAATAATTTAGAACGTAATAAATATAAAGTTGCATACGTAGAACTTATGACAGGAAATACTGATATTTCTGTGTAAAATACTTACCAATAAGGAAATAGTATTATTAAGTGTTTCTTGTTTTTCACTTATAATAAAATACTATTTCCTTTCTTTTTTATAAATTAATAGAGAATGTAATGTTAAAAAATATATCTATAAAAGATAAAGAAACTAATAAATTTCATATATTAGAAACAGAGGATTTAATAAAATTCAAAAGATATAATAAAGAAACTATCTCTAATATAAAGATTGATAATAATTGTAATTTCTGGATTGATGGCTCTTGTATAGGTAAAGATATTAATAATGCGATTAAATTTGGTATTACAAATATTGAAATAATTAAAGAATAATTTGTTTATATCAAATTATTTTCGTAAGTTTGTATTATAATTTTTAACAATAACAAAATAAAGGTATTATTATGAAAACGAGTCCAATTATTAAAATTCTTCAAACAGAAGAGGAGCAAGCTGAATATTTCTTTAATAGAGAATTTGACGCAGTAGTTGTAACTGATTTTGAAGATTTTTATGATAGAATGGAATGGAATTTTCCGTCTGATGAGATAATGGCAAATAAGTATTTAGACAACGTATGCGACCGTGATGAGTTAGAAACAGAGTATAATGAATATTGTATTGATAATGATATAGAAGACGACGACAAGGACTTTATAGAGTGGGTAAATGAAAATTATGAAAATGAAATTTCAGATTATAAAGATGAGAATTTTGGTATAATGTGGAGTACAGTTTGGAAATGTGATGATTTTTTTAAATCTCTAATCAATGAATTATACGATATTGGAATTTTAAGTTTTGATTATAAAGATAATATGTATTTATGTATTAATGGTTGTGGTTACGGTTTCTATTCTCAACATTGGATTCCATTATTTAAAGATGTATTGAAATGGATTAACGAAATTTCTGATGAGAATTATAAAGAAAAAATTGAAAATCAAATAGAAAGATTAAAAAAATTAATAGAATAATTGCCTTGTTTTGTTTGGGTTTAGGAAAGATTTAAAAGTCTTTCCTTTACTTTTTTAAAATATAATTTGGAATTGTCAAATTAATTTCGTAAGTTTGTATTAGAATTTAAAACAAAAACAAATAAAAAAGTAAAGGATAGAAATTGAAATTATATAATGAAATAGATATATTACATACAAATTATAATAATATATGTAATTTAATTGCTAAACGTAGAAATCAAAAATTAATAGGTTATTCATTAGAAATAAAATATAATTTATTAATAATAGTATTATCTAATTCATTAGTAAAATATTGTTTAATTGATAATAGAGTAATTGAGTTTAAATTGATGTATAATAAAGAAACTAAAAAGAAATTATGCAAATTAAAAGAATTTACAAATAATACAAATTAAAATATAATTTGGAATTGTCAAAATATTTTCGTAAGTTTGTATTAGAATTTAAAATAATAACAAATAAAGGTATTGCTATGTTATTAGAAACAGTCTCAGAAAATTTATATTTGCCAATTATAGATACTTATTTAAATAATGACCTTGAACATTTCCAAAGTGAATGTTTAAAAGATAAAAAAACTTTTAAGTTTTTAAAAGATAAAAAAACTTTTAAATTTTTAAAAGACGTTCCAAAATTTAGATTATTAAATGATAAAATTCTAAATTCTGAACTTGAATTTGTTGATATTTTTGAAAATAATTATGAAAGTTTTGAACCTGAATTAATAGAAACATTAAATGTTTATTTTATTTCTGAATTTATAAGATGTATAAATGATAATTTTGATAATATTATAATTAATAATAATATCAATACAGAATTAAACAAGCCATCAGAATATAATTTTAGAACTGACAAAACTTTAATTGATTTAGAACTTGAAGATTCAAAGTTAAATTTATTATTTGATTTTTTTGAAAGTGAAATAATAAATAAACAATCTATTAATTTAAGTAAGCATTTAAAAGATAATTATACGTCTTACGATGGTTTTATGTCTTTCACATCAAATAACATAGATGATTTTTTTGAAAGTGCTAAAGAATTTAAAATTGAATTTGAATTAATGTTAGGGATAATATTCCATCATTTGAATAATGAAAATAACATTGAATTGATTGATTCTAATATTAGAACGTTACAAAATAGTTTTGATGAGTATGTATATAATGAAATTTATCAAAGTAAATTTGACACAATAAAAGACGAGTTTTATTATAGTGATTCAGAAATTGAATTACAAATTAAAATTAATAAGGCACTTGAAAATCAATTAGTTATATTTTAAATTAATAATAAAGAGTAAAATAAATAAACTATTTTACTCTTTTATTTGGAATTGTCAAATTAATTTCGTAAGTTTGTATTAGAATTTAAAACAAAAACAAATATTTAAAGGTGCATTAAATGAAAAAATTATACAGAAAGTTAACAAACGAACAGAAAGAAAGAAATGTAATATTTTCAAGTTGTCTAAGTGTGGATAAATTTGAAACTGATTCTATACATGAGGTTGAGAGTTCAAACGAAAATAAAAATATAATAATCGAAAGATTATTAAATGATAAATTTTTTAATTCAAGCCATTACAATTATAATATTGTTAGAAAATAATAAAAATATAATTTGGAATTAATAAATTAATTTTGTAAGTTTGTATTAGAATTTAAAACAAAAACAAAGGAAATAAACAAAATGAAAATGACTTTAAAAAAATTACTTAAAAATCAAGAATTTCCAAAGAAATTATTTGATAAAAACGGAAATGAAATTTATTGGGAAAATATTAATGGATTCTTTTATATAAAAGAATATGATTCTAATAATGATGTAATTTATTGTAAAGATAGTGATGGGCATTCTTATATAAAAGAATATGATTCTAATAACAATCTAATTAATTTTGAACATAGTAACGGGTATTCTTATATACAAGAATTTGATTCTAATAACAATAGAATTTATTGGGAAAATAGTCAAGGAATTATATTTGATAACAGACCTAAAGAAGTTAAAAGATTAACTCATAAAGAAATATGTGAATTAACTGGATATAATGTAGAAATAATTAAAGAGAAGGAATAATAAAATGAAAATGACTTTAAAAAAATTACTTAAAAATCAAGAATTTCCAAAGAAATTATTTGATAAAAACGGAAATGAAATTTATTGGGAAAATATTAATGGATTCGTTTATATAAGAGAATATGATTCTAATAATGATGTAATTTATTATGAAGATAGTAATGGGCATTCTTATATAAAAGAATATGATTCTAATAACAATCTAATTAATTTTGAACATAATAACGGGTATTCTTATATACAAGAATTTGATTCTAATAATAATAGAATTTATTGGGAAAATAGTCAAGGAATTATATTTGATAACAGACCTAAGAAATGATACTTAAATGATAAATTTTTTAATTCAAGCCATTACAATTATAATATTGTTAGAAAATAATAAAAATATAATTTGGAATTAATAAATTAATTTTGTAAGTTTGTATTAGAATTTAAAACAATAACAAATGAAGGTGTATTTATGAAGGCAGTTGAATTTATACAACAAATTGCAAATAATAGAATTAATACGTTCTATAATGGAAATGATAGAATAAGAGAAGATAATAATAAAATTATATACTCTTATTATGCTACTGATTTATTAATATTTGATAGAGATAAAAACGAAATAATATTAAATTTATCTTATAATAGTACGAGTACTGCAAAAAGATTAAATTATGTATTATATAGTTTTAATCTATCTTATAATATTAGTTTCAAACAAGACAATTATATTGCTATCAATACAAGGGATAAAACTCAAATGAAAATAAAAGATTATAAATTAACAATTAAATTATAAAGGTAAAAAATGAAATAAAAAAGACTTCTCTATTAATAACAAATATTGTAAAATAGTCAGTATAGAAATAATATATTGACTATTTTTTTATATATAAAGTAATCAATAAGCATAAAAAAAGCCCTTAAAACTTAATTAAGGGCGTATTTTAAAGCGTTCTAACAAGAGTTAAATTTAACTTTCATTCATATAATCGTATAAGGTTAGAAACTCTTGTAGTAGTTTTGTGTGTCGTCCGATGTATTGCAAGTTATACGTATTAATTACGAAATTATTAACTTGAATTAAGTTCCAGTTACTACCAAATAAATCAAATGTTAAATCTAATTTGTATTTGATATTAATATCAATTAGAACTTTTAACCTTGTTAAAAAGTCCTTTACGTGAATATTACTTGTTGAATAAGAGTAAAATAGTTTTATTACTTCTTTATAAGTTTCAAGTTTTATATTTGTTTCATTGTTATTTGTCATTGTTTTATTTCCTGATTATTTTTAAAATTGTTTTATCTTTCTGAATTATATGCAGTGGACTCTAAAGTTTGCTCATGCTCTATTAACCATAATAACCGATTTTTTAACGCCTTATTCTGAAGTTTCTTTTTAACGTGCATATATAATTCACTATAAGAGTTAAATTTCAATTTCTTTGCTATGTTATTAAATTGATTTAATTCAATAATAAGTTGTTTATTATAAATTTTATCGGTTAAATTTCTGTTGTTGCAATTCATTGACAAAGTGCATATTAGAGATTTAACATTATCATTTATATTTGTGAATAATCTTTCTTTCATTTTATCCACCTATAAAAAATATAACTAACAAAATGTAAATTGTAAGCCCTGCACCAATAAAACAAATTACATTGATTGTATTAATCAATAATATGTTAGTTGTATTCTTTTTGATTCTGTTCTGTTCCATAAAATTGAATACAGAATTAGAGTAAGTTTTGAGTAAATTCATAATAAAAGCCCTTATTTTGTTTTTAAAAATCTTTTTTAGTTGGTATGCTTGAAATTGCAGCAAGTTAAAAAACTTTAATTCATACCAATTTGAATTTTAATAAAATTCGTTTTCTAAGTCGCCAATTTCAAATAATTCTCGTAAATATTCTTTTGAACCAACTTTTGAACCGTCTGAAATTATTTTGTTTATTTCTGATTGGGTTGTGTTTTTTTCAATCTCGTTTAGTTCTTTTTTTGTTTCTTCAATTTCTGTATTCTCTTTCATTTTTTAATACCTTGTTAAAATTGTTAGGATTTGTTTTTCTATTTCTATCGTTGGGATTGTTACTCTATAAATTTCTCTAAATTTCAATTCTGTAATTTCTAATGGTGTAAATTTTAATTGAAAATCAATGAAATTTGAAAACGATTCAAAGTCGATGGTTTCAATATAAAATACTATTTCTTTGGCGGTATGTTTTAACAAACTAACATTATTTAATGTTAGTTTGTTAATTACTTCGTTGTATATATGCTTTTTAATTGTGCGAGTATCAATTTCATTAATCATTTTTTAATCCTTTAAAGTTAATTTTATATTATCGTAATTTAAAACTTGTTTTGATGTTCTCAAATTAACACCTAACTTTTTTAAATACGATACTAACTGAATACTTAATTTATTTTTTGTTGTGGACTTGTTAATATTAGTTAATTCGTTTTTTAGTAAAACTTTTTCAATTTCAATTTTAATTGTTTCACGCAAAAAACGCTTGTCATTTTTTTCAAGACTATTAATCAATTTTTCAATGTCTTTTTTGTCCGTTGGTAGTTCCAAGATGTTACATTTTTCTATATTAATAAACTCTTTAAATTCAAGTTTATTATTTTCTATAATCTCAATTAATTGAGATTGTTTATTTTTTAACTCTTTTAAAAGAGTGTCTTCAATTACAATCTGATTGTTTACTTTTTGTAATTGTTTTAATACTTCTATGACTCTCATAGTATTTTACCTTATTTTGTTTTTAAAATTTATAATCTATTTTTTTGATTATAACAATGTTTTTTTTGTTTTCTATTTTATAAGTTTTATTTAAAACTTTTTTAATTAATTCTTTTTTTAAATTCATTTGTTTATTTCCTTGTTGTTGTTTTTATTTATACAAAATTACAATTTTTTAAAATGCAAACCTAATTATATTTTCAATTATAGAAAAAAAGTTATTAACAATTTATATTATAGATTTTATCAATAGTTTATACAATAAAACAAGTAAATTAGCAATTAACTTATTATATTACAATAACATAGCATATAAACGCCCCTACAACGTTCAAATTGAATTTTGATATAAATGTATGCTAAAAATAAACGTCGCTTAAAACGTCTTTATAGTGGATTAAAATAGATTGATGATTTTTGTAATAGTTTCAAATGAAATAGTTTCGTAACTATTATTTTATAAGTCTTTCATTTATATAGAATTAATCAATTAATTTCTTTAAAACGATGAACTTTTAGGTTGGTGGGAGCTTGGGTTAGTGCACAGATTGGACGTGGATAAATTTTGAAAGTTGGATTTTAGTATCTATATAAGCAATAACATATCGTTTCAATAACATAACATATCGTTTCAATAACATATCGTTTCAATAACATATCATATCACTTCTCAATAACATATCATATCACTTCTCAATAACATATCGTTTCAATAACATATCGTTTCAATAACATATCATATCACTTCTCAATAACATATCATATCACTTCTCAATAACATATCATATCACTTCTCAATAACATATCATATCACTTCTCAATAACATATCATATCACTTCTCAATAACATATCATATCACTTCTCAATAACATAGTATTTTTAGTTTCAATAACAAAGCGAATTAAATGGGGTTTTGCCTGTATGAAATTAATTAATAGCGTATATCAATATTTAAAAAAAAAATTTTAAAATTTTACTCGTATAGAAATCGCATATTGTTATCAGGCAGATAAGTTGGTATTTGCATAGAATTAGTAGTTGGTATCTGAGCAGAAGATGATATAATCATAGAACTATTAGTTATACCAAACGTAGAATCGTATTCATCATAATTCTTAGTTTCTAAATATTCCTTATATATCGAGTCTATTTCGATATTAGCTTGTGTAACGCCAAATGCAAGAATATAACTATTATATTCAGTTATAAACTTATGGAATCGTCTGAGGTGTTGTCCAGAGCCAGAGTAGCCATCTGTTAGTTCATCAAATGGAACATGAATAATCATAGGGTCTTTAGTTTCTAATTTTAAAGTATTATATACATATTTCATATTTGTAATAGAATAAATATAGTCTTTAAATGAAGCATCAGATTTATAATATAATTTTTGATTTAACTGTATTACTTCGTTTATTTCAGCGACTAACTTAGTACGTTTGATGGTTTCGTATATATGCCTATTCATATCAGATTGTCGTTGTTGATCAGAAACCATCTTATCAATCTTTCTTTTAGAATATGATTCTGTCATTCGACTGTGATAACCAGTCGTTATATTAGTTATTTCAAGTGGCTCATCAATGAACTCAGTAAACTTTATTAGTTCGTCCATATCATTTCTATCATTATACAAAGTAATAGATCTATCACCAGAATATACTTTAATTTGATTTGAACTTTCAAATTCATATACGATATATTCAAATTCAGTATCTTTAAGAAAATATTTTTTAATTATTAAACTGAATATATTAATTAATAAAAACCATATAGAACCTAATGATAATATTAGCGATAAAGCCCCTATACCGATAGCTATCTTCTTAATTGAATATTTATTTTTATTCTTTAATTTATTAATTTCATTAACTTTATATTCTACTATAGATTCTATATCCATTTTATTCCTTGTTTGATACGTTCTGCTTTATCAGTATATAATCCACTATTTAATAATTTTTAAGTAATTACTGTATTTATTACGTTCAAATTCTAATATAATAGTAGATAATCCAGTACACATATTAAATCTAACTATATATTTTCCATTAATTATAGTTTCTACACAATCAAGTTCTTCTCTGATTTTAGTAATTAAAGTATATTCACCTTTATTATTATAACCATAACCACCAATAATAATATCTGTTATGCTATGTTTGATAGCTATTAGCAATCCATCACCCACAACAACGTTATATATCTTTTTAATTATCATTTTCGTGTTAATTTCAAATACTCAGTATTTCTTTTCTGTAATGTCATATAATCGTCTTTATCAAGTATACCTTTTACTATCAATGACGAGACCGATAGTCCAACTATCGTATATGACATGTGTTATCTTACCGTTGGAATGATGAAATGAAGATTCTCTAATTACTACTGTATCATTTTGATAACGTCCACTACGACAAGATACTTCAAAATCTCCATCGTTCCATAACAATATTTTAGTAGTTGAATGACAATTAGGGTATCGACCATGTAAATCATTTTCTACTAATAATTTTATTCTTTCGATTTCTGTATTTTTCAGTTCTCAATTTCCATTCTTTTATATAATGAATCTATATTAATTACTGGAGCATCCTGAGCGTCGTCGTCAAAATACCAATCATACAAAAACTCGTTATTTAAATTACTTTTGTTGTTTTGTCGCCAATATTCATATTCTTTAGCTTTATCTATAATATCAATTTGATATTTAACTGGTAATTTATCAAAGTCGTCTATATCCTTCCAAATCTCATTATTGTAATGATGCTTATTTACGTTTGACAATATAAATAATCCATTAAAGATAAATGCACATATTAATATAGTCACTAATGTAACGCCTAATTCCTCAAAATTATTAGCAAAATATATAATCGCTAACATAACCAATACACCTATAATCAAAAATCCTAACATTTCAAATACTCCTATTTATTTAATTTCGTTATTAATAATCATGTTTGTAGTAATACCGTATGTATGACCATCAACCACAAATACAACATCACATGTATGTTTATTATTCTCATATACACATCTAAATTCTATTTGTCCATCTACAATACAAATGTAAATTAGTTTTTTATTATATATATTTTTAATTATCATTATTTTTTATTATAAAAAATTCCATATTAATAGTATTAGGTTCATGTTCAATAGGTGTATATCTAAATACAAGTGCTGATTTATTAATATAACTCATACTATAAGTCTTTACATTAGCAATGTATATAGTAATATCAATACTATCTATATTATATATATATTCTTAAATTTCATCCTTTGTACTTTACCTCAACACCATCATATAGTGACTGTATCGTTATTGCTAAAATTGGTGCTAAATTATCTATAGTGCTTATTCTCATATTATCACCAGAAGACACTTTATATCGGTTTAATTTTTTTTCAAATTTCAAACGTTTATATATAAATGATCCTCCAATAGACATACGTATTAATTTAGCTTTTATATATTTACATTTGAAATGTATATCTTTGATTGTTGATATATCTTCTATTGAGTTATACAATTTATATATGGATATATCCAATCTACGATCAAACAAACATATTTTCCTATCTGTATAATCAATATCTATATATTCATCTACAATTATAGTATCTTTAAGATTATTTTTTATATCTCTTATGAACTTATAATTGTAATTTTCATCTTGAATATAAATACGCTGTTTATCAGTATATAGTTTCTTAAATATCATATGTTTCTCCAACTGGACCATAAAGTTTAAATTTATTATCTATATGGTTCACAATACAATATAACAATAGCGACTCCTGGTCTATATTAGGATCATATCTAAATAAAGATATGAATTCATTATCAATATAAAATTGAACTGTAGCTGAGCCGAGTTTCACCATAGAATATACATTACTTCTATATCGTATAGTTCTTGAATTTACTATATAATGTCTGCTTACAATATCACATATCAATAATAGATTGTTCAAATTAATATTTTGATAATTATATTTTGATTGTGATATAAGTCTATAACTATGAAATTCATTTGGTTTACTTATATTTATACTACTTATAAATAAATCTACCATCTTATAACAAACTAAATGATTGTTATTATATCTATTAGTTTTTATTGTAACCGAACCATCATCATGTATATGACTAAATATATACTCTACTCCATTCGTGTGTGTAAAGTGTATATCTATATTTTCTTCAGTGTATTTCTTTTTTAAAATCATATATATTATCTGGTTTGTATATTGTATACCACTTTTCGATTGGTAGTTTATATTGTAAAATTAATGCTATAAATATATTTATTCTATCTGGTACAAATGTGCATTCTAAGATAAATCTATCAGTATATAAATTACTTCCATTCTCAACTTGAAACTCATATTCATCATCATTCGATACTTTAAGTTTATATATAGTGTTAGTTTTACTATCTATATGAAATGTATATCTATATTGATCAAACCACATCAAACTATTTTTTATATCAGCTAATAACTGGTGGGTTTCTATTAGTTTCGTGATATTCAACTCCGAAACACCAGTTGTCTTATATAAGAATCTATATTTTCCAATTGGTATAATCACATTACGTTCTAAACCATGTGTTATATGAATCCCATCTTCTATTAGTAATCCATAATTTTCTATATTATTAACTGTATATTCTATCATACCATCTATATTGATCACGTACATTACAGAACTGTCATTTAAATATGTATTCTTTAATATCATTGATTATATAAGTTATTTATTTTTGAGCTTACTCTATCTACATTAGAAATAAAATTTTCTACTAATATATCTATATCATTACAATCAGACTTATGATATACATAATCAAAAAACTCATAATGTGTAGATGTAAAATCAGACACATATATCATACATAAAAATATACTATCTTTATTATTCACATTAACAATACAACATTTAAATGTATTTTTATCCAACGTATAACTTATAAGTTCTAATTTATTATTTGTCTTCTCTTGTAAAAATGAATTTTGCAAATGCAAAAAGTCAATTAATTCGTAGCGTCTGGTATCAACTTTAGAATCTGGCTTATCAGTTAAAATTATGTTATCCCATGCATTTTCCATTAATCTAATCCTTTAATTAGTAATTTTTTCATAGATTTTAATTCCTTAATATAATCATCCAATTGACGTATCACATAATCTTTGATTGGCTCATGTTCATTCTCATCCTCATCAATATACCTACGATCATGGAACTCTGATTGGTATAATATTACTTCATCTAATACTATTACATCTACTGAACCGTTAGTCATATATGAACTACAAATTCCCACCTCAGACTCTCTACAATTCATAGTTTGAATTATATCTATACATTCATCCTTTTCATAACACATAGCTACTCCTTATTTTTGATATTATATTTAATGTTGTTTCTCGACCATTAGCAACGATAAAATCTCTTGTTTGTTTTTTACCACCAAAATAATCCGTGTATTTATTAATAAGTTCACCAACAGATTTACCTTCTATTTGAAATACACTCATCAATACATTACCATTGATTATCTCTTTGGATTTATTATATAGTTCCATTTCATTTATAGAATGTTCTTTATATGTGGATATAACACCATCTAATCGTTCATTAGCAAAGTCAAACGCCATTTTCTCAGTTGGTCTATCTATTACAGATGAAATTTTATTATCTTCTAACCAACTTATAAATTTTATAAGTTTGGTGTTGAAGATTTTAGCTTGTTTATCGTTTGGGAGTGCATCGAAATATTGTTCCAAGCCGTTTACATCTTTAATTGCAAATTTATTAGTTACATATCTACCCATACTTGTAATTCTTTGTTGTCCATCTAAAACTTCAAATTTACCATCATCAACTTTATTGAAGTATATTAATCCAAGTGGGTAGCTTTTAAGTATAGATTCAATTACGGCTACATCTTTTTTTCCATCGTTATAAATGTAATTCCGTTGATACTCGGGTTGAATTATTAATGACCCAGAAAGACCAAATAACCCTTTACCTTCAAGTTCATTATATATGAAACCATCACAAATTTCTTTGACTGTGATTTCTGTTCTAAGTATTGTTTTCATCCACATCTCGTTTATGTCTAATTAATATTCTACCAAATTTCATTAACCCATTTAATAATGCCCCACCACCCTTATCTTTAGTATGCGGCACATATCCTACTAAATTTAATATTTCTTTGGGTGCAGATGCTCTTGTATTACCACTAGCTTGCCATATAATCTCAAATTGTTCAGGGCAAAATTTATCTAAAAATGTAATAGGTACACCCATAATACCAACATAATCACTTGGGATAGAATCCACATATGGAACTTCAATAGCCTCATAATTATCATACGGTTCATACGGATTTTTACATAATATTTTGGTGTTAAATCTTAGATTATTTTGTTTAGTCATTAAGGGAAGTGGTTGGTGTCTTCTTCCATGGTCAATGTTTGTAAACCAACAAACACCAGCAACCCTATTAACTTTTACACCACACCTCTCCCTATCGTGTTGGTATGATTCCGCATATATAAATTCATTGGGTACACGAAAATATGTACCTTTGTTGAAATTTGTAACACCTAACCACAATTTACCACTCTGAATCAATGGAAATGTTTCTTTATATGATATAGCATTCATATTACCAATTAAAATGAATGCCTTATCAGTATCAGCAACCCACGATAAAAAATCTATAAACAATGAAAATGGAGGATTTGTTATTATTATATCTGAACCATCACGGAGTTTTGTAACTTCATCACTTCTAAAATCACCATCACCATCTAAATAACTCCACTCTAAATCATTTACATCAACTTTACCATTGCCCGTCGGATTACGAGTAAGAGTAAAAATCTTTCCTTTAATTTTTGTTTTATCATAATCAAACTTTGGAGAGTTGGATTCAAATAATGAAGGTTGGTATGACGTTTTATACGCTTTACTTTCTTGTGCAAAACTTGTACTAATTAACTTTTTTAATCCAAATCTTTCAAAATTTTGTGCGAAATATTTAGTGAAGTTGCTCCATTCTGGGTCATCACATGGAAGAAGTATAATTTTATCTTTAAATATATTAGGATTATGTTCTAAATATGAATTAATCTCTTGTTCAATCTCACCCCATTGAGTATAAAATTCATCATTCTTTGAATTTTGGGCGTTTGTCATTGTTACGATAGGCATACTGTGTTACTTTATTAATTCTTTATATTCTATTCTACAATCATTTAATTTACTAAAGAAAGAAACAAATCTTTCATTCTCATTTAGATGTCTAGTGTTATACCGAAATTCAAACTCCTTAACGTATTTATCGAGATGTTTAGGAGTTATACTGTGATAAATTCCTATTATACCACGTTTTAACGTACTCCAAAATCCCTCTATTGAGTTTGTGTAAACGTCATCTATAACGTAAACACCTGCTCCATGATTAACTACTGCGTGATTAAAATTTTTCGATAAATTTGAATAAGCAGTCCACTCATCACTCATTATAGTAGCAGTTCTTTGAACTTTTTCTCTTATAATAGATTGAAGTTCTTTCGCTCCAACCGAACTAACTTTTTGAGCAATTACTTTACCACCTCTTTCTAACATTCCAAACACAGGAGTTTTATCTTTTATAGAACGACCTTGTGTTCCTTTTATTTTTTTACTAGCGTGTTTATTTTTGTTCTTTCCACCAACATAAGTTTCATCAACTTCTATCAGAATGTCTATATCACCGAATGAATCCTTTTCTTTATAAAATAACACTCCCTCAGATTTTAATCTGAACTTATATGTATATTCATTAGTAATATCACTCGTTATACGATTAA
>Ga0222671_1000037_pt1 | contig 111182 bp, 106 predicted proteins | sample AntAcemetagen797_FD_179849 | JGI IMG/M metagenome (GOLD analysis project Ga0222671, IMG submission 179849) | Saline water microbial communities from Ace Lake, Antarctica - #797 | ecosystem: Environmental > Aquatic > Non-marine Saline and Alkaline > Saline | place: Antarctica: Ace Lake... | reverse complement strand
ACGGAATACAGCAGGGCGAGGGCCAGCACGAAGGCCGGGGAAGAGAGATGGGAGAAAATGGGAGTCTGGTTCATGTGTTTTTTGGGATCAGGTTTCCGGAGTTCCGGAGCATGAGCTTTCCGGGCAAAGAGGCGCGAAAAGCGGAAAGAGGCAGTGCCGGCTCAAGCGATGAGAGAGCACAAAAGCGGAGTCCGCGAAGGGCGGAACCGGATCAGATCAAAAAGACGCCCGAGCGGGGCGCTGAAGTCCAGGCCGCAGGGCCGGGAGGTCCGCGAGAATGAAGCCCCGGGCTTTCATCGGCGGGGAACAATGCAGGAGCCTGAGTGGCAAAAGCGGAACCGTTGAGACTCAGGACAGGGATTTCCTGACTGCGGTCCTCGACCACTTCCGCCACCTTCGAGAGATCCTCGTGACAGTGACAAACCGGCCCGGGTTGGGCGGGGCCGTTCGCCGAGACAGAAGGTTCTCCGACCTCAACGATAGCAACATGGCTAAGCTCAATTCCGAATGCGGAAAGCACCTGACACAAGCATCCCGGGAGAACCAAGTAAAGGCTCACGTAGGCAGCAAGGAATGATTTCGCAATCACGTTCACGGTTAGCTATTCGTTCAAGAAAGGGCGTGTGTCAATTCTCCTGAAATCACCTCAAGAGGTGCAGGGCGGTTGACTTCGTCCTACCGTAAGATTCATTTGTTCCTGCTAAATGCTTCGCGCTTCTTGCGGAGAAACGGTCGGATTTTGCAAGGATTCGTTAGTCTGTCTCGTATCGAAGCGTTCCGCCAAAAGGCATGGCGTTCACCGGGTTCAATCTAATTCCGGCGATATTGATCCAGTTCCAACTCCGCTTGCTCAAGCCGGTTGAGCACCGCGAGCCATTGCCGGATGAGGTGAAAGCTCATGCTTTCACGCTGATGCAGCTTCGCGATGAGCCGACATCGTTGAATAGCCTCCCGCTCAAATACGGGGGCTCCCCGCCGGTCTCTCGCGACGGCGGGAATCATCCCGGCGTGCTCCAGTTCTTGAATGAGCTCCCGGTGGAATCCTGTGGCTTCGCTCAGTTCGTCCACATCAAGCAGGGGGGCTTCGGTGTACATCCGAATGGTCCGAATGATCGTGGTGTGGCCTCGTGGTCTTGTTCTCATGTCCTCTCCTCTATTTTGCAGTAATCCATGGCGCTGATTTGATCCTGAGGCTGAAGTTAGCAGTTTGCTCAATTCTCAGCGCGGCGGCGATTGTCTTCGCCTTTGCCCCGGTTGTTCTCATGGGGCTGCTTTTGCGGTCTTCACAGCGGGGCCATTGAACTCGACCTCAAACTGTGCGAACTGAAATCGGACCACCATGAAAAATTCGCCCGCTCCGGGGTCATTGAACCCTGACCGAATTCAGCTCGCCATCGCCGGGCTTTGTGTTCTTGCCATCATTGGGCATCTTATCCTTCGTTTCGGCTTTGCGGTGGATGAGGTGATTTTCAACGCGCCTTTGTGGCTGGCCTATCTTTTTGGAGGAGTCCCTCTGGTCTGGGGGCTGCTCGGTAACTTGTGGCGAAAGGAGTTCGGGTCCGACCTCCTTGCGGGGATGTCAATCGTGACCGCGCTGCTTCTGGGTGAATACCTCGCGGGGACGCTCGTGATCTTGATGCTTTCGGGCGGTGAAGCGCTGGAGGCTTATGCGGTGCGGAACGCTTCCTCGGTGTTGAAGGCACTGGCGCAGCGCATGCCTTCGGTGGCGCACCGGCGGAGCGGGTCCTCATTTGAAGACGTGAAGATCGAGGAGATTGAAATTGGTGCGCTCCTCGAAGTCTTGCCTCACGAAATCTGTCCGGTCGATGGCACCGTGATCGAAGGGCGCACGGTGATGGATGAGTCTTTTCTGACGGGAGAGCCTTACATGATCTCAAAGACACCCGGGTCGATGGTCATCTCGGGCGCTCTCAACGGCGATTCTTCGATCACGATCCGCGCCGATAAACTGGCGGAGGATTCGCGGTATGCGAAGATCATGGAGGTGATGCGTGATTCCGAGGAGCGGCGACCGAAGATGAGACGTCTCGCCGACCGACTCGGCGCTTTCTACACGCCCGTGGCCATCACCATCGCGGTCGCGGCGTGGTTGATCAGCGGCGATCCAGTTCGTTTTCTTGCCGTGTTAGTCGTTGCGACGCCGTGCCCTTTGCTCATTGGTATTCCCGTGGCGATTATCGGATCGATCTCGCTCGCGGCGAAGCGCGCCATCATTATTCGCGATCCTTCGGTCCTCGAAACGATCGACACCTGCCGCGCCGTCATTTTTGACAAGACGGGAACGCTCACCTACGGGCGCCCGGAACTGATCGAACAATCGGTCGCGGCGGGGTTTGATGCCGCAGAAGTGCTCCGCTTGATGGCGAGCGCTGAGATCTATTCAAAGCATCCTCTCGCCGATGCCATCGTCGGGGCCGGTAAAGCGGCGGGAATTGACCCATACGAAGTTGAGGAGATCAGTGAGAAACCGGGGGAGGGTCTCACCGCTTTAGTGGCGGGACAGCGGATCAAGGTGACGAGTCGGAAAATGTTGATTCAGGATTTTCCTGATGAAGCTCGCCTCCTTCCTCCCGTCGGAGGCGGTCTCGAGTGCATTGTCCTGATCGACAATCGCTACGCGGCTTTGTATCGCTTCCGTGATGAACCCCGGAAAGAAGGGGCGGAATTCATCCATCATCTCGGCGGCAAACATCGGATCGAGCACGCCATGATGCTCTCCGGTGATCGGCAGTCGGAGGCTGACTATCTCGCCGCCCGCGTCGGAATTAATGATGTCCGGGCCGGGAAAAGTCCCGAGGAAAAACTGGAAATTGTCCGCGCCGAAACCGCGAAGCACAAGACAATCTATATTGGTGACGGGATCAACGATGCTCCCGCGCTGATGGCGGCAACGGTGGGGATCGCCTTTGGTCAGAACAGTGATGTCACGGCAAAGGCGGCGGGGGCGGTGATCATGGATAGCTCCCTCCGCAAGGTTGATGAGCTGATCCACATCAGTCGCCGCATGCGCCGAATCGCTTTGCAGAGTGCGGTCGGGGGGATTGCTCTCAGTGTTATCGCGATGCTCTTCGCCGCCGCTGGTTATCTCTCGCCGGTGGCCGGGGCGATCATTCAGGAAGTCATTGACGTCCTCGCGGTGCTCAATGCCCTGAGAGTCGCCTTGCCTCCGAAGACGCTGACTGACTATTGAGGCAGGTGTCAATTGCCTCTTTTTTGTGATTGAGTGGAACTGTCGCTGGATTACCATTCAACCCTGTTGGGTCGGTCATTCAACCCTGTTAGCGGGTCGTGCCGTGGTGTCGGGCAAAGTCCTGAAGGGCGGATTGGGTGATGATGTATTCGCTGAGATTCGACATCGTCAGCCAGCGGGTGAGGCGACCTTGGTGATCGACCACGGCGGCTGCTGAGAGTTTTGAGTTTCTTAGTTTTTCCCACGCCTCAAGGAGGGGGGCATCAGCTTCGATCTGAGGGGGGATGACATCGATCATGTCGCTGACGAGGGCATGGCTACCTTGTTCCCGGAGGGCTTTGAAGAGGTGGGCCTGGGTGACCAGCGCGACGCACTGGCCCTGATCATTGACGACCGGAAAATCGACTTGAGAGGTCGTGAGCAGAAGCCTCGTCGCTTCGTCAATGGAGTCGCTGAGTTTGAGGGTGTGGAACTCGGCGACGGCGGCATCCGAAGCGGTTACCCCGATAAGGAGGTGTTCCGTTTGGACAAAGGCGGCTTCGGATCTTGCGGCAAAGAGGACGAAGAGTGAGATCAGAAAAAGGATCGGCTGAAGCGTGAGGATCGCGACAAGACCGCCGACGATGGCGAGAGCCTGGCCGATCATCGCAGCGATCTTGGTGGCGCTTTCACGAGTCATGAAATAGCCGAGGGCGGCTCGGAGAATCCGTCCTCCATCCATAGGGAACGCGGGGATGAGATTAAACAATCCGAGGATGAGGTTAATCCAAATGAGTTGAGTGATAAGACCTCCGGGAAAGTGTCCCGCCGTGGGCAGTTCCAGAGTTGGAATTTTGGAGTCGAAGAAAAGTTCCAGTTTAAACAAAAGGAGCACCGTCGCGATGAGAAGATTTACGAGCGGACCGGCGACGGCGATGAAAAGTTCCTCCCCGGGATCCTTCGGAATCCGCGAGAGCCTCGCAAGTCCGCCGAGAGGGAAGAGGGTGATGCTGGGTGTCGTGATTCCGTATCTGAGCGCGGCGAGGGCATGACCGAATTCGTGAACCAGGACACAGAGAAAGATCGTGAGAAGGTAGGCGATCCCTCCAAGGGCCTCGCGAGGGGATCCATTGACCCAGAATGAGGTGCCAAGCCAGGCGAGGAGGAGGATGAAGGTCAGATGAATGCGAACTTTCGTCCCCGCAATTTTCGCAATGGTGAAGGACCAGGTCATCTGATCATTTTGGTGGCGGTGGACTGATCCATGGTTTCGCAGGCACCACCGAAGAATCGCCACATTTTGATTCCCCGATTGATATGGTAGACGGCGGTGAATCCCTCATCGAGAAGAGAGGGGAGGGCGCGGCGACTGCGATAGCCTCCGTCGCAGTAGAGGAGAATGGGCTTCGACCGATCCAGTGCGGAGAGATTCGAGACATCAAGATGGCCGTCTTCAAACGGAGCATTGAGGGCACCGGGAAGATGGCGTTTTTCGAATTGCGGGCGAGGTCTCACATCCACGGCAGTGAGATCAGAGTGCTGTTTGAATATTTGCAGTGCTGCTATGGTACTCAGATTCTGTGCGAATCGACCTCCTTCGAGGGATTTGAAATGTCCGTTGTCCCAGGCAAATTCAAAGACGTGCCAGAGGAGCACGATGAGAACCAGTAATGCGACGACAATCAGGGAAGTGATGGACATGGCGTTGATGTAGTGAGGTTAGTTACTCAGTGTGAGAGGAACAATGCGGTCGTCGCATCGTGAATCAGCTTTTTGGTGAAGCTCCCGACGAAGTGGTCCTTGATCGGGCGCTTCGAGTGAATTCCCGCGACGACGAGATCGATTCCCTTGAGGAAGTCTTCCGTGACCACTTGGTTGATTGGTTCGTCGCTGATGAGAACTTTCCCCGCTGTTTGCCCGTGCGATTCAAGGAGGCCGACGGCTGATTTTGCGAGGAATTCGCCTTCGCTTTCGTCTTTCTCCGCGACGACCACGGTGATCTCGAACTCATAGGCCGAGGCAAAGGTGATGAAGTCGTGAAGGGCGCTCGCCGAGGGGTGGCTCCCATCGAAAGTGATGAGAACCTTCTTTGGATCGATGAGTCCATCCGACGGCACGGCGATAATGGGAGTGACCGTTTCCTCAAGAAGTTTGTCCAGAGTATCGCCACGCCCGCCGCGCGTCTCGAAGTGAAAGGAAGTCTCCAGTCCCATGACAAGGAGATCATAAAACATCGCGGAACTGAGGAGTTTCTGCGCCGGAATCCCTTCGTAGGCGGTTTCGATGTGAGGCACCTTCGACTTTTCACATTCGGCGACGAATGTCCGGAGGCAGTCATCAAGGATATCCCGCGCATGATCGACCTTATTTTTGACGACGTCGATCATCATCGGGTAGTAGGGGCCGATGCTCGGGATGATCTGCGAGCGGATTTCGGGAGAGTCGAGAACAACGACACCCGCAACACCGGCACCGTGTTTTTTCGCAATCTGGCAGGCAGTGCGCGTCGCTGCTTGCGCATAGATCGAAGGGTCGAGAGGGACGAGGATTTGCTTCAGCAATTTCTTCATGTGGACAGCCTAGCAGCAGCTGATTACCATTCTGTCCGCCGATTGCTGAAGAAGAGGCCCATTTTGTTTTCTTGATCCCAAGTGATGCGCGGCTCGGTGTTGCGACGGAACAACGATGGCGGAGTTGAAGCCAATTGCTGCTGAGACTGCTCTCCGGGGATGACTGACATTCCTTCACAGATTGAACCCGGAGAAAATGAAGGTATGAAGAGAATTGTCGTTGCAGTCGACTTTGATGAAGAGATTGGTGATGTGCTGGAGGTCGCTTCTGGACTCGCCAAAGACACGGGAGCAGAATTGAGCGTCGTTCATGTCTACCCGCCCAATCCAGATCATATCCTCATGCCGCCCTACGTTTATCCTCCGGTCGCTGACGAGGATGATCACGAAGTGACCTTGCAAGCACAGCAGGCGCTGGTGCGCGAGCATGTGCAGTCTCTCATTCATAAGGGAGTCAAGGCCTCTGGTTATATGAAGCCGGAGGAAAAGGGGATCACTAAATCGATCCTGGCATTTGCTGAGGAAAAGGAGGCGGAACTCATCGTGATCGGGACGTATCGGCCCGGCCGCTTTCAGCGCTTGATCCTCGGAAGCATCGCTGAGGAGGTCATCAGACGGAGTCGGATTCCGGTGCTCGTTGTTCCCCCGATTTAGGAATAAACGTTACCTACCAATCCCATGAGAATGAAAAAAGCTGAAGTGTATATCATCGCGAATGGCAGTTCGATCCGGGCCTTTCAAAGAAGGGTGGATGACGCCATCGTCGAGGAGGAAGTTTTTGAACTTGAGGAAATCGCGCTGGATCCCGCCATCATGCCTCCCCCGAAAAGCGACGCTGTCGCCACTGATCGACCGGGGCGTTTTGAAAGTGGAGATCGTGCCGGTCACGGAAACAACCTTGTTCACGGAGAACGCCATGGGGTGACCCTTGAATGGGAGAAACGGCAGGGGCAGGCGCTTGCTGACTCAATCGAGAAAATTGTCACCCAACAAAACAGGCAGCCATGGTCCTTGTTGGCACCTTCCAAATGGCTCCCACGCATTGAAGCGTGTCTTTCTGCCTCGGCCAGCAAGCAACTGGTGAGTAGTGATGCGGTAGACTTGAGTCAACACACGATCAAGGATATTGAGATCCGTCTCGCTCCAAAATGAACGAGGACGAACTTTCATCGTCCGCGCAGTGATTTTCAGACATCGCGGCCTGATCGGGTTTTCAAGAGATCGACTCACTCACTTCGGCGGCGAGTTCTGTGAGAAACGCTTTTGCTCTGACTGCTCCGGAAAGAATCTCGTCAGGCTCACCATTCCCGTTTAGTTCGAGGACGAATGAGCCGACGAAATTTTCGCGGATGAGTTGTTGGATAAGGGGCTTCCAGGCGATGTCGCCATCGCCAGGGGGGAGGTGATCATCCCACTTTCCGCGATTGTCATTGGCATGGATCATATTTAAATGCCCGGAGAGTTTGTTCGCGACGCGCGGGAGGTCACCGGAGAGAAAGGCGTGCCCGGTATCGAGGCAGGTGCCGACGTTCATCGACTCGACCGCTCCGAGGAGATACATGAGGTCGGCGATGTGGCCGAACATGAGATGGGGGAGCATGTTCTCGAGGAGGAGGGTTAAATTCAGTTCGGTGCAATGATTTGCGACGGCGTTGAGAGAGTCTGCGGTGAGCCGCATTTTGGGATACCACTCATGGGGAGACATCGTCCGTTCCTTCTCTGGTCCGGGGTGAAGGACGATGTACTTCGCATTTAAACTTTTCGCGGCATCGCAGGCAAGGCGCAGCTCATCGATGGAGTGACCCCGAATGGATTCGTCCCAGGACGAGATGTCGATGCTCTCGTGGAAAGGGGCGTGGAAGGACATGGCTCGCAGCCCCGTCTCCCGGATGAGATTTCCGGCCTCTTTGATTTTTTCATGATCGTGGAAGTCGAGATGGGCCGGAAACGAGCAGATTTCGAGGTCGGTGAACTGGTATTTGACGAACCAGTGAAGGACGTCCTGAATCGGTTGTCGATAGAAACAGCCGGTAGAGATTGAGAAATGTGGTTTCGGGATCATGGATTGTCGGAGTGAAGTTTTTCTCTGTGGTTAGAAAGGTTGTTCTGGCAGGGTGCTCCCGGGCAGTAGTGCTTTTCCTGAGTTGAGACACAGTTGAAGTCGATCCCGCCGTCGAGGTGGGTCATGATTTGCCCGGAGAAGAGTCGAACGTAGAAATCAGCTCGCATTTGGGCGCTGTATTTTTCCCAATAAGAAGGGAGCCAATTGAAGGCGGGGTTGCTGAATTTACTCTCAACGAGTTTCGCGACATGACGTGGGTGCCAACCATTCGCGAGGAGGAAGCGAGTGACGAGTTGGAGGCAGGCCGGCTTTAGAAGAAGGTCATTCGGAAAAGTGAGAATCGTCGCGATACAAGGGGGGAGTGTATCGGCAGTGTCGTTGCCATAGGGTTCCGTCCCGCTGACGTTGTCTACCGGAGCGACTTCGTAGTAGTGTTCGTGGAATTCGCGGAGCGGAGATGAGCAATACTTCTCGATGAGGCGGGACATTCCCCGCTCCTGATTCGGTATCCGAACAACTGATCTCCTTGCCAATGCGATCACTTCGGTTGATGTCTGCCGGAGGACGAGAGCTTGCGCGACATCGATTTCGTGAAGGGGAAGAGTTACGAACTTTGGCACCAGGAAATGAAGGTCAAGCCGCTCGACCATGCCGCTGAGCCATGGTTTTTCGTAGTGGGTGAAGGGGATGCGGATGATTCGTTCGGCGAGAGGATCGCCATACTCTGACACGTCGATGGAGATCATTTCGCGACGGCCCGACTTAAGCTGTCCGACTTCGACGGCCGTGAGATCGACTGGGATTGCGGAGTGGGGGGCTGAGAGCAGTTTGATGCGGTGGGCGAGGAATTCCATGAGAAGTCCAAGTCCGCCGAATGCTCGATCTTTGAAGGGATGAGGTGAAGAGAGTGATTCGGAATTGTCGTCGGATATGGGATTTAGCTCCTCAGCAAGACGGCGGCAGGGTTCTGAATCGAGGGGGATTCGCCAGACAAAGTGGTGACCCTGTCCGGTGAGAAGATGGAGAGGACGAATCCCACATCGGGAAAGTTCCTCCTCTACGACGGTGACGACGGGTTCTTGCAATTTGAAGATTCGCCAGGGATCAAGAAAGGACTCCTCAGGGGAATCAAAGTTCACGTACTCAATATCGAGGTGGACAATAAGTGATTCCCGGTCGGCGAGTGACCTCGCGAGATCGCCGGGAACTTCCAGCGCTGTTTCCCATGACTCAATGGGGATTTGTTCGATCTCGGTTGGGAGCCGTCCGTCACAGCGGGCGAGGAAATAGGCGGTGGGTTGGCGCCCTTCGTCACCGCCGAGGTAATCAAAGATCCGCTCCCGGACCGCAGAGTTTGCATAGATGGTTTCCAGGCCATCTACTTCCTCGTTGTCTCTTGCGGCGTCCTCCATGGAATCGCCACGATGAGGGAGACGGCTCTCTTTCTCCACGCTGCTCTTGTTCACGACACGGCCCGGATTGCTCTCTCGCCACTCCGTGAAATGCTGACCGGTGAAGCGGGTACCGGAAAAGCGCAAGAACTGCGGAGAAAGATCCTCAGGGAGGGTTCTATTGGCTGATACCGTTTGATTCAGGGCTTCCTTGTGAATGCGGAAAGATCATCATGGAACAGTCCAGCCTCACCTCTCTCTTTTCGCCTGCGTCCGTCGCGGTTTTTGGTGCCTCGGATCGGGAGAGTTCAATCGGCGGGCGCGTCGTTCGGAATCTTCAGGAAAGTGGATTCGCCGGAGAGATCTTCCCTGTGAATCCGAAACACGAGACGGTGAGTGAGCTTCCCTGTTATCCTAACATTGCCGCAATCAAGGAACGGGTCGAGTTGGTGGTCGTGGCGACCCCGGCGGAAACGGTGCCTCATTTGCTGGAAGAATGCGGTGCTGCGGGGGTGAGAATGGCGGTGATTCTGTCCGCCGGATTTGCCGAGTCTGGATCCGCAGGGAAAGCACTGCAATCGCGCCTCCTCGAGACGGCGAGACGACATCGAATCCGCTTCCTCGGGCCGAACTGTCTCGGGGTGATTCGTCCGGCGGTGGGGCTGAATGCCACCTTCGGAGTAACGGGAGCGCGCGGCGGCGATGTCGCCCTGATCTCTCAGTCGGGAGCCTTGTGTACCGCGATTCTCGACTGGGCGAAATCCGAGGGGGTTGGTTTTTCTGCGGTTGTTTCCACGGGCACGGCGGCGGATCTGGATTTTGGAGAACTCTTGCATTTTCTTGCCTTGGACGGAAAGACACGGAGCATTCTTCTCTATATCGAAGGGGTGAATCGATCCCGATCCTTCCTCAGTGGACTGAGGGCGGCGGCTCGCTTGAAGCCGGTCGTGATCATGAAATCCGGTCGTCATGCGGCGGGAGTGAAGGCTGCGGTTTCCCACACGGCGGCGATCATCGGGGGCGACGATGTTTTCAATGCGGCGGTGGAGCGTGCCGGTGCGGTTCGCGTGAACTCGGTGGGGGATCTCTTTGCGGCGGCGCGAATTTTGTCAAACTACCGGACGACGAAAGGGGCCGCTCTCGCCATCGTCACGAATGCCGGCGGGATCGGTGTCATCGCGGCCGATTGTGCGACGGATGGCGGGATCGAACTCGCGGAGTTGAAGCCGGAAACTTTGGCCGCGCTCAGCGAATCGCTACCCGACTGTTGGTCGCATGGGAATCCGCTCGACGTCCTCGGTGACGCCGACGTGGAACGGTATCGGGCCGCCATTCGTGGCTGCGTCGCTGACGACGGGGTTGATGCGGTCTTAGTGATGTTGACCCCGCAGGCGATGACCGACTCGACCGGGGTCGCGAAGATGGTGATCGAGGAGGCGTCTCAGGTGCGAAAGCCCTTTTTTGCCTGCTGGATGGGAGGGGATCACGTCGCGGAAGGGCGGGCGCTTCTCGCGGAAGCACAGATCCCGGCGTTCCGGACACCGGAGGCTGCCGTGGCAGCGTTTTCCCACCTCCTGAAATACCGGCGAAATCAAAAGCTGCTCCTTGAGGTTCCGGGGCCACTTTCTGATCGCGCGGAACCCGACCTCGTTAAGGTTAGGGCGATCATTGCGGAGGCGAAGTCAGAAGGGCGATTACAACTCACTCCGTTTGAATCGAATCAACTCTTGAAGGCGTTTCATGTCCCGGTGATTCCGATGATTGAGGCCGCAACGGCGGGGGCAGCGGTGGAGGCTGCCGAAAAGATTGCGTATCCGGTCGTGATGAAAATCAATTCGTCTACGTTGACTCACAAGACCGATGTCGGTGGAGTCGTCCTTGATCTTCGCGATGCGGAGGAAGTGGAGCGAACGTTTCAGGCTCTGAGTGATCGAATGCAAAAGGATTATCCTGAGACCGGGTTCGAGGGAGTCATCATCGAGAGAATGCAATCTTCCGGGGGCAGTCGTGAACTCTTTGTCGGCGTCATTTCCGACCCGGTTTTCGGTCCTGCGATTTCGTTTGGAGCGGGGGGGATTACGGTGGAAGTGCTGAGGGATCAGGCGACGGCCCTGCCGCCGCTCAATGAGGTCCTGATCGAGGAGATGATTTCGCAAACGAGGGTTTCGGCTCTTCTCGGGGAGTTTCGGCAGATGCCGCCGGTGAAGCCGGGCGCGCTCGTCGAGGTGCTTCTCCGAATTTCACAACTGGTCGTGGAACTGCCTGAAATTGCAGAAATGGATATCAACCCTCTGATCGCGAATCTTGACGGCGTCTTCGCCCTCGACACGAGGATTCTTTTGGCGGAGACGGCTCCTGAAAAAGGCCCCTACGATCACATGGCGATTGCACCGTATCCGGCACATCTCGCGCGGACCTTCCAGTTGGCAAATCGTGACGAAGTGGTGATTCGTCCGATTCGACCGGAGGATGCGAAGATCGTGGAACGCTTTGTCGGCAAGTTGTCGGAGGAAACCAAATACTTCCGCTTCATGCAGGCACTCGGCGAGTTATCGACCGAGATGCTGGTTCGCTTTACCCAGATTGACTATGACCGGGAGATGGCATTTCTCGCCGTCTTCTTCGAGGAAGGAGTCGAGACTGAGGTCGGAGTGGCGCGCTACACGATGAATATCGATGACCTCAGTTGCGAGTTTGCGGTCGTCGTGGCCGACGCATGGCAGGGGCGAGGAGTCGCGACGGCGTTGATGGATGCGCTCATGGACGAGGCGAAATCGAAAGGACTCGTCTGGATCGAGGGCGAGGTTCTTTCCTACAATCGACACATGTTGGATCTCGTGAAACGCCTTGGATTTGAAATCATATCGCATCGGGACGACCCTACCGTGAAGGTGATTCGTCGAAGGCTCTGAGGCGGATTTCTTTTATTTTTTCCCATGGCCACCGCCTTTCTCTCCCATCCCGCCTGTGCGGCTCATCTTCTGGATCAGAACCATCCCGAGAGTCCTCTCCGGCTCAATGCGATTCGGGATGAGTTAGTGTCCGGCGGGCTCTTTGATTTCCTGCTGGAGGTTGAGGCTCCGCGAGCGACACGGGAAGAGTTGGGGCTCGTGCATGCGGCAGAATACATCGACGAGATTTTTTCCCGTGCTCCTGAATCAGGGATCGTCCGGCTCGATGAGGATACGATGATGGATTCGGAGACGCTCGAAGCGGCCCTGCGAGCGGCCGGGGCCGCGGCTCACGCGAGTCGGCTCGTTCTCACGGGAGAAGCCGACAATGCCTTTTGCTGTGTGCGTCCGCCGGGACATCATGCAATGCGGGATGCGGCGATGGGGTTTTGTTTTTTCAATAACGTCGCCGTCGGAGCGGCCCAGGCATTGGAAGTCTTCGATCTCAAACGGATCGCAATCATCGATTTTGATATCCATTATGGAAATGGAACGAGAGATATCTTCCGCCATGATGACCGGGTTCTCTTCCTCTCCATCTTTCAGCAGGATTACTTTTCTGAGGCCGGTGCCGAAGGGGATGCCGCGTGGCGCGAGGAAGCCGTTGCCGTGGATTTCGGGATCGGCGGAAAAAGATTTCGTGAAACGATCGAGCAACGTTGGCAGCCGGCGATGGATGAGTTCGCGCCCGAGATGATCTTTGTCTCAGCCGGGTTTGATGCTCACTCAGCGGACTCCTTCGGCGACTCCGCGCTCGTCGATGACGACTACCGCTGGATCAGTGACTGGATCGTCGATGCCGCGAGCCGACACTCAAGCGGGCGTCTCCTTTCCGTGCTGGAGGGTGGTTACGAGTTGGCCTCACTCGGTCGCTGTGCGGCACGTCATGTCCGCGCTTTGATGGGGATCTGAGATTCACCCTTGGATTCTCATCGCGGTAATCGCGTAATCCGGACCATCGAGGAGCGCTGAAAAAAGGCGCTTCAATCGGGGCGGGGAACTCAACAAGGAATGCGAAGCAAGCCCTCCTCAAATCGGAAAGATTGAGGTCGGAAGATTGCTTTGTTCGCTTCCGCGAATCGTGCAGTCGATCCACAGAATTAAAACGGCATCAACCAACCCTACTTACCATGAGCATAGAGACGACCATCGAACACGCTGACGATCAGCTTGACCACATCATTTGGAAGAGCGATCACGCAACTTGGGCGACGGAGCATGAGGAGGCGAATGCGATCCTCGAACGAGTGCGCCGGAAACTGGCCAGTCACGGGGCCAATATCCGCGCTCATGAGGCTGAAATTGCCAGTCACGAGAAAGAGATCAGTGCCCACGAGCGGGCGGGCAATGCCCCCGGCGAGGCGGCTCATGAAGGTGCTGAACTGGATCATGCGAAACACCGTCAGGAACATGAGGCAACGAAAGGCTATCATGAAAAAATCATGACCGCACTGCGCGCTCTTGACGCTGCTCTGGAGTGAACCCCATTAGGTCCGGCTTTACTTCGTCGCGACCGTGCGAGGTAAGTCCGGGACGAACGCTAGGCCGATCCTGCCGACGCGAGCAATTTTCCGGTCGCTTGAAACCCGGTCGTACATGCGGCTTTCGCGTATTCCGGTGCCATTATTTTGCCGGGACCACACCATTCGGCCCAAAAATCGACGATGGCATGAACATTAGGATGGGCGCGATTCCCCCGGCTTTCCAGAACAGGAACCGGGTTGGTGTTCGAGGTGGGCCGCTTCCTCTTGCGTGTCAATATCTTCGGCGAGACGGAGGATATCGACGATGGGATGACGAACCCCCCGCCCGGATTTTTTCAAGGGACTGTCATGCCGCAAAAAGATCCCGCCAATGGCGTCTTCCAAATCGGGGATTGTGAGATCACCTTTCCGAAGTTGCCTTGCGATCCTGAGACCATTGGTGATCACGGAACCGGTGAGGCGCGGCATGCGGAAAGAGCAGAGGGCACGCAGATCATCGCGGAGAAGTTGACCGATCACAGAACGAACCATGACCTTCTTCCGAGTCGGCACGGGGTGATTTCTTGTCGCGTAGGCGAGGTTTAGCAACTCGTAGAGAATCGGTAAACGCATTGCTTCAAGCTGTAGGATTCCAAGATGGCCGGGGAGGATATTGAGAGGGGCTGCGCCCTTCGCGGGAGAGAGCCGGTAGGTGGGTTTCCAGCCGAAAGCTCCAAGCTCTTCGTCACGATCAGGCTTCCTCACGAGTGGGACCCACACCGCACACGGTTCGTCCTCCTGGTAGCGGGCACTCAGTGCATCGAGCTCATCGGACGTCATGAGAACGTCGTAGGCAAGCAAGGCAATCGGCTTGTGAGGATGCGTTTCGAGATGATGATCCAACGCCGCCTTCAGATTGGTCGCGACGCTTCCGTTGGTATCGACAAGGGTCGCCTCCAGTTCGAGAGGGGCGTAGATGTCGGCCGGGCCCGCGATCGTGATCGGTCCAAAGCCGCGCGACTTTTCGATCTGCTCAATCATGAGAGCGATTAATGGGGTGTCCCCGACCTTCACCTCGGCACCCTTATAAACCGTCGAGAGAGAGTGCAAGTTGGCGCTTGATTCCGGGAGGTGGCCGGGCGCGTGGTCGCTGCCGGCCATGATCGTGAGCGGGATCCTTTCCATGATTAGGCTCTCAGTATAGTTCGCGGATGCGGTTTTCTCCACGCCTGAGTTGTGGCGCTATCTCCCCGACTTGTTGTTATCGTGACCACGAATGAGCATTCGATGCCGATAGACAGTTTCATGCAATCGGAATAGTCTGACACTCAGAAACGCGACGCTGATGGCTGCTCCAGGTAAAAGTGAAACCCTCTGCCGGATTGAGATTGGGAACGAACAGTTTCGAATTCTCGTGGAGGCATCTCCGTTTGGAATTCTCATTGCCGACAGCGAGGAGAGGATCGCGATGGTCAATCTTTTTGCGGCAGACCTCTTTGATTACAGCCGCGACGAACTGCTCGGTCTGAATCTCGCTGAGGTAATCGAAGGAGGGCTTCCGGCTCCGGCAAGGCGGCTCGACTTGATCAGCGGCCTCGGGGCCGGGACAACTCATGCGGAAGGGCGGGCACGGCGGCGCGATGGCAGCTTTATTCCGGTTGAGATGGCTTTGTCGCCACTTCCCAGCGGGGGACGACTCTATGTCCTCGCCACCGTGACCGATATCACTGAGAGGCGCGATCGCGAGAGTCAGTTGGCCTTTTTCGCTGAAGTCATGGAGCGGCTCTATGAGGCGGTTCTTTTTCTCGACGACGAGGGGCGTGTCTGTTTTTGGAACTCGGGGGCGGCTTCCATGTTCGGCGTCACGGAGGAGGAGGCGATGGGATGTCCTGCTGATGAAATTATTCGTTGGCAGTCAGAGCTTGGCTTTCGGGAGGACCTGCTTCCGGAAGTGAAGCATTCCGGGCGATTTGAACGAGAGCTGCAATGCTTTTCTAAGGAGACTGTCTCGAAGCGTCTATTTATCAAGGGCGCTCCGATCACCTGGGGAGATCAGCACGGGTCGATGTGGCTCGCCAATGATGTCACCCGGGAAGCGCGGCTCGAAGCTGAGATTGTTAAAATCGCCGAGAATGAGCAACGGCGGATCGGTGAGGATCTTCACGATGATCTCTGCTCACAGCTCTCCGCGATCGGTTGCCTTGTCGAAGTGCTCGCACAGGGCGTGAGCGATTCCGATTCGAACGAAGCCCACACCCTCGCCAAGGTCGCGGAGATGGTTTGTGCTGCCGGAGAGACGGCAAGGGAAATCGCGGCGGGACTGACTTCGGCGGTGATCAAGCGGGAGGGTTTCGTTGGTGCGGTGCGTGAACTCGCGGAAAGGAGGCGACCGGATCCTTCCAAAGAGTGCTTTGTTAGGATTGAAGACGAGGCTCTCCTCGATCAGTTGGATGATGAAAAAGCGACGCATCTCTATCGGATTATTCAGGAGGCGATGAGTAATGCTTTCCGGCACGGGCACGCGGCGCGGGTTCAGGTAAACCTGTCCGCTGATCAGTCGTCGATTCGCCTTCAGATATCGGATGACGGGGGAGGGTTTGAGCCGGGGACTGAGACTTCAGGATTGGGATTGCTGACGATGAGTCACCGAGCCAGTCTCATGGGTGGCACTTGCGAAATTTCTTCTTCGCTTCAGGAGGGCACCCTAATCGACTGTGTCGTTCCTTTTCATCATTGATCATGAAATCAGAAAAGCTTCAGATCGTGATTGTGGATGATCACCCCGTGATGAGGATGGGGCTGACCCAGCTGCTCACGAGCACCGGTGAATGTGAAATTTGCGGCGAAGCCGGTTCCGCGCAGGAAGCGGTCGAAGTCGTGGGCCGTTTGAAGCAGGTCGATCTCGTGATCGTCGAAATGGCGCTGCCGGACAAGTCGGGGATCGAGTTCATCAAAGATCTCAAAGCGATGCATGAGGACATCAAGTGTCTCGTCGTTTCTTCGCATGATGAAAATGTCTATGCAGAGCGGGTTTTACGGGCCGGAGCGAGGGGCTATGTCATGAAAAATCAGGCACCCAAGCTACTCGTCGAAGCGGTGCGCCAGGTTGTGAATGGACGTGTTTTCGTCTGTGAAAATATGATGGCGAAAATGATGGCCTCGATCGCCGGGATTGGAAGTAGCTCCAGTGTCTCCGCGCTGACGGACCGGGAGCTGGAAGTCTTCCGCCTCATCGGCGAGGGGAATTCAGCCCGCGAGATCTCAGGGCAGCTCAATATCGGAATCCGCACCGTCGAAACGCACCGGACTCATATTAAGGATAAGATGGGTTTGCGGGACGCCGCCGAAGTCACCTATCGGGCGATTCAGTGGGTCGAGTCTCAACCGTAGCGGAACCTGTGAAGGTTCCGGGGCGACGGGCCGGGGCAATGAGGGTCGGAAGGCTTACGCCGTCCGCTACGTTTCGGAATCGCTTGCGAGCAAACGTAGCTGAACTTGTTAGGTTCAGGCCGCGACAGGCAGGGGCATTGCGGGTCGGAAGGCTTACGCCGTCCGCTACGTTTCGGAATCGCTTGCGAGCAAACGTAGCTGAACTTGTTAAAGTTCAGGCCGCGACGGGCCGGGGCAATGCGGTCCGGAAGGCTTACGCCGTCCGCTACGTTTCGGAATCGCCTGCGAGAAAACGTAGCTGAACTTGTTAAAGTTCAGGAGGCGACGGGCCGGGGCAATGAGGGTCGGAAGGCTTACGCCGTCCGCTACGTTTCGGAATCGCTTGCGAGCAAACGTAGCTGAACTTGTTAAAGTTCAGGAGGCGACGGGCCGGTGCATGGCGGTCCGGAAGGCTCACGCCGTCCGCTACGTTTCGGAATCGCTTGCGAGCAAACGTAGCTGAACTTGTTAAAGTTCAGGCCGCGACAGGCCGGGGCATGGCGGGTCGGAAGGCTTACGCCGTCCGCTACGTTTCGGAATCGCCTGCGAGCAAACGTAGCTGAACTTGTTAAAGTTCAGGAGGCGACGGGCCGGGGCAATGAGGGTCGGAAGGCTCGCGCCGTCCGCTACGTTTCGGAATCGCTTGCGAGCAAACGTAGCTGAACTTGTTAAAGTTCAGGCCGCGACGGGCCGGGGCATGGCGGTCCGGAAGGCTCGCGCCGTCCGCTACGTTTCGGAATCGCTTGCGAGCAAACGTAGCTGAACTTGTTAAAGTTCAGGCCGCGACGGGCCGGGGCATGGCGGTCCGGAAGGCTTACGCCGTCCGCTACGTTTCGGAATCGCTTGCGAGCAAACGTAGCTGAACTTGTTAAAGTTCAGGCCGCGACGGGCCGGGGCATGGCGGGTCGGAAGGCTTACGCCGTCCGCTACGTTTCGGAATCGCCTGCGAGAAAACGTAGCTGAACTTGTTAAAGTTCAGGCCGCGACAGGCCGGGGCAATGAGGGTCGGAAGGCTCGCGCCGTCCGCTACGTTTCGGAATCGCCTGCGAGCAAACGTAGCTGAACTTGTTAAAGTTCAGGAGGCGACGGGCCGGGGCATGGCGGGTCGGAAGGCTTACGCCGTCCGCTACGTTTCGGAATCGCCTGCGAGAAAACGTAGCTGAACTTGCGAAAGTTCATGCCGCGACGGGCCGGTGCATGGCGGTCCGGAAGGCTCACGCCGTCCGCTACGTTGGGAGGCGCAGCGGAGCCGGTGAAGGTTCCAGAGGCCGTTTTTTCACGGAGATAGCCGTAGGAAATTCTCGTAAGGCGTCTCTGTAAGAAGCGAGATCATCAGATCAGTCCTTCATCAGATAGAAGTTTTTGTGGGGCGTCCGTAGCTTGGGCGCGAACTCATAGAACATCTAACCCCTCAGGAAATATGAATGCGACTGCGATCACCGACCCCCGAAGACAAGTATCACAGGGGCGTATTTTTCGACGGCTTGCTGACTCGGCGCTTTTTAAAACGTATCAAAAAGCGTTTATCGGGGCGACTGGTCTCCCGCTCACGATGGTCCCAGTCAATAAAGAGGATCAATGTCAGGATCTCGATGCGGGATCAAGCAATTCATTTTGTCATGCCTTGAATGGCGGGACTTCCTCCTGTCAGCAGTGCCAGGGAGTGGACCAGTGTTTTCGACGGGAGTCGGCGGAGCGGGCCACGACGGTGTCCTGCTTTGCCAACTTGAAAGAGACGGCGGTTCCAATTCGATCCGGGGACCGAACCGTCGCGATGCTCCGGACGGGGCAGGTCTTTCTTGAAGCGCCGGACGACCACGACTTTGATGCCGCGCGGGGCATCCTCGCAGAACAGGGCTGCGAGGCGACGCAGATTGCGAAGCTTGAGGAAAAATGGCATGATGCGAAAGTCGTCTCCCGAGAGCATTACGAAGGGGCGGTCACGCTCCTTGCCTCTTTCGCGATTCAACTGGCGGAGCTGCAAAACCGAATTTTTATTGAAGAGGAGAATCACGAATCGGATTTTGTGCGGCGGGCAAAGCAGTATGTGCACGAGAATCTCGAAGAGCGGATCTGCCTCGAAGAGGTCGCTAAAGTCTGTTGTGTGAGCACTTTCTACTTTTGCAAAGTCTTTAAAAAATCGACGGGAATCACGCTGACCGAGTATGTCAACCGGCGTCGCATTGAGTGGTCGAAGAAGAAGCTCATGGAGCCTGACAGTCGCGTCATCGAAGTGGCGTTCGATGTCGGCTATCAGTCGCTTTCCCAGTTCAATCGGTGTTTCAGGAAATACGTGGGGATGGCGCCGACGCGGTTTCGCCAGCAACATTCAGGGCGGATTGAAGTCCGCGAAATGGCCAATGCTTCTTAAGCTCAATCCAACAAAAGAGATGAGAACGATTCATTTGTCAGAAGCGACTGAGGAAATCCCGTGCTGGATCACGAAAGGGGACATCAACACGATGCTTGATCGATTTGATTCCGGAATGGCGGATTTGACGACGAGCAATGCCGTCGCCATTGCCCTGAAAAGAGCCCTCGGGTCGGACGCAAAAGTCCGGGTTCTGAGTGACCCGGTTCGCCGGGAGTTTTATTGCCTCTATGAAAGGGGAAAATATCCTCTTCCCCGGAAGGTGTCGGCTTGGTTGGGCGATTGTTTTCGAGGCATTTCGGTGGAGCCGATTCAGTTCAAAATTTCACTCCCTGCACCCTTCGCAGAGGCAAAGGGGGGAAGCGTTCAGTGGAAACAACAAGTCGTGCTCAATCGTCATCAATTGCAGCCTAGAGATGAGCAGGAAAGGCAAGTAAGTTAGTCGGGTTTCCACCTGTATTTCAGGTTTTTCCTGACACAACGCTAATCTATCTATTCCATATCTTGATGAAGAAAAGCCATTCACCCCGGAAAATTCTCGTCGGCGTTGATTTTTCAGGTGGCTCGTCTCAGGCCTTGCTTGAGGCGGGCCGAATCGCTGCTGAAGGAAAGGCCGCGATCCATGCTCTACACATCATTGATGAAGCGATCCTGAATGACTTGCGGGAATACTCACATCTCGAGGACGCGGAGGTCGTTTCCAGTTTCGAAAAGCGATTGAAGGTGTTCTGTGCCGAGGCGGGGCTTTCCGGAAAGAAGATCAGCAGGAATGTCCAGATTGGGCATCCGGTGAAGGCTTTTTCCTCCCTCTGCGACGAGATCGAGCCGGATCTGCTCGTGCTTGGTGCGTGGTGCGAGTATCTGACTGACGCTGAAGTGATGGGGGTGACGGCCCGTCATATTATGCAGGAGTCGAAATCGGATGTCCTCCTGATGCGGGATCGCGAGAAGGATCGCGTGCAGCGCGTCGTCGCCTGTGTTGATTTTTCGGATTACGATTCTGCGGTTGTCAGGGTCGCTGAATCCGTTTGTCACGCTGATCGCGCCAGTCTCGATATTCTCCACGTTTTCTTCCCACCCTGGATTTCTGAGTTCTCGGTCGACAAAGTGATTGATGAAGCGTTTGAGGATCGGAAACGGGAGTATCGCGCGCTTTTGCAGGGGCGGCTCGACCAGTTGGTGCCACATCCCCGGAACTCAGGTGAAGCGATTGAAGTTCAAACCGTGGTTCGGGAGTGCACGCGGCACTGCGAAGGCATTCTCAGTTATCTCAAAAAATGTGATGCCGATTTAGCCGTGATCGGCGCAAGAGGTCGCAGCCGCATTGAGTCGATGATCCTTGGCCGCATCGCCGAGCGCATTGTCATGAACTCACGCAGTTCGGTCTACGTCGTGAAGAATCCGCTCTGAGTCGCGGCCCTGGGAGCCAGGCCGACTGCCCCAATTTGACCACCGTCTGCGTAGGGCTCTTCAGTCTAGCTGATGATAGTCTGACCAGGGAAGGTCGAGTCCGAGCCGGATGACTTCCTTCATCGATGTGGTTCCTGCTTCGATCAAATCTCTCGCATGCTCATGCATCGAGTCGCGACCGTGAGCGGTCGAGTGATTGCGAATCGTCGCCTCGTCGGCATTTTCGAGGATGAGTTCATAGGCTGCTTCGTCGAGCCTCCAGGTTTCGAACAATCCGGTCCGGTCAAAGTAGCCGGTCATGCGACATTCATTGCAGCCCCCCGGCACGAACGCTCTCTTCGGCGGAGTGAGATGAAACCGCTCAAAGTAACGCTCTTCCTGTTTTGAGAGCGGCGCTTCCCTCCGACATTTGCGGCACAGTTTTCTCACGAGTCGCTGATTGACGACGAGCCCGAGAGCGGCGGCGATCTGGTGATTCTCACCCTTGAAATTCCGAAGGCGGGTCACGGCACTGACCGCGTCGCGGCTGTGCATCGTCGCCATGACAACGTGACCCTGAATCGACGCATTCATCGTCTGAATCGCCGCAGCGGGATCACGAATTTCGCCGACCATGAGACAATCAGGATCGAGGCGAAGAGCCGCTTTGATCCCGGCGGCAAAATCAAGCTCATGGCGCGGATCGACCTGAATCTGATTGGCACCGTCGATCTCATATTCCACCGGATCTTCGATCGAGACAACGTGCCTCGATTCTCCGATGATCTCATTGAGAATCGCATAGAGCGTCGTCGTTTTGCCGCTCGCGGTCGGTCCGGTCACGAGAAACATGCCATTAAGAGAAGTGATCCATTCCTCAAGGCCGGAGAGGGAGCTGGAGGAAAGTCCGAGTTCGTGAATGCTCTTCCGGATGTTGTCCCGGTCGAGAATTCGAATCGCGATCTTGGGGCCGCTGATGCAGGGCACGAGGGTGACCCGCAATTCAACCGGGTTTCCTGAAATCGAAAGACGCTGCCGCTGACTGACGGGGGAGAATGCCGCCCCCGGTTCGATCCCGGCAAATGTTTTGATCTGATTCACGAGCGCGATGCCGACTCCTCGCGATACTCGCTTCCAGAGGGTGAGCATGCTGTCGACGCGGAAGCGGATCTCGTACCCGTCCCGGGTGGGGTCGAGATGAATGTCAGTCGCCCGCTGGGCGATTGCCGCCGCGAGTATTTTCTCCTGTTCTTCCGCATGAGGGAAGCCGTCCGATGAGGTGGGTATGTTTTTATCTTCCATGATGCCATTCGAGGAGACTGTCGGCGATGATATGCGCGAGGACCGAAGGTTCAAAATCATCGACACAGAGAGTGAGATGATAAAATTTCGGGTCTGTGATTGCGGCGTGTGTGTATTGCGCCACATACGCAGCCCGCTCGTGATCTTTCCGCCTCACGATGACTAGAGCCTCTTCGACCGTGCCGTGACCATACTCTGCGAGTTGTTCGGCCCTCTTTTGTTCGTCCCCGACGAGGCGCACATGAAAGGTGTTTCTCAGGTCGAAGGTGACGAAATTTCCCCCGCGCCCGACCACGACGACATTGCCATGCTCGCAAAGGTTACGGATCGTCGCGGCAGTGTAGTGGAAAAGCGTCCACTCTGAAGGGGGGCGCTTTAACTCCCTTTCGACGGCATCGAGGGCGGGGAACTTTGTCTTTTCCGCGAGGTAAGGGGTCACTGCTTTCGGGAGTTCATAGCGGTCGATCACGGACTCAATGAGATGCTGATCGAAGTAGACCCAGTTCAGGAGGGGTTCGGTGTCGGTCACTTCATCGAGGTAGTCCGTGAGATTTTGACCGATTGCTTCCGTATCGATCCCTGCTTCCCGGGAGAGCGTGATCGCGAGGCGCCGGTCTCTCGCTTTCTGAGTCTCGCTTGCGAGGTAAGATTGCAGATAGTGGTCGACCTTTGGGGTGAGTCCTGATCGTGTTGTCATGAATTGAAGCCGAATGGTTTACTCAATCTCAGACAAGTGAGCAGACGATGCTAAGCGTGGATTGTCGTCAAAAGCTCACGGGTTGCGAGGGAACCCTGGAAAGGAGGAATTTCAGGGTGGGCTTAGCCCCGAAATGCTTGGGTGCCGGCACGGGGTCATGAACGCGTCATTTCCCCGTGGATGACAAAAGGGGCCAACTGCGAGGCAAGGCGGGCGGAGTCATGTCTTCGATGTGGGTTTATTGAAGAGACGACAGGGGGAGACACCCCATTTTCGTGATGAAAAAGAGCATCTTGCAGCAGGGTAAATGGAATCCTTACGTCGTTGGCGCGGGGATTGGAATTTTGAGCGTTCTCGTCTTTCTGATCGTGGACACCCCGCTGGGTGTCTCGACGACAGTCGCTGAACTGGGAGGGGCAGTCCTCGGCCTGTTTGAAGGGCGGGAGAGTGTCAAGGCAATCGACTATTGGGCCAAGTATCCTCCGGCGATCAATTATGGGCTCCTCTTTGTCATCGCGATGCTCGTGGGTGCGTTTGTCAGTGCGAAAATCGCAGGAACCTTTGCCGTTGAAATGGTCCCGAAGCTCTGGTCGGACCGGTTTGGGCCGGGGATGGGAAAGCGAGCTCTCGCCGCATTTTGGGGAGGCTTTCTCCTTCTCTTCGGCGCTCGCCTCGCGGGTGGCTGCACCAGCGGGCACGGCATTTCAGGAACGCTTCAGTTGGCGGTGAGCGGATGGGTCTTCTTCGCTGTCGTCATGCTTAGCGGTATCATCACTGCGCGGATTCTTTTTTCATCAGGATCGAAAACAAGAAACCCTCAGCAATCATGAATTTACCTATCGATAAATCCAGCACCCCCGGCCTTGTTCTTGCCGTCTTCTTTGGCTTCATCTTCGGTTTTTTGCTGGATCGTGGTCGGGTGGATCGCTACGAAGTGATCGTTAATTTTTTCCGGTTCAGGGATTTCACGATGCTAAAAATCATGCTCGCGGCGATTGTTGTCGGTGGCATTGGGGTGGGCATCCTCAATGCTGCTGAGATGGTGACGCTTCACATTAAGGACCTTTCGCTCGGCGGTCTTCTCATAGGCGGAGCGGTCTTCGGTGTCGGCATGGTTTTGTTAGGGTATTGCCCGGGAACCGGAATCGCCGCGATCGGGACGGGGAGCGTTCACGGGGTCATCGGTTTTCTAGGGATGATTGTCGGCGCGATTGCCTATGGGGTATCCTACCCGTGGTGGAAAGCCCACGTGCTTGTCCTCGGCGACTTTGGGAAGGTTCGTCTCGTTGATTCGGGGGTGCCGGCAGTAGTTTGCTGGATCATCATTTTGGGTATTGCCGCCGCCATTTTGCGAGGGCCAGTGAGAAAAATTGAGCGCGGGCGATAGGTTGTGGGGCGACGAAAATCGATGACGCAAAAGCCGAGCAAAAATCGCGTTACCTCGTCGGGCCTGGATGAGGCCTGGAGTCGATCCGCTCTGGAGGTCAGTGCTGCTTTAGAGTCTTCGACCGAGGGCCTTTCAGAGGAAGAAGCGTCCCGACGCCTTTCCCAATATGGGCCGAACCGACTCATCGAATCCCGACCGTTGAGCGGATGGACGATTTGGGTAAGACAGTTCAAGAGCCTCATTGTCCTGCTCCTCGCCATCGCCGGAGTCGTTTCGTTTTTCATCGGTGACTTTCTCGAAGGGATCGCGGTCGGAGTCGTCATTCTCATTAACGGAATCATCGGATTTTTCACGGAGCTTCGCGCGACCCGCTCAATGGAAGCCCTCAAGAAATTGAGTCAGGGAAGGGCGAGAGTGCAACGCGGGGGGAAGCATCTCGTCGTCCCGTCGGAAGCGCTCGTGCCCGGAGACATGGTCATTCTTGAAGCGGGCGACCTCGTCCCGGCCGACCTCCGTCTCACGGAAGTGAGTCGGCTCCAATGCGATGAGAGTTCCTTGACTGGCGAATCGGTCCCCGTGGAAAAGCAGGATGAACCGGTGCCGGTGGCGTCTCCCCTCGCCGAGCGAAAGTCGATGGTCTACCGGGGCACTCAAGTCACTGCCGGAACCGGGGCTGGGATTGTCACCCATACCGGGATCGGAAGTGAACTCGGAAAGATCTCCAAGATGGTCAGCGAAACGACACATGAAACGACTCCCCTCGAAGATCGCCTCAGGCAGTTGGGTTATCGCCTCGTTTGGATCACGCTGGTCCTCACGGCGATCCTGACCGCCTTTGGGATTGCGCGGGGGATTGACAAAGTCCTCATGGTGCAGACCTCGATTGCTCTGGCTGTCGCCGCCATTCCCGAAGGTCTCCCGATTGTCGCGACCGTCGCGCTCGCTCATGGGCTCTGGAGATTGGCAGCGCGAAATGCGATCATCAATCGTTTGTCGGCGGTCGAGACGTTGGGAGCCACGAGTGTGATTTGCACGGATAAAACGGGGACGCTAACCCAAAACCGCATGAAGGTGATCGCGGTTTGGCCGGTGGACTCGGATTCGGAATTCAGCCCCGGGCCGCTATCGGAAAGGGACGGCGGGACTTCCCTCCTCGTTGAGGATTGTCTTCTTTGTAACAATGCGGAACTCTCGCACGGGACCGCAAAAATCGGGGATCCGATGGAGGTGGCGCTCCTTGAAGTGGCTTCTGAGTTCGGGATGAAGGTCGGGGAAATCCGGAGTGAATGGTCCCGAAGCGCCGAGCTTCCGTTTTCCTCTGAAGCCCGGGTCATGGGCGTGGTGCATAGTGCTGGAGTTCAGCATCGCATTTCGCTGAAGGGCGCGCTCGAAGAGGTCTTGTCGCGCTGTCTTCCCGGGAGTGAAAGCGCACCCGAAACGTGGCGCTCCTCGTGGATTGCCCGAAACGAAAAAATGGCGGAGGAGGGGATGCGGGTCATCGCGGTCGCCGGAAAATACACCACTTCGCAGGAGTCCGACCCCTACACCGCTCTCGAGTTCCGCGGTCTCGTCGGATTGATTGATCCGCCCCGGGAGGAAGTCCCCGAAGCAGTGGGGGAGTGTCTCAAGTCAGGCATCCGCATTGTCGTCGTGACGGGGGACCAGAAAGCGACCGCGCGCGCCATCGCGACTCAGATTGGGCTGCCGGCGGGGGAGGCGATCACGGGGGATGAGTTGGAGGATCTCGACCTCACCGATGAGGAGGTTTCCCGTGAATTTGAAAGAGTCAACGTCATCGCGCGTGCTTCACCTGCTCAGAAGCTGAAGCTCATCCACTACTTCGAAGATTGTGGGAAGGTCGTCGCGATGACAGGGGACGGAGTTAACGATGCCCCGGCGCTGAAGCAGGCTGACATCGGCATTGCGATGGGCCAAAGGGGAACCGATGTGGCAAGAGAGGCCTCCGATATGGTGCTCCGCGACGATTCATTTTCTAGTATCGTCGCGGCGATTCGTCGGGGGCGGACGATCTTCGCGAACATCAGGCGCTTCGCGTCCTATCTCATTTCCTGCAACCTCAGTGAGATTGTGGTGGTCTGGGTTGCAATGGTTTTTACCGGCTCGTTGCCGATCCTTCCCCTGCAGATCCTGTTTTTGAATCTGGTCACCGATGTCTTTCCGGCGCTCGCTCTCGGCGTCACCCCGGCGCGGAAAGGAATATCAGATCAAGCGCCGAGAGACTCACGCGAGCCGATCATGCGGAGCCGTGACTGGCTTCGGGCCAGCTGGCATGCGACTGTCATTGCCGGGGCGACACTGGGGGCCTTTCTTTATGCGCTCCATTCCCTGCAGGTCGGGGTTGAGCGCGCCGTGACCGTTTCGTTTTTGACCCTCGCGATCGCCCAGCTTGTGCATGTCTTTAACATGGCGGATCGCGATGTCCCGATCTTCAACAGCATGATCGTTCGGAACCGCTTCGTGTGGCTGGCGATCGCGCTTTGTTTACTCCTTCTCGCCGCTGCCTGTTTCGTCCCGGCCCTGGCCAAAGCGCTCGCGCTCAACGTGCCGACCGCTGAGGAATTTCTCGTGGTGCTGCTTTTCTCCTTGCTGCCCCTGATGGCGGAATTCTTCAGGCGTTTGATCGGAAAGGTAGCGACCCGGTCATCGGCATGAGGGGAGGGGCCAGTTCCCCCTTTGCGAGGTCTTTAACCGCGATGCTTTTGAATCCGGTCGCGGAGATACCGCCGCGCTTCCGTGACCTCTTCTGCGGTCATCTCTTTCGCATGATGAATCTTCTCCGCGATTGATTCGAAGAAATCTTTCACTTCGTCGGTCGCCAGCATCGCGCCCGCCCCGATATTGAGCGCCGCTCCTTCCAGCTTCGTTTTGAAGGCTTCAGCCTGATGATCAAAGCCATCGCGCACCGTATCGAGACCCGACCCGACAGAGTCGCCGAAGTCGTCGAGGTGCGCCCGGACGTGATCGATCGAGAAACCGATTTTCTCCTTCTGCGCCCGGTAGGCGTCAGCACTCTCCATTCGCCCCAGCGCCAACTGGAGTTTCAATTCATCGAGCTTGCCCTGAGCTGAGTTCAGCTTTTCGGTGACCGGCTCTCCCGACTCCTTTATCCGTTTTTTTGTTTCATCGACGAAGGCGGAAAACTCCGCCTTCTTTTCTTCCATGTAGTCAACCGCGTCTGATTTTCCGAGTGCCAGTTGAATTCTCAATTCGTCAATTTCCTGTTGGAGCCGTTTTTTTTCTGTATCGAATTTCTCACTCATGAAGGAAGGTTATGGTGTGTGAGAATTGAGGACGAATGGAAAAAGTTCGCATCAATTGTCATCCCAATCACCGATTGGCGTGACGCAGAGAAATCGGGTGAAACCCGGCTTAGAGGAGCGACTCTATCAAGATGACGGTTCGCCACAAGATTGAGACAGGCATGGGCACCTTGCTCCTTCTCATCCTCTCGGTTTTTGTTCTCATCAATCGTGATCCGACAGAGGCGGACTTCCTCTTCGGCACCGTCGAGGTGAGTCGGGCCTTGCTCTTTTTGGGCTTCTTTTTCTCTGGTCTTCTCGTGGGGTGGATCGGTCATTCGATCGTGAAGCGAAGAAGGCGGAGCAGCAAAGCACAACCTGATCAGGAAGACGAAGCCGATGCGTGAAGTCGCAACCCAGAGGCAGCTCGCACAGGTTCTGTTCTTTAGCGGAGCTTACCTCACCGTCGCCGCGATCTATATTGTGAAGAGTCGGAATTACGAGTTCCTTCTCTATCTCATGGTCATGGTGGCCATTATTATCGCGGTGTTAGGAGTTTACAAGAAGGCAGGCCTCGGTCCCCTTGTTTTGTGGGGATTCAGCTTTTGGGGTGTCCTTCATATGATCGGTGGCCTCGTGCCGATTCCGGATCACTGGCATGCCGCTGACACCAGCAGCGTGGTTTACAACTGGCGAGTCATCCCCGGTTACGTGAAATATGACCAACTCGTCCACGGGATCGGGGTCGGCCTCGTGACCTGGTTGTGCTGGCAGGCTCTCGCTTCGCGCTTGCGGGGAGTGAGAGGAAACCCAATCTGCCCCACCCTCGGGATGCTCGGGATCTGTGCGACGGCAGGGATGGGGTTCGGAGCCCTCAATGAAGTGATCGAGTTCGTTGCCTCGATGATTATTCCCCATAACAACATCGGGGATTACCGCAATACGGGCTGGGACCTGGTCGCGAATCTCATCGGTGCCTGCTTCACTGCCGTGGCGATCCGTGTCGTCTGGCGGGTCGCTGAGGGAGATGGCCACGGGTAGAACCGACCACAGACGGGGCTATCGGTGCGGCGATGCCCTCGGCTTTCGCCTTAAAGCGGCTTTTCTGATGCGGATGAGGGTTTCAGGCCGGTGGACAATCCGCACGGCCTGATTTACAAGGATGTCTTTCGCCATGTCTACCGGGTCTATCCGAAAATTCCGTCGCCGCTGTACGCGGGAGTAGCGTGGTGATTGCCTCTGCGGCTGAGGCGCATCCACCTTAAGCTTCTGAAAACGTGAGACCGGCGTCCCGTCGCGTCGTCTGCGAAATTGTAGGGCGGGCGCTCCGCCTGCCGGTTTCGTCGAGACGGCAACCGGAGCGGTAGCATGCAGGACGCATCGAGAACGTGAGACCGGCGTCCCGCCGGTGGTTTTTAGTAAATCACTGGCGGGACGCCAGTGTCACGTTGAGCTAGATCCGCTTTTTTCGCCCCGTAAATCCCCGCGTCATCTTCGTTGACGTATCCGCTTGAACATCCTACATCACGGCTTCGCAGTAAAGGAGGGAGATGGGCACCTGGTGGGCCCCGCGCGGTTTTCAAAACCGTTGTCGGTGAGTGATCCTTACCGGGCTTGGTTTGATTCCTTTCCTCTCCGCCACTTCTTCTTCGGCGGAACTCGATCTGTGACGAAATTGTCGCGGTCATGACCACCCTTTTCAGTTGCTTCCCAGCTCGTAAATGGTTTGATAGTTTCATAATTATGAAACTAAATGACGCCGCCAAAGTTCTCGGATCGCTTGCGCAACCCGCGCGGTTGAAAGTGTTTCGTCTCCTCGTTAAATCCGGCCCCGAAGGCCTCTGCGCGGGGGACTTGTCTCGCAAGCTGGGTGTTCCAAAGCCGACGATGTCCTTTCATTTGAAAGAGCTTTCTCAGGCTGGGTTGATCAGTTCGGAGCGCGAGGGGCGCTCGATCACCTACTCGATCCGAAAGCAGGGGATTCAGCAATTGATGACTTTTCTGACGGAGGACTGCTGCCAGGGGAGGCCGGAGCTTTGTCTTCCGATGGGCGCGGAGGAAGAGGCGTGTTGTAACTGAGTCGAAAATCTCGCAATCCAAGAACATGGGAACTAAAATCGGCATTAATGGGTTTGGCAGGATCGGGCGTCTCGCTTTTCGGGCGGCCTTCGACAATCCGGACATCGAGATCGTGCATGTGAATGAGCTAAAAGGCGGAGCGAAGCTGGCAGCTCATCTTCTCGAATTCGACACCGTGCATGGGCGGTGGGATCGCGGGATTGAGGCGACGGACGCGGGCTTTTCGGTGGAGGGGAAACCGGTGAGCTTCAGTGATCATGCGGCGCCGGGGGAGATTGACTGGGCGGCGCACGGCGTGGAGGTCGTGATCGAGAGTTCGGGGAAGTTTCGCACGACGGAATCGATCCAGCCTCATTATGATCAGGGGGCGAAGAAGGTGGTCGTCGCGGCACCGGTCAAAGACGGGGCGCTCAATATTGTGATGGGCTGTAATGATCATCTCTATGACCCGGAAGAACATCATCTCGTGACGGCAGCTTCCTGCACGACGAACTGCATCGCGCCGGTCGTGAAAGTGATGCATGAGCAGATTGGGATTGCGCATGGAATGATCACGACGATTCACGATGTCACGAACACGCAGGTCATCGTCGATGCGCCGCACAAGGATTTCCGGCGGGCGCGCTCGGCGCTGAATTCGCTGATCCCGACGACGACGGGATCGGCGACGGCGATCACGATGATTTATCCTGACCTCGTCGGAAAACTCAACGGGGTCGCGGTGCGGGTGCCACTGCTCAATGCCTCGCTTACGGATTGCGTCTTCGAGCTGTCGCGGAAGACGTCGGTGGACGAGGTGAACGCTCTTCTCAAGGAAGCCGCCGACGGAGAGCTCAACGGAATTCTCGGCTACGAAGAGCGCCCGCTCGTTTCGACCGACTACCTGAATGATCCGCGCTCTGGCATCGTTGATGCGCTTTCAACGATGGTCGTCGATGAGACGCAGGTGAAGCTCCTCGTTTGGTATGACAACGAGTGGGGCTACGCGAATCGCCTCGTCGATCTTGTCGTCAAGGTCGCCATCTCTCGGCCGCGCTCATGAACACCCGCGATTATGGGATCGTGACGGCCGCCTATTGGGGCTTCACGATGACGGACGGGGCGCTGCGCCTCATCGTGCTGCTGCACTTTCATGAACTGGGATACTCGCCGGTCCAGTTGGCGTTTCTCTTTTTGCTCTACGAATTCTGCGGGATTCTCACGAACCTCTTCGGAGGATGGATCGCTTCGCGAAAAGGACTCAAGCCAACTCTGTTTGCAGGGCTCTCGATTCAGATCGTGGCCCTGACGATGCTCTCGTTTTTGAATCCGGACTGGGCCGTGATGCTTTCGGTTGGATTCGTGATGGCGTCGCAGGCGCTCTCGGGGATTGCGAAAGATCTCACGAAGATGAGTTCGAAAAGCGCGATCAAGCTTCTCATTCCATCGGCGGAGGAGTCGGCTCACTCGGAGCGGCTTCTTTTTAAATTCGTCGCGATCCTGACTGGGTCGAAGAACGCGCTGAAAGGCGTCGGTTTTTTTATCGGGGCGGTCCTGCTTTCGTGGATCGGCTTTGCCCCGGCCCTGTTGGCGATGGCGGGAGCGCTCGCGATCATCCTTCTGCTCTCGATCATTCTCCTGAAAGGCGACATGGAGAAATCGAAGGAGAAGGTCAAATTTTCGAAGCTGTTTTCGAAAACGCGGGAGATCAATTTCCTCTCGGCGGCGCGGTTTTTTCTCTTCGGGGCGCGGGACGTTTGGTTTGTCGTTGCCCTTCCGATCTTCCTCACCGATGTCCTCGGCTGGAGTTTCTGGATGACAGGAGCTTTCATGGCGGGCTGGGTCATCGTCTACGGCATTGTGCAGGCTGCTGCTCCGGTGATCGTAAATCGTAGAGTGGGCGGTGAGGCGGCGCGGGGTGCCCGGTCGGCTCTCGGCTGGGGGATGGGATTGGCTCTCGTCACGGCGGGCATCGCGGCGGCGGTGCAGTATGATTTTCACCCCGTGGTGTCTGTGTTAGGAGGGCTCGCTCTTTTCGGAATCGTCTTTGCCGTGAACTCGGCGGTGCATTCTTATCTCATCCTCGCCTACTCCGATTCGGACAAGGTTTCTTTGAATGTTGGCTTCTACTACATGGCGAATGCCTGTGGAAGACTCGTCGGGACGCTTCTCTCCGGCGTCGTCTATCTGCAAGCGGGTCTCGCGGGCTGCCTCTGGACGAGCGCGGGTTTCATTGTCGCGGCGGTCTTGCTGACGATTCCATTGCCGCGAAAGCAGGTGAGTTGAGAGTAGTGTCAATCTCACTCGATCATCGTGATTGTCTTCACCAACCTGAGTCGTCCCAGCGGATGCTCACCGATGAGGCGGACATGGAGGCGTCCGGGTTTTTTCAAGAGATCAGCAGGGACGGTGAATTTTCCAGCGCGGCGATCTGCTTCGGTTAGGAAAAGGGGATGACGTCCGTAGCTGTCGGAGAGGCTCTGAAGGTGGATCGCGATGATGTCCATGTTTTCTGACTCAAAGGATACTGTCCACACTTCGCTGATCGAGATGCTTTCGGGGACTTCCTGGCTGAGATCGCAAACGGCGAAACGGCACTCCGAACTGAGTGATCCGTCGGCATGGATGACCCGGGCGGTGTAGTCGCCGCAGTCGGCAAAGGTGCGCTCGATAACCCCCGGGCGATCCGTGACGATCTCTTCGATGATCGTCTCACCACGCCGGATCACGAGCGCTTTCACGCCGCGTTTGTCTCGGTCCATGAGGTTAAATTTCACGGGCTGACCTTTTTCATAAACAACCCAGTCCCCGAGATCGAGGAGGAGTGAACGATTGATCTCCGGCGGTGCCGCGTCGAGTTCGTAGTTGGGAAAATGGAGCGCTCCGGCACGGTTCGGTCCCCGCCACTGGTTCAGGTCGGTGATGCGGTAGAGTTCTTTGTTCTTCGCCGCGAGATGCGCGTCGAACTCAGCGACGGTTCGGTCGGTCGAGATCGTCGTGGGTGGTTTGCTCTCTTCGACGAGGACGGAGATGACCTCGCCCTTCTCATTGTGAGTCACGGCGGTGACGATTTCGATATGCGAGCCGCCGTTTTCCCGCGCGGGCGGGGTGTAAATTACGTCACCGACCTGCGTAGCGCGACCGGATTGAGGTTGAAGAAGGACGACTCCCTCGCGGAAGTCAGGACCATGATGGCGGCTCACCTCCGGCATGCCGCAAAGAAGCGCGTAGCTGGTGTAGGACGAACAAACTGCCCCGTAAAACGCCGCCGCGTTCGAGACTTTCCCGACGAGAGTCTCGGTGTAGAGAACGCTCTCCGGATTTTCGACGGCGGCGAGAAAGGTCCGAAGGCTGATGTCGTAGCCGATGTAGCGACCGATTTCCCTGACGCTGGAGTAGGGGACGCCGGTGTATTCCTTTCCCTTTTCAAAAAAGCCACCTTTACGATTCGGCATCGTCTCCGCGACGGGCGTCCATCTCACCTCCGAGAGGATTTTGGCGCGAGCGGTTGCTTCGGACTGCCAGTCCACCTTGGGTTCGGCAGAAATCGAAGCGATGGATAGAAGCGACAGAAGTGCGATGAGCAGTTGTGTTTCAGCGGTCATAAAGTTTCAGCGAATAGGTGTTTCCCGGTTCGCAATTCTGCTTGATCGAGAGTTCACATGAATCTCGCCAGCAGAATTTCGGCTAGGTAAGTGAAAACTGATAGCCGAATATCACATTGGCGAAAAGTCAGTTGAATCCTCTTCTTGCCGCAGCCAGCGAATAGGACCATAATTTCCGATGGAGTTAACCTGCCCTTTTCTCACTAAGCGATTTTACTCATTTCTGATTTTCGTGACAATGGTCCCTTTCGCCGCCAGCGCCTGGGATGCAGACGATGAAACCTTCGACCCGGCGATCTTCGAGACGATCATCGACGGGGCGTCGCGGATCGGGGACCCGTCTCCGTTTTTCCGCGAGGGATACGAGGAGCGTGGCTTCACTCATGTTGGGTTTTCGAAGCAGGAGGACAGCGCGAATTCAACGGTGAATCTCACCTTCATCCTCATGCCGCGCGCCGATGACCCGGCGAAGCTTCTTGGTGGCTCGCTTTTTATTCCGATCAACACGGCGGAGGCTCTGGCGGAAGCGCTCTCGAAGGGGGCTGATCTCGCCAAAGCGCACACGATCACCGAAGGCGGCTGGATGGGTAATTGGACGCTCACTTTCGAGGCGGAGAAAGGCATGGTTTTGAAGCAGGTGAAGGACGGGCAGTCAGCTTATTTTACACTCAGTGTTCCGGCGGCAAAAAAGCTCGCGGGAGCCCTGGCTTATTCGATCACGGCGTTGGCGGAAGCTGAGTGAAGATCCTACGGGGGGATGAGGCGGCCGGGATTGCGTTTTGCAGAGGGTGGAGAAGAGTAGCGTTTTTTTATGATCGAACCCCATTCTATCGAAACCTCCGGCATTGAGGTGTTGATCCGACCCGTCACGGAGTCGGACATTCCGCAGATGATCGATCTTCATCGCCGGTGTTTTCCGAGCATGATGGAGTCGGACGAGGCGTGGCGGGAGGATCAACTCCTGAGCCATCTCAATGTCTTTCCCGAAGGGCAAATCGTGGTCGAAGTGGAGGGCCAGGTTGTTGCGGTCGCTTCGAGCTTGATTGTGGACATGGGGCAAAATCCGTTGCGGCATCATACTTACTATGGAGTGACGGATGACGGCTATTTTTACAATCATGACCCGCAGGGCGATACCCTCTACGGGGCTGACGTCTACGTGGACCCGGAGTTTCAAGGCAAGGGTCTCGGGCGGGTTTTGTATGAGGTGCGGCGTGATATTTGCCGACGGCTCAATCTTCGTCGCATTCTTGGCGGGGGGCGTCTCTGGCGCTACTCTGAATATGTCGATACGCTGACGCCGGAGGAGTATGTCTTTCAGGTGCGTGACGGGGAGATCAAGGATCCGGTCCTCGGGTTTCAACTGCGCGAGGGCTTTGTTGTCCGGGGGATCATGCAAAATTACATTCGCGATCCGAAGAGCTGTAATCATGCCTCGTTGATCGAATGGCTCAATCCTGACTACCAAGTTGATCCGGATGAAGAGAGGAATGTCAGGGTCGCCTGCGTCCAGTATCAGATGCGACGGATAGCGGACTTTGATGAGTTCGCCGCTCAGGTCCGCTACTTCGCGGAAACAGCAGGAGAGGACTACGGGGCGGAGTTTGTCGTCTTCCCTGAGTTTCTCTCGGTGCAGTTGCTCTCGGCGATGGAGCCGATGCAATCGCGGGAGGGGATCCGGAAGTTGTCAGAATACACGGATCAGTTTGTGGCCTTGATGAGTTCGCTCGCACGAGAGCAGGGGCTCTACTTGATCGCAGGATCGCATCCGGTCGCGCAGGAGGATGGGTCGCTGCACAATGTCTCGATGATTTTCCGCCCTGACGGCTCGCATGTCAGCCAGCCGAAATTGCACATCACGCCGAGTGAAAAAACGTGGTGGGGAATCTCGGGCGGGGATTCCCTGATCGTCGTGCAGACCCCGAAAGCGCGGATCGGCATTCTTATCTGTTACGATGTCGAATTCCCCGAAGCGGCGCGTTATCTTGCGGATCAGGGTGTGGAGATTTTGTTCGTGCCCTATTGCACGGACAACCGTCAGGGTTACCTGCGGGTCACGACCTGCGCAGCGGCGCGGGCGATTGAAAACCAGATTTATGTGGCGACGGCGGGGGTCGTGGGGAACCTCCCCGATGTGCCGGCGATGGACATTCACTACGGGCGCGCGGCGGTCTACACCCCGGCGGATTTCGAGTTTGCGAGGGATGGAATCCAGGCGGAAGCAGACCCTAACATTGAGACTTTACTCGTCACGGATCTGAACATTTCTGATTTGTACCGTTCGAGGGCGAGCGGTTCAGTCATGCCGATGAATGACCGCCGTCACGATCTGTTTGAGTTCGTGACGCACGTTCATAGCGAGTATGATTCCACGGGTGTTCAGGAAGCGTCGGCGGAGGAGTGAGCCATCGCCGGAAGGCTGACGCCGTCCACTGCGTTTTTGGAGTCTGCGTAGCAAATGACGTCAGTCTTTTGGGCAGAGCCGGTGGTGCTCCAGAGCCGGGTTCGGCAACCCATCCTACTTCTCGATGGCTTTGGTCCAGAAGGTGAGTTGATGCGGAGTTTCGCCTAGGCTTTTTGGTTCCTGCCAGCTGAGTTGGCATTGCAAATTCTCCTGCCGGGAATAGTCGTGTCGTTTCCAGAAGGAATCGAGGGGCTGGTAATCTTCCGGGCGTGAGGGATGATTGTCAGGACGCTCGACGGCGCAGAAAGTGGTGTATTGATAGTCCCCGAATGAACGCACGTGTTCTTCGCGTTGATCAAAAAATTTCCCGCCCGTTCCCTGTCCACGAAAGGGCGCGAGAATGATCGATTCACCGAAGTAGAAGTAGTCTTCGAGGGGGAGTCCGGCTTTTTCAAAAGGGCGGCGGAACTCCTCCATCTCATCGACGAGGGGAAGGCAGCTTGTGGCGCCGACGAGTTCGCCCTCATGCCGCATCGTCACGATGAGACTGCGCTCGCTCGCGGTGTAGCGGCTCAGGTAGGGGCGCTCGTAGGCGAGGGTTCCCTCGTAGAGATAGGGAAATTCGCGGAAGACAGCAATGCGTAAGGAGCCCAACTCGTCGATGAGGGGAGCGATTTCCTCACCGCGAAGCAATTGGAATTCGAAGGCGTTGCTCTCGTTCATGATCGCTAAAGAGCACAAGTCCGGAAGCCGGTGAAGAGGTCGGTCCGGTCCGGGAAAATGGCCTGGCGGTAGGTGTTGCGGGGGAGGCCGATTGAGCTGGCGAAGCTCCCGCCTTTGGTGGTCTTGTGGTTTCCGAATTGCAGGGTCGACATGTAGGCATACATGTCGACGCAGAAACCGGGGTAGGGGAGATACTGGCTCGTGGTCCACTCCCAGGCGGTGCCGATCATTTGGAGGCAGCCGAAAGCGCTGGCTCCTTCCGCGTAGGCGCTCACGGGAGCGGTGCCGGGATTGCAACATTCGAGGGCCGCGGGGGGAGGGAGGGTGGCCTCGTTGCCCCACGGGAATTTCAGGGCCTCGGGGCCTCGTGCCGCGATTTCCCATTCAAACTCGGTCGGGAGGCGGCGTCCGGCCCATTTGGCATAAGCCTGTGCTTCCCAGAAACTGAGATGCAGCATCGGTGCCTCCGGGTCGAGGGGGACGACCTGATCAAAGCGTCGCACGCTCCATTCGGGCCCCTTTTTTTGCCAATAGACCGGAGCCTCGCGTCCTGACTCGCTCCGCCAGTAATTGCCACCAAAGCTCCACCATTCGGGCGTCGTGTAGCCTCCGTCTTCGACAAACGCGCGGTAGTCGCCGAGCGAGACGAGGGTCTCTGCGATCCGGAACTCTTCGATGTCCATTTCAAAACCGGGCCGCTCATTGTCGAAGCTGAAATTCACAGCCTTCGCATCCGGCTCCGGAGTCGGCACGCCAATGAAGTAAGTTCCTGCCGGCACGGTGGCATCTCCGCTAGCGTCACTTCCTGAAGTGACCGGCCTTTCCGTGAGAAAAGCGGGAGCCTGAAAGCCAAAGGTCTGTCGTGACCAGATCAGCGACTCAAGATGCATCTGCTGATGGGCGATGACATACTGCCCGAGGTAAAGTTCTTCGTCGGTCAGGGTGCCGGGCCGGGCGAGCCGGTCAACCGTTTCCGTCACGACACGGTCATAGTAAGGGAGCACCTCCGCCTTTTCCGGAACGACTCCGGGAGTCCATCGCTCGCGATGAGGGATGTCGAATGAGTCCCAGACGGTGTCGTATCCCGGCATGATGGGATCGACTCCGTAGAGCGGTCGCAGCAGAAAGTATTCGTAGAAAAAAGCAGAGTGCCCGAGTTCCCAGACCGGCGGGTTGATCCCTTTTTCATAGGGAACCCGGATTTGCTCTTCCGAGAGGTCATCGATCAAAGCCATCATTTGGCGATGGGTGTGCTCAATCGATTGGAGAAGAGATTCCTGCGAACTCATGACTGGTCGGCGGAGGGTAGTGTCGTTAATTTTTCGATGACACCGAGGAGTGCGGCAGATTCGCGCGCTGGAGAAAATTGCTCCCGATGAGCGAGCGCGTTCGCCTTCAGGCTTTCGTAAAATTCGGGATCGTCTTCGCAGCGGGTGAGAAGATCAGCGAGAGCGTCCGCGTCGGCCACCGGAAAGAAACCGGGGTAATCGTCGCCGAGGAGTCCGGCGACGCCATCGATGCGAGTCGAAACGACGGGGGTGTGGTGGACAATCGCCTCGCCGACGACGCGGGCACCGCCTTCGCTGAGTGAGGTCAGGGAGAGCAGCTTCGACGAGGCGATGAGATTCGCAGTTTCGGATTCACTGAGTTCGCCGAGCCAGGTGTAGCGGGGGTTCCGTTTTTCCTCCTCCGCGACGCGGGCGGCGTAGGACTCATCGAGAATGCCCCCGGCATGGAGGACCCGGATTTTCGAAGAGGGAGGGAGCAGCCGCGACGCCCTCGCGGTGAGGAGCGGGTCTTTCACTTCCCGCAGGTGGCCGACGACGCAGACATCAAACTGATCGTCCCCGTTTTCCGCTGGCGCGGCCAGTTGCCTCGCGGACTGGATGATCGTGTGGACTTTGTTGCGACAATCCTCCGGCACGGCAGCGATCGCCTTGCGCTGCAGGGTGATGAGAAGATCGGCCTTCCTCATGCTGTCGATCCCGTCTGCCGTCGCCGCCGGATAAATGTCGGTCCCCGTGAGCGCTAGAATGATCCGACCGTCGGGGATTGCCTCGCGGAATCCGAGGAGCGCCTCACGGCTTTTCGTGGCGTGAAGCGCGATGAGAAGATCTGCCGACTCGCCCTCGTAGTGAGAGATCGAGTTCACCTCGTGGCCGGCTTCCTGCAGCATCGTGACCCATTCCGAAGCGGTCTGACGATTACCGTTTCTCCGTACGGTGCTGACGGGGCTGTGGAGTAAAATTTTCATCGGGGGTGAATCCGTGATCTTTTTCTCATGGATAAAATGAAAGCTTCATGGGAGCATACGCGTCGAGATCCGTATCGAAACTTATATCATGTCCCAAGACGCCATCAAACTCACTTCTCTTTCGTCCTGCGCCGGGTGAGCCTCCAAGCTTAGCCAGGAGGCACTCGCGCAGGTCCTGCGCGGGCTCAGTCAGTTCGAAGATTCCAATTTACTTGTCGGGGCCAGCACCTCAGACGACGCGGCCGTGTATCGACTCACCGATGATTTGGCGATGGTGCAGACAGTCGATTTTTTCACTCCGATCGTCGATGATCCCTATCTCTACGGGGAAATCGCGGCGACGAATTCCCTCTCGGATGTCTACGCGATGGGCGGGCGCCCCGTCACGGCGATGAACATTGTCGGGATGCCGGCCGATATTCTGTCGCTCGACGTCATTCACGAAATTTTGCGTGGAGGAGCCGATAAGGTCAAAGAGGCGAACTGCGCCCTCGCAGGTGGCCATTCTATCAAAAATCCGGAGCCGATCTACGGGCTTTCCGTGACCGGTTTGGTGAATCCACATCGCATGATCACGAATGCCGGCGCGGAAGCGGGCGACGTTCTCGTCCTCACGAAACCACTCGGGACCGGCATTTTGACGACGGGTATCAAACGCGGTCTTGCCGAGGGTGCGATTGTGATCGAGGCCGTTTCGCTGATGAGTCGCCTCAACACCCCGGGCCAGCAGATGGCGGAGGAAGGTCTCGTGAAATGCGCGACCGACGTGACCGGTTTCGGCTTGCTCGGGCACCTCATTTCGCTCTGTCGTTCCAGTGGCACGCGGGCGGTGATTCACTCGCATGACATTCCTGCGATTGGACCGGAGATTATTCGTCTGATCGAGGAAGAGGAGTGCGTTCCCGGCGGCACGAAGCAGAATCTGAAAACGGCGGAAGCGGACACCGAGTTTGGTCCGCAGGTTTCTCAGGCGATGAAATTCCTGCTCGCGGATGCGCAAACAAGCGGCGGATTGCTCTGCTGTGTCCCCGAGGCGAATCTTACGAGAGTGATGGAGATCCTCGACGCCGAGGAGACGCTTTCAAAAGCGATCGTGGGGCACATCACCCCGGCAGGCGAAGCGGGGGAGAAGCTCGTTACGGTCGTGTAAACCGTGAGACCGGCGTCCCGCCGGTGGGTTTCGGTAAAGCACTGGCGGGACGCCAGTGTCACGTTCCGGCCTCTTGCATTTCGCCCGCGCTCTGGCGATAGTCGTATCACCATCGACATGAGCTCGAACCCCCCGAATCCATTTGCCCGCATTCCGGCGGTTGATAGGGTGCTCCATGCGCTCAGTCAGCGGTCCGATCTTGCGCCGCTGCCGCTTCCTCTGATCACCGAAGAGGTGCGAAAGTCTGTCGAGTCGCTCCGCGATGAGGTGAAGGGCGGCCGGACCGATGTCCCTGAATTTGACGAGTTTGTCGATGGCATCGTTCGCCTTGCCGACTCGCTTTATCGTTCGCGAATTCATCCTGTCATCAATGGCACCGGGGTTTGCATTCACACGAACCTCGGGCGTTCCCCGCTCGGGAAGCGCGCGGTCGAGGCTATCGCCGGGGTTGGTCAGTTTTACAACAATATCGAACTCGATCTCGACTCGGGGGAGCGCGGCAAGCGCGGCGGGTTTCTCGAAACCTGTCTTGCCACTCTCATCGGGGCTGAGTCCGCGACCGTGACGAACAACTGCGCGGCGGCCCTCATTTTAATGCTCAAACACCTCGCCAACGGGGAGAAAAACGAGGCCATCATTTCCCGTGGAGAATTGGTCGAAATCGGCGGCGGTTTTCGCGTCCCCGAAATCATGGAAGCGAGCGGAACGCGACTCGTCGAAGTCGGGGCGACGAATAAAACCTCGCTCGAAGACTACGAAAAGGCGATCACGCCAAAGACAGGAATGCTCCTCAAGGTTCACCGCTCCAATTTCTGGATGGATGGCTTTGTCCATGAGCCGACGACCGAGGAACTGGTTGAACTGGGCAAAGCGCATGGCATCCCGGTCGTCGAAGATCTCGGGAGCGGCGCCATGGTCATGACGGATGCGCTCGCGCCGATTCCGCACGAGCCGACCGCGACCGAAGTGCTCAAGCGCGGCGTCGATCTCGTCTGCGTGAGCGGCGACAAATTGCTCGGCGGTCCGCAGGCGGGGATCATTGCGGGGCGTGCTGATCTTGTCGCGGGAATTAAAAAGGAGCCCTTCTTTCGCGCCCTCCGCTGCGACAAATTGATCCTCACGGCGATGCAGGAGACGATTTTCGAATATCTCAGCACCGGAGCAGGGGAGAAGCCGGATTTGCCGCTCATCCGCATGTTGTCGGCCAGTGTTGAAAACGATCTCCGTCCGCGCGCCGAGGCGGTGGTGAAACTTCTCGCGGGGATCGACGGGCTTGGGGTCGCGATCGTTGCAACGATCGCCCGCTGTGGCGGCGGAACGATGCCGAAAGCTGAGATTCCTTCTCTCGCGCTCGACTTTAATCCAACGACGATGAGCCTTCCAAAATTGGCGCGGAGGCTTCGGGAATGCGAGCTCCCGATCATGGGATACATCGCTGAAGACCGTTTTCGTCTCGACTTGCGCACCATTTTTCCGGAGCAGGACGGCAATGTGACCGAAAATTTTCTCGCAATTTTCGGAAAGCTCTGAACATTGAGGGCGTCCTAAGCCAGTTCTGATCCATCTACGGATCAAGGGCGTAGAACCACTTGGTCAAAAATGATCAGTTATTACCTAAAATCAAAACCACACCCACGATGTTGAAAAGTTCTCTTTTCCGCGTCGGTCTGGCAGCGGTAACTACTCTGGCCCTCGTCGGCTGCGGTGGTGATCCGTCGTCGTCCGACACTACTGAAGCCTCTTCCCCCGGGAATACGGCCACCCTCTATCTCTCGGCTATTCCGGACGAGAAGATCACCGATCAAAAAGCCAAGTTCGATAAACTGGCTGAATACCTCTCCGGAAAGCTCGGCGTCCCTACCGAGTTCGTCTTCTCGAAGGACTACGCGGACTCCGTGACCAAGTTCAAGAACGGCGAGGTCCATCTTGTTTGGTTCGGCGGTCTCTCCGGCGTTCAGGCGCGGATAGCGGTTCCCGGTTCCCAGGCGATTGCGCAGGGAAAAGCTGACCCTCAGTATAAGTCCTACATCATTGCGAACAAATCGACCGGCCTTACCGCTTCCGAGGAGTTTCCAAGCGCGATCAAGGACATGTCCTTCACCTTTGGTTCCCCTGGTTCCACTTCCGGACGCCTCATGCCGACCTATTTCATCATGCAAAATAATGGTGGAGTGAAACCTGAAGACTGGTTCGCAACCGAGCCTGGCTTTCAGATGAGCGGTGGTCATGTCGCGACGGCAAATGCGGTGGCCGATGGCACGTATCAAGTGGGCGGAATCAACTACAAGACCTATGACAGCCTCGTTGAAAGCGACCCGAAAATTGCGGAGAATACCGTGAAGATCTGGACAACGCCTTTCTACGCCGACTACAACTTCACGATCCACCCAGAGGTCGAAACGATCTTTGGAGAAGGATTCATCAAAAAAGTTCAAGCTGCCCTTGTTGCTGCTCCTGAAGGTTCTGATGCCCTCAAGGCGATCAACCGGGAATCAATCATTCCCGCGAAAAACGAAGATTTTGACGGAATTAAAGACACCGCCGTCAAAATGGAGCTCCTCGAGGAGTAGTATTTTCGCTAACTTCCCATGTCCTCTGCGTTTCAACTCAACGGAGTGACATGTCGCTTTCGAGACCTCGTCGCAGTTGACGGGGTCTCTTTGTCGATAGATGAAGGCGAGCAGGTTGCTTTCATTGGTCCCAGCGGGAGCGGGAAGACGACTCTGATTCGTGTCCTTAACACGACGCTGCTCCCTGATGAGGGAGAGCTCTCAATTCTTGGTGAACCAGTCGCCGACCACGGCGTCGCGGCGCTCCGGCTTCTTCGTGCGCGAATCGGCACGATGCCTCAGCACCTAGGCCTCGTCGAAAATCTGACCGCGATTCAAAATGTCATCCTCGGTCGGGGCGGGACCCGCAGCACCTTGCGGTCGGTGCGGGATCTCCTTCTGCCGGATTCAGCGGATGCAGAAAAAATTCACCAACTCCTCGACCGCGTCGGGATCGAGGACAAGCTCTACACCCAGGTCGCGAAGCTTTCCGGCGGGCAGAAACAACGCGTCGCGATTGCCCGGGCGCTTTTTCAGGAGCCGGAGATTCTCCTCGCCGACGAACCCGTTTCCGCCGTCGATCCGGCGCGGGCGCGGGATACCGTAAAACTTCTCACCGAGTTGTCGGGAGAGCATGGGTTCACCCTTTGTGTGAGCCTGCATCACGTTGAGCTTGCCAAAGAGTTCTTCCCGAGGCTGATCGGACTCCGTGCTGGAAAAATCGTCTTCGACAGCGCTCCCGATTCTCTCACGCAATCGGAACTGGATGGCCTTTACGAACTGAGCGACGAGGAAATGATGACTGATGCGTGAAGTGGTTCCAAAGAGTCAGGGACGAAAGACTGACGTTGTTCGCGACGACATCACATGATCACGACACCTGGAAAATTCGGGCGTCGCCGCTGGGTCGTCCTCGGGATCGGGCTCCTCTTTTTTCTCTGCGCGAAAGACCTCGGCCTCACCCCGGCTGGACTCATCCCACCCGACGAAACCCGCTGGGAACGCACCGGCGAGTTTTTCAAGGCAGCGCTTAGCCCTGCCTTTGACTACGAGGACGCGAATGTTCCTGACGATGCCGACCCCATTTGGATCAAAGGACTGAAAGGCGTTTTCCTCACCCTGAAATTCGCCTTTGGCGCGATGAGCCTCGCGATTCCCGCCGCCCTCGTGATGGGGTTCTTCGGTTCTTCTTCGTGGTGGCCTGAGCCACGCGGGCGTCTTCTCGCAGCGCTCTTAAACGCCATCTATTTCTCGACCCGGTTTCTGATGAGCCTTCTGCGCTCGATCCACGAGCTGATCTGGGCGCTCCTGATTCTTTCTGCCTTCGGCGTCTCGCCGCTCGCGGGCATGATCGCCCTTGCCCTTCCGTTTTCCGGGACCCTCGGTAAGGTCTTTTCCGAACTCATCGACGAAGAAACGCGCGAAGCCGCGAACGCCCTGCGCGCCATCGGGCATCGCCCTGTGCAGACCTTTCTCGTCGGAACCCTTCCGGCGGCGCTGCCGAATCTCATCACCTACAGTTTCTACCGCTTCGAGTGCGCCCTGCGCTCATCCGCCGTCCTCGGCTTTGTCGGAATCGAAACGATTGGGCTCTACATCGAGCTCTCGCACGAGGAGTTCTACTACCGCGAAGTCTGGACCTACTTTTACCTGCTCCTCGCCCTCATCATCGTCGTCGATTTCTGGGGAGCCGGGATTCGGAAACGCCTTAACTCAAACTCCGGAGGCTGCCGCACATGAGCGAGCGCGTTCAGGAACTCCGGCGGGCGAGGGAGAAAAGCCTTTTCCTGCGTCTCAGTATCGTTCTCGTCCTCGCGGGAATCGCCTGGGCTTGGCTCACGAGCCGACCTCTCCTCGGTCGCCTCTCGGCTGAGCGGCGCTGGGAGAATTTCAAGAATTTCGCGGGCGAGCTCGTCCCGTCTCCGGTTCGGAAAAGCGGCGATTGGAATGAGGCCGGTCCCTGGGCGTGGGACCTCCTCATCGATGACGGATTCACCGCCCTCATCACGACGCTCGGGATCGCGACAGCGGCGATCATCCTTTCGGCGACCTTCGTCATCCCGCTTCTCCCGCTCGCGAGTCGGGAACTCAGTCGCGCCAACCCCTTTGGCTTGTGGGCTGGAAAGATGGGCCGCCTCGCGACGGGATTCCGCAAGGTGATCGGCCCCGTGACCCGCTTCGGATTTGTCCTCGCCCGCGCCGTTCCCGAATACATCCTCGCCTTTCTCCTCATTTCACTCCTCGGGCTTCAGGTCTGGCCGCTCGTCCTTGCGCTCGCGATTCACAATCTGGGAATCCTCGGGCGTCTCTGGGGAGAGGTCGTCGAAAATGCCGGGGCTGCCCCTGCGACTCAGGCGCTCGCCTCCGGTCAGTCGCGCAGTGGGGTGTTCGTTTCGCGCCTCCTGCCTGCAAGCTTCAATCGTTTCCTGATCTACTTTTTCTACCGTTGGGAAACCTGCGTCAAAGACGCCACCGTTCTCGGGATGCTCGGACTTCTCACCCTCGGAAAACTCATCGCCCTGTCCAAAGGGTTCTTCTGGGACCAAATGTTCTTCTACATCCTCCTCGGTGCCTCGGTTATCCTCCTCGGAGATCTCTTTTCGACTTTCCTTCGGCGGAGGCTCCGATGAAAAAAGATCGGAATCCTTTGGGTTTTCGAGGATAGTAGAGACATGAATTTTAGGGAACGAATTACGGTGCAGGCAGATCAGTGCGGCGGAAGACCCTGTGTTCGTGGAATGCGCGTTCGGGTGAAAGATGTTCTCGATCTTTTGGCTTCGGGTAACTCGCACGAGGAAATTCTGGAGGATTTCCCGTATCTTGAGAGAGAAGATATCGAAGCCTGTCTGCGCTATGCTTCTCAGCAACTTGATCATTCAATTCTGGAAAGTTCTCCTGCCTCGTGAATCATGCGCTGGCTGGTCGATGCACAGTTGCCGCCTGCCTTGGCTCACTTTCTGGTTCGTCATGGTGACGAGGCTGCTCATGTCTCGGAGATGATGATGGTTGATGCATCAGATACTGATATCTGGAACTATGCGATCAATACCGATTCGGTCATCGTCACGAAAGACGAGGATTTTCAAAATCGGGCCGTCTTTTCGAAGCAGTGTCCCGTGTTCGTCTGGCTTCGCTTTGGAAACTGCTCGACACGCCAGTGCATTGCTACTTTTGAGAGTGTTCTTTCGGAACTCGTTTCACGTATTGAATCTGGAGAGACAATTATTGAAGTTCGCTAGGAAAGGTCAACAATTCCTCCATGTCGTCCCGCCATTACATCATCGGAACCGCCGGTCATATTGACCACGGAAAGAGCTCTTTGATTGAGGCGCTCACGGGGACGGATCCGGACCGGCTCCCGGAGGAGAAGGCGCGGGGGATGACGATTGAGCTCGGGTTTGCTCAGCTCAGTCTTCCGGCAGGCGATGACTCGGGCGATGAGCTGGCGCTCGGGGTCGTTGATGTGCCGGGGCATGCTGATTTTGTGAAAAACATGGTCGCCGGGGTCGGGGCGATCGATCTTGCCCTCTTTATTGTCGCGGCGGACGACGGATGGATGCCGCAGACCGAGGAACACTATCAGATCCTCAATTACCTCGGGGTGAAGCGGGCCATCATCGTCCTGACAAAGGTCGATCTCGTCGAGGATCTCGATCTTGTCTTGATGGATCTGGAGGAGAATTTGGTCGGTGGTCTCTGGGAAAAGGCACCGATCATGCCGGTTTCCTCGCACACAGGAGCGGGGATCGACGACCTTCGCGCGAAGATTTCTGAGCTACTCACGGAGTCCGGTCCGGTGCGAAATGTGGGAAAGCCGCGACTTCCGTTGGATCGCGCTTTTTCGCTGAAGGGCGTCGGCACGGTCATCACCGGCACGCTGACCGACGGGGACCTCGTCGTGGGCGGTGATTATCAAATGCAGCCGACAGGGGAAGTCGCCCATGTCAGAACCGCGCAATCTCACGGGGCTGCGGTGGAAACGGTGCCGCCGGGGACGCGCACGGCAGTGAACCTTACCGGGGTCGGCCTGCGCGAGAGCAGGGGCGCGGCGAAGGCCGGCGTGGGGCGGGGTGACGTTCTTGTTCCTGCCGGATTGGGTGATCCAGTGCTCGTGATTGATGTTCTCATTTCGAAATCCGGTCGTGAGATTCGCGGGATGAAACAATCGAAGAAGGCTCTTAAGACGGGGCGCGAGGTCATGTTTCACCACGGCAGTGCGGGGCTTGCTGCAAGGATCCATTTTCTCGGGCAGCGTTCCCTTTCTCCGGGGGAGACCGTCCTTGCCGAATTGCGATTTTCTGATCCGGTCTTTGTCTTTGTCGGGGACGGGTTTGTGATCCGCGACGCCTCCCTCGGGCTGACTCTCGCGGGTGGAATCGTCCTTGATGAAAATGCGAACCGCCGGGCGTTTCGTAAGCCTTTCCAGGCGACGTTTCTCGAAGCCCGTGCGGACGCGCCGCATGATCTCGCCGTCCTCGTGAGGTCGCAGCTCGTGCGGGATCGGGTCGCGCATCTCCCGGAGTTGCTGGCCCGTTCGGTGTTTTCGGCGGCGGATATTCGACGGGAGGCTGAGCAGCTTGTGGCGTCGGGCGAACTTGAGCAAAATGGCGATTGGGTTTTTCTGGCGGACTGGTGGAGAAAAATTCGCACTCTCGCTGGAGATCAGATCAAAGCGATCCATCGTGAGCATCCGGAGCAACTCGGTTTCCCGCTGCGTGACCTGCGCTCGATCATCGAACCGGAATTACCCTCACCCCGGTTTTTTGACATGGTGCTTGAGGGACTGCTTGCCGGTGAGTTTGCGAAGGCAGGGCCGAATATCCGGCATCGCGATCACATTCCGCAGTTGCCGCCTGAATTGAAAGGCTCCGGTGAGTTGGTGAGAAAACGGCTCGCTTCCGATTTGATTTCACCGCCCAATAAAGGCGAGGCCGCGACGAATCCGAATGAAGAAAAGGCGCTGCGTTTTCTCGTTCATACCGGGGAAGTTGTCGATCTCGACGCGAAGACGATTATTTCGAATGCGGGCTTTGAGCTGATCCGCGATCAGGTTTGCGCTTATCTCGAAACGAATGGTCGCGCCACGGCGAGCGATCTTCGACAGCACACGGGGACGGTGCGACGGATTCTGATGCCGCTTCTCGAAAAGCTCGATGAACTGGGTGTGACGAAGCGGGAAGGGGACGAGCGGAGACTGAAGTAGTGGTGATTTTCAATCGCCATCGGCAGAGGACCGCGCCTGATCGGGTGGCGACCACACATCATCGCTACATTAGGCCGTTTTCTGTGACGATGAGATCCATCGGAACGTCGTGGGCTTCCGGGGTGAGCTGGATTTCCTGAGTCGCAAAACAGACTCCGATCACGGTGGGTGCATTTTCAGCCTCCATGAGCGGCCCGAGATAGCGATCATAGTGACCTTTGCCGCGCCCGAGTCGGGCCTTGGCCGCAAAATTGAAGCCAACTCCGGGGACGAGGACGAGATCAGGGCCGGTCATCACGGGGGAAATCGCGGGATCCGGTTCCTGAAACCCGAAGGGACTCGTCACGAGCGATTGATCCGCCGCGACTTCGTGGAAATGCAGGGATTCACCGTCATCGGCGACGCGGGAAAGTCCCCATCGTTTCCCGGGAAAGCTCGCGCGCAAGGATGCGAGGTCAGGCTCACTCGCCATCGCCGCGTAGGAGAAAACTGTCCCCGCTTCGCGGAAAAGATTCAGATCGGCGAGATGATCGACAAGCGTCGAGGAGAATGCCGCTTTTTCCGCGGCGGTGAGTGACTTAACGCGTGCGAAGCACTCACGCCGCAGGGCACGTTTTTCCATCCTCAGGTTGGCTTATACTCGGCGACTGCCTGCGGCATGTATTTCTGCAACTCGGCGATGCGTTTTTCATCGAGCGGGTGGGTGCTGAGGAATTGTGGAGTGTTCCCGCCCTGGCTGTTCTCACTGCGCCAGGCTCCGAAACGCCTCCAGAGTTCGACGGATTCTTTCGGATCGTAACCGGCACGCGCCATGAAGAGGGCACCCATACGATCAGCTTCGAGCTCCTGGCCCCGGGAAAAGCTTCGCATCGCGATGAGAGATCCGGCGCCTAGAGCAGCGGTGGGAAGAACTCCGTTTCCGCCGTCCCGGTTCAGAGCATAACCTGCACCGGCGACGAGGACACCTGCGACCGCCGTTTGCGACATGCGCTCTCCGGAGTGACGGGCGACGACGTGGGCGACTTCGTGCCCGATCACCGCCGCGAGTCCGGCATCATCTTTGGTGATTTGAAAGATGCCGGTGTGCACTCCGACCTTGCCGCCCGGTAGAGCGAAAGCATTGGGCGTCGAGTCTTCAAAGACGACAAACTCCCACTCTGCGTTCGGGACCGGCATCACTTTGGAGAGACGAGCCCCGACCCGCTGAACCTGAGCATTCAGAGCGGCATCCTTTGAGATCGGCTTTTCGGACTTCATTTTCTTGAACTCCGAGAAGCCCAGGGCGGCTTCTTCTCTGGGGTCCATGAAATTGACCTGCTTTCGACCCGTTTCCGGCACCGTCGTGGTGCAGGCGACGAAGGTGATTGAGGCAATGAGAACAGCAAATGAGAAAAATCGTGCTGACGCAGGGGTGAATTTCATAAAGGATTTAGTATAAACGCGAAACCTCCACTAGAACGTGGAATTTTCGGAACCCTTAGAGAAATTCGAAGCCGCTCCTGCAGGCGGTTGACTCTAGAAAAAGAGATCAGCGAGCGCTTCATCGCTCAACTGACCCGGATCGGCCACGGCCATGAGTTGGCCGAGATATTCGACGGCCTCCATTTCATCAGTAGGATCGACGTGGCCTTCACCGATGTGCAGGACGAGTCCGGGGCTGACCGTCTTGCTAACCGTTGATTCCTCATTTCCCTGAAAGACGAGCATCAGGGCAAGGGCTGCCACCGCTGCGAAGGCCGGAATCGCCACCCTTGGGGAAACGACTTCGATGAGGTTTTGGAACCAGCCGCGTGATGGAGTCTCAACAACCTCTCTCACCTCCCGCATGACGCGACGGGTAAAATAGGGGCCCGGTTCGGTCTCTTTTGAATGCTGAAGCAGCGTCCAAACGGGATCATCTTGTTCTGGTAGATTCATGACAAGAAGAGAAACCCCGACGGATTGAGGAAGTTTCGGGAAAAGTGATTAAAGCGGGGGAGCCTCGATAAAACCTTCCAACTGACGGATACGGGTCGGGTGACGCATCTTCCGGAGAGCCTTCGCCTCGATCTGGCGAATCCGCTCACGGGTCACCTGAAATTGCTTGCCGACTTCTTCCAAAGTCCGGCTGTAGCCATCGATGAGGCCAAAGCGCTGTTCGAGAACTTCGCGCTCGCGCGGGGTCAGGGTATCGAGGACGTCTTTGATGCGGTCCTTCAGCATCGCCATGGAAGTCATGTCGCTCGGATCATCAGCTCCCTTGTCCTCGATGAAGTCTCCGAGACTTGTTTCGTCGCTGTCACCCACCGGTGCCTGCAGCGAAATCGGCTGCTGTGCCATCTTGAGCACGGCGCTGACCCGCTCAACGGGAAGATGAATCTCTTCAGCGATTTCTTCCGAAGTGGGTTCGCGACCATACTCCTGAACCAACTGCTTCTGCACGCGCATGAGCTTGTTGATCGTCTCGATCATGTGGACCGGAATCCGGATCGTTCGCGCCTGATCGGCAATGGATCGCGTGATCGCCTGACGAATCCACCAGGTCGCGTAAGTCGAAAATTTGTAGCCACGGCGATACTCGAACTTTTCGACCGCCTTCATGAGGCCCATGTTGCCCTCTTGAATAAGGTCGAGGAAAGAAAGTCCACGGTTCGTGTATTTCTTCGCAATCGAAATAACGAGCCGGAGGTTGGCTTCGACCATCTCGTCTTTCGCCTGACGCGCTTCGGCGACGAGGACTGCGAGGCTTTGAGCGGCGATATCGAAGTCTGTCTGATTCATCCAGACTTGTTTTTCGAAAGCGGTGCGGGCACGGGTCGCCTCTCCTTTGGTCTTCCGATCTTTGGCCTTCTTCGCCTGAAGGTGAAGATCCCCTGACTGTTTTGCAAACTCTTCGGTGATCGTGACGAGATCTTCGGTAACCTTCTGCTTAAAGAAGAAGCGACCGTAGCACTTGGTTAGCGCGGCGATTTCGCTCGCCCATTTCGTCAGCGCTTTTTTCTCCGCAGCAGGAGTCTTTGCTGACTTAATTTCCCCGTAAAGATTATCGAGAGAGGCCTTGGCCTCCGACACCTGCGCACACAGTTTTTCCAGATTCTTGAGATAGCGTGAGCGGCTCTCGATTTTTTTATCGACGATGAGACGATCAAAACGCTCCTCTCCTGATTCCAGTCGCGCCGCGATTTCGAGGTAGGCTTCAGGGATAAATCCAAACTGCGAAATGGCTTTCCGGATGTCAGCCTCTGATTTCTCGATCCGCTTGGAGATCTCGACCTCCTGCTCGCGAGTGAGCAAAGGAACCTGCCCCATCTGCTTGAGATACATGCGGACTGGATCATCAAGGATGTCAAGCTTGCCTTCCCGGGAGGGAGTGGGCTTTTTAGTTTCGACCTCGCTTTCGGTCTCCTCCTCTTCATCGCTTCCTGCTTTGAGGTTATCGACCTCAGCCGAATCAATGATCCGGAACTTCATGTTCTGGAGACGCTCAATGAGCTCTTCCATCAATTCGAGGTCACTCAGGGTATCGGGAAGCGCTTCGTTGATGTCATCGAAGGTCAGGTAGTCCTGTTCCTTCGCGAGGCGAATGAGGTCCCGCACGATAGGCTGAAACTCAGGAGAATCGAGAGGCGACTTTGTCGAGGGCGCGGCGGGTGAAGCCACCTCGATCTCCGCCGGTTTGGAAGCGGAGGAATTCGCTTTTCCCCGCTTCGTAGCTGATTTTTCAGCCGAATTTTGCTTTGCCTTGGGCGCAACTGGCTTGGTAGAGTTCCTCGCGGGGGATTTCTTGGAATTTTTACCGGCAGCCATACGCGAAGTCAGAGGAAAGAAGGGAAAAACCCCGCCGAATCAGGGCCGCTAACTTTCGTGTAGTTGTTCCCTGAGGTCAAGGAGTTGTTTATTAAGGAGGAGGACCGCCTCTGACGGCAGATTTGGAGCTCCCATTTTTGACTTAATCCCCGCAATCTGATTCTGAATGCTCAACTTCCTGAGTTTCTTCAGGCAATCCCGTGCGAGATCGGGAGTCGCGGAGGCGCTGCTCTCCATGAGGATTTTTGAGACCTGACGCTGATCATCATCTGAGAGGGAGCCGATGAAGGCGTTGACGCTCCCCGGACTGGCGGGGTCAAAATTCGCGCGCCAAATTCGCGAGAGCAGTTCGGTTTCAGTGAGAAATTCGAAATATTCCGGGACCTGGTTTTGAATGATGCTTTGGCGAGTTTCGGAGTCGGTGACGAGTGCTTTGCAGAGGAGCCGGACGGACCGGTTCGAAATTTCAGGGGACGAGTCAGGGTCTTGTTGCGGCACAGGCGAGCCGGAGTGGCCCCCGGAGGGCGGTGAGGATTGCTCCCGCTGGCGGGTGATGTTTTCTCTCCGCGATTGAGCCTTTTCGATGCGTTCATTCGAGACCGCCGCGTTGCGGACGAGTTTACGAATCTCGTCTTCACCGACGCCGAGCCGGACCGTGACCCGACTGATGAGCGAGTCCTGCAGCATCTTGTCATCGATGAGGGCGACGTCAGCGGCGAGGTCTTTCGCAAAATTGAGCCGGTCGCGGAGTGGACCCTGCGTGAGGGCGCTGCCACGCCGGTCGATGTGAAAATCGAAGAACTCCGGAGCCGAGTCGAGGATCGTTTCAAGGGCACCGATTCCCTCGCTTTTGATCAATGAATCGGGATCTTCGCCATCGGGCAGAAGCGCGAGTCGCACGAGAATGCCGGACGGGGCGAGGACGCGGAAGGCTTTGCTTGCGGCATTGAGACCGGCGGTGTCGGAGTCGAAACAAAGCACGACCTCGTCGGTGTGGCGTTTCAGAATCTTCGCGTGATCTTTTGTAAAGGCGGTCCCCAGTGGCGCGACGATGTTTTGAATTCCGGCCTCGAAGGCAGCGATCATGTCGAGCTGACCTTCGCAGACGATAGCCCGCTTTTTCTGAATGATAGCCCGCTTGCTCTTGTCGAGACCGAAGAAGGTTTTGCTCTTGTTGAAAAGTCCCGTCTCGGGAGAGTTCACATATTTCCCGCCGCGCTGGTCTTTCGAAAGCACGCGGCCGCTAAACGCGATCGGTTGCCCCATGCCATCGTTCACGGGGAACATGAGACGGTGACGGAAAAAGGAGTAGGCTCCGCGATTGGGATTGTTTTCATCCCGCCACTTCGCGAGGCCGCCGTTGACGAGTTGTTCGACGCTGAAGCCGGAACTCTGCGCCCATTCGAAGAAGGATCGCTGATCTTCCGGCGCGAAGCCGAATTTCCAGTTCCGGCAAGTCTCCATCGCGATCCCGCGAGCCTTCAAGTAGTCGCGAGCCGGCTGCGCCGCCGGGCTTTTAAAAAGGAGCCGGTGAAACCAGTCCGCCGCCGAGGCCTGCATTCGCTTGAGCTCGCTGCGCCCGCGAATTTTGGCAAGCTCGTTCGGGTCGAGAACCTCTTCCTGGATCATGACCCCGCACCGGTCCGCGAGTGTCTTCGCGGCTTCGGGAAAGGGGAGATTGTCATACATCATGACAAACTTGATCGCATCGCCGCCGACCTGACAGCCGAAGCAATGGAAGGTCTGCCGCGAGGGATTGACGTTGAAGCTCGGTGACTTCTCGTTATGAAACGGACAGACCGCGACGAAGTTCACCCCGGCTCTTTTCAGCGGAAAATACCCCTGGATCAACTCCACAATATCGGAGCCGTCGAGGATTTTCTGAATCGTTTCCTGGGAGATAATCGCCATGCATCGCGGGACGGGAGTGAACGGGGTTTGAGACCCTCACCAGGGTTTGAGACCCTCACTAGGGTTAGGTGTGACACTTAACCCTGTTGAATCCGCGCCGCAACGGAGGAGAAAGCGGAAGCTCAATACTCCCGGTCTTTCTTCACGCCCGGCTCAGGGATCGGGTAGCGACCGTCCGCATCGGGGAGGAGGGGGGAGTCGCCGTCGAGGGTGAGGTCTTTCACATTCGGTGCCATCACGAACTCGCTGTTAAGCATCTGGTCGTAAGTGATGACCTGGCCGGTGTGGGCGGCCATGCGTCCCATCGAGGTCGTGATTGAGGCGGAGACGCCGCGCTCGAGCTCGTTGTGCGGTTTGTTCTCGCGGATCGCATCGATGATGACCTCCCACTCGATGTCGTAGGGGTTGCCTTCGAGGCTGAGACCACGCTCGCCCATGGGGAAAGACCAGAGGAGATTCTCGGGGGTGGCGCGCCAGTTTTTGTCGATGTTCTGATCCTTGTAGAGGCGGGAGCGGGCGGGGACGTGACCGGCCGAGGAGATGACTGCTGAGCCTTTTGTGCCGTGGGCGTAAGCGGCGAACTCCTGGTTGCAGCCCTTCTGGTTGCGACCGTCAAAGAAGGCTTTGGCTCCGTCGGCGAAGGTGTATTCGACGCCGTAGCTGTCGAAGTTTTGATCGACGGCTTCAAAAAGTTCGCCGTTCATCTCGAGCATTTTCTCGTGGCGTCCTCCGACGGCTTTTGCTTCGACGGGGAAGGCGTTTTTGATCATGCACATCTCGTCGATGCCGTGGATGTTGAAGTCGCTGAAGGCACCGCCACTGAGCCAGAGAAAGCTGTGGAAGTTTTTGATCTGATACATCAGCTCGCTCATTTCACCGTTGTTCTTCGCGGTGAAGCAGCTCCCGATGGGGCCCTGCATACGGTAGGAGCGCATGAAGGTGATGTCACCGATCATGCCGTCGTCGATTCGCTTCTTCAGCTCATTGCGGGATTTGCAATGGCGACACATGAGGCCGACGCCGACTTTGAGGCCTTTTTCGACGGCCTTCTTGTTGATCTCGAGAAGCTTGCGGGAGGAGAAGCCATCAGCGGAGAGGGGCTTCTCCATGAAAACGTTGAGGCCCTTTTCGACCGCATATTCAAACATGGGCCAGCGAAAGGCGAGCGGCGTGGTCAGGATCACGATATCGCCGGCTTTCATCGAGTCCATCGCCTGACGGTAGCCGTCGAAGCCGATAAATTGACGCTCTTTCGGGACATCGACATGCTCACCGACGACGGGATCTTTCTTCAGGGTTTCGTAGGAGCGGGAAAGTTTGTCTTCAAAGACATCGGCCATCGCATGAAGCTTGAGCGGTCCGAGGGTGCCGGAGACGGACATCGCATTCTTGACCGCACCGGTGCCGCGTCCACCGCAACCGATCAGAGAAATTTTGAGTTCCTCGTTCACCTGCGCATGCACGTGGGGAAGGGCGATCCCGGCGAGGGCGGAGGCGCCCGCGACCGTTTTGATAGCGGATCGGCGGGAGGGAAGGGAATTTTTGGCGATGTCAGTCATATGAGAAGTGTCCAAGAATGAACAGAAATCGTCAATGACTTCAATGCGGTAGTGCTTTCATTGCCCGTTGCTCAATCGGTCGGCGCAAAATGCCCGTTGCTCTCACCGCGTTCTGATGCGAAATCGACGGGTGATGACGCATCGTAAAGATGTCCTTTTTGCTCAACCCCCTCACCGAGAACGCGGAACTTGCCGGATCATTTCAGATCCCGGAAGGCGCGGGTTCGTATTCAGTGGGGCACCTGCGAGACAGCGACCTTGCGATTCAGCACGACTCCATTTCCGCTCTCCATGCCCGGATTGAGGCGACCGGGGTGAACGGGGCTGACCTGGTGGATTGTGGTTCGAGTAATGGAACTTTTGTGAACGGAGAGAGAATCGAGCGCCGTGGACTGAAGGTCGGCGATCTCGTCCGATTCGCCTCAGCCAAGTTCAGGGTCGAGGAAGCGGAAGTCACGTCAGGCGTGAATTGGGAAAGTGAAAAGACTGCGCTCGTTTCTGAAGTTGAATTGCTGAAGAATCAGATGCGGCGTGATTCGGCATCTACTGCGGAAAGAATCGAGAAGCTCTCGGCGGAACTCAGTCAATCGCGGAGCGACTCTCTCGAAAAAGACAAACTGCACGCGACGCTTGAGTTTGAAATTTCCCGTCGCGATTCATCGCTTCAGCAATCTGAGGAAAAGCATCGTCTCGCTGAGGAGGAAAAGCAGCAGTGGCAGGCAGGCTATGCCCGGTTGGAGTTAGATTTGCAGCAAGCGAGGGCCGAACTGGAATCTTCGCAGGCGGAGGGAGCCTCCCTTCAGCAGCGCTTGGGAAATCTTCTCGAATCGGTTCGCGACCTCGGGGAACGGTGGCGGGATGACTGGAGCTACTGGACCACTTTCGAGGAGGCGGCTCCGGTTTCCGGGGGGAACGATCTCGCGGGAATCGAGCGGCTTAATTCTCTGCGCGAGGGGATTCGCCGCGAGCTTGACTCGATCGAACCGCTTTGGCAGGAGCATGGTGATGCGATCGCGTTGGAACTGCAGGGACGGTGCGATGCTCTGACGGCATCCCACGCCCGGCTTGAGGAAGAGAAGAGTCGAAAAAAGGAAGCGTTAAAGGAAACCGAAGCGGAACTCTCGCGGATCCGGGACGGGGTGGATCGCGAAGTGCGGCGTGCGCAGGGTCTGAGTCGCCGCAATGTCGAAGTCGAGATCCCGGAGCGCTACGAGTCGATGGTCATCGCGCGGGATCACGAACAGGAGCTCTTTCTCGCGCTGATCGAACAGGTTGAGTTTTTTGAGCGTCTCATCGAAGGATACCGCCGTTCCAAAAAGATGAAAGAGGCGCTCTACGAGCTGGAGGATTTTAAGAAGCGCCTCACCGGGATTCTCGAAGAAAATGGAGTCGAGCCTTTCGAGATGGAGTCCGGTCGATTCCTGACCTTGAAGCAGCGGAAGGAAGTCAAAGTCTTCGCTCGCAAAGGCTGGGGCACCCGTGAATACATCGAGCAACCCTTTCAACCGGGCAAAGTGCTGAAGGTGATCCGTTGTGGATATCGGGCTGGAGGCGGCGAATCGGCGGTGATATTGCGTAAAGTCGAGGTCTTGATTCAAGAGGCGGAAGGCTGAACCTTGTCCGTCATGTCATGGACCCGTGGAAACCAAATCTGCATCGCGATGCTTCTCGCGTTGTTGGGTGGAATTGCGTCCATCGCGGTTGCCTCAACTGACCCGGAGGAAGACTGGATCAGTGCCTTCGGTTGGCTCCAGGCAGGTCAGCGTCTTGCGGGGGAGGAGCATTGGCCGCTCGCACTCGGCAGCTACATGGAAGCGCATCGGAAGATGAAACAAATGCGCGAGGAACATCCCGGATACGAAGAGGAGATGGTTGATTACCGGATCGAAAAGCTGGAAGAGGAGATCGCGGCGGCGGGAGAGAAGCTGGCAAGCGGAGACAATGACCTCATGGTGAAGTTTGTCGATTTTGCTGAGTCATTCGAGACCGGGCTGGAGCAGCGTTTTAACAATCAATTCGTCGAGGCGCTGAACACTCTCGATGTCGCCCGCGTCCTTCTCGATGAAATCATTTTTGAAAACCCGGAGGAATATGAAGCCGCCGTCGCCCCGCAGTATGAGTTGCTTCAGAGCAGTCTCACCTGGCTCGATGGCCAGATTAATTTTCGTGAGCGGGAGCGTCAGCAGCGCTCAACTTTTGTCGGAGATGGCACGGACTGGGGCACGACGCAGTTTGTGAAAGCAGGCGATCTCCCTGCGGAGGGAGGGAACTTTTTCGTTCCCAGTGAACTTTTTCCCGGCCTCATCGTCGTCGAGGGGCTCGAAGCACCGGATGAGGAGGTGGCCGCAATGGCTGAGAAAAGCGATGAAGGTGAGGAAAAAAAGGACGGTCCGTCGCTGCCGGGATTTAGGATGAGCAGCAAGCAAACCGATATCCCTGAGTTGCCTGAAGGGATTGAGGAAGAGGAGTGAGGTAAACGCGTATTCGGCCGACGGGAACCAGGTAACGACGAACGTCCCGCTCGTTGAGAAGAATGGGTCGCAGGAGGGGCGGTCTTAGAAATCCCGAAAGGGGCCGCGTGGCTCGGCGGCCTCCATTTCCTTGAGCCAATTTTGGTAAGCCTCCTGAAGTTCCTTCAATTTTTCGGGGTGGCTCGCGGAGAGATCGTGCGCCTCACCGGGGTCTTTCTTCAGATCAAAAAGACCGCGCTGGGTTTCCCCCATGACGGTCCACTTCCAGTCACCGACTCGCGCTGCATGTTGGTCGCGGCGTTTCCAGAACATCGTTGAGCGGGGAGATTCTGTTTCGCCACGTAGCGTTGGCCACCAGTCATGTCCGTCGAGGATGAGATCGTCCGGAAGCTCATGCGCGCTCGCTGCCGCGAAACTGGGAACCAGTTCGAGACTCGACAAAAATGCATCGTTCACAACTCCGCCGCGCAAGCCCCCGCCGGTCCACCGCACGAGGCAGGGGACGCGGATGCCGCCTTCCCACATTTGCGCTTTACGCCCCCGGAGGGGAGAGTTGTCCGCGCCGCCCGATCCTCCGTTGTCACTGAAGAAAATCATGATCGTATTCTCCGCGACGCCCTTTTCATCGAGAAGGTCTAACATTTTACCAATCGCGTCATCCATGCAGGTCACCGAAGCGCGGTAATCGCGCTCTCTTGCCTCCGGAGTGACGACCTCAGCGGGGCCTCCGTATTTGTAGGCTGCGACTTTTCGGAACTCGTTTTCCACGGGGGGATACATCGCTTTGTATTCGTCGGGTGCCTGGACCGAGGTGCGGATCTTCGGATCGAGCGCGGAGGAGTTGTGCGGGGCGTTGAACGGCACGTAGAGAAAGAAGGGTTCCTCCCCGGCTTTCTCTTCGAGGAAACGGATCGCCTCCCGTTCGAAGAGGTAGGTCGCGTAGGTCCCCTTGTCCGCTTCCGTCTTCTCGAGATTTCGGTACATGCTGGGAACGCCGTATCGCTCGTGTGTAAAAAAATCGATTCCCGTGTTCACGAATCCGTAGAAATCATTAAAGCCACGCGACGTCGGGAGAAAACGTTTCAGTGTCCCGAGATCCCATTTCCCGTAGATCGCCGAAGCGTAGCTGTCGGGGAGAAGACTGGGGATGATTTTTTCCTGGAGGTCCATCCCGCCGATGCGTTCGAACGAGACCTCGTATTCGGCGGGCGGATACTTGTAGCCATAGTCCGGTGCCTCATTTCGGATCATGTCGTAAATGCCGTTGCGCTGCGGGTAGCGACCGGTCAGGAGCGAGGCGCGACTCGGGGTGCAGGCCGGCCATGAGACATAGAAATTCGTGAGGCGCGTTCCTTCGGCGGCAAGTCGGTCGAGGTTCGGGGTGATGATGCCATTTCCGAGAATGCCGAGATCGTTGTAGCCCTGATCGTCGGAGACGATTAAGAGAATGTTAGGGCTTTCACCGGCAGGGGAGAGGGAGCAGGTAAATAATAAGGCGAGAGACCAGAGGTAGCGATTCATGGGGCGGGTTCGGTGATCGCGAGAATCCCCGCGAACCAGTTGGTTTCCTCGATTGGACCAGTTTCCCCGCGGATGTAAACATAAGAAATGTCGCCATCAAGGTAGAGCGCATTGGCGCAATTGAGGTTGTCCCGGAAGAATTCCGCGAACGTGTAGAGGTTGCTGCGGCCCTTTGTTTGATCGTAGACCGAGCAGACAAAAATTACCGTTCCGTCCTTGTCGACTCCAACCCCGTTGCGGAGGCGTGTGCTCGTGGAGTTCGGTCCCAGGGCCGGATGGATCACCCCGTTCTGGACGAGCAATGGTCCGGACTGTGTCGCGAGAAGAGGCGAGATTCCCGCTGCTGCATAGGTCTGTGATTCGAGGACCCCGGCAGTCCCGTCCTCATTCATGAAGAACACTCCATTTGGTTTCAGAAAGAAGTTCGGCGTGAGCTGTCCTTCACGCTCTTTAACGAAGTCGTCGAGATTGGGCGGCGAAACGATCTTCCCCTCGGAAACCTGAAGCCCTGTCGGCATGAAGTTCCCTTCGAAGATTCCAGAGTTCATCGCAAACTTCAGCCGCTGTCCTTTTTTCTCGAGGCGCTTTTGTATCTTCGGAAAAGTATTTGGCTCGCCCGGTTTCTCCGCGAGAAGAAGTTGGACGACGTCTTTGTCAGGCTCGACCCGGTAGACGTGGAAATCGATTCCGCGATGCTGAATAAGCTCCGCCTGAAGTGGAGCGGTCGCGATGAGAAGACTGAACAGGGTTAGGTGACGGATCATACCCTGTTTATTACATCAGAATTTGGGAGATCTTTCAACGAGGGAGATCGATGTGGCAGCTCGCAGGATACGGTCTTGCTTTGCTTAATCCATCGTTGACGCTTCGCACTCCAGCCTTCCCGTGCTGTCGCGATACCATGCTGATTTTCGATGCCCACCTAGACCTCAGCATGAATGCGATGGAGTGGAACCGTGACTACACTCGGCCGCTGAGCGAAATTCGGGCACGTGAAGCAGGGAAGACTGATCGGGTCGACCGCGGGAAAGGAACCGTCTCTTTTCCCGAAATGCATCAGGGCCAGGTCGGGATTTGCGTGGCAACGATCCTCGCGCGTTATGTTAAACCGGGGAATCCGCTCCGTGGATGGCATTCTCCGGAGCAGGCCTGGGCGCAAACGCAGGGGCAGCTGGCGTGGTATCGGGCGATGGAAGAACGGGGGGAATTGTCGCCTGTGACGACGGCAGCGCAGCTCGATGCGGCCATTGCGATTTGGAAGGGTGGTCCAGCTCTCGACGCTCCGATCTCATACTTGCTTAGTCTGGAGGGCGCCGATTCTCTCGTCACGATCGGGCACGTCGAACGAGCCTATGAGCAGGGTCTGCGCGCGATCGGACCCGCCAACTTCGGCCCCGGCACTTATGCTCAAGGGACACGGGCGACCGGCGGCATCGGGGCAAAGGGCGCGGAACTGCTGCGAGAGATGGCGCGTCTTGAGATGATTCTCGACGTATCCCATCTCTGCGATGATTCTTTTCGCGAGGCACTTGATGCCTTTTCGGGACACGTTTGGGCGAGTCATTCTAACTGCCGGGAACTCGTCCCGCATGAGCGTCAGTTCACCGATGAGCAGTTGCGGGAATTGATTGAGCGCGGTGCCGTGATTGGCACCTCGGCGAATGCCTGGATGTTATCTCCGGACTGGGTCCTTTCGAAAACGAAGCCTGAAGAAGCCGGGGTGAAAATTGAGCATCTCGCTGACCACATTGATCATGTCTGCCAGCTCGCCGGAAATTCGCTCCACGCCGGAATCGGTTCGGATCTCGACGGCGGATTCGGACTTGAGGAATCACCGATGGATCTGGATTCGATCGCTGACATGCAGGTCTTGCCCGGGATTCTGAAATCGCGTGGCTACAGCGGCGAAGACGTCGAGAATATCATGCACGGGAACTTTCTTCGCTTTCTGAAAGCGGCATTACCGTGAGAGGAGTCATCACTCTGCTGATGAACGGAGAGGTCATCGCCCGAAGCAGAGCGCTGTAGTTGAGCTGGAACGAGAGTTCGCTGCCGACAGTCAGAGGCACGTCATAGTGCGTCGAATCGACAACGAGATGGTCGCTGCTGGCTCCGAGGACTTTGATTCCGGGAGGCGGGGTGAGACCTTCAGGGTCGGTGTCCTGTCGTCCCAGTGCGAGAATGGATTGCACGATGTCGCCCTGATCGTTCGCGGGGTGCACTTCTCCGAAAGCTGACTGGGCGATCTCGCCCCAGGGCTGCGAGGGTTTCCTTTTCGACTCGATCACTTCAGAGACGAGGGTGATCGCGTCGGTGTGGAGCCCGGGGATTGGTTCGCGGTGGAGTGGCTCGACACCGAGGAGCAAGGCTTCGCCGAGGCGGAGATCGTTGATGCGTCCGATCTCGGCTCCACTCAGCGCCCAGGCGAGATTGGCAGAGTTTCCGCCGGAGACGGCCTCGACGACCGGGCCGAAGGTCGCGTCGATGTCGTCAGCGAGGGCGGAAAGGGTGGCCATGTTAGTCTCATCTGGCGAGACTCCGCTTCGGCAGGCGAGATTTGTGCCGATGCCTTTGAAAGTGATGTTTGGTAAGGCGAGAACCTCGCGCACGGTTTCGATGAGAAGGTCGGGCATGATGCCTTCCCGCAGGTCGCCCAGTTCGACCATGAGGACGACACCGTGGTTTCGGTCCAGTTTCTGTGCCGCTGTAGAAAGCCCGCGGATGACATCGACCTCGGTGTTGAGGCTGAGGTCGGCGAGGGTGACGATCTTTTCAGCCTGACTTAACATCGGCGAGCGAATCAGGGTTGTTGAGGCCGCGATGCCAGCCTCCCGAAGCGCTTCGATGTTCTCAATGCGTGAATCGCCGAGACCGCTGACCCCGGCTTTCAGCCAGGCGCTGACTATCTCCGGTGAGCCGAGGGTCGCCTTAGTGACGGCCGTCACCGCGATGTTGCGATCCCTCAGCCGGTTCACCAGCGTCGCGGCGTTGTGATAGATCTTGTCGAGATCGATCTCAAGCCGGGGCGCACCTACGCGACGGCTGCTGATACGCGTCTCCCGATTTGGGGGAAGGCCGCGAGCACCATCTCGACAAGATGGTCTGGTGATCGTGTCAGGGCGTCGGTCACGGGAATGTCGAGTTCATCCTCATACTTCACGATCGCCGAGGAAACCTCGCCATCGCTCATGTGCTCGTGATTGATCGTCAACCCGATCACTTTCGTGTCGGCAAAAGTCTCGATGAGATGAATCTCTGAAGCCGGCGTCGGCATTGGCATCTCTTCGAAGTCGCAACGATGCTTCCGTCCCGGGGCATGCTGAAGGACGACGCCGTCCGGGCAGCTGCCGCGAATGATGAAGCTGGAGGTCGAGTAGGCGGGATGGCTCAGGGAGCCCTGGCCTTCGATAAATATCACATCAGGGTCCTCGCCTTCGAAGGATTCAAGAATCGTCGCTTCCAACTCTCCGGCACAGAACTGCGAAGGGACCGCGTCCATTGCCACGCCGTAGCGCGCCCCTTGCATGAGGCCCGTCTGACCGGTCCCGATCATGACGGCTTTGATGCCGCGATCATTGAGCGCCTGAACGATGACCGTGGCGGTCGTGCGTTTCCCGATCGCGCAGTCGGTCCCGAGGACGGCGATGCGAGGGCAGGTGACTTCTTTAATCCGACCGCTGAAGACGCGAAGATCCTTTTTATCACGTGGACGCCGAACGTCGCGCATCGTGACATTGGCTTTTGCGGCCGCGGCAGTAAACTCGGGATCATCGTTGAGGAACTCATGGAGCCCATTCACGATGTTCATCCCACAGTGGATCGCCCGCAGCACCACCTGACGCTCGACGGGTGAAAGCATCCCCGTTGCGGGAGCAATGCCGAAGATGAAATAGTCAGGGACGCTATCGGCCTGCTTGAGCGCCTCAGCGAGGTCGGCGTAGATAGGGATGTCGTTCGGGACATCATCGAGCACCGATCCCGCGTCGAGTCCGGCCTTTTCGCTGTCGATGATCGAAAGGATTTCGTAGCGCTGGGAATGACGCACAAGTCCATTGGCTGTTTTTCCATCGATTTTTCCGAACTGGCCTTCGCAATAGACGATCGCGGTCGCCGAAGCGTCGCGTTCGGGAAAGGATCGCAGGGGCGATAGCTCCGTCGGGAAAGGCCGGGCGGCGCAATCAGACGACGAAATTTCAAATGACGACGAGACACTAGGTCTCACCGTGGCGGTGAGTGGGGTGATTTTCAGCATGGCATTCCTCGAGCTAGGCTCAGAGGAGGCGCCGGGATCAGACTGGCCGAAAGTGGCCGAGAGTCATCGAGAGGTCCCCGCTAAGTTGGACTTGCGGATGTGAGGTTACCACAGGTATGACCGGAACCTAAGGATACTTTCGGGAGGAGAGAATCGGTTTCGTCTTTTCCCGAAAATAATTGTAGCGGCATTGGGAACAATGCCAATCAATCCGCATTCATCGTAAAAGCCAACTCTCGCCTCGCCGCGTTCAATTCTATAACGGTAGAATTAAGGGGCGGAAATAAAGATGTTTGATGGGCTGTTACGCGACGACCGCCTATTCAAATAACCGTGTCAGATGGAGCCTTGTCGGAACAACCTTACTTTCTGAGTGATATTCAGCGAGCGCGACTGCTGATTTTTTGCTACGCACCCTGAGGGTGCAGACAGAAAGTTCTAAATGTGTTAAATAATCAGGGGGCTGCTAATTACTGCTATTTTAGTGATAGAAAGTCTATCCGTTCAAATTCAGTTTGCCAGCTCTCGAACGGCCTCAAGGTAGATCTCGACATTTTCTTTCGGTTCCACTGCTTGCGCCTGGACCAGCTTTTCGACCGCTTTGCGATACTCGCTTCGTTCGACGAGCAATTCGCCGAGTCGGAAGTAGGCTTCGGCTGCATAGTCTTTGAGGAGCGCGGCTTGTTCGAAAACTATTTCGGCTTCGATGCTTTTCTCTGAGGTGGTGAGGAATCGACCGAGGACGAGGAGTGATTCTCCGTCGAGAGGGTCTTCGCTCACGACCCTCCGGATCGTTTCGATGGCTTTGTCAGGATCGCCGATTTCGAATTCGATGAGAGCACTGAGGCGAGTTCGCTTGGTGTTATCGCCATTTGGGAAGGTTGACTCGATGTTTTGATTGAGCGCTTTCGCTTCATTGAAATGCTTGTATTCGACGAGGTAACGCAGTGCTAGGGTCGCTTCGGTTTCTGAAATCGGGGGATCGAAGGCAAGGGCTGATTCGTAGGCCAGAAATGCTTCTCCCGCCAGCGATTGCCCGAGGTAGAGATGACCGAGGGACAGGAGCGAGGGCGCGCTGAGGTCATCGATTGATCGCGCCACTTCGATGGCTTGGATCGCGGCGCGGTTGTTGCCGAGTTGCTGAAGCGAAAATCCGAGGTCGAGCCAGAGCGAAGCGTTCGCGGGCAATTCTTTGAGGAGCGCGCGGTAGAGTCCGATTGCCATTTTGGTCTCGTCGAGTTCGCGAAGACAGCGGGCTTCGCCCAGCTTCCATTCGACTTCGGAGGGCATCGTGATCTGCGCCTGACGGTAGCTCTGGAGGGCGGCCTGGAAGTCCCCATCGGTAGCGTGGCAATAGGCGAGGAGGCCGAGGGTGACGCCATCGCGCGCGCCAAGCTCGACCGCGCGAATGAGAGCGGTTTCAGCTTTCTCCATCTCGTCGAGCTGGATCAGGGCCATCGCGAGATTGCGATGCGCGTCGCGGAAGTTGGGGAAGGACGCGAGCGCGGCTTCGAAGGATGTCTTCGCCTCGTCGAATTTCCCTTCTTCAAATTTCAGGCTCGCGAGTGAAAAGAGCATCGCCGCACTTTCGGGAAGAATCGAGGCGCTCTCATAAAGTTTGATCGCTCCTTCGCGATCTTCATCGGCGAGGAGCTCGGCGGCGTCACGGAGATACTCTTCCTCATCGGTCGTGATGAGTGGCTCGATCCTGGAATCAATGCCGTAGCTGCCGGTGACGATGCGCTGAAACTCCGCAGACTTCCAGAGCGGCGAAGTCGGGAAAAGCGGCTCGGCTTTAAGTGCGCGAGGCTGGACGAGGAGCAGCAGGGAAAGAATGAAAAATCCGTATTTCATGGAAGTGACGAGTCGCCGCCGCAGCTAGCGGAGGACGATAGGCCAATGGAACTGAGCTGCGACGGGTCGGCCGTCTTTTTTCGGTGGGCTGAAGCGAGCCTGCGTGGCCAGATTGGTCGCGACCCGCGTCAAATCGGCGTCATCACTCTCGACGACGCGGAGGACATCGACTTTGCCGCTGGGGTGGATTTTTACCTCGAGACAGACGCGTCCTTCGGTGATGCCGCGTCTCCGGGCCGATTCGGGAAAAGTCATCGGAGGGCGATTGAGGAGCTTGGGCTGGCCGTCGAGATCGCTCAGGGAGAAAATCATCCTTGCTCGCTCCTGCGGTTGATTGCTCGAAAAATCCGCCATCATCATGCTGGGGCGGAGGTTAGGATTCGTCGTTGCCTTGATCGGGGGCGCGGGGCTGTTGATTTGAATGTCCAGCTTCGGAAGTGGGGGCGTTTTCGGCGGGGGCGGAGGAGGATTGGACGGCGGCGGTGGGGGCGGCATCTCAATCGCGACGGCGTCGATGCCGCTGAGGAGCCGGAAGGAATTTTCGGGCATTTCCCGCTGGGAATCGAGCCAACGGGAAAAGCTGAGGAAGCCGAGAAGCATCACCACGGAGAGACCGCTCGTGAGATAGCGCAGGAAACGCCCGCGCGGCGAGAGCAGCGTCTCGAGTTGGGACTTGCCGACAGCGCTTTGATCGCGATGAAGAGGCACCTTCAACTCACCTATTGCAGTGACGTTTTTTGAAAGGATGGATTGGCTCATTGATCAACAGTGGAGACAAAAACTTGAGCGGCCCCGGCGAGCTTGGCTTCGTCCATGACCTGGACAGTCGACTCGGTCGGGGTGCGGCGATCTGATTGAATGATGACAGGCATGGCGTCCTGCATGAGAAGTCGGGAGACGACGGAGCGGACCCCGCCCACGCCGATTTCGCGGCCGCCGTAGTGAACCGTTCCGCTCGCGCTGATGCCGATGAGGATGCTGTTTTTCTCCAGGTCCTGCTGGCTCGCGGCGCGGGGCTTCTGAAGTTCGAGTCCGGTTTCTTCAACAAAGACGGTCGTGACGATAAAGAAGATGAGAAGGATGAAGACGACATCGATGAGCGGCGAGATGTTGATCTCGCTGGTTTCGGCCTCGGGTGGCGAGCCCTGGAATCTTGAGAATCGGCTCATGTGGCGGGGATGCCCTGAGGCGCGGATTGGATCAGGTTGAGCAGTCGGCGTTTTAAGAGCGTGCAGACGATGAAGGTCGGGATCGCGATAACGAGGCCGGTCTGGGTCGTGATGAGGGCTTTTGAGATGCCATCGGAAATGGTTTCGACCGGCGCCGATCCGGAACTCACCGCGAGTCCGGAGAAAGTCGCGAGCATTCCGGAGACGGTTCCTAACAGCCCTACTAGCGGAGCCGCTCCGATGAGAACAAAGCAGAAGTCGATGCGGCGGAGAACCCGCGCCTGCTCGTCGGCGGACTTCACCGTGATATTTGCCGCGACGGTGTAGAGGTTGGCGGAAATCGCAAAGGCGAGGAGGATGAGCATCCAGAAGATCCAGCCGCCCTCAGAGGAGAGGTCGCGCAGGGATTTGAGGAGTTCGTCGAAAAATGACATCGCGGTGATTTAATCAGTTGGATTCGAGAGGTTTCACACCATTGAGGAAGGCGAGGGAGGACATCTCCATGTTCGAGCGCACTCCGGCGGCCCGCCTTGAAAGGAGGGCGTGGGCGATGAGTGAAGGGATCGCGACCATGAGACCGAACTCTGTCGTGACGAGGGCCTCGGAGATGCCCCCGGCGAGGGGTTTCGCATCGCCGGTTCCGAAGACCGTAATTTTCTGGAAGGTGTTGATCATGCCAGTGACGGTTCCGAGCAATCCGAGGAGCGGAGCGGTCGCGGCGGCAATCGCGATGAAGGGGAGGCCGCGCTGGAGTTTCGGGAGGAGCGAGAGATGTTTCTCGTAGAGTTTTTCCTCGAGCGCGGCGCGGGGGAGATTGGCATGCGCGACCCCGTAATCAAGAATTTCAGCGGTGGGGTGGGCGATGCCGGCAAGGCTCTGTTTTGCCTCGGCGGTTTCCCCGGCTTTGAGGTGGGCGACGATTGCGGTGATCGTGCCGGGACCGATTTCACGGAGGCGAATCATTGAGAAAAATTTAACGATGGCGACGAGGAAGGAGACGAGGGCGAGGAAAAGGATGGGATAGATCCAGATGCCTCCTTTGAGGATGTGTTCGACGAGCGTGTCCTCGACTTCCTCAAGTGCGACGGCCGTTCCAAGAGTCGGGTCAAAGGTGGGCGAGGCGTCTTTCCCGGCGATGAGTGCTTCGATCTGCGCACGCGAAGTCGTTCCCGGAATGACTTCCGGCGTCAGCGCCGAGGTGGGGGAAATTAAGCCGCTAATTTCACCGGCTTCGTCGATGAACCAACTGATGGGTCCGATCTCGACAAAGGTTCCGGGATGGAGAACTCCGTCCGGTCCGATGGCTTCGCCTTTGATCGTCGGGAGTGATGAACGAAGTTTAAGATCCCCGATGGCTTCAGAAATGAGATCCACCCTGGCTGCAGTGCCCTCCTCGTCCGGCTGATCCGCCGCGAGGAGGAGTGCGCTGAGTTCGCTCGACCGCGCGAGGGATGAGGAGGCCTCGTAGTTTTTCCGGAAATCAAAGAGGAGGCCGTCGAGGTAAGCGCGTTCATCGCGCCAGAGTTGAAGTTCTTTCTCTGTCTTTTCAAACTCCGTTTCAATGGCTTCGCGGGATGAGCGGGCAATGTCGTATTCCCGCTGTTTTGCGCGCAGCGTCGCGGCAGTTTCCTGCATCTTTGTTGCAAGGGGCGGCTTCTCTTCGGCAATGCGATTCCGCACTGCGGTGAGTTCGGCGAGGGTGGCCTCCAGCTCGGTGTCGAGTTTTTCTGCGGCTGATTTTAGCTGTTTGTCAGTCTCTGCGATTTCCTCCTGCGCCTGAAGGGTTCCCGAAATAAAGAACATGGCGAGAGCGATGCCGCCCTGCGTGAGACGAGTGCGAAGGGATGGCTTCGGAGCCGGGGTCATGGGGAGCAGCGCGTTCATTCAGCGGAAGCCCCCGGTTCAGTTTTTGCGGCAAAGGGGAGCGTGACCATCGCGGGCGGGACTTCCCGACGATTGACTTCGATGGCGGTCCTGACTTGCGAGGCGATGCCCTTGTCTTCTTTCCAGATCCATCCTGAGAGGCTTGGGACACCGAAACCGGCTAGTTTTCCTGACTCGTCCACATACCAGGCATGGCCGAGTCCGAGATAGAGCACATCGATCTGGTAGCGCTTGCCATCGATCTCCCGAATCTCGCTCTCGATCGTGAGCTTGGAATCAAAATCTCTCGCCGCCGAGAGAATCGAGAGGAGGTCGCGGAATCGCTCCTGAAGGGGGATTTGATCGAGTGAAGTTTCCTCGTCGAGACGGGCAATCGAGGTGTTGGCTTTAGCGGCGACCGGCGCCGGGAGAAGGGGGATGACCTCACGCAGTTGTGTTTCCAGGGCGACAATCTTTTTCTCAAAGTTGGCTCTCCAGGATTTGCGGTCCGTTTCCTCGCTCGTGAACTCCGCGCGTTTCTGCGTGACGTCATCGATTCGTTCCTGCGCGGTGGCGGTGAACTCTTCAATCCCGGCGATTTCTTTCTCCCGCAGCGCGATCAGGTTTTCAAAAAGTGGCTTCTGCTCTGCCCAGGCCGCGGTCTCCTTGGCGATCGCCTCTTTCGCTTCGAAAATCCGTTGAGCTCGGCTCTCGAGGCTCGCGGCAGTGATCGGAGCTGACTCATCCTGAGCGATCGACACGGAAGCCAAGGCAAAGAGAACCGCACCACAAAGAAAATGGGCCGCATTCAGTCGCTTGAAGATGTTCCTGGTCGGTCTCATTTACTTTGGCCACGCCGATGGTGGGATGTGGTCATCGCGGCGTTATTGAGAGCCTGTCTCAACAAGGGGATGAAACAGCAGAAAATCCACTCTGTCAACGCACGCATCCTTTGATTTTCGATCAAACCGGTCTTTTCAGGAAATCGTGTCGACTAGAAATTTCCCCGGATGGAAAAGGCTGCGTTGACCGGTTTGCCCACGCTCACTTCATGAGTGCTGTGGGAGTTCGGGAAGTATTGTGTATCGAAAAGGTTCTCGATATTCATCTGAAGCCGATATCTTTCCGAGAGCTTGTAAAACACGGCGGCGTCGACGCGGGTGTAGTCGGGCAAAATAGCGGTGTTGCCGTTGTTCGCGAAGCTATCGTCCTGAAAGATTACCCCGAGAGCGAGGCCGAGGCGCTCGTTCACCGCATACTGGTTCCAGACTGAGAAGGTGTGCTCCGGCACCTCGCGTGGTCGCAATCCGCTTGGGCCGGCGCGGTTGACCTGCTCCGCCTCGAGGTAGGTGTATCCCGTGGAAATGAACCACCGGTCCGTGAGATTTCCGGTGAGTTCCGCTTCGAATCCACTGGTCGAAGTGTCGATGATGTCGAGTGTCTCAGGATTGCTGTCGGCGACCTGAGGGGAACTCTGCTCGATCTCAAAAATCGCGGTGCGGAAACTCAGCCCGGGCTGGATGTCCCACTTCACCCCTGCTTCGAGGTTGGTGAAAGTGTCAGGATCGAGAATGTTGCTGTTTCCATTGATGTCAGCGAACTGCTCGCCACTGCGGGGGAGGAAGGACTCGCTGAAGCTTCCGTAAATGGAGACGTTCTCGACCGGCTTGATGATGAGACCAAGTCGAGGTGAAATTTCATCATCCCTCCGTGTTCTCGTTTCTCCGTTGAGAGCGTTGAAGACCTCGATATCGAAGGAATCGAAACGCGCCCCGATAACGAAATCGAGGTGCTCGCTGAGAGCGATTTCATCCTGGACGAAGAACGAGTAGGTGTTGATGTTCACGCGAGTGTCATCGTTGAGATCCGTGCTGAAGCTGTTGGTCGCGAGGTTGCCGGCCGCATTGATCGAAGCACCGTTGTTCAGGCGGAAATTGTCAGCCGCGAAGACCTCCTTGTCGGCCCCTGTTGTGTCCCAGAAAGAATTGAAGCGATTTTGGTTGGAGGAAGTGTGGGCATACTCACCGCCGATGAGGACTTTGTGCTCGATGAAACCGGTTTCAAAGATGCCGACGAGATCCCCGGAGAGGACGAGGTTTTCACGGAAAGTGTTGTCGATGTAACCGTCGATCGTGACCTGGTCGGTCGCCGCATTGTAGCCGGATGCGTAAAAGTTTTGATAGCTCTTGTCGTAGTCGCCGTAGAACGCGGTGAGGCGGCCTTTCCAAGTGTCAGAGAATTCATGGCTCAAAGTGGCGCGGATCGCGTGAGATTCGAAGGCGGAGAAATTTTGCTCGGGATCGCCAAAGACGGTGTCGACCAGCGACTGCACGGGCAGTCCATCGGGACCGGTGGGGATGCCACGATCAATGAATCGCTCATGGTTGTTATACTCGTAGGAGAGGTCGAGCCTCGTGTCCGGAGTCAACTGGAGGGCGAGCGTTGGATTCACGCCGACGCGGTTTCCGTCGAAGAAATCACGGTGGTTGCTGAGCGACTCGAAGAAACCATTGAGACGAAAGGCGGCGGTGGGTTCCTCGATGAGATGGCCTCCGCCTTTACCGAGGTTTTCGGAGTTGCTGCCGCCGAGGCTCTGGTTCCAATCGAATTGAGTTAAATTCCCGCCGAAGGTATCGACGGTGGCGTCGAAGTGGGTGAAGTTATAGCCAATGACGGGCTTTTTCGTGACCCGGTTGAGAATACCACCGGTGCCGCCCCTTCCGAAGACGAGCGCGCTGGGACCGCGTAAAATTTCGACCTGCTCGATGTTGTAGAGTCCCCGGTAGTATTGAACATCGTCGCGAATGCCATCGATGAAGAAGTCGGCGGTGGAGCGGGGCTGGCCACGGAAGACGATGGAGTCACGATGTCCCTCGCCCTGCGAAGTCGTCACGCCGGGCGTGTAATCGACGATTTCCCCGATGCTGCGAATCCCCTGATCGTCGATGCGTTCTTCGGAAAAGACGGAGACGCTGCGTGGCAGATCGAGAATCGGTGTCCCGGTTCGGAGCACATTGACGTCGGAGATGATGAGTGGCTCAACGACGATCTCCGGCTCGATCACGACTGGCTCGGGGGCCGTGGCAGGTCTGACCGGACGAGGTGCGGGAGTGATGCTGACCACGGGCGCAGGGCTTTCCGAGGTAAAAACGGTCTCCTCAAGCTGCTCTTGAGCGTGACCGAAGACCGGAAAAGCGAAAGCGATGAGGAACGGGGCCTTCCAGAGCTTTTTCGAGAAGTTGGGGTGACGCGGGGTAGCAGTTTTCTTGCTCATGGTGAGCACTGCTAGAACGAAACAAATTAGAATGCAAATACAAATGAGACTCAATCTCATTAAAAAACCTGAACAGTGAGAGTCGCTTGGGATGTTCTCCGGAAATGAAAACGCCAAGAGAAGACTCCGGAGCCGTCCCTTGGCATTGGTTGAAGCTAAAGTGCTTAGCCGCGAGCCTTGCGGGCGGCAATGAAAGATCGGACCGCCATGACGGTGTAGAAGAGGCAGATCAAAGTCATCGCAAGGATGAAAAAACTCGACGGCTTTGCCCAGTCGATAGAGCCTTTGATGCTGCCGGGAATGAGGCGGCCCAAGCCGGCGAGGGCGCCGAGGAAGGAGAAGAGGACGGCGATGTGGATGCCAATCTTCACACTCTTGTTGGCGACGAGTCCACCGATGAGCATGGGGATGCCGACGAACGCGGGAATGAGCGCGGTGATCGATTGTTTAGTGGCACCGAGAAGCTCGTAACCGAAGTAGCCGAAGGCACCGAGAGCGATAAGGATAAAGGAGCAAATGTAAGTGAGATTTTTCATGTGTGAGAGACTACGACAATCGGTTGATACAAAGAACGGTCAATCGCTCGTATGCGGAAACGTAGCGGACGATGGAAATCTTCCGGGCGAAGCAAGGGACGGAAGGCTGACGCCGTCCGCTACGTTGGGGACTTCGAAAACGTAGCGGAAGATGGAAATCTTCCGGACGAGGCAACGGGACGTAAGGCTCACGCCGTCCGCTACGTTGGGGACTTCGGAAACGTAGCGGACGATGGAAATCTTCCGGACGAGGCAACGGGACGTAAGGCTCACGCCGTCCGCTACGTTGGGGACTTCGAAAACGTAGCGGACGATGGAAATCTTCCGGGCGAAGGAAGGGGACGGAAGGCTCACGCCCTCCGCTACGGTGGGGAATCGGAAACGTTGCGGACGATGGAAATCTTCCGGGCGAAGCAAGGGACGGAACGCTCACGCCGTCGGCTACACCAACCCGACACGCGTCTTCCGATTCAAGCCGTAGACGGCGATGAGCATCAGGAACGAAAGCACGAGAAGCACGATCGAGAGGCGATGGGCGTCGCCGTAGTTTAATCCTTCAACGTGATCATAGATCGCAATCGAGACAACACGGGTCGAGCCGGGGATGTTGCCTCCGATCATGAGAACGACCCCGAACTCGCCCAGGGTGTGCGCAAATCCGAGGACCGCACCGGTCAAAATCCCGGGGCGGGCGAGAGGGAGGGCAATGGATAAAAAGCGACTCCACCGCGTCGATCCGAGGGTCGAGGCGACTTCGAGCTGCTCGGAGTGAATCGAAGCGAAGGCGTTCTGGATTGGCTGGACGACAAAGGGAAGTGAGTAGATCACCGAGCCGATGATGAGCCCCGGGAAGGTAAAGGCGAGGGAAGTGTCGCCGAAGGGGCCCTTCGGACCGAGAAAAATGAGGAGATAAAATCCCAGCACGGTGGGCGGCAGCACGAGAGGGAGGGCGATGACCGCATCGAGGAGAAACTTCAATTTCCATCGCGTGCGGGCGAGCCACCATCCTAACGGAATCCCAAGGAGGAGGAGAATCACCGTGGTGACGAGTGCGAGCTGGATCGTCAACCAGAGGGCATTCAGGTCGGATTCATTCAGCATGGGAAAGGGGAGGCAGGTCGTAGCCGTCGGCCTTGATCATTTGTCGAGCCGGTTCACGGCGAAGGAAGGTGAGAAACTGTCGGGCTTCGGGGGAATCATGAATCAGGATCGCGTCTTGTTCAATCGGTGTGTGTAATTCGTCCGGAACAAGCCAGGTTGAGCCGGTCTCATTTTCGGACAATTGGGAGACCGCGACAAAGCCGAGCTCGGCATTCCCACTGGTGACGAAATGCCAGGTTTGGGCAATGTTTTCTCCGCGGACGATCCGGCCCTGCAGGGATTCCCAGAGGCCCAGGGAGAGAAGCGTTTCCTTTGCGGCGCGGCCATACGGGGCCAGCTCAGGATTGGCAATTGCAAGATGCATAACGTGGTCGAGCGAAGGGAATCCCTCCTTTTCCAGAATCAATTCCGACTTGATTCCGTGAAGTGCGAGCCGACCGCGCGCGTAGGTAAACCGGGTTTCACTGACCGCCATTCCGAGTTTGGCGAGGTGTCGGGGCGCGGCACTGTCAGCGGAGAGAAAGAGGCGGAAAGGAGCGCCTTGCTGTATTTGCGCGGCAAGTTTGCCGGTCGATCCTGAGACAAGGATGACCTCCGTTCCGGTTTCGGCGGTAAAGGTGTTCACCAGTTTTTTCGCGGTGGGCATGAAGTTGCTCGCGACGGCGATGGTGAGATTACTTTGCCCGGGCGGCTCGCAGGAGGTGAGAAGAAAGAGGGCGGCCAAAAGGGAGGCAATCCACCTCGTTCGGAGAGACCCGATCACGATGTCGGAAAGAACGCTCAGCATGAGTCTCCCACGGTTTGAATTTCCTTCGGAGTAAGCGCTCGCCATTCTCCCGGAGCAAGATCGTCCGGAAGCGCAATCGCTCCGATCCGGTCGCGGTGCAGTGAAAGAAGTCGGATCCCGTCGAGGCGGTGAAACATGCGCTTGATCTGGTGATAGCGGCCTTCCTCGAGCGTCACCGAAGCGTGGCAGGGAGCGAGCAGGACAAGACGAGTCGGGCGGGTCACGATGCCCTCAGGATGAAATTCGAAGCCGGCTGCAAATTTGGCGACCGCGTCTTCGGGGATGGGACGGTCCGTTTCGACGAGGTAGTGCTTACTCACTTTGTGTGAGGGATCGGTGAGCGACTCAGACCAGCGACCGTCATTCGTGAGGAGGATGAGTCCACTCGAGCTACGGTCAAGGCGGCCGGCGAGATGGAGTGAGTCTTTGTCAGGACAGTCAAGGAGGTCGAGCACGGTCCGGTGAGTTGGATCCTGCGTCGCGCTGAGGATCCCGACCGGCTTGTGGAGCATGAGATAGTGTCTTTGGATCGCTTTTTGCAGGACACGATCTTCGATTCCGACCTGAGAGAAGCGGGAAATTTCCATCTGGTGATCGGTGGCAGCCTTTCCATCGACGAGGATCTTGCGCTCAATGAGGCGAACCCGGGCGTCGCGCTCACTGATGTCGAGTCTTTTGGCGATGAAGTGGTCGAGTCTCACAAGGTGACGAAATAGTGAATTGAAGTGGTGTTGGCAATCAACTTGCGTCACTCTTCGATTCTCAGTTAAAAGAATCCAACGGTATGAAACACGACGAAACAGCAGTTGCGATGAAAAATGATTCCCACACGTCCCGATCTTTTTCTCCCCGGTTCGTCTTCTGGGCGACAATGATCTTTCTTTTCACCTTCGTTCCGACGAGTGAGGCGGGTTTGTTTGAGAAATTAAAAGCCAAGCGCGAGGCAAAGGTGCAAGCGCGGGAGGAAGCAAATAAGCCCAAGTCGAAGCCAAGACCGATGCACCGCTCGAACTATCGCGATGCGCACGGCGATGCCTACATCAATACCGAGTTGCTGGAGATTGAGAAAGACTCTGACCGGAAAGTGATCGTTGATATCGGACGGCAACGCGCCTTTCTCGTCGTGAATGATCTCATTGCAGTGGATTCCGCCGTTTCGACAGCCCGCCGGGGGAAATACACGCCGCGGGGGACGTTTCAGATCACGGAAAAGGTGGAGTCGGGTAAAGTCTCGACGATTTACCACGTCTACATGCCGAATTGGATGCGTCTCGGCCAGACGACGGTGGGAATGCACACCGGAGATTTGCCCGGTTATCCGGCCTCGGCGGGGTGTATTCGTCTGCCGCAAAGCGTGGCTCCGATCATTTATGAAAACATCAGCCGTGGCGTCACCGTCGAGGTCGTCGATTCGTGGGATGAATCAGGATTGGCGATTCCCTACTCGACTTCGGAAGCGGATGTTTTCGTGGCGCTCTGAAACGTAGCGGAAGATGGAAATCTTCCGGGCGGAGCAGTTCACTGTGTGGCGACGAGCTCACACCGCGCCGACCATTTTCCGCCCGATCCAGAAGATTGTCATGAGGAGAACGATCGCTCCAATCCACCACGGATGGGACCAAATCCTGAGGCGCTGCTCTATCGGCTCAGGATCGGGCAGAGCAGAGAGTCGTGATTGAATCAACTCGAGGTCGGGCGTGCTCAGTATTTCGCCTTTTGAAATACGGGCGATCTCTTCCATGACGTCCATGCGTGCCGGTTCCCCCACTTTTTCCAGCGCCGTCCCCTGCACCGTGATCGTGAGATTGAGCGCCCCGCCGTTCTCCTCGCAGGTGACGGTGAGGGCGTGTTCGCCTCGCTCGACGGGCTCGAAATTTCCGGTGAAAAGTCCCCACTGATCCTCGCCGCCCGGTTCGAGTCGGATCGAGTCAACTTTCCCTGACGGGGCCACGACCTGCACGACCACATTTGCGGAAGGCAACGGCTCGCCGCCGACGCTCATGACATTGGCATTGAGAGTCAGAGTGTCGCCGGTCTGAGGGCGGTCCGGAGAGTAAAAAAGCCGCATCAACTCATCGCTCGCCATGTTGCGCTGGTAGGCCATCCAGCGCGCGACCTGTCCCCAGAAGCGGTAGTGATATTTGTCCTCGACCCCTTTGCGCCAGCGCCAGGCTCCGTCGGTCCCCATAAAGAGAATCTTTCCGGTACCGAAGGTGCGGGTCACGATCAGGGGAATGCGCCCATGTTGGTTCGTTTCTGAGCTGTGGGTCGCGAGAACTTCAGAGCCGGCGCGCGCGCGCATCACTCCGGCATACCATTGAAAGCCGGGGAGCGAGGACCAGACTTCGGCGTTCTCATTTTCCGTGTCTTCAAGTCTTGTCAGGAGGCTTCGGGCGCCGAGTTCGGTGAGTTCAAACTGGCCCGGCGTGGGCGATCCCCAGCCGCGCGGTTGCGCGGGGTCAAGGATGACGGGAAACAAGTCATCAAGCGCGGTCGCGGCAAGGGTGCTCTGATTCCCGCGAAAGCCGGGGAGGAGCACGAGTCCGGCGGCCTGGGTAGCGACCTGATTTTTTAAAGCAAGCACCTGCGCTTCGTCGAGCTGTCCCGGCTTGAGCCCGACGTCGCCGAGAATAATGACATCGAAGGTGCTGAGCAAATCCGTCCCGGGAAAGGTGTCAAGATAGCCGGGACCACCTCCGAGCGCTTCGATATCCGGATGGAAAAGCAGGCAGCTCACCTCAACCCCGGGGTCGCGTTCGAGAGCGTTTCGGAGGTAGCGATATTCCCATCTTGGAAAGCTGTCGATCACGAGAATTTTGAGCTCTTCTTTACGAATCGAAATCGGAGCGGTGAGGGTGTTGTTTTGGAGGTCGCGTTCGTCATCGCTTGAAGGGAGTGTGAGGGTCAGCTCGTAGTCGCCCTCGGAGAGTGGTGTCCAGAGAATGGTCTCGCGGATCTTGCCCATCGCCGGAATCGTCATACTTTGGCTGAGGGTTTCGCCGCCGCTGATTTCAATCTCCACGGTCGCGCTGTGATTGCGGGGGAGGGCACTGGAAAGCGAAAACGGAAGCCTGACCGGTTTTCCCGCGATGCCAAAAGTCGGCGCGTCAAAGGCGGTCACGGCGAGGTCGGGGAGACGCGTCTCACTGCCCACGGGCACGGTGAACACAGGGATGTCCTGCATTCGATAGCGGGTCGCGATACGAGCCGGGGGATCGCCCATGTTCCAATCACCGTCGGAAATCAACACGACGCCGCGGAGGGAGGGCTGTTCATCAACGATCGCGGAGAGGGCACCGGAAAGATCAGTGCCTTCGCTTTCCTCTCCTCCGAAACTCTGGAAAATTAGATTGTTGGCGGTGGCGAGGGAATCCCAGTCGTCCTCTTCGGAGAGTTGCTTCGCGATCGTGGCGCGGGTGAGAGGTTCCGCGCCGGTTTCCTGAGCGTTGATGACATCCCCGGTTGCCATGCTTCCCGAATCATCCCGGAGGATCGCGATGACCGGTTTCTCATCCGGCTCAAAGGTTTCTTTCCACTCCGGTTGGTTCAATGTCAGGACGACGGCAAGGAGAATAAGAAGTCGCAGAGCCTCGAGTAAACCGGTCGGCAACGCATACTGATTCCGCTTCCAAATCAGAAAGCTGAAAACCGCCGTCGCGAAGACCACCGCGACCGAAAAAATGATCGAGGTCGGGCTGCCGCTAAAGGTCAGTTCGCTGTTGGTGAGAGTCACGAGCTGGTGGTGGGTTTCTGTGATTTGGGAAAGCGGGGGGTGGCTTCCTCTTTTTCGTTCCGTGGAGGGAGGCAGAGAATTGCTTCGGCGAGAAGAGCGAGAGCCATCGCGATGAGAAAGGCGCGCCAGACCTCTGAGGCGAGTGAGGAGCCGCTGTTGAGTTCGTCGGAGACCTGCCGGAAATCGATGCCCTCAAAAAGGCTTTCAAGAGCTTCCGGGGTGACGAGCCGGGTGTCGTCTTCGTTGGCAGGTCGATTGATCGCGATGAGATGATTTTTGCCCGTGGCGCGCTCCACCTCCAAGGCGGAAGGAACAAGGCCAACTCCGGCGAGTGATGTGGTGCTCCCTGCCGAGTCAATCACGGTGTAAGCGACTCCGGGCGCGGGAAGGGCGTCGCTTCCAGCTTCGCGAAACTGTGCCGTCGCAACCGCATTGGCGCCTTCTTCGAGCGCTCGATGGATCATCACAAAAAAGACAACTCCTTCGGTGGCGAGCGAGGAATGGTCAGTTCTCGGGAGGGTTCCAAGGGCATAGGCGGAACCTGACGTTTCGATCGTGAGCTTTGCGATCAGGGCCGCGTCGGACTGGCTGCGCAGAAGCGGTTGAAATTCTCCGGTGAACTCGCGCGTGCGGAAGATGCTGAGATCCCCGACGGGCAATGGCTCGCCACTTTGGGTGTTGGCAAGAAGTCCCGACTCCGTGCGCCACCAGTCAATCGGTAGTGGCTCGCCGCCTCCTTCTTTCCAACCGCTCCATTGAAAACCGAAAAAGGAACCGGAACCTGCATCGAGTGGAGGCAGAAAGATGAGCGTTCGCCCGGATTCGACATGCTGCCTGAGAAGGCCTGAAAGAGGAGTGTCCTCCGCCGGGATCTGCGCCTGCCAAAACAACAAGGCCGTCTCTTCCCAGGGAATGCGAGTGAGTTGATCCGAGGTCACGATTTTGGTCTCGTAGGGGATACCGGCTTCGACCTCGGCCCCGGCAGCGGCAGCAATCGCTCCGGCGGTGAGGGTGTCGTCACTGACGATGACCGTCTTACGAACCGCTTCGTCGTCGAAGACAAGAAAGGCAGTGTTGTCGGCGGGGTTTCCGTCCGCAGGAAGGTCAATGCGGCCCCAGCCGCTGACGTCGCTTTGGCCCAGAGAAACGACATGGCCGAGGCGAAGGGTCTCAGGACCTGATACCGTCATTTCCTGCACCGTGCGTGTCCCGTTGATCGTGAATTCGACGGGGAGTTTCACTTCGTCTTCCCCGGCCGACTGGCGGCGGATACGAAGATCCATCACGAGTTGGATTCCTTCGGGAGAGCGTCGGCGTTTCACATTCGAGACTGAGACCGAGAAGTTTTCACTTTTGATTTCAGAGTAGTTGAGGAGAAACAGTCGAACGGTTTCGCGAGTCGAGAGATCACTGCGAAGTGATTGCCATTTCCCCGAACCGGTCTCCCAGTCACTCTGTCGCAGGTCGGAAGCGAGCCAGATGTCGGTGCGGCCGCTTTCGTCGGTTTCAAGGTAGTCGACGGCCCTCTGCAGAAGGGCTGGAATATTCGAAGTCGTCGCCGTGGGCGCGACCTGGGGAAGTTCGGTCAGGGCCGCCGCATCGGTGATGAGCGTCGGCTCAAGCGTGGCGCTGTCGATGAGGACGAGATTGCTGTTTCCAGCGGTCTTTTCGAGGAGGTCGGAAAGTTTTGTGACAGCGGCGGAACGTTTCGATTCTCCCGTTTCGAGGATCTGTTGCTCCATCGAGGCAGAGCGGTCGAGGAGAATGAGAACCGTGTCAGGCTTGCCTCCGGTAAGGGCAAGCCACCCGCCCGCGAGAGGGCGACTCGCGGCAAAGAGGAGAAAGAGCACCGCGAGAACACGGAGCGAAAGAATCAAAATCTGCCGCAAACGGGCGATGCCTTTGGTCAGTTTTTTTGCATCTAACAAGAACATCATCGCAGCCCATTGCACGGTGCGGTGACGGTGCTGGTTGATCAGATGAATGATGATCGGGAGGAGAGCGAGCGGAAGCCCGATCAGGAGAATGGGCTGAAGAAAGCTCATCTCGCGCTGCGTGCGGTTTTAGGATTTCGGCCCATAAGGAACCGTGCGAGGACCTGCTCGTATGGCTCGTCGAGAAAGGCCCGGTGGTAGTCGATGACTGAATGATTCACGATGCGATCAACACGGGCGAGGTAATCAGTTACCGCTTCGCGATACTTCCGCTGGATCAGCGAAGGATCAGCAAGGAGAGAGGGGCCACCTTCGAGATCGAGGAAGCGGGTCGGGCGATCAAAGGTGAAATCAATTTCCTCCCGATCAAGGAGATGAAAGAGCACGACATCGTGTTTCCGAAAACGAAGATGATCAAACGCTTCCTGCAGGGGATCGAGATTGAAAAGAAGATCGGAGACGATCACGATCATAGCCCGCTGCGGAATTTTCTCAGCCGCTGCGTGAATCGCGGAGATCAGGGCCGTCTCGCCTCCGGACTTTAGCTGGGTCAATTGATCGAGAAACACACCGAGGTGAATTCCTCCCCGTTTAGGCGGGAGTTCCTTTTGAAAGACGCTCCCGTCATCGCTTTTTGCCCCGGCGTAGAGACCGGCGGCATCTCCACCGTGTATCGTCAAATAGGCGAGTGTTCCCGCGATGGAGCGGGCGTAGTCGAGTCGGTTTGTCCCGGCTGCTTCATATCCCATCGAGCCGCTTGTATCGACGATGAAACACTGACGGAGATTCGTGTCGGCTTCGAACTCTTTGATGTAATACCGATCCGTCCGGCCCCAGGTTCGCCAGTCGAGGCGGCGGGTATCATCTCCGGGGACATACTTTCGATATTGAGCGAACTCGAGCGCGGACCCTTTCACAGGACTGCGATGCCTTCCCGAGACACTCCCGAGCATCGGGTGCCGCGAGTTAAGAGGGAGTCCCATGAGACGACCCAGCACCGCTGAATCGAGAAAGTCCCGCTGGATGGAGTCGGCCACGTGAAGGGAAAGTTAAGCTTCCTGACTCAGCTCCTCGACGAGGCGGGCAATGATCGAGCGGCAGGTCACGCCTTCCGACTCTGCGGTGAATGTTTTGATGACCCGATGCCGGAGGACCGGTTCAGCGACGGCGACAACATCCTCCTGACGAACCATGTAGCTTCCCTGAAGTGCCGCCCGGGCACGAGCGCCGAGAATGAGGTATTGAACGGCTCGCGGTCCCGCTCCCCATCCAACGTAGGGGCTGATCCACTCCGGCGCCTCGTCCGAGTCGGGTCGGGTCCGTCTAACAAGATCAACGGCAAAGTGGTAGATGTGATCCGGCACCGGAACGCGGCGCACGAGCTCCTGGAAGCGGATCACTTTTTCACCGTCGAGAATGTGCTCAAGGGTCGGGAGTTTTGCACCGGTCGTGGTCCGGGCGATGGAAATTTCCTCCTCCCGCGAAGGGTAGTCGACCCCGATCATGAACATAAAGCGGTCGAGTTGCGCTTCGGGAAGAGGGTAAGTGCCTTCCTGCTCGATCGGGTTCTGGGTCGCGAGGACGAAAAACGGCTGCTCCAGCTCGAGGGTGTTTCCGGCAACGGTGACCCGGTGTTCCTGCATGGCTTCGAGCATCGCGGCCTGGGTTTTCGAAGGAGCACGGTTGATCTCGTCAGCAAGGACGATATTCGCGAAAACGGGGCCTTTCGAAAATTCAAACTCACGGCGACCGGAGCCGTCATCCTGCAGGATTTCGGTGCCGGTGATGTCCATCGGCATGAGATCCGGCGTGAACTGAATACGGTTGAAGCTCAGGGACATCGTCTCGGCGAGACGCGAAACGAGAAGGGTTTTGGCAAGGCCGGGAACTCCCATGAGGAGGGCATGCCCGCGGGCAAAAAGACAGATTGCGAGCTGCTCGATGACCAACTCCTGACCGACGATGATTTTGCCAAGTTCCGCCCGGAGGTGTTCGTAGGATTCCCTGAGTTCATTGATGGCGGCAACATCGTCAGCGAGCAATTCTTCGGTTTCAGCGGTCGGATCGGGCATGGAAAAGGACAAGGTTCTGAGTGGCGCAACGATAGGGGCGGGTCGGGGACGAAGAAAGCGGAAAAACGGGGAGGCGAGCCGCTTCATTCACGCCGATCTCAGCTTGACATCAGGGTGTCCTGTCGTGGTGTAGTGGGAAATGTTTGATGACCTGAGCAGCCGTGTGGAAGAGCACTCGACGGATTCCCTGCGTGACCGCGTCTGGCGCGTCATTTTTCTCTCGGACACGCGCTCAGGGAAAGCTTTCGATGTCATCCTGCTTTGGTTGATCGGGATCAGCGTTTTTGTCGTCATGATCGAGAGCGTTCCGACGATCCAGGAAGCGCATCGGAAAATGTTCAACCAACTGGAGTGGATGTTTACGATCCTCTTCACGATCGAATACGCCGTTCGAATCTGGGTGGTGCGAAACAAGAAGTCGTATGTCCTCAGTTTCTTCGGCATTGTCGACCTTCTCTCGCTCATTCCGACCTACCTCACGATCTTTATCGCGGGACCGCAATATCTCCTCGTCGTAAGGGTCCTGAGATTACTCCGCGTTTTCCGGATTTTAAAAATGGCGCGCCACATCGGGGAAGCCAACATGCTCATGAACGCGTTTCGCGCGAGCGCAGCGAAGATCACCGTCTTTCTTTTTCTCGTCCTCGCGGTCACTCTCATCCTCGGAACGATGATGTATATCGTGGAGGGGGTCATCGCGAAGAATCCCGGATTTTCCAGTATCCCCCAGTCCGTCTACTGGGGGATCGTCACGATTTCGACGGTGGGCTATGGCGATGTCACTCCCATCACCGTGGCGGGAAAAGTTATTTCGACGGTCATCATTTTAATTGGCTACGGGACGATCGCGGTGCCGACTGGAATCGTCACCGCCGAGCTGAATATGAACATGGCGAAGATTCATCCAGACAAAAGAAAGTGCAAAGAGTGTGGTCATGTCGGACATGATTCCAAGGCCCGCTATTGTAAAATGTGCAGCACCGAACTATGAAATTTTTGATTCCTCTCTTTGTTCTCTTCCTGAGTTCAATCCAGGCCGAAGAGTCGGCCGCCCTAAAGCAAGAGGTGGCGGTTTTTGCCCGCTACGGCGATCGTGAACTGAAACTCGATTGGCATCGCCTCGACGACAAAATTCAGAGGCCGGGGATCGTCCTCGTACATGGTGGCGGATGGATCGGTGGGAACCCTGCAAGTTTCAACACGACCGCTCAGGATTTGGCCCGGGCGGGATATGTCGTCGCCAACGTCGAATATCGCCTTGCGACTGAAGAAAAGTTTCCCGGTGCAGTCCTTGATGTCAAAGCGGCCGTGCGATGGATGCGCGCCAATGCCGTGATCATGGGGCTCGACCCCGACAGGATTGGAGCTGTCGGCGGTTCGGCGGGAGGACATCTCGTCGCGATGCTCGCTGCGACCGCTGATGAGGACGCTTTTCCCAAAGCGGGAAACGATGCCGACCAATCCGATGTCTTGCAGGCAGCTGTGATCATGGGCGCCGGGGTCGATCAGGTCGCCCGGGTCAAGGAGGCAAAAAACGGAAGTATTAAGAACTGCGTCATCTTTTTCGGCGGGGAATATAGCGAAATTCCCGAAGTCTACGCGGCTGGCTCTCCGATCACTCACCTCTCAGAAAAGACCGCACCGATCCTGATGCTCGACGGGGAGTTCGATAACCCGGGGCAACGTTATCCGGCGTATCGGGAAAAACTCGATGGGTTTGGAGTTTTCAATGAGTTCGTCATGATCCCGGGCGCAAAGCACGGGGAGTGGGGGAAAGACGCCTTTCGTCCTGCCTTCGTCGCCGCGATGGTGAGCTTTCTGGACTCGACCTTGAAGTAGGATGAAAGAAGTGATCGCCATTGCCCTCGCCTTCGGAATCGGTGCCCTCTGTGCAAGGTTTCAGATCCCGCTCCCGGCTCCTCCGCACTGGATCGGGGTAGCGTTGATCGTCGCGATCTGGCTTGGCTACACCGTCTTCAAACAGCCTGCTTAAAGATCTCGTTTTGCCGCTTTGGATACCCGGATCGCCATTCATGGCACGATCGCCGGGATGGTCCCGCATTTCTTGTGTCCTATCGCTGCGGGGGCGAGAAGGAGAGATGATTCCGGAGGTCAAGGAGGTAGATTGTGGCCATGAAATATCTGACGAGGAAATGGGTCAAGCCGGAGGATCTCAATCCTAACGGAAGCCTCTTTGGTGGCAGCCTCCTGAAATGGATCGATGAAGAGGCGGCGATCTACACGATCACGATGCTCGAAAGCCCATACGTCGTGACCAAACTCATGTCGGAGATAAATTTCATCAGCTCAGCACGGGCCGGCGATGTTCTTGAGATGGGGATGAAGATCAAAAAGCTGGGGCGGAGTTCCATCACCTTGAAATGTGAGGTCAGGAACATCATGACCCACCACACGATCGTGAAGATTGAAGAAATCGTCTTTGTGAATCTGGATTCATCAGGCTTTCCCGCAACGCACGGGAAACGGCTCGAGGATCTGCATTCGAAGGAAGAGGGGTAGCTTGGCGCTCCGCCTGCTGCGCCGGGATTCTGCGATTCCTGCACTGGATTCCTTCCCGAATGTTGGCATGTTCCGCCTGTGAATCATTCTGAACTTCAGTCGCTCCTCAATCGCTACGATCTGACTCCGAGTCGCAAGCTCGGGCAGAGCTTCCTCGTCGATGAAAATATTTCCCAGTGGATCGCGTCGCAGTTGCACGTTAGTCCCGATGATTGTGTCGTCGAGGTCGGCCCGGGGTTTGGAGCGCTGACGGAGCATATCGCGGGGAAGTGCCGACGGTTTATCATCATTGAAAAGGACGGGCGGCTTGCTGAATATCTCGCGGAGAAATATGGCCCGCTCGGTGTCGAAGTCGTTCATGCCGATGCGACAGAGTATGATGTGCGTCCGCTTTTTCTTGAAGGGAGCGTCAAGTTCATCGGGAACCTTCCCTACTCCTGCGGCAATGAAATTTTGCGCCGTTTTCTCGATGCGCCGAGTCCGGTCAGCGAAGCGATCATCATGGTCCAGAAAGAAGTCGCGGACCGTTTTGTCGCGGAGCCGCGAAGTAAAAATTTCGGGATTCTCAGTCTCATGCTTCAGGAGCGTTGGGAGGCGACTCATTTGAAAACGATCGGGCCGACGCCATTTCACCCACGTCCTGCCGTCGATTCGTCGATCGTGAGGTTTGACCCGCGACCTGCCGCGAAGCTGCCGCTGCACTCACCCGAGGTCTTTGGCTCGACCGTCAAACAGGGGTTTTCGCAGCGGCGTAAGCAGCTCCCGAACAATCTCACCGTCGAAAAGGATCGCGCGGTCGAAATTCTCGAAACGATGGGGCTTAAGCCAAGCGCGCGGGCCGAGGAACTCAGCCTCGAAGAGTGGGTCGTTTTATCGAATCATGTCGATCCCCATCCGTGTAGCGACCTGCCGCCATCTGCTGACGAGTTGCTCGATGTCGTCAATGAAAATGATGAAGTGTTAGAGCAGGTCACGCGGCGTGAGGTGCACGAGAAAAAACTCCTTCACCGCGCGGTTCATGTCTTCCTACAGAATAAACAGGGAGAGATATATCTCCAACTCCGGTCGCTTCTTAAAGACACCCACGGTGGGAAATGGGACAGCAGTGCCTCGGGGCATGTCGATCCGGGAGAAAGCTACCTCGCCTGCGCCGAGCGTGAAATCTGGGAGGAAGTCTGGGTGAAGCCGAAAGGTGACCTTGTCAGGATTGCGAGACTCGAAGCATCCGCCGCGACTGATCAGGAGTTTATCGAAGTTTTTCTCGCCGAGCCGAAAGGGAAAATCCGCGTCCACGGGAAAGAAGTCGATAGCGGTCGCTATTTTTCAATCGGGCAAATCGAAACGTGGATCGAAGCCCGCCCGCAGGACTTCGCGACCGGTTTTGTCACCTGCTTCAAGGCGTGGCGTGATTCGGATTCAAAAGCGTAGCGGCTTGCGTGAGCATGCCGACAGCGGAGGATCGGGCGGTCAGGGAGAAGTTCTCGCTCACGCTCAAACCTACTGGACTGAGAAATGTAGAGGCAAGCGTGAGCATGCCGACAGCGGAGGATCGGGAGTTCAGGGAAGGGTTCTTGCTCACGCCCAAACCTACTGGACTGAGAAAGGTAGCGGCTTGCGTGAGCATGCCGATGGCGGAGGATCGGGAGGTCAGGGAAGGGTTCTCGCTCACGCTCAAACCTACCGGACTGAGAAATGTGGCGGCTTGCGTGAGCATGCCGACGGCGGAGGATCGGGAGTTCAGGGAAGGGTTCTTGCTCACGCCCAAACCTACCGAAACTCAGCACGGCAAAATCTTCGCCTCGTAGTTATTGAGGCGACTGTCCCGCGTCACAAGGGTGAGATTTTCGACAAGCGATTGAGCGAGGAGAAGGCGATCAAACGGATCCGCATGGTGAGGCGGGAGTTCAAAGGAGCGTTCGGCATGGGCGACATTAATTTCAAGTTCGCCAAAGGCGTCCTCGCGAAGGAAGTGAACAAAGTTGGTCGGCATTTCGAGTCGTCCCCGCGTGATCTTTAAACCAAGCTCCCAGACGCTCGCGGCGCTGAAAAAGACGTCGTTCTCCGGATCTGCAATGGCCTCACGTGCCACCGTCGTGAGGTGACCGGGATTGCCGAGCCACCAGACGACAGCGCAGGAGTCGAGAAGAAGCCTCATGAACTCTTCGGTGTATTGTCGAGCTCAGCGTCAAGAGACTCGGCAAGCGGGTCATCATCGTCATGCCACCAACCAGGCGTCTCCTGAATCTGACCCGAGAGCTGCCCGCCGCTGCGCGGTTTGAGGACTGGTTTGTAAGGCGTGAGGCGAACGAGCGGTTTCCCGGCTTTGGCGACGACGATGTCACTGCCTGAGATCGCTTCCTCGACAAGACGCGACAAATGAGTCTTTGCCTCCTGGATATTGTAGATCACCTCACTCATGTAAACCAGACTAGACTTAGTCTGGTCTGGTTGCAATGGCATTTTCCGCCTCCGCCAGTCAAGGTGCGGCGGCTTCGCCGGAAAAATCGGTCCGGCTTGTTTCGATCCAATCCCCCTCGCTGTGCATGAGCATGAGTCGGTCATGGGGATGGTCAAAGAGGAAGGGGGAGGGCAGCTGGAGGTTCCCCTCGTCGAGGGATTCGGCACGGAACGGTTTCGATTTAGCGGCTCGCTCGAGAATGATGATTTCACCCTCGGTTCCCCCGGTAAGGGTATGAAGTGTTTGCCCGTCCCCGGCATCGACTTTCATGCGGCCTTCGGAAACGGGAATGGTTCCTGACTGGATCGTTTCGGTTTTTCCCCGGAAAAGCTGCATCCGGCGGGTGCGAATGTTTCCGACCGTTAAGGTTCCATCCTCCCGGAGATTGGCGGCCGGTTTGTTGTCGAAGCGGATGTCGAGTTCGCCGCCTTCCGAGGTGTCATTTCGCAGGGTCCATCCGCTGTTGATGGAGCGACTGTCATTGGTGAGCTGCAAAATGGCATCGCCCTCCGCGTCGGCGGAAAGACGGACGAGGCGGGAGCCGCTCTGGACAAAAATTCCTTCGCTGGAATCTCCGGCGACCGTGATGCTGCCGTCGGTCATCGTTTCCGCGAGATCATGCAGTCCGATATCGTGCATCCGACAGCCGAAGAACATGACGTCGCGAGTGTTGGCGGTGCCGACGATTTGACCGGTCCGGTCGGCGCCTTCCCCGTTCTTCCCATCCCAGCCGGGGACCTCAAAAATAGTTCCGTGAAAGCTGACGTTCGAAGCATGATCGAGTTGCACCGCGACGTTGTTGTATGTCCTGACACAGCCACCAAAAAAGTAGTGACCGTTGAGGTCGGCGCGAACTCCCCCGGTCTTTCCATCGATGAAAAGCGCTCCGCTGCCCCATTGGCCGACGCTGCGGAGATGGTGATCGTTTGAGAAGAGATTGCATCCGTAAAACTGAGTTCCGCTTAAACCGGGGCCATCCTCCTTGTCGTTTCCGATGAGGGCGACGCCGTAGTCACCGGAAAAAGAGCAGTTCCAAAAGGTGTTGTAGTCAGGGTTTCCTCCTTCGCCACGGGTGATGACGCAGAGTCCGGCCTTTTTCCAATAGCCGAAGACCGCGACGTCGTGCATCGATCCGCCGGGGCTGTCATCGACGAGAAAGCCGACCTCAAAGTCTGATCGTTGATCGGAGCGGTTCGAGGTTTTACGACCCTCCTGCGACGTCTGCATGTCGAGGAGGATTCCGAGATTAGAGATTTGCCAGGGTGAATCGGTGGCCGTCTTCATCGCATACCTCAAATCGGAGAAACGATCGGAACGTTGTGTTTTCAGACTTCGCTCACCGCGCCCCCGAAACACGAGGGTCGTGCCCGGGAAGTCGGCGTATCGATCTTCATCCAGTCGCGTCTTGTCATCGTTCAGCGGGAAAGTCCCGAGAGTCGGGCTTCCTTCGCCGGTGATAGTCGCGGAGCGGGGGAGTTCGACCCCGTCGCTGATTATATAGACTCCGGCGGGGAAATGGATCTCACTGCTGGAGGCGAAGGCGCGCCGAACCGCTTCGGTGTCATCGGTCTTGCCATCCCCAACGGCTCCGAAGTCCTTCACATCCGCCGCATCGAGGAGAGTCGCGAACGCGACGGAGAGAATCAACAATCCCCTGACAAAACACTTCATGCGGGGATTAGATGCTTCTCGAGATAGCCCTTGATGATGCTGCGCTCTTTGTCGTGAAAGCGATGAAAGGGAGACGCCATGTAGTCGTCACAGACGCCGAGGATCGAGAGTGCGCACTTGAGCCCTTTGATGATCGCCGAGCCATGTTGGCCGACGGAGTAAAGATCTCCACTCAGGGCAAGGACCGCATTGCTGAGGCGGCGAATTTCGGCGAGATCTCCTTTCTTTGCGGCTTCATAAAGATCGACGTAGAGTCGCGGGTGAAGGTTTGCCCCTCCGTTGACGCCACCCTGCCCGCCCATGAGAACGACTTCACCGAGTAACTCTTCGGGGCCGACGAGGAAGGACCAGTCGGGTCGTTGAGTTTCGGCGAGGGCCATCATGCGCTTGAAGTAAGTGAGATCACCTGAGCTGTCTTTGAGGCCAACGATCTTTTCCTGATCGAGAGCCCAGCGGATGACGTCTTTTTGGAAAACTGTCTTCGTCAGGGCTGGCATGTTGTAAAGCATGAGAGGCAGGGGAAGTTCGGGAAGGAGTTGCTCCAGATACTCACGGAGTTCCGGTTGCCCTGCCGGGAAATAGAAGGGGGCTGAGGTGACGACCGCATCGGCGCCACATTCCGCAGATTCCCGTGCGAGTCTCGCCGACTCGACGAGTGAGGTGTCGGTGATCCCGACGAGCACGGGGACGCGCCCGTTCACCAATTCGCAGGTCTTTTCGACGAGTTCGCGCCGGAGACGGTAGCTGAGACTGGGCGCTTCGCCGGTCGTCCCGAGCGCGAAGATGCCGCTGATGCCGCCTTCGATCATTCGATGAACGACCCGTTCCAATCCGTCAACATCGAGGGTGTCATGGTCCTTGAGAGGGGTGATCATCGGCGGAATAATGCCTTCGTAAATTTGTTTCATGAGGAGATGGGTCTTAAAAATTTGAGGATGAGAGTTCTTCGGGTTTCGTCTGAAAATTGAGGTCCTCCATGACCGGCACCGGGAATGGCATGGAGTTGCGAATTGATTCCTGATGCCGTGGCGGCCTCATGCAATCGTTGGCACTGGCGTTGGGTCATCAGAGAATCTTCATCACCTACGATGATGAGGCACGGCGGATCGTTTGGATCGAGATGAGTGACCGGGCTCGCTTCTTTGGCGAGGGCCAGCTTCTCACGAAGTGGGCCGTCGAGGAGACGATAGACATTCGAGTCGGGCTGGTTGAGCGGCGCATCGGCCTCTTTGGCATAGCGGGACATTTGCACGAGGTCGGACGGGCCATAGAAGTGGAGGACGCCGATGACTTTATTGTCTTGGGAAAAACCGAGCAGCGAGGCGAGGTGGGCACCGGCAGAAAGTCCTGACACGACAATGCAATCGGGGTCGAGGCCATGGTCGGCGCCATGATCCCGGATCCATTGCAGTCCGGCGATGCAATCATCCAACTGCGCAGGGAAGGGGGCGACATCGGTAAGTCGATAGTCGATCGAGACAATCGCGTAGCCCTCATTCTTCAACCACTCAACGAGCTTCATGTTCGCACGGGAACCGTTTTGCCAGCCACCGCGATGCATCCAGAGGATGACCGGTGCGAGGGCATCAGGCTTTGCCGCCGGAAGATGAAGATCGAGCTTCAGCGCTCCGGATTCCCGATGAGCATACTCGTGCGCTGTCGGATCCGCCGAAGCCAGGGTCACGAGTCCTGAAAAAATGAGGCAGAGGAACTTCATGCCGATTTATCAGGGAAGAAGCGGCTCACGGCCAGCCCGACGAGAAAGATGGTGAGAGTTCCAACGACGATGGTGAGATTGCTGTGCAGGATCGGTTTGAATTCTTCGGAGACCCAGGAGGAGCTGAGCCAAAAGACGACGAGAACACCAATGGTAACACCGGTTGCCGCCGCCGCGTTGCCTGCTTTTCTGACGATCAAGCCAAGAAGGAAAAGCCCTAACATTCCCCCGGCAAAGATGCCGGAGAGCTGCCACCAGATATCGAGAATGTTTTTCGCATTTCCCGTGAGAAGCAAAGCGGTTCCGGTCCCAATGACTCCCCAGACGACGGTGGAAACCCGGAGCACTCTCATCGACTCTATTTCGCTGACTTCCCGGCCGCCGCGAATGAGTCGTCCCCAGAGATCCTTCAGGGTGATCGTCGCGGAGCTGTTCAGGCTCGTGTCGATTGTGCTCATCGCGGCGGCGGCGAGTGCCGCGAGAATAAGGCCCCCGACTCCGGCGGGAAGGTAGTTCGTCATGAAGTGGGGGAGGATGGAGTCTTCGAACTGCCGATCACCGGCCATGGCCTGTATCGAGGCAAGGTCATCAGGCATCGTTTCGTAGAAGCTGAAGAGGAGTGAGCCGATGAGGAAGAAGAGCAGGGACACCGGAATGTAAAGAACCGCCCCGATCCAGAGGGAACGGTTTGCGGCTTTCTCCGACTCCGCCGTGTGATAGCGCTGAATGTAATTTTGATCGATTCCAAAATTCGTCAGGTTGATGAAGAGTCCGTAGACTAACACCACCCAAACCGTCGATGAGGTCAGATCGGTGAAGGACCAGTCGCCGAGAGAAAATTTGGCGTTGTCCTGCGCGATCTGGATGGCTCCGGAGGCGCCATCCGGGTGCTGGAAAAGGAGGAGTCCGACAATGAGAACGGCGCCAAGGGTGAGGACGACGCTTTGAATCGCGTCAGTCCAGATCACGGCTTCGATTCCCCCGATGAGGGTGTAGGCGGTCACAAGAATCCCGGCGATGAGAATGATCGTCATGAGATCCCAACCTGTGACCTGTTGCAATCCAATCGCCACCCCGAGCATGATCGTGGCGCTGCGGGCGACCTGGGTGAGGAGGTAGCAGCTCACGGCGTAAATACGGGCCCAGAGTCCGAAGCGTTTTTCGAGATGTTCGTAGGCGGAGATCTCGCCGCTGTCGCGGTAGAATTTCACAAACCACTTCGTCGCGATGAGAATCGCGATCGGGATCGATAGGGAAAAGACAAAGGCGTTCCAGTTCGTCGCATAGGCTTTACCGGGGACGCCAATGAAGGTGTTTGATGAGAGGTAGGTGCCGAAGAGACTGAGGCCGATGACCCATCCGGGGAGGCGACCGCTGGCTTTCATGAATCCATCGGAAGTCCCGCTGCGGCGGGCAAACCAAAAGCCGACGCCGACGACAATCGCGATGTAGGAAACGAGAACAATGATATCGAGTGTTTGCATGTGGGGATGTGCCCGGGGCACAGTAAAAAGTTAAGAGTGGGAAGGTGGGGTTCTTCTTCCTCATCTTAATCTTCTTCTTACTCTCGTGCCTAAGGTGGAGAGTAAGAAAAAGATGAGGAGTAAGAAGAAGAGGGCGTTGCGGCGAAGGTTTGCAGGGCGACCGCTCCGGTTGCCATTACGTTTGGTTTACCAGAGTTTCGGTTCGGATTGTCTCAGTTCACGCAGGCCTGCACGAAAACGTTCGCGAACTTCTTGATGCGTTCCTGGAGGGAGCGCTTCCCCTTGCGGCCAGCCCTCTTTGAGATCAAAGAGAGTGTTGTCGGACTGATACTTCCAGCGCTCGTCGCGGAGGATGTGCAGCAAGTCGCCACGGAACTCGATCGGAGTTTTGTATTTCCGTGAGGAATACTCGTGGACGCCCCAGGTGTAGGCATACTCGCGTGTCGAATCTCCGGTGCCGGCGAAGACGGGTGAGAGGTCATGACCGTCGAGGTGGTCCGGCGCTTTCGCTCCTGCGATTTCAGAAAAGGTGCGGTGAAAGTCAGTGAAGTCGACCGGCTTTGAGTAGCGCCGACCGCCTTCAATCACGGAAGGCCAAACCGCAAAGAGCGGAACATTAGCACCCAATTCAGTCGGGACATACTTGCCGCCCTTGAGTTCCTGGCCAAGCCACATCGAACGGAGGTCTTTCGCGTCGCTGACATTGTCAGTTCCGTTGTCAGCCGTAAAGATGAGGAGCGTGTTTTCCGCCTGTCCCGTTGCGGCCAGCGTCGCGCGAATCTCTCCAACGATGTTGTCGATGTAGGTCACCATCTCCGGGAAGTTCTTCTTGTCGCCGGTTCGACCGCGGTGGGCGACTCCGGTTTCTTCACTGAGGTCAGTGGGGGTGAAGGGGCGATGAGCAAGAATCATCGGGTAGTAGAGAAAGAATGGCTCGTCGGTTTTCGCTTGTTCCTTAATGAAGTCGAGAGAGAAGTCACGGAATGCCGCTGAGGAGTATGTCTCGCCGAGTCGGTCCCGTTTTCCATTGACCCAGAGGTGAGTGTTCCAAAAAAAATTCCCGATCCCGAGATCATCTTCCGCAAGCTGCTCCGGATAGTCAAAGGTCGCGTATTGCTGGAATCCGGCCCGTGTTGGGCCGAAGGGTTCTTTGTCCCAGCCACCGAGGTGCCACTTGCCGGTCACGGCGGTGGTGTATCCGGCCTCAGTGAGCGTGTTTGCGATCGTGGGTTCGGTTTCGAAGCGGTATTCTCCCCAGGTGGTGTAATTTCGGAAATTATATTTGCCGGAGAGAAGCATGTTCCGCGTCGGGCTGCACATCGGTGTTGCGTAGCAAATGTCGAAGGTGAGGCCGTCGGTGGCGAGAGCGTCAATGTTAGGGGTCTCGTAGGATTCACCTCCGAGCGCCCCGATCGTTTCCCGTCCAAAGTCATCTACGAGGATGAGAATAATGTTCGGTCGTTCCCCGGCGATGAGGGAACTGGCCAGAAATGTGAGGAGAAGAAGAAGGCGTTTCATGGCAAATACCGGCGCGCGATTTCCTGAGAGAGGACGGCCACGGTCTCCGGGTGGGCTGCGACGACGTTCGCGGTTTCGAGGCTGTCGCGGCGGTGGTCGTAGAGCTCCCGTTCTTCGATTTCTCCGGTCTCAATGTGATGCCACTCGGTGTAGCGCCAGTCGGCCGAGCGAACCGAGTAGCCCTGATGGGTCGCGGGTTCCTTTCCGTAAAACGGATGTTGGTGCTGGGTGAAGGCATAGGACTTGATGGTCGTGTCAGGATCGTGCACCGCCGGGGCGAGGCTGACGCCATCCTGTCCGGTTGGAGTTTCAATGCTGGCGAGTTCGGTCAGGGTGGGGAGGAGGTCGACTAACTCAGCCAGCGTTCCGGACTCCTTGCCGGCGGCACTTTCGGCGTCGGGATCGGCAATGAGAAGCGGGACGCGCGCATCGAGCTCAAAATTGGTCGTCTTCCCCCAGAGGCCGCGCTCGCCGATGTGAAAGCCGTGATCGCTCGTGAAGACAATGATGGTCTCGGCAGTGAGCGCGTTCTCATCGAGCGCATCGAGCAGTTTTCCCACCTGCGCATCGAGAAAGCTGATCGAGGCATAGTAGCCGTGGCGGAGATGGCGTTCGAGGTCGGCGGGAATGTCGTCTTTCGGGACAAGTCCGTATCCGTGGATCTCGCGATTCGGGTGCATCGCGATGGCCGGCGCATCAGTGGGTGGCGTGGCCGGCGCGGCGATGGGAATTGTGTCAGGGTCGTAGAGGTCCCAGTAGCGCTTCGGGGCGACGAAAGGAAGGTGTGGTCTCCAGAATCCAACGGCGAGAAAGAAGGGGCAATCCCGCTCCCTCGCGCGGTTGATCGAAGCGACCGCATACTCCGTGATCCGTCCATCGCGATAAACCGTGTCGGGAGCCTCCGGGGCTTCGGTGACGGGGGATTTGTATTTCGGCGGGTTCGGACCCTTCGGCATTTCCGCAAAAACGGTGTCGGCGGCGTGGGTGCCTTCAAAAAGATACTCATCGACCGACCACGACTGGCGGTCCTTTGTTTCCCCCATGTTGTGGAAGAGCTTGCCGGCGCATTGCGTGAAGTAACCTGCTTTCAGAAAGGCCCCGGGCAGGGTCGTGACATCGGGAAGTTTCGAGCGGAAGGATTTCCTTAAGTCGTCGACTCCGGTAGCATCCGGATATTTCCCGGTGAGGAAGGAAGAGCGTGAAGGATTGCAAACCGCCTGCTGGCAGTAAGCTCTCGTGAAGGTCACCCCCAGAGCGGCAAGGCGATCCAGATTCGGGGTTATCGCAACGGGGTCACCGTAGGGTCCGATCGCGCAGTTGAGGTCATCGGCGATGATGAAAAGCACGTTCTTCTCCGCCTGAACGGATGAGAAGCTCAGGAGCAGGGTGAAGAGAAAAATGAATCTTATCATGGCTTGTAGTCCGGGTTGGGAGTTGCAAAGCGGGCGTTCGCTTGCTTGAGGAATGTGCTGAGACTGTTCGAAAGCTGTTCCCGTATTTCCGTTTGCTCGTCGGCGAGGTTCGTTGCTTCGGTGAGATCTTTCGTGATGTGATAGAGTTCTTCGCGTTCATCTTCGTGAAAGCGGATCAGCTTCCAGTCGCCTTCACGAATTGCTGACTGCGGTTTCGTTTTTGTGGTGAAGCCATCATTCACCCCGATGCCTTCGGGTGCTTCGTCGTAGGTTGATTCAGGATGGTAGTAGGGAAAATGCCAAACCATGGCTCGCCCGGGGAGGTCGTAGTCCGGATCTTTAAGAAGCGGAAGAATCGAGACGCCATCTTTGGCTGAGGAAGCGTCTGCGCCGGTGATCTCGGCAAAGGTTGGAAAAAGATCCACCGACCAGATTGGTGTCTTGTTTTGCGTTCCGGCGGGAATGACTCCGGGCCAGCGGGCGATGAAGGGAACGCGGATGCCGCCTTCGTAGAGATTCCATTTGCTGCCGCGAAGCGGGGCGTTACCCGCGTAGTTCGGGTGACCGCCGTTGTCGGAAGTGAAGACGACAAGAGTGGAGTCGCTTTTGCCTGCTGCCGCTAGCGCGGCGAGGACCTCTCCGACGTGATGATCGAGCGTCGTGACCATGGCTCCGTAGTGAGCGATCCTCTCGCGGTTCTCCTGATCCGGGGGAAGCTGATTCAGGTAGTGGTCGTGGAGCCACTTGAGGCGCGTGTGATTCGGATCATGCACGTAGAAATGCGAGAGCATGAGGAAAAACGGCTCTTGATGCTTTTCCTGAATGAATTCGATGGCACGCTGCGTCACACCATCTTCGGTGAAGGTGCTGTCTGCGACTGAATCATCGAAGCTTCTCAACTTCTTTCGGTTCCAGTAGCTGTAAGGATGATTCCCGAAGTCTTCTTTCGCCGTTTCAAAGCCCTGCTTCTGAGGCCCATGCGTGGGGCTCCAGCCAAGGTAGCGCCCGTAGTGGGCGTTGAGATGCCACTTGCCGAAGAAAGCGGTGGGACGACCGGTTTTGGCGAGGCTTTCAGGGATCGTGATCGTCTCAAGCGCGAGATCGACGGTGTAGGCGGGTGCCCGCAGCCGGGCGTTCACTGGCTGGAAGCCGACTTCGTCTTTGACGACAAATTCGAAGCGGTTTCGCGCGGTGCTGTTTCCAGTGAGGATCGCGGCGCGTGAGGCCGAGCAAATCGGGGCGGGAGAGTAGGCGGCATCGAAACGCATCCCCTCCGCTGCGAGCTGATCGAGATTAGGCGTTTCGAAGAGTTCGTGACCATAGCATCCCAAGTCAGCCCAGCCGAGATCGTCGGCGAGGATGAAGAGAATCTTAGGATTGTCTTCCGCTTCGCCGTGCACTGCGAGGAGAGCGACGACAGCAGCGAAAGCGAACCGATGAAACCGTCGGCGCATCACTGATCAAATGTCGAGAGTGGTTTTGCCTCAAGTTTTGCGGGATTGATCACAGTGTGGCGGACTTTCTCGCGGTTCCAGGTGTAGGTCATATGGACGAGTCCGTCTTTGGTCTGAATCATGGCAGGATAGGAGAATTCGCCCTTCTCCGCTTTCTCGATGATCCCGGCGGCTTTCCACTCAATGCCATCGTCGCTGATCGCGAGGTTGATGACGTTGCGCTTGCCCCAGCCGTCCTTTTTATCTTTGCGGCCACCGGCGTGGTTGTAGAGAAGGAGGTGGCGGCCATCGGCGAGCGTGAGCGCTTCGATGCCTGAATTGTTGTTGGGTACCTCAGTGAGCTCCAGCTCGCTCCAAGAGTTTCCGTTGTCCGTTGAAAAGCTCTGCGCGACTTTTTCATGCTTTGAGCGCATCAGCGCCTGAAGCTTTCCGTCAGGATGAACCAAGAGGGTTGGTTGAATGACTTGATAGGGTTGCTTTTCGGTTTCGACGACCTTCCAGGACTTGCCCAGTTCCGGGTTCTTGATGTCAAAGAAGCGCTCAAAGTGAAAACGCCAGTCGCTTCCGTCTTCGCTTTCAAACTCGGTCGAGGACGGGCAGAGGATCGTGCCGTTCGGCAGCGTGATTGCTTTAGAGCGGACCGGTCCGATGATGCCTTCGGGGAGGCGGCGACGATCCTTGAAGGAGCGCCCGCGGTCGTGGCTCACCATGACCTCGCCCCACCATTCGCGGGGATGCGGTCCGGTTTTAAAAAAGAGCATGAGCGGAGCGTTAGGGTCCTGTGGCTGGAAAAGGACGGGGTTCCAGGTCGGGTATCGAAGGGTCGAGTGCTGCTTGCCGTCGGCAAAGGTGCGTGGACTAGACCAGCCGGCTCCGTCATTGTAGGACGACCAGATTTCGACATCGGGATTGCGCTCCTTGGTCCCGCCGAACCAGGCCGCGACGAGGCCTCGAGTCGTCTCGACCAGGGTCGAAGCGTGGCACTCGGGGAAGGGCGCCTTCTCGTAGATGAAACCTTCGCTGATGAACCCGGGGAACTTTGGGGCCGCCTTTTCAACCGGAGCGCGAGCCGTGATTTCCTCTTCGGAAAACTGAACACAGTCTTCGTGTTTGATGAAGTAGAGGCGTCCGTTCTCGGCACCGACGACGAGGTCAGGGTTTCCGTTGCTGTCGAAGTCGCAGGCTGTCGGGCTGGAGGTGTGTCCCGCGACATTCCTTGTTGCGAGATTGCCGACATTTTTGAGAACGATCTTTCCATCGCGGTCTTCGCAGTTGCGATACCAGGTCGCGTTCTCCGAATTCACAAGGATGTCGAGGCGACCGTCGCCGTCCCAATCGACGACGTCGAGCTTGTAGCGTCCACTGCGGCCGGCCGTCTGGTGATTGAAGCGAATCAATTCGTTGTCTTCATCGATGAAAACACGGGTCTCTTCGTTGGATCGACTGTGAACGGTGAGGTAGCCCTCCTGGTCTAACATGACCAGATCGAGCTTGCCGTCTTTGTCGAAATCAGTCGCGACCGGAGTTGTCCTCCACTGGGTTTGAAGATTCTCCTCACTTGTCTGCCACCAGTAGAATGCGGGCGGAGATTCTTTGGCCCAGAAGGGCAGGGGGCCGTCGGTGAAGCCGTCTTCGGTGTTGCGCAGCAGTTGCAGCTTTGGCCAGATCGAGTTGTAGATGATGTCGTCGCGACCGTCTTCGTCCCAGTCGGCGACGGAGAGAGTCGTGTAGCCCCATTTCGCTTCTGCCGGGCCTTGAATCGATCCGCTATCTCCGGCGAGGACGCGGAAGGTTTCACCATCCGCTTCGAGCAGTTCGGGGGCACTCCACTTTGTGCCTTTGCCATCGAGGTTCGTGAAAATCGCGATGTTGCCGGCGGTGTTGCCGCAGACAAGATCTTCGTCGCCGTCGCCGTCCCAATCGTGAGCGTAGGGAGTGACGAGAGCTCCAAACTTGAGGGTATCGGCTTCCTGCTGAAACCAGGCGGGTTGTTTGAAAATCGGGATACCGTTCGTGATCGCGCCAGTGTGCTCGACGAGAGCAACGCGGCCGTCTTCGTCTCCGACGATGAGATCCTGATCCCCGTCGCCATCCCAGTCGAAGGCGGTCGGCGTGATCATTTGAATGTGCATGATGAGTGGCTCTCCATCATCGCCATCGAGCTTGAAGCCGGTCGCGTAGACGGGTTCGCTGCGTGTCCCCGTGTTCTCAAAATAGGTGAATCCATCCATGAATTCTCCACAGAGAAGGTCGAGGTCTCCATCGCCGTCGAAGTCAGCGAAGTTCGGGCTGGGCCAGCCGTAGACATCGACGGGGCTGCCGCCTGCTTTGATTTTGACGGGTTTGTCAGGGTATTCTCCGTCCTTGTTCTCGATCAAGTAGACCCAACCGTGGAGGGGACCGTTTTGCCAGCGGCCCTGAGCATCGTAGGCGTGGTCCCACTCATAGTCGGTCCAGTCGCCGATTCCGACGATGATGTCCTGGTCTCCGTCGTTTTCCCAATCGACATAGCGCCACATCCGGGCCCGGGTCTTACCGCCGTGGAACTTTGAATTGTCGTAGATCTTTTTGCCGCCCTCTTTTCCGGCACCGGTTTCTTTGAAATTGGGGAACTCCAGATTCTCGCGGAGGATGACGGGTGCTCCATCGACATAGCTGACCTGCACGTTTTGTCCGGTCTCGCCAAGACGAACGGCTGGTTTGAAAACCGGCATTTTGATCGATGGATCCTGTGTCGGGTTTTCGAAGTAGTAGAGACCGTTGGTAGGCTTGTCAGGACCGGAGACGACGAGATCCATGTCGCCATCGCCATCGAAGTCCATTGGAAACGGCCAGGCCCAAAGTCCAACCCCAAGATCGACCTCGAGACCGGGGTTGTTGTATTCCAGCGGAAGAAGCGGGTAGTCTTCTTCGGCGAAGCCGCTCAGAGGGAGGAGAGCGAGGAGCGCAATGAGTGGGGTTTTCTTCATAATGAGGTTGGATTGGAAATCTAAGATTCAGCCCACCAACGATCAGTCGTGTCGTTGTCGGCTTCGTTAAGAGTGAGGTCGAGGCTGTTACGGATGTGGCGCTGCATCGCATCGTGTGAGCCTGCGGAATTGTTTGAGTTGATGGCGGAGGCGATCGCTTCGTGTTCCTTTTGCGTTGTTTCGAGAATACCGAGCTGAAACTCGTGGCGATCCGCCTGAAAGATGCGGGTCAGGATATGCGAGTCGCCGACAACTTTGAGCATGCGACGATTGCGCGACGCTTCGATGATCGTCATGTGAAAAGCGAGGTCGAGAGCGTGGAATTGCCTGGCGATGGTCCTGTCGGCGGAACTTTCGCCGGAGGCTCGGACCTGAGAAACGAGGGCCGCTGATTTCTTTAAATTTTGCTCCAGTTCTTTCGACTGTCGCTCACTGATTCGTTCTGCGGCGCGAGCAGCCGCGTAGGATTCCATCGCCTCGCGGAGTTCATAGAGCTCAATCGCCTCTTCCCGCGTGAGTTCACGGACAATGGCCCCGAGTTGGGGGACGAGTTCGACGAATCCTTCGCTCGCGAGCTGTCCGACGGCTTCCCGAACCGGGGTCGCGCTGATTCCAATTTCCTTTCCAATTGTGCCGTAGGAAAGACGGGAACCGGGAGGAACTGATCCGTCGAGAAGCTTTTGGCGAATGTGGCGATACGCTTTCTGCGAATGGTTGGCGGACATGATATACGAATCTATAGAGGTGTATGGAGTAAGCCTTTTTCTGAAAATTGGAAAGCACGCAATCGCGGTCGGGAGGAGGGGAGCAGCATTTCCTAAAGCCTGTGTTGAATGATTCTCCGAATTGCGCTTCGATAGGGTCATGAACCGACCTGAGGCGCTCGACCGTTTATCCGATTGCTCTGAAAACTGGGATGTCGTTGTCATTGGAGGTGGGGCGACCGGTCTCGGCATCGCGGTGGATGCGGCAAACCGCGGGTATCGGACGGCACTTCTCGAGCAGGCGGATTTCTGCGAGAGCACCTCATCGAAGAGCACGAAGCTAATCCATGGCGGAGTCCGCTATTTGCGCAGCGGTGATGTAGGACTGGTGAGGGAATCACTTCGGGAACGGGGCCGATTGTTGAGGAATGCGGCGGGGATTGTGAAGCCTCTTTCGTTCGTGGTCCCGGCTTACCGATTCTACGAACCTTTCTTTTATGGAATGGGGTTGACGCTTTACGATCTTCTCGCGGGGGATCTCGGGATTCAGGCGACCGAACATCTCTCGGATCGTGAAACGGTCAGAGAAATTCCGAATTTAAACCCGGAGGGACTTTATGGGGGGACGCTCTACTGGGATGGCCAGTTTGATGATGCCCGTCTTGCCATTGCGATGGCGAGGACTGCTCATCGCGAAGGCGCTATCGTTGTGAATCGTGTCCGCGTGACAGAACTGATCAAGGAAGCCGGGCGGGTTTCCGGGGTGATTGCTGAGGACGTGTTGGGCGGAGAATCATTTCGATTGAAGACGAAAGTGGTGATCAATGCGACTGGTGTCTTCACGGACTCGGTTCGGAAAATGGATGATGCCGATGCGAGTGAAATGATTGCTCCGAGCCAGGGGATTCACCTCGTGCTCGATCAAAAGTTTCTCGGTGGAGAAACTGCGATCATGATTCCGAGCACTGATGATGGACGCGTCCTCTTCGCGATTCCCTGGCAGAATAAAATGCTGTTAGGGACGACCGACACCGGGGGAGTGAAGCCCGAAATTTGTCCGCGGCCGATGCAGGAGGAAGTGGACTACCTTCTCGACCATGCGGGTCGCTATCTCACAGAGAAGCCGGGGGCCGGTGATGTTCGTTCGATGTTCGCGGGTTTAAGGCCGCTCGTTCTTCCTGACAAAGCATCAGGTCAGGCGACTTCCAAGATCTCCCGGAGCCATAGTCTCACGGTCAGTCAATCCGGGTTGGTGACTATGGCAGGTGGGAAATGGACGACTTATCGTCAAATGGCAGAGGATGCGGTCAACTGCGCGGCCGGGATAGGCGGGTTGCCGGCTCAACCCTGTTCAACGCATGAGCTAACCCTCTTGAATGATGCTGAGAGGGAGGGGGAAGAGCCAATTCATCCAGACCTTCCCTGCACTCGTCATGATATCGAACGTGCCGTTGCCAATGAGATGGCGCTGACTCTTGATGACGTCCTCAGCCGTCGAACCCGGTGTCTTTTTCTGGATGCGAAAGCAGCCCTTGCCGTGGCACCGGAAGTCTGTCAGATCATGTCCGACCTCACCGGCGCGGGCGACACCTGGGTCGCCCGCGAGCTTGAGGATTTCAAACGGACTGTCACTTCCTACAGTGAGCCAACATCCCACAGTGAGTCCTTTGTGGAATCGGATGGATCGTAGGTCGTGCCACCGCTGAGATACACCGGTGGAATCACATTGATGTTCACACTCAGGGCTGTTTTCTGTTTCGATTGCACGGAGGGCATCGCCCCGACCCTGTTAGGGAGATACGGGATCAGTTCCTCTGTGGTCAGCGAGGTGACGTCTTGCGACGGATGATCGGCGAGATAGGCCTTCTGCGCCAGGTAGACGCTTCGAAGGGATTCACCTGCTTCGCGGGCTTGTTTCCATTCGGTCATATTTCCCACCGAAAAAGTCGCTAATGATGCCAGCGCGAGCATCATTCCAATGACCAGTGATATTTCGACAAGTGTCAGGCCTTTCTCAAGGGCCCGTCTGTTGGGTGAGGGTGTAACTTTCATTTTTCTGCTGTGTTCTAAATTTGTTTACCTAGTCAAACTCGACCGGTTTGTTGCGGGCTGGCGGCGCGGTTTTAATCGTATTCTCAACCTTAACTTTTTCCTCTTTTGCGGTGAGGGTTTGCCATAAGTGGATTGGCATACCGCTGAGGACGAAAGCGATAATACCAATTAGGAGGATGGTGCTGACAACCTGCATCGTGAAGCTCTTCTCCGGATTGTTGAAAAGCTTGTTGTTCCATCCCTCCCCGTCCGCGACCCGCGAGGTGTAGGTGATGTTCGCGACTTCGAGATGTGCGGTGAGTTCGTTGAGGGCGCGATCATTTGCCGCCGTCATTCGATACAGGTAACGTCCTCCGCTTTCTTCGGTAGTCTCATCCACTTTGATTCCTTCGGGAATAGCGTAGGGAAGCGTATTACAGTATACGACTGACTTTTGAACGTATTTGTGTCGAAGGTATCGATCTAATGTTGTCTGTTGCATGGCTAATGGAGGGCTGGGCTGGAAATTTTACATGCCGGATCCGTTCATCATCTTCGGTCCCATGAGGAAGATCGGAAGGAAGGCACCAATGAAAACTGCTGTGATGAGAAGGGCGGCCATCATCATGACGATGAGGTTCACGGTGGTGGCGAACTGGGTCACGATTTGATCAACGTCTTCTTCGTACATTTCGTTGAGGAGATGAAGTTGCTCCCCAAGCGAGGAGGATCGCTCACCGATTGCGATCAAGTGTGAGACTTGCGGATCACAGGAGGTGAACTTTCGAATCGCTTCAGAAAATGGGAGGCCTGTTTCAACATAACGTTGTCCCGCCTGGATGAGCTCTTCGAACATCGGAGTGCCCTTCAGAGATTCGGCAGAAATTTCGACGGCGCGGGAGAGATTGATTCCGTTCGAATGAAGCATCTCGAGGCTGCCGAGGAAAAGGAGCTGTCGCATTCCCATGATCAGTTTCTTCAAGAGTCGCCATTTCGACATCATGAAAAACGTCACCGCGTTCCTGACTTTCTCGACGAAAAGAAAGGAAAAGACGGATCCTAACATCGATCCAACGAGAAGGACCCAGATCTTCTTCGTGATGTGACTCAACTTAAAAAGGAACCCGGAGATTTTGTCGGGTTCCTGATTCATGTCGTCGAGAATCTTCTCAATCTGCGGAATGATCTGCAACTGGGCCCCGATGAATAACATGATGAGCGCAAAGATGATGATGGAAGGCATCATGGTGGCCTTCCGCATTTTGGATTTGAACTCGGCTTCCTTCTTCAGGGTCTTAGCGATCGATTCAAATGCCTTGCTGAGTTGTCCTGAGTCACAACCGGCGCGGACCAGCGAGATGAATTTGTCATCGAACCGTTTTGTTTTTTCGAAGGCGGAGTAGGCGGGAAGTCCGCTTTCGATGTTCTCGCGCACGTTCTTAAGCGTGGCGCGTACGACCGGGGAAGGGTGCCCGCTGGAATAGTATTTGATCGCATCCGCTGTGTTAATGTTAGCGCGGAGCATGGAGCCAAGACCTCGTGAGAGTTTGATCAATTCCTTCGTCGGGAACTTTGATTTCCGGTCGGAACTGCTGAAGAGGGCCTTTTTCTCCGGGCCATGATGACCAGAAGTGGCTCTGTTTTTCTCTTCGATACGCGCGGCGAGAGCTGCCTGCGCGGCGGAGATTTTGATGTCCTTTTTTGTCGTGCTCATGGAGAAAATGTCAAAACTTCAAGTTAGTCGCCGGAGGACATGTCGATCACTTTACGAAGGCCTTCGAGGTCGGCACGGCCTTCACGGATGAGTTTTAAACCACTCTTACGGAGTGATGGGAGAATGCCCTGCTCACGAACTGCGATTTCAAGCTCGTAAGGACTGAGGGTGCCTTTAGAAAGTGCGTCGGACCACTCCGGAGTGATGGGGATGATCTCGAGAATAGCAGTTCGACCGTAGTAACCCCGGTGGCCACACTCGCCGCAGCCATCGTTATTTCTAAAGTAGACCGGGGTTTCCCGCCACTCTTCGGAGAGGTTAAACTTCCGGATTTCGCGCTCGGCGAGACCCGGCTTTTTGATCTTGCAGTAGGGGCAGAGAAGTTTAATCAATCGCTGGGCACATGCTGCTTTGAGCGTCTGGGCAATTTTCCACCTTTCAATTCCGAGCTGCTCAAATCGCTCAATGATTTGTGAGGCTCGCGGGGTGTGAATCGTTGTAAGAACCTTGTGACCTGTGATCGCGGCCTCAATAGCAAGCTCTGCGGAATCGAGGTCACGCACCTCACCCATGAGGATGATGTCCGGGTCGCTCCGCATGAAGCTGGCGATCATCGGTTTGAATTCGCTCGGCTTAATGTCGCAGTGAACAACTCCGGTGATTTCATCCTCAACCGGGTTTTCAAGCGTGAGGATGTTGTCTTCAGGGCGGTTAAGCTCCCGGAGCATCGCGTTAAGAGTGGTCGATTTTCCAGATCCTGTCGGTCCTGACATGACGATAATTCCAGCGGGAATTGCCATCACTTTTTCAAGCTCAAAGAGTGTTGCAGCATCGAAAGCGAGAGAGCCGACGCCTAGCTTCGCTTCAAAGTGGCTTTTGTCGAGAATACGCATCGTGACGTGATAGCCACGATAGGTGCGGTGACGCTCGAATCGCATGTCGATTGAGCGACGAAGGTAGTTCACGGTGAATCGTCCCGAGATTCCAGGTCGAACCGCCCTTTCCTCGGGTGCGAGGCCCATGAGGTTGAGGAGAAAGGCATCGACACGATCCTTCAGCTTCATCGGGATCTCGTATTTCTCGCCCATGTCGCCGTCGATGCGATAGCTGTAATGGACACGGTCTTTGTCACATTTGATGTGAATGTCGGAAGCACGCTGCTTAATGCCGTCAGAGCAGATCTTAGCGACCATCTGCGCGAGCGGTTCTTCGTGCTTTTCGGTGACATTGAAGTCGTTGATTTCATCGCCGCGGTCATCGACTTCGATTGCATCGAGGTCGGACTGAGATGGACCGGTTGTCCTGGAGACGGTCTCGATGACTTGTGAAATTTCCGCGACGGGCGCGAGAATCTTGGTCACTTCAAGATCCGGATACTGCTGGGAGAAGGTGTCCTCTGCGGTCGGGTCCCAGGGGTTTGCAACGGCGATGTAGATCTGTTCGGTGTCCTTGTAGAGCGGGACAAACATTCCGCGGTTCAAAAGGGACGGGTCTGACTCCTCGAGTAGTTGACGATCAACGAAGTCCTTGATCTTTAAAAAGAGGGGCAGGGAAGTGATCGAGCCGACCGCCGCGAGGATTCGGTTGGTGGTGCAAGTACGTGGGATATCCTCCCGCGAGCGTTCCGCGAGAGTCGGATCAAACTCGATCAACTGGTTGATTACCGCGTCGGTAATCGTTTCGTTGAGAGTAATTCCAATATTCAGGTTCATGTTCCAAAGTGTCTCTCACATGTGTATTTCCACGCGTTGAGATCAGTCGTTGTGATAAATTGAAAAGGCTTTCGGCCGACTTCTGCTTCGATCTCATTCGAGATGAGCCCGGCGGCGGCGGTGGCGGTGTAGGGATTGATGGAAGTCACGGTAAGGAAGTCCTTCTCGCTGACCTGAATGATGGGGCTTCCGAGAAGGCGGCAGATTTCTGAAACACCGGGGAAGGAATTGTAGAATTCAATCGGCGTATCTGTCTGGTGGGCAAAGGCAAGATGGCTGACTTTGGTCTTTGAGTAGCGAATAAGGGCTTTCGTGATCGCGAGGGTGACGTCGCGGGCCTCTACTTCATTTTTCTTCCATCCATGAACGACAAGAAAGTTAAGTGCATCGGGAAAAGGCTTTCCTTTTTCGGAGGAGTTGAGCACTTTGAGATACTTCTGTGTGATCCTGCTGGTATCCTGAGGACTGAGTTTTCCGATCTTGTTGAGCGCCTGAAAGGTGTATTCTCCGCAGTGTGCCATTTGGCGACGGAGAAGATCGTATGAGACTCTCCGGGGTGATTCTTCAGAAGCGATCTTCCCGCCTGAGGTGGCCTTTTCTGGCTTTGGTCCGTCAGTTGAGAGCGATTCTGCTTCGGTGTCTTCAATTGGATCCTGAACAGCAGCGGAACTCATCGGTTGGTATTTCCTTTGTTTCCTCCGAACACTTTCCCGAAGAAGCCGCCGTTCCGTTCATTTTTATTCACGGCGCGAACGGTCACGCTCGGGCTTTCAAAGTAGGGCTGCTCTGACTCATCTTTTCCATGCACAGGCAATGACTCGGGCGAGTTGTAGGGATGAGCAGGGTGCAAGATGTTCGACGGTGCATCCGGCTCATATTTATTGAAGATGTTATTTGTCGTATTCCGAAGATCCGAACGATAGCTGTGGCCGGGGTGTGCGGCATCCGGATAGTCATGATCCGATGGGAGAATGTGTGCGTCATGAATCTCGTGAGACATCACGTCGCTCTCCGTAGGAACGTTCGGACGGTAAAGTCGGGGTGTTACGATAAAGACAAGACTGGTATGTTCCTTCTGCTTGTCGGTTGATTTGAAGAGAAGATTCAGGGCGGGAATATCGCCGAGGATAGGAACCTTGTTCGTTTGGTCGGATTGAGTCTCTTCGTAGAAACCGCCAATGAGAAGCGAGTGACCGTTCGGAACACGAGCCGTTGTTGTGACGGTCGATTCGTTCACACGAGGATAGCTGTTTCCAGTCTGGCCCTGGATATATTCGACGACCTGAGCTGAGCGGGGGCGCAGTGCCATCCGGATTGTATCATCAGGTAGAATCGTCGGGGTGACGGATACGGAAACGCCAACTTCCCGGGTTGTCGTTGGGTCGCCGACCGGGTCAGCCGTGTCGATGACGTAGCGAACCTCTTCGGAGACATTCTGTCCGGCTGTGGTTTCGCTGATTGTCGCGGTGATGATTGGAATCCGGTCGATGATAGAAATGAGGCCTTCTTCGTTGTCTTCCGTAATGAGAGTAGGACTCGACTCCTGCTGGGCGAGACCACCGGCATTGAGGGCGCGAAGGACTGCGTTCACCTCAAGGGGAGAGAGAACGAGGTTTGACTCATTGGAGCTCGTATTCTGAGTGACCGACTCGGTGAAGGTTCGGTTGTTCTGAACAAGTTGGAGACTGCTCCCTGTTCCGGTTGAGGTAAGAACTTTGGTGACGGTATCTAACTCAGGAAGGTTGAAGAGCGAGTTCAGGCTTGAAGTCGCACCCAGGCCAATGCCCTGGTCACCGAGGACTGAGGACCAATCGACACCGATGCGGTTTCTCGAGCTGCTCGTAATCCGGAGGATTCGAGTCTCGATCGCGATCTGCTGTTTGGGCTGATCGATCTGCTCAAGAAAGATGGAGAGCGCATCGAGCTTCCTCTCGTTGTCCATGACGATGAGAGTATTCGTCTTCGTTTCGTATTCGATAATTCCGCTTCCCGGAGTGAGGAAAGGCTGAAGGATCAGCTTAATCTGCTCAATGTCCGATGGTCTCAGGTATTTAAGGGAATAACGGAACGGCTGAGTTGGGAGCGTCGAAAGCTGTGCATTAGTCAGGGCGTAAACCGTATTTCCTTTGGTGTGAATGGTGACTCCATACATCAGAGAGAGTTCCTCCATCTGACGGACCGGATCATCATTCATCAGCTGTCCGGTGACGACGTAGCTGGGACCATCGAGGTCGGAGTTGTGAAAGAATTGGCGGTTAGCAAGTTGAGCGAGGTGCTGAAAGACGTCGTTGAGACGTGCTTCACGAAGCCAGAATCCAGTCGGAGTTTCTTCGATGATTGAGGCAGGTTCGTCACCGCTGGTGTTGGCAGCGGCTTCAGTCGCGGTCGGAGCGGCGGGGTCATCTGAGCCAATGGCCTCAGAGATTGCCTCGGCGAAAGTATCATCGAATGTCGGAATAGTTTCCGTTGATTCGTCAAGCCCGGCGAGAGATACGTTGTCGTCGAGAGCTGGAGTAGGGGATTCGAGGACTTCATCGTCGGCGCCGGTAGGGGCTTCGATTACGTCGACGGTGGGTGCTTCCAGGGCGTCGGCGGGCGCATCGACAACTCTCCCTCCGTCATTTTCATCATAGGCGCTTCCTCCGGCAGGAGGTTCTGCTGTTGGGGCGGGGAGAGAAGACTCGATGATTCGTGCGTTATCCTGAAACAATTCCTTAGCGGATCCGCTTGCGGATTGAACTCCGGAGTTAAACGGTTTTTCCGCCTCGAGAATGACAATCGCAGCGAGGGACAAGAGTCCTGCGGCGGTGATTGTGCCAATTTCTTTAAATTTCATGGTAAGAAGGGGTGAGAAATAATGTGGAAAAACTGTTAAACGTGGTAATTATAGAAATTATACATCAGTTAACTAATAAAGACAAATTTTTTTAGTTCGCAATGTAAAGATCGTCCATCGGGATGATCCCTTCGCCCCGCGGGGCCTTTGTTGAAGAGGTGATTGGCTCAAACTCAGCCGGTCGTGTGTTGAACTCAACCGTGGCCACTTCCTGGGTATCGAGGTCTTTAAAATAGATTGAGTCGCCTTTGACTCCTTCAAAACGCAGGCGGATCGTGAGTTCTTCGAGTCTCATGCCGAAGATGCCGCCACGTTTGAAGATGCGGGCACCGAGAACGATGGTGTGCTTTTCAGGGTAGATTCCTGTGATGGGAAGAGTTTGCAGTGCATTTTTCAGCGCTGAGTTAGTCACCACCGTTGCTTCCTGAAGTTCGTCATATTGGTGCGCCAGTCGCGCCGTTTCGACGGTGTTCGTGGGGTCCATCGGAAGGCCGAAGGGATCGACATGACGAGGGTTGGAAGTAATCCGTTGAATGACGAACTCCGACCTTACAACAAAGTCCAGCTGGACGCTCTCAGCAGGGGCTTCTGCTGCTTCCGCGGTTTCTGCAGGACTCGGCCGGAACTCCTCTCCTGCCTCAGCCAACATGGGCGCGCCCGTTTGTCCAAGAGTTGTCTGGAGAATGAAAGTGGAACAAAAAATTAGAATGATTGAAGTCGATTTCATGATGTCGATTCAAGATTTAGGTTTCTCCCAGCACATGTAAATGATGTTGAACGAGAGTGATCCGGTTTCACCCTCCGCACTGGCGAGGTTCGGGCGGATCGAGAGGCTCTCGAGGAAAAGATGTGGCATCTCCCTTTCAAGTTCAGCAAGAGCCATTTGCATGGGTTTAAATCCTCCTTCGAAGCTGAGCTGGATCCGGGAGAAGGGATTTTCGGTGCGCGCGGCGATTGAGCCCGCTCCCTGGGCTTTACTGAGCTCCGTCTGGCGCAAAACGGTTGAGTCGTAATTATCGAGAATTTTCTCAAGGTTTCCGGTGAGAGATTGAATGAAGTCCTGCTCCAGCTTCTCGTTCCAGTAGATTACCTTTTCACGACGGCTATCTTTCGTTAGATAAGCCTCGAGCTCTGTCGCCTGAAGTTTTGCTTCATGATAGGTCTCGTAAGTGGATGTCTTGCGATCGAATTCTGAACGGACTTTTCCGCGTCCGTAGAGAGTCCCGGCGAGTAGCCCAACCACGACGATTGAGGGGAGGGCAACACCGAAGATACTGATCGCTTGCGTATGATGAGTGCTATTCATGGATTAGTGAGCGTTTCAGTGGTGAGAGCGAGATCGTCCTTTTCCGTCGTCCTCTGTTCGATGCGCAGATCGAAGGCATTGCGGAAGTGTCGGGAGACGCGGGTTGGGAATTCGTAGGAAGAAGGCATCGTGCCTTGCTTTTGGGCTAAAGAAACCTCGAGCTCACGGGTGTCACCTTCGATACTGAGGTAGGGGGCCTGGATCTGCTCGGCAATAGCGTTGAGCATCCCTGTCACCCGCGTCCGGCTTCCCAGAGTCGGAAGCTGAGTCGCGATCTCGGGGTTCGCGAAGCCGGAGAATTGCCAAACACGCTCAAGGCCAAATGTGTTTTCGCCATCTCCGTTGAGCGCGTTGACTGAATAGGTCGCATTGCTCAGAATGACCCCGCTCTTATCTGGAAAGATTGAGAGAAAGGTTTCCAGCGTTGCCCAACCTTCTGATCTCTTCGCGAGGAGGCTATCCCAGTGCTCCCATTCTTTACGTTCCTTTTTCAGGAGCATGACAGATTCCTGCATTGTTTGAGCATTTGTCTCGTCGAGCTTCCAGGCATCAGAGCGCATTTTCGTAAAGAAATCGGTGGCCGTCCATCCACCGAAAGCGATAACCGCAACAAGGGCGACCTTTTGAAAGATTCCTGAAAATTTGAGGATACGAAGATCAGCCCGACTCGGCATGAGCCGCCTCTCCTCAAGGGAGAGTCCATAAAAATCCTGGAAGGCCCAGCGGGATTTCAATTTATTAAATAGATTTTCATCTCCGGATACCGGTGTTGAGGTGAGAGATGAATTAGAAAATTCGATGCGATGCCCGGGAATGCCTGCCACTGCTTCCATCGACTTGGTATCGGACGAAGCGGTGTGCATTTCCGGGTTTGCTTCTTTTACAGCGATGAGTAGCTCATTGATTTGGCTATCCGTCATGCCGGTCATCGAGGCATAGAAAACCTTCGGGTCCTTGATGTTAAGAAGGGCTGACGTTGTGGTCGTCAGGTCTGAGATTTCACCGGGGCTCAGGTGGGTGCTATTTCGATGGACGAGAGGGCGGACGAGGAGAAGTTCCTTCCGTGCCCCGGTAGCGAAAAGGTAGGTGAATCCTTCGTATTGAAAGAGGAAGAGGGAATTGGTGAAATCACTTCCGGGGAACATTTCAGGAACAGCGGTCATCGCCTCCAGTGGCGCTGCGTGGACGTTAGTGATGACCGGAATATTCCGCAGTTCTCCATACTCGCGGAGTTCGTCGACGATGAATCGGTATTGTCCTGAAATCTGGAGGGCGATTGAACGTCGTTCACCTTCAACGATGCCTAGAAGAGGGAGCAGTCTCCAGTTTCCCTCCTGTGGGTCGATGGACTCGTCACCCAACGCGATTTCAGGTGCGGTGGTTAGAAGTTCGTTTACGTCTTCGAAATCAGTCTCGCCTGCGAATGTCGGGTCGAGATCGCGGACCCGGATCGAATCGGCAAGATGAAATACGATCCCGAGTGATTTGGCTTTGATCCCGAATTCTTTCGTGGCGAGGATTCTGCGGATGAGATCGTGAAGACCATTACGCGATGTTTCGTCAAGGCCGATAGGAATCTGGTCCTCGTCGAGTTCGAAACCAACTGGAGGAAGTTCAGGGCCTTCGAACCACTGCTTTGCGCCACTGTTAAAGATCGCGGAGGAAATTGAGTGAGTTCCAACCCAGATATGCCACTGGAGAGGAAGCTCGGTAGCTTTCTTATACCAGTCTGCCTGAGTTGCCCGGCTGGTGTTTTTAAGAAGCTTCTTGGCCTGACTATAGACTTTGAGAGGGGAGGCGTCTTTTGGAAGTAGGTCCATTCGTCGAAGGGATTGGAGAGAGATGAAATGGGAGTTCGTGTTTTTCGAGCACACAAACAATGTTTCGCCGTTGTAAAGGACCACGCCGGGGCGGCCCGAAAAGTCCTGTTCGCAGGGCGGCGAAGCCCTACGAACAGGTTAGATTTTCGAAAGCTGGTCTAAACAGTCCAGCTCGATAGTGGCTTACCAGCCGCTAGTCGACTTAGGAGCGTGTGCGTTAGCAGTTCCCGCCTGGTAGTCGCAGGTAAGGTATGCGGTTCCGATCACTGGGATAGATCCGACTGCGGTGTAAGCACCACCTGCAGGGCAGGCAGGAGTGGTCTCGAGCATACGTCCAGTACCAACGATGTCGGTAAGTGGAAGGCTGTCTGCGATTTCCTTCTCATACATGTTCTGGTAAGAACGCACAGCCTTCTGTGTGTTCGTGATGTTCAGGATACACTTAGCGCGATCAGAACCCTCTTTATAGGCACCAACGCCGATGAAAAGAACGGAAATCGTAACTATTCAGGTCAGTTGCACCATGCCGAGTCCCATGGTTTGAGACAAGCTCTTAAGAACTGCTTCAGTTCTTCGCGCCGTCGACGAGCGATTCGCCGAGAGCACCGGGCGCGCGAAGCATCTC
>Ga0222671_1000032_pt1 | contig 119919 bp, 99 predicted proteins | sample AntAcemetagen797_FD_179849 | JGI IMG/M metagenome (GOLD analysis project Ga0222671, IMG submission 179849) | Saline water microbial communities from Ace Lake, Antarctica - #797 | ecosystem: Environmental > Aquatic > Non-marine Saline and Alkaline > Saline | place: Antarctica: Ace Lake... | reverse complement strand
ATCACCTTCAGATTCGGACACTGCTCCAGAAAAGCCGCCTCAACCGTGTCCGGCATGAAAACCATGAGGCCCTCTGCGGCAAGGCAATGCTCCCGCAGGATTTCCGGACTCCAGGTGCGTCGGCTTTCGTTGAGGACGGGGTCACAGAAGCCCTTGAGAAAGGTGACCACCTCCGGATGAATCCAATGCGTGATCACGACACGCGGTTTCGATGAAATCATAGTGCCGGATAACTTACTTAAAGCGACGGCGCAACTGAGCTCCGGTCGCATCCACGATCATGACCATCGCGAGAATTACGAGAATGATCGCAAACATTTCGTCGTAGCGCAGAATTCTCAGCGCGCCGATGAGTTGAAATCCAATTCCCCCGGCGCCGACAATGCCAAGAAGAGTGGAAGCCCGGAAATTATATTCCCACCGGTAGAACGCGGTGTCTGCCATCTGGGGAATGACCTGGGGAAGGTAGCCATGAATGATGGTTTGAAGCCGGTTCGCGCCCGTGCTTTCGACCGCCTCGACGGGTCGGGGATCGACATGTTCGATCGATTCGGCAAAAAATTTCCCTACCATTCCGATCGAGTGAATCCCGAGTGCGAGGGCACCGGGCAACGCTCCGAAACCAACCGCGGCGACAAGAACGATGCCGAGAATGAGCTCCGGCACGGCGCGGGTAAGACTCAGAATCGCCCGGGCAATCTGATAGACGACGGGGTGGGGAGTGGTATTTTGCGCTGCGCAAAATCCGATCGGAACGGAAAAGAGTAGTGCTAAAGCAGTACCCCCGATACTCATCCCGAGGGTGTCAATGAGCGGCTTGACCCACTCTTTCCAGTTCGAGAAATTCGGTGGAAGCATCTCCATGAAGAGACTGCCCATGTCGGGGAGGCCCTCCGCGAGGCGCTTGAAATCAAAGAGGTCTACATACCAGCAGGAAACCAGAACGGTGATGAGGACCGCCCCTGCCTCAAGGGCACTTCGTCTTCGCTGGCGGGATTCTCCCTCCAGCAGGATTTGGTATTGAGGATTCGGGGCGGTCTCCATGGAATTCTGTGGGCAAGTCGTGTAATCTTAGTCGAGGATCGCGGTGAGCTTTCTCACCTTGTCGTAGTCCTCGTCTTTCGCTTCGGCAAAGCCGTCGGCCTTGAGCTTCGCGAGAATCTCCTCATCCTTGAGATTGTAGAACGCATTTCTGATTTTCTCCTTGAGCTCAGGGTCCAGATAACCCTGCATCGTCCAGGGGTAGTTGGGATAAGCCGGGGAAACCTCGAGAACTTTCACCTTCGCAGGGTCAATCATCCCTTTGGCAATGAGGGCTTCAAAAATCGGCTGACTCAGACCTCCCACCTCGGCATTTCCATTCTGCACCGCGAGCGCAACCGCATCGTGCGAACCCAGAAACTGCTCCGAGTAGTCCCGTCCGGCTTCGAGGCCGCGATCAATCAGAAGCGACTTGGGAATGAGGTGGCTCGAGGTAGAGGCCTGGTCTCCGTAAGCCATCGTCTTCCCTTTGACATCCTCAGGCTTTTCGATGCCGGCCTCAACACTTCCGATGAAAACGCTGTGATAGGTGGAGGAGCCGTCCTTCATCTGCGCAGCGAAGGGCTCCAGCTCCGGGCTTTTCTCCTTGGCGAGAACGTAGGAGAGTGGACCAAAATAGCCAAGCTCAAGTCGACCGCGACGCATCGCTTCAATCATCGATGAGTAGTCCGTGGTGACCACGATCTCGACCTCTTTGCCGAGTTCAGCCTCGAGATATTTTTTGAGGCCTTCGTTGGCTTTGATGAGGGTTGAGGCATTCTCGTCGGGGAGAAGAGCAACGCGAAGGGTATCCGGGTTGCTCTTTTCATCGGCATGGCCGGGAACGGCGAGGGTGAAAGCTGCAAAGAAAGCAGCAAAAAGACAGAGGGTATGTTTCATCGTAGTTTTTTGTTAGTGTGTTTTGGTTGGGTTCAGTCGAAATTGTTGAGAGCCGATCAACGCAGGGCTGCGGCGAGAGCCGCATCCTTCCCCGCAGAGGTTCCGGTTTCTTCAGGACCGCTCGTTTCCTCCACCGTCTCCCCCTCGTAAATGGAGCTGAGGGCGGATTCATCCAGCTTCTCAGGGACATCGTCGAAAACGATGCGGCCATGGGCGAGCGCGACAATCCGGTCCCCGAACTCCTTCGCAAACTCGACCTGGTGAAGACTGATGACGAGGGTGATACCGTCGCGGCGGCAAACATCGCGCAAGAGAGTGAGAAGCTGCCGGGAGGTCGCCGGATCGAGACTCGCGACCGGTTCGTCCGCGAGGATCAGGTCGGGCTCCATCGCAAGAGCGCGGGCGACACCGACCCGCTGCTGCTGGCCGCCGCTCAGTTGATCGACCCGCTGCAACGCTTTCTCCAAAATACCGACCCGGTCGAGGCAGGAGAGCGCTTTTTCCCGGTCAGCGCGCGGCAGGGCAAACAGTGATCGAAGGGTGGAGTAACGGGAAAGTCTCGCGGTGAGCACATTGGTCAGCGCGGTCTGTCGTCCGATCAGCTGATGTTGCTGGAAGACCATGCCGGTGCGGCGGCGATGTTTTCGAATCTTCGAAATTCCTGACAAATCTCCCAGCGCGGGACAGCTCACGACGCCTTCCGTCGGACTGACGAGAAGATTCATGGCGCGGAGAAGGGTGGATTTTCCGGCACCGGAACGTCCCAGGAGAATCGTGACTTCCCCTTTCCGGATCTCAAGACTCTGCGGATGGAGGGCTTTCGTCCCCCCGGGATAAGTAACCCCGACGCCCTTCAGGTAGAGGATCGGTTCGGAGGATGTAGTGGCAGGCTTGATCATAACGTATCGTTATAGAAATTTGTTTTCTATGCCGAATGTTTATGAGGAAGGCCATAAACTCCAGCAGGGCTTCGTTAAGAAATCTTCACGGGGATCGCCGTGAAGATTTCGTCACTCTCCGTCCCGGCGCATGTTTCAACGCGCCGGACTCTCGTTGTGCCGCTTTCTCCTCGCGGCATTCACTTCCGACTTCGGCGGCACTTCGGTTTGCCGCGCAATCTGATTGCACCCCCTCAATCCCAGCAGGACCGACGCGCCGATAAGCAACCCTTGAAAAAGCGAATTCCTATCAGTTAGTTGCACCCCCTCAATCCCAGCAGGACCGACGCGCCGATAAGCAACCCTTGAAAAAGCGAATTCCTATCAGTTGCACCCCCTCAATCCCAGCAGGACCGACGCGCCGATAAGCAACCCTTGAAAAAGCGAATTCCTATCAGTAAGCGGTCTACCTGCGGGGCAGTCAGTTTCGCGTGGCGAAGATCACGGAACTCAGCCCCACGGAAATCAAAGTCTACCTGGAGGAGGTATCGCCATGAAGTCTTTGACGCTTCAACTCTTTGCCAAGAGCCCGCATCTCCGCATACCACTGGCGATCCGCTTCGTTCTTGTTCATGCCCCGGAGCGACCGCTTCGGGCTGTGCTTTCCCCGCCGCTTTTCAGCGGGCATCGACTCCGCCGCTTTTACAAGCGGGTCGGGCTGGTGGGGGTGTTTCTTCGCAGGCTTCATACCTTATAATACATGCAAATCACTGTCACCGTCAACGATACAGCGACCGAGGCACTAAACCGCCTCGGCGAAGGTCTCGGCTCGCGTGAGACGCTCCACTCCGTCATGGGCATGGCTGTCGAGGCGGGAATCCGCAACCACCTCAAGAGTGAGGGCTATGTCGGGCGCGTCTGCACCCCCTCAATCCCAGCAGGACCGACGCGCCGATAAGCAACCCTTGAAAAAGCGAATTCCTATCAGTTGAGGTTGAATGATGCGGCCTCCCAGTCCCTGATGATTTCGCTCCTGGTGATAGTGATCAAGGTATTCAGTGACGGCGTAGCGCAGAGGTCTTTCACTGAAGAAAATCATCTGATCGAGACACTCCTCTTTGATCGAGGGAACAAAGCGTTCCGCGAAAGCATTGAGATTCGGCGATCGTTTCGGCAGCCGAACAGACTTAATCCCCTCGCGACGAAGTATTCTCTTGAACCCGGCCGTAAACAAGGGATCGCGATCATGGATGAGGAATCTACAACCAGTGAGAAACCCTTCAAATCCGTCCTTCAGGTTCCGCGCTACTTGCTCCATCCAAAGCCCATGGCATTCCGCTGAAATTCCAGCGATGTTCACTTCCCTGGTCGCGAGCCGAATCACAGACAGCACCTGATAACGCACGATTCCTCTCAAAGTCCAGATTTTGACCGTGAAGAAGTCCTTAGCTGCCATCACATCCCAGTGGCGCCTGAGGGATTCCGCCCATGTTGTCCGCTGCCCTCGTTCGGGTGCTGGCTCAATTCCGTCATCTTTGAGGATATTTGCCACGGTGCTGCGGCAGACCTCATGACTAAGAATATCGAGGGCATCATGGATTCTCGTGTACCCCCACCCTTCATTCTCCTTCGCCATTCTTACAACAAGCTCAGCAATACCTTTCTTCGTTGTCGGCCGCCCCACTCGGCGCTTATCACTCGAATCGTATTTCTTGGCGACTAACGTTCTGAACCACCGAAGAAGTGTCTGCGGAGTCGCGAGATTGGCGACTTCTTTGAGTCGACTAAATCGTATTTTTTTGGCTTTTGCCGCCAGACGCCTACGATCATTGAACTGCGGGCGCCTTCCATGCATTTCCTTCAGTATCCGAAATTCCTCCTGGAGGTATCCGATCACCGCTTGCTGATCTCGATTGATCCAGCCTGCTAGACAAAGGAGGATAAAATGATACGGACTCATGGCCGCAAAATGCCAGTTCCTTCCTAATTTTCGATCAAAACCTCACCTCTTCGCCTATTATAACACGCTAATTATTCGCTACTTCCGTACGTGCACCCCCTCAAACCCGGCCGGACCGACGCCTCGATAAAATTCCTTGAATAAGGAAATTCCTGTCAGTAAATCCCCTAACAGTAACCCTGTCATCCCATGGCTGTACTAAGAGTTGGAGAGATCAATATCCGTGCGACTGACCCCGCCACGAGTCGGCGTTTCTGGTCGACCCTGCTCGGGCATGAGTTCGAGGACTGCGGCATCGGCTGGGGCTGTTTCGTGGCCGGCACACTTTTCCTCGTCGAGCCGCTGAACTCAAACGCCGCGCCCCCACCTTTCCGGTTGACTCTGCACGTGGACGACGTTGCAGCCTCGCTGGCGGAACTGTGCGCAGCCGGATTTAAGACCGACAAGTTCGTAGGGCCGGCGGATTTTCTCAATTGGTGCGATTTCCATCGCTTTAGCTTCGTGACGGATCCCGATGGCAACCGGGTATGTCTCCTCTCACCGGACCCTAGCCAGGCAAACCACTTCAGATCGGCGGCAGCCAGTGCGGGCATAACCGTTGAAGAAGTGGCGGCCGAAGACCTGCGCCGACGCAAGCTGTGATGACTGATAGGAAACCTCTGCACCTCCTTAATCCCGGTAGGACCGACGCACCGATAAGAACTCCTTGAAAAAGGAAATTTCAGTCAGTCAGTTGAAAACTGAAAACTTGCTAGTGGAACCTGCCCTTTCTTTCGTGTTTGCTGAGACGTGCCTTTCCTGTCGGTCATTATCCCCACGCTGAATGAAGCGGCAAACCTTGCGGCGACGCTGGGGTGCTTTCGCGCGTCGGGGTTGGAGGAGGTGATTGTCGTCGATGGAGGAAGTGAAGATGAAACGGTCGCACTCGCTACGGCGAGTGGGTATCAAGTGCTCGTTTGTCCCAAACCGGGGCGGGCGCGGCAGATGAATCTCGGGGCGCGGGCAGCGACGGGGGAAGTGCTGCTCTTCACACATGGGGATACGCTCATTCCTGAGGCGGCACTTAGACGCATGATCGCAGAAATGAAGGGGGATCCTGAGCTCGGGGGCGGCGGGTTTGCGCGGCGCTTTGCTTCGCGGTCCCTCCTGCTGCGCTTCACGGCCTGGTGCTCGGACTTTCGCGGGCGATGGTGGGGGCTTTTTCTCGGCGACCAGGGGATTTTTGTGAGGCGATCCGTCTTCGACAAGCTTGGTGGCTTTGATGAAGCGGTTTATCCGGGGGAGGATCTGGTTTTTTCCTATCGCATGGCGAAGGCGGGGAAGACACGGTTAATGGGGCCTCCTGTTGTCAGTTCGTCGCGGCGATTTGAGACGAGGGGCGCGTGGCGGCAGACTCGATTGGACATGGTGGCAGCCAGCGAAATCCTTCGCGAAGCGAGACGGAGGGCCGCCTCATGACTTGGGTCCGTAAACTGATTTGTTATCATGGCCAGCTCGGGGTTCTTCTGGGCGCGGCGGTGGGCGCGGTGCTCAATCTCCGGGTGCGGTGGCGACTGGTTCTCGAGCAGATTGTCGCGATCGGGTTTGGCTCGCAGTTGGTCGTCATGACGACGGGAGCGTTTACGGGGGCGGTTTTTGCGGCGCAGTCATTCTTCAAATTCAGCGAGATCGGGATGGCGTCGGCGACGGGGCCGGTCGTGTCGATTGCGATGGCGCGTGAGTTGGGGCCGGTCCTGGCCGGGTTGATGGTCGCAGGGCGGATGGGCGCGTCGATGGCTGCTGAAATCGGGACGATGAAGGTGACGGAGCAGCTCGATGCGCTTCGCTCGATGGGGGTGAGTCCGGTGGACTATCTCGTCGTGCCGCGGATCCTCGCGATCCTGGTCTCGATGCCGATTCTGGTGGCAGAGGGCATTGCGCTCGGGATTCTCGCCTCTGACGTGCTGACGACGAAGGTCTTCGGCGTGCCGGAGGTTTGGTATCGCTACCAACTCATGAATCACACGGGGATGGGAGATGTCCTCTGCGGGGTGATCAAAGGGGCGGCCTTCGGTTTGCTCATTGCACTAATTTCCTGTCGCCATGGGTTGTGGACGCAGAACGGAGCGGTTGGGGTCGGGCGTTCGACGACGCGGGCGGTGGTGGACTCCAGCCTCGCGATTCTGATCATGAATTTGTTCCTCACTTTAATTTTGAATCAACTCTTACCGATGGTCTCGCTGAATTGATGGAGGAAAAAACGACAGTTGAGTATTTTTTTGAACTCTCTGAGGTTTGCACTTCATTGGGAGGGAAAGAGATTCTCCGGGGGGTGAACCTCCGGATTCCGACGGGGAAAACGACGGTTATCCTCGGTGGGAGCGGCGCGGGGAAAAGCGTTCTCTTGAAACATCTCAACGGGTTGCTCCGACCCGGAAGCGGCAGGATTTCTGTCGCCGGGCAGGAGATTCAGTCGATGCCGGAGCCCGCTTTGTTGGGAGTGCGAAAAAGGATCGGGATTCTCTTTCAGGACGGGGCGCTTTTTGATTCGCTGACCGTGGGCGAGAACGTGGCCTTTCCTTTGTTGGAGTTGGGATGGAAAGATCGGAGTGAGATTGATGCAGCCGTCGCGAAAGCGCTCGAACAGGTTGGCCTGCCCAGCGAAGAGCAAAAGATGCCGTCGAAACTTTCAGGCGGGATGAGAAAACGGGCTTCGCTGGCGCGGGCGATGATCTTTCATCCGGAATGTCTTCTTTGTGACGAACCGACGGCGGGGCTGGATCCGATCTTGTCGGAGACGATCTCTCACTTGATTCGATCCCTTGTCACAGAGCGGAAGACGACGGCGGTGGTCGTGACGCACGATCTCGGGGCGATGACGATCATGGCGGACCATGTGATTTTTCTGCGGGATGGGAAGGTGCGTTTCTCGGGGGATTTGGGGGCGTTGGCGGCGGCGAAAGATGAGGGGATTCAGCAGTTTTTGAGCGCGACCGGTGGCGGGGGGTAGGTGTTGGGTGTTGGATGTTCCGCGCGGCGGCCGGAATGTTGGATGGTCGCCCTGCGAAAGGGGAGAAGGTATTTGTGGGGCGCACGATTGGACTGGCGTCGATTTTGAAAGCCGTATTGATGAACGGCAGGTTTGATCGCATAGTGGTGGGGGCGGTCGATTTTTGCGACGGCGACACGAAACAGATGGCATCCGGAAAACAGCGCACCGAACTTTACGTCGGTCTTTTTGTCCTGCTTGGAATGCTCCTTCTCGGAGGGTTCGCTTTTCAATTTGGAAAGTTTGGAAAACCCGGGGGCGAGACCTATCCCCTGACAGTGAAGGTCCGCGATGCTTCGGGGATTCGGGTCGGGGCACCGGTCCGCATCGGAGGGCTCGACATCGGCACGGTCAGTTCGGAGCCGACTCTCGGTGCGGAGTTTAAGAGTCTCTCGATTGAGATTCAGGTTCGTGAGGGAATGCGAATCCCGCGCGGTTCGGAGGTGAATATTGGTACGAGCGGCCTCATGGGGGACCGCTTTATCCGAATCCTCCCGCCGGAAACTGTCGCGGGCGGCTTTTACAATCCCGGGGAGGAGGTCGCGGCTTCTTCGACGGCGACGATTGACGATGTCGCGACGGGAGCGGTGGAAACTTTAGGGCAGGCTGAGCAAACGCTTGAGCAAGTCGGAGAATCGATCCGGCAATTGAACGACATTTTCCGGCGGTTTGATGAAGGAGTCCTCGACACCGAAAATATCGACAACTTGAAGACGATGATGGCGAGCTTACGGGTCGCTTCAGAGAGAATCGAAGAGGCTTCGGAGCGCTTCGGCCCGATCCTTGACGAGACGAGCGAAACGATCAAGACCGTGAAATCAACGGCGGAAGAGGCGCAGACGACTCTTGCCGAGGTCAGCACCGGAGTGGAAGTATTCTCGGAGACTCTGCGGGTCGTGGATCCGGTGATCCTGAAATTTGACGGCACTTTGAATCAACTTCGGGACACTCTGGCCTCAGTCGATGGGCTCATGAGCGGGGTTGATGGGGGAGATGGCCTCGCCAATGCGCTCTTGAATGACGAAGAGCTGCGCCGTGACTTAAGCGATTTCGTCGATAAGCTGGAGCGAAACGGGATCTTGTTTTATCCGCGGGAAAAGACTTTGTTTCAAGGAGGTGATGGAGAGAGGAAAAAGTCCGGTCCGAAATTGATGGGGAAACCATGAAGTTCCCGAAGGTTGATCATTAATGAGTTATCTTTTTATTCTTAAGCGATTCGAGATTTGGCTGCTCCTTGGAATAGTCGTCGCTTTGCTTGTCTTTGCCTTTCAGCCGATTGAGGAAGCCGCCATAGCGAGGGTTGAAGTGGCGGACGACATTTCGAAAGTGTTCGAGATGGGAATTGAAGAAAGCCAGTCGGATCCGGAGGCAGTGGTTGAGCCGACGGGTTTTCAAGTCACTGCGGTGAAGGTGGAGCCGACCGAACAGGGTCAGGTCGTTGAGGTAACCCTCTTAGCTCGCGCTAAATCGGAGGAGCCTGTTTTTGTCACCGACGAGACTCTCAAGGCGAGCACGGGGGACGGTCTGCCGATTCCCCATTTTTTCGCGCCTTTTCAGACGCCTCAGTCAGTGAGCGGGGCGGAGGAATCGCTCGTCACAGTGAAGTTATGGATGGCTCACTCAGCGGATTCGATCTGGCTGGATTTTCAGGGAGATCGAGCAAAAGCGGAATTGCCGGGTGAGTCATGAGCGAACTGTCGGCAGAGTTCCTGCTCATCAACAACAACAACACGCGGACGAAGTTCGCCCTCGCGAGTCGGGACGAGCTCATGGCTCACGAGTCAATGATGTCGAGCGAGGTTTCGGCGGAGACGGTTCGCGAGCACCTGCGAAACTGGGATTGGGAGAAGGTGGTGCTGGCCTCAGTGGTGCCATCGAATATTCCGGCCTTGAAAGAAGCACAGGACAAGAAACCGATCATCGAGATCTCGCATAAAATTGCTCTCGGCGTTGAGGTCGATTTTCCAAACCCGGCGACGATCGGAGCGGATCGCCTTGCGAACGCGGCGGCGGTGACGGGGCGTTTTCCGGGTGAGGCGGTTATCGTCGTTGATTTTGGAACGGCGGTGACGTTCGATATTATCGATGCGAGACCTGCCTACGTCGGCGGCGTCATTGCTCCGGGGCTGGATGCGATGAAACACTACCTGCACCAAAGAACGGCGCTGTTACCCGAGATCGAAATTATTCGCCCCGGGAGTGCCATCGGGAAGTCCACGGTCGGAGCGATGCAGTCCGGCGCTTTCCACGGCTACCGTGGGCTGGTGCGCGAGATTCTCTCACAAATTCAGTCAGAGATGGAAGGTTCGGCAAAAGTGATTGCGACAGGAGGATATGCGGCTTTGATAGCGCACGAGTTTTCAGAGATCGAATCTGTCGAACCTCTGCTCACCATGCGTGGTCTCCTCAAGGTGGCTCATCTAAATTTTCCTTCATGACAAATTCCCAGGCAATAGGCATCGACTTTGGTGGCACTTCCGTGAAATTAGCGGTCGTCGAGGGATCGGAGCTTCTCACCGATGTTTATCGGATTCCGACGCAGGATTTCATCGGACCTGATCCTTTGATCGCGGCGATCACGGAGGTGGTGAAGGAATTAAAAGCCGATTTTCCCGATGTCGTCGGGATCGGAATTGGCGTCCCGGGTGCGGTTGACTACAAGACGGGGGTGACCTACAACCTCACCAATGTCCGCGGCTGGTCGGATGTGCCGCTCCGTGACAAGCTTGCGGAAAAGACAGGGCTCCCCACGGTCCTCGATAACGACGCGAACTGCATGGCTTTCGCCGAGTGGAAATTCGGGGCCGGTCAGGGTTTTCACAACGTGGTCTGCGTCACCCTCGGCACCGGAGTCGGCGGCGGTTTAATTCTCAATGATAGTCTCTACCGGGGTAGCACTTCGGCAGCTGGTGAGATCGGTCAAATGAGTATCGATTGCGAGGGAGTCGAGGGTCCCTACGGCAATTCCGGCGCGCTCGAACGCTACATCGGGAATCGTCAGATCGGAGAAATGGCGGCGCGGATGTATGAAGAGAAAGGGTTGCCAGTCCCGGCGGATCACAGCCCTGAGGCCCTTGCGACGCTGGCCCGCGAAGGAGATCCCGTCGCGCGCGAAGCATGGGGGATGGTCGCCTTTTACCTGGGCTCGAATCTGATGAGCACGATCTATCTCCTGAACCCTGATGCGATCGTGATTGGGGGCGGGGTCTCCTATGCCGGGGATTTGCTTTTTGGACCGCTCAAACGGCGCCTTGAAGAGACCTTGACGAAAGAGTGCTTCGATCATCTCACGGTCGTGAATGCCCGCTTTGGAAACACTGCCGGGATTATTGGCTGCTCTGCGATGGCGGCGGACTTGGGATAGTGGAACGGGCGTTTCAAGACGGTTCTCCCTAAAGCCTCACGACCTCCGTAAGATCTCCCAATCGGCAAAGGACTGAGCCACTGCGGAATAGGAAAGCTGGTCTGTCGCGATTCTCTGCGATCTTTCAATGGCGGTGGCGTATTCGGCATCGTCCCTGAGCACTCCCGCAAGCCGGTCGATGGCACCTTCTTCACCAGCACTGAATTCCGGAAAGGCGATCTTTTCCAGGGTCGAGTTTCCCCCAACGCAGAGGGTTCGGGCAAGAAGGCAGTCGCCGGCGATCTGACCGGGCACGCCACTGAGATCGCGCTGAAAGACGACACGATGCGTCGCGAGGAGTCGCATGTAGTTCGGGTAGGGTAGGGCGGCCTCAACTATTTGGAAAACTCCCTCTGGAAATTGTGTGGCAAGCGAATGGAGCTGGCGTGAGCCCCTCTTACCGCCGGTATTGATCACCGTGATGCGAGGGATCGGGAGTTGGCCGGCGAGAGAGATCAATTCCTGGATCGCGCGGAGGTGATTTCGCGAGGCGGTTTTGAATTCTCTTGTTCCAATCAAAATGCCGGAGCGGGTTTCAAGGGGGCGGGAAAAATCCCAGCCCGGAAGGTCCAGCGGATAGGGCGTCGGGATGGTTTTCAATTTTGCTGAAAATTCCGCCTCGTTGATTCCTGTCGGGCAGGGTGGCGGCGTCAGGGTGGGTGAGAGGACACCGTCGGCAAGGGCGATCAGTTTCCGGTAGGCCAGTCGGGCGCGGAGGGAGCGCAGCTGCTTTGCGATCTGAGTTTCACTGCATTCCTTCCAAGTGACGATCACGGGGATGCCTGCTGCCTTAAGCTGACGGGCCGCTTTTAGACTGATCCACGCCCGCTTTCGAATGAGCACGATAACCCCGTCGAATCGTTCTTTTTGCGTGATGACTGCTTCGGCGGAGTCGAAAAAAGCACCGCGGGTCGCCGCCGCGTAGGCGTGGAAATTAATGGGAGCGTGAATCCCCGGAAAGGGCCCGGACGGTAATTCCCGGTAGTCGAGGAACGGATCACGTCCCTGTGGATTCAGGACTGCGAGAGAGACCGGTGACACGTCGGAATCGGTCATTGGAAAAAGATGGTACGCGATACTGGATTTGAACCAGTGACCCCCACCGTGTCAAGGTGATGCTCTACCCCTGAGCTAACCGCGCATTGCTCTCAGATACTGAGGGCCGCGAATTTAGCCGCAGAGACATCAATTCGCAACTGGAATATTTGGGTCTGTCGTTGAGGGTGGCGCTGTGAGTGAGTCGCAGGGAATCGAACACCGTTTTGAGTTGGAATGGATGAATCGCACGGTTTATACCGTCAGGTTTCCGGCTCCGGAGTCATCGCGGGGCACGGTTTTGATCCTTCATGGGCTTGGTGATCATGTCGGGCGTTATGCCTGGGCGATCGAGCTTTTTCAGGAGCAGGGATTCGAGGTCCTGGGTATTGATTGGCCGGGCTGTGGAAAGTCCTCGGGGATCCGGGGGGACCTTCCCATTCTCGATGACGCCTGCCGCATGGTGGAGGAAATACTCACCGCACTTGAGGTCACCCCGGTCGGGGTTCTCGGGCATTCGACGGGAGGATTTTTCCTCACTCATTTCCTTGCCCGTTCTCTCCCGTCATTCAAATCGGTGAAATGGGCCTGGTTTTCGTCGCCTCTGCTCGATCCCTCTCACGGTCAAAATGTTCTGAAGATTGCAGCGGCGAAGCTCCTCGCGAAGGTGTTTCCAAAATTTACCCTCAGCACCGGAGTATATCCGCGGGATTGTTTTCACACCGGAGGCGGGCCACGGGCTCGGAATTTCGACGAGGGGGTCCATAACCGGATCTCGCTGCGTTTTGGGAAGGATCTGCTCGATCCTGAAAAAATGGCGATGAAGGTCGCAGGGAGGATCGATGAAAGTATTTCGATTCTGCTCACTCAGGGAGCGGCTGATCATGTTTGCGCTCCTGAGGTGGCGGAACCTTTCGTCCGGAAATTGAAAACACGGGAGAAGGCTTTCCTCCTCGTCTCAGGGGCACGTCATGAACCTTTTCGTGAAACTGATGCCGATGGATTTTTTAGTCAGGTGAGGACTTGGTTGGCGCGGCGATAAACCCAGTCTCTTGCTTGACACTGCCGACGAAATTTCCGAAACTGCCCGCCATGTCATCTAAATTTTCTCTCCTTGTTAGTATGCCGGATGAAGGACCCGTCGCTCATGAGCTCGACGGCGATTCGATTTCCCTGGGCCGTGGCCCGGATAATGTTATTCAAGTTCTCATTGCAGAGGTCTCCGTGAAACACGGTGAACTGAAGGCTGATGGCGGCGGTTTCAAAATTGTTGACCTTGGCTCCACCAACGGAACTCTGCTCAATGGAGCAAAGGTCGGTGGTGAAGGTTCCGCTCTCAGCCCGATGGATAAAGTCCTTCTCGGGGCGACGGTCAGCGCTTACTTCGTCCCGACGGCGGTTCTTGCCGCGACCCCTCCTGAAGAATTGATTGCCTCGATCGAGGCCTCACCGAAGTCCACTCCAACGCCGGGAACGGCAAAGGTAGCGGTCGCTGCTCCGGTCGCCCAGCCTGCTCCGGGAGTTCCTGTTGCCCGGCCCGCAGTGGCTCTACCGGTGAAGCCCGGAGCGCTCACTCCGGCTGTAGCCGGTGCCGCGACCGTGAAGCTCGAACAGGTGCGACCTGGGCCACCAGCTCCGGGGCCGGCACGGCCTCCTGGTGTTGCCCCCGCTGCCCCTGCACCTCCTCGTCCTGTCGGCGGTCCGCCGGCCCCGGGGGCTGCTCCTGTCGCGCCACCTCGTCCTGCAGGTGGGCCTCCAGCTCCCCAGCCCGTTTCACCGGTTCCGCTTAAGCGTCCGGGTTCCGACGGCGCTCCAGCGGCGCCTTCAGTTCCGCTTCCCGGGCCGCCCAGGGTGAAGCTGGATTGATTGACGGATCGAATTGATTCATTTAACCGCCGTAGCTCGTCAAACATGAGCTGCGGCGTTTTTGTTTCCCGCAGAAAGTCAGATGTGCCGACGGCGGTTCTGAGTTGAAGCGGCTGAGAGACACTTAATGAGTCAGCGCGTAAAACACGATGTTGATCCCGAGAGGGTAAGCGTATTTTTCCGAGAACTCCTTGAAATACCAGGGGTCGGTCCCTTCCTCTTCCCATCCATCGCCAAGGTCGGTGTTGAAGCAGATCATCATGCAGACGCGCCCGTTGTCATCCAGGATCGCACGGTAGTGGGGCGTCTCTGATCCGGGTTTGTTCCACTCGTAGGTGATTCCCTGCTCGCGGCCCATCTGCGCCATGCCGACGGCGGGGATTTGCGGTTTAATTTCAACATCAAAAACCATGTGAAAAATGGGGTGATCGAGCTCCAATTCGACATATTCACGATCCGGAAAGATTTGCTTCACGGCGCGATAGAAATTTTTCCATTCATAGATGCCCCAGAAATCATCGACCATGATGAAACCGCCATTGAGGAGGTATTCGCGCAGAATCTGGGCCTCTTCTTCGGTGATCCAGATATCACCGGGTTCAATCATGTAGACGAAGGGATAATGCCGCAGCTGCTCGGCGTCGATATCGACGATGGCACCCTTGGGATTCACTTCGAGAGAGGTAAGCTGCTGGAGACGATAGGAAAAATTCAACTCGCTGTCGGGATAATCAATCATCCACTTGGCGCGCTGCCCCATCCAGGTGCCGGAGTTATAGCGGAGGCGGGCAAAGGTGAAAACGTCGTTCGGAACGGCCTGACTGACGGGCCAGTCAGGAAAGTCGTAAAACCGGCCTCCGCGGAAATCTCTCGGATCCTCAGGAATGCTGACATCTTCGATGCCAAAGTAGGTCGGCTCGTAGCGGTTCAGCGCTTCCTGGGCTCTCGTGAGACACACTGCGCTGAGGAAAAGGAGAAAAAAAGCAGAGAGTCTCAAGGGTCGGCGCATCACGAAAGATACGAGGGGAAACTGCTTCAGAGCAACGAAAAGCGAAGCTCAATGGAGGTGTATTTTCTTTTTTAGAATAATTCTTGATATAAACAACCGCCCCGCTAATTGTGACGTAGTCTCAATAACGAGCATGAAAGATTCTTCAACCGACACCCTGACCGCCGAAAAAATGGGCGGATTGCGCATGACGAAACAGCGTCAGGTCGTTTACGAAGTGGTCCAGGAATTGGCGACGGACCACCCTACTGCCTCAGAAGTCTACGCAAAAGCGAAGGATTTGATGCCGACGATTTCTCTCGCAACGGTTTACAATTGTCTTGAGACGCTGACGGATGCCCATGCTATCACCCAGGTGAACATCGACCGCGAAGCGTCACGGTTTTGTCCCAACTTGCAGCCGCATGCTCACTTTTTCTGCGCGAAATGCGATTCCGTCTTCGATGTGAATCTTCACCGGCGGGCGAATGCCGCCGAGCCATGGAATCTCCCGGAAGGGTCGCTCATCGACGAAGTGAATGTCGCGATGCGCGGGGTCTGCCCGAATTGCCGCAAAGATTAAATTTCCCCACACGAAACCAGATAATTTCTTAAAGACATGAGCCAATCTCTTAAAATTGAAAACCTCCACGCTTCCGTGGAGGGCACTGAAATCCTCAAAGGACTTACCCTTGAGATTCCCAAAGGGGAAGTCCACGCGATCATGGGTCCGAATGGTTCCGGTAAGTCCACCCTTTCGAAAGTGATGGCCGGCCACGAAGACTATGAGGTCACCGAAGGTACTGTTTTTATGGATGATGAGAACCTTCTCGATCTCGAGATCGACGAGCGCTCCCGCGCCGGATTTTTCCTCGCCTTTCAGTATCCTCACGAGATTCCCGGTGTGAGCAATGCCAACTTCCTCCGCGCCGCACTTCAGGCGCGCCTTCCAAAAGGGGAGGAGATTGATGCCGTCGCGTTTTACAAAGACATGTATTCCAAAATGGATGCGCTGAGTATGGACCGGAAGTTCACGGGCCGTTCCGTGAACGATGGATTTTCCGGCGGAGAGAAGAAGCGGAATGAGATTCTTCAAATGATGATGCTGGAGCCCAAGTATGCGGTTCTCGATGAAACAGACTCGGGTCTCGATATTGATGCGTTGAAAATCGTCGCCGAGGGCGTCAACCGGATGCGTTCCCCGGAGCGTGGATTTTTAGTGATCACCCACTACCAGAGACTGCTTGATTACATCGTGCCGGACGTCGTCCACGTCATGTTCGACGGTCGCATTGTGAAGACCGGCGGGAAAGATCTCGCCCTCGAGCTCGAAGCAAAGGGTTACGACTGGGTCACCGAAGAACTCGCCGTCACCGCCTGATCGAATTTTTTTACGAAACCTCAACGAGGATATAGCCATGCCAGACAGCGCCACCTTAGAAGCCGTCAAGATTGACAACGAAGCCGGGGATTTTTCCTACCCGGAAGATTACAAGCACGACGCCGGAGTCGGGCTTTCCGAAGCGACGATCGATTACATTTCCGACGTCAAAGGCGAGGCCGATTGGATTCGCGAGTTTCGTAAAAAAGCGCTGAAGATCTTCGAAGCGAAGCCGATGCCGACGAACTGGGCGACGAAGGACCTTGAGAACATCGTTTTCGAGAATATTCGTTATTATCTTTCAAAAGGACAGACCCCGACCCGCAGTTGGGATGATGTGCCTGATGATGTGAAGGAAACCTTCGAGCGTCTCGGGATTCCTGAGAAGGAGCGGAAATTCCTCTCTGGCGTCGAGGCACAATTCGACTCTGAAGCGGCCTACTCCAACGTGAAGGAAGAGCTTACGAAAGAGGGCGTCATCTTTGTGAACTCCACCGAAGGTTTGCGTGAGCACCCCGAGCTTTTCCGCAAATGGTTCGGCAAAGTGATCCCGACGGGCGACAACAAATTTTCGGCGCTCAATAGCGCGGTTTTCTCCGGCGGCTCATTCATCTACGTGCCTCCGGGCGTGAAGGTGAAGCATCCTCTCCAGGCCTATTTCCGAATCAACGCGGAGAATTTTGGTCAGTTCGAGCGGACCCTCATCATTGTCGATGAAGGCGCCGAGGTGACTTACATGGAGGGCTGCACCGCACCGAAATTCGAGACCGCGACGCTCCACAGTGCCGTCGTCGAGCTCGTTGCGATGAAGGACGCGAAAATTCAATACATCACCGTTCAGAACTGGTCGGCGAATGTTTTTAACCTCGTCACGAAGCGGGGCCTCGCTCATGAGAATGCGGAGATCCGCTGGATCGATTGCAACATCGGTTCGCGCCTCACGATGAAGTATCCCGGCGTGATCATGAAGGGTCGCAAGGCCCGCGGTGAGGTCATCTCGATCGCTCTGGCAAACGATGGTCAACACCAAGACACCGGCGCGAAGATGATTCACGCAGCGGATGAAACGACTTCTAACATTGTCGCTAAATCAATTTCGGTTGGCAAAGGCCGCTCGACTTATCGGGGGCAGGTTCACATTCCTAAGCATCTCAAAGGGTGCAAAAACAACACGGAGTGCGATGCCCTGCTCATCAACTCATCGAGCCGCACCGACACCTACCCGGCGATTACGGTGCGTGGCAATCAGCATGCGACCCAGCACGAAGCGAGCGTGAGTCAGGTCAGCGAAGATCAGATTTTTTACATGAAGCAGCGTGGCCTCAGCGAAGGCGCGGCGATGAGCTTGAGCGTGAATGGTTTCGTCAATGACCTCGTTCGTGAGTTCCCCATGGAATACAGCGTCGAGCTGAAACGCCTCATCGACATGGAGATGGAAGACAGCGTGGGCTGATCCTGACCGAAAACGAAAAATTATCCGGATAAGAAAGATAGCATGTCTTCAACCCTTTCAGAAAACGAGACGGCGGTCACCGAAGAGGCCTCTGTGCCCTGGTTCGCCGCCCCTCCCGTTCACGATATTGCTCTGGAGCTTCCCGAGTGGTATCGCGAAGTCCAGTCGAGATCGTGGCAGAAATTCCTCGATCTCCCCGATCCTGAGCGCCGCGACGAGAACTGGCGTTTCGCCGACCTGCGGAAATTGCGCTTTTCGGAACTGATCGCGGCGCGCCCCGCTGACAACGTCGAGTCGCTCGTGCAGCGCGCCAAGGCGGAGCGAGTCGAGCACTTTGCCGCTCATTTCGTTTTTGCGAACAATCGTCTCATCTATTCCGAGGTCGCGGACCTTCCGGAGGGAGCGATCTGTCTCCCCATCAATCAGGCGCTCGCTGATCATGGTGATGTCGTCCGCGATCATTTCATGAAGGAAGAGGGCAGTCTCGGGGGTGCAAAGTTTCAGGCACTTCACGGGGCGGCAACGCTGAGCGGTCTCTTCGTTCACGCACCGAAAGGATGTGTCATCGAGAAGCCGGTGGTGGTTCACCATTTTTCAGGAGGAGACTTCCAGGCCATCTTCCCGCACACCCTCGCGGTGGCTGAAGACAATGCCTCGATCTCGATCATGGATTTTTTCGAATCCATCGTCGACGGCGAGCAAAGTGTCATCGTTGGCGGAGTCGATCTCGCCGCGTCAAATGGAGGGCGCGTGCAGTATGTCTCGATGCAGGATGAAAGCGACAACGGCCCCAAGCACGTCCAACTCAACAGCTCCCGCGCCGGACGAGATGCTAACATCGTGACTGCGTTTGTTAACCTCGGAGCTTCCTGGGTCCGCAACGAGTCGATCAATCACATGCAGGACTGCGGGTCCGACATCCAAATTTTCGGGGCCTGTCTCGCAAATGGATCGCAGGAATATGATCAGCGTACTTTGCAATCACACGAGGCACAGCACACGACGAGTGATCTTTTGTTCAAGAACGCCCTCTACGACGAGTCCCGCACCATCTTCGCCGGCTTGATTCAAGTCCAGCCGGGTTCGCACCACACTGATTCCTACCAGACCTGCCGCAATCTTCTCGGGAGTGACAAAGCGGAGGCAAATGCGATGCCCGGTCTGGAGATCGATGCCGATCAGGTGAAATGCTCACACGGTTCGACTTCCGGGCAGATCAGTGACGAAGAGATTTTCTACCTCCAGGCTCGCGGAATTCCGGCCGAGTCGGCGCGCCAGATGATCAGCCTTGGATTCCTCAATGAATCTGTTTCGAAGCTGACTGGTGCCGAAATAAAGCAGAATCTCTTCGAGCGGATCGAGCGGAAATTCGCTTCCTTGCGCAATTGGTAGGGGAAAGTTTTACTTTTCAGACATGGAACGAAGATCGTTCCGCTACGGTCGGTGATCAGGTTAGCGCTTCACGGTGCTGGAACGTCCGGCTTCATACATTTCGACGATCATGCTGTTGACCGGAACACCGGCGACGCGATAGCCCTCATCTTCGGTGAGAAGGTCGTAAGATCGCTCCACGCCCCGGTAGGGGCGGATACTGACGATGGAGGAGCCACCTTCGACGACGTCGCCGAGCTGCAATTCTTTCGCGCGGATTCCCCCAAGGCGATGCATCGTGCAGAGATCGACCGAGGCACCGTTGGAGAATCCAATTTCTAAAAAGTCGGAATTCTCCGGGTCTTCGAGATAGCCGTGGATCTGCTGAATCCGGACCGGCTCGCCGTCGTATCCGATCACGAGATCGCCGGCTTTCAGCGTCTCGATAGCCTGCGAACCTGCCGGGGTATCAATGAGCGTTCCCTCTGGAAGACACATAAACATCAACTTCAGTGGTGCCAGCGCCACCGCCGTCGTTGCCGCGAGGCCGGCCGTAGCCATCCCAATCCCAAGGAGGGCGCAACTGCTCAAGCATAGAGGCAGGGCGAGGGCCGCGAAGATCGAGAGGCATCGTCGCGGGCAACGGAAAATATAGGCTATTGCTCGGAGACAAATCATAAAAGCGGGGAGACCCTAGAAATGAGTCTACCAGTTTTCACGTTTCGGAACAATGACGAAAGCGTAACACGGTCGAATTTTTCATCGGTGAAAACTCGGGCGACTTGAATTTTGGTGCAAAGTGTTCGTTTTCAGGTCAGCACATAACGCTAAAACCAAACCGCTGCATGATCGGCCGTCTTCAGCAAACTTTTGCCGTTCAAGACCTCGTTGGGCACGCGGTAGGGGCCGACCTCAAGGGTGAAAACCTAAGTCCTGATGCTGCAGCGCTTTTATGGCGCGAGATTGATCGTCGAACCTGCCTGTTCGATCAGATTCACCGATTATACCGCGATGCCCGCCTCATTGAGCGCACCTTTCCTGAACCGTTGGCTCAGCATATCTTCGGCATGGCGATGGGTGCGAAGATCTCAGCGATCCCTAAGAGGGTTGCACCAGAATCTTCGTCACGAGCTGATTCAAAACGAGATGCGGCTCCAACTGCGTCGTGACGAGGCGCTCATTGGCTTCGAGGCATGCTTCGAGGGCATTTTTTAACTCGCCCGAGGTGAAACGATTCGAGACCTGTGCGGCGAGGAACAATGGGTAAGCCGAAATGCCGCCGTCTTTCTTCCGCGGAAGATGAGCGGTTTCAGATTTCGGCAGCGCGTCGATGGACTTGGAAAAGCCCGTGTAGTTGCCCCCGACCCGCAAGCCATGGCGCTCGATCAGATCGCGAGCATGGAGCAGATTCCGCACTCGCGGGACAATCGCCGCGAGAAGGATGCCGACCGCGCTTTCCCCTTTGCGAAGCTGCTGCTCGATCAAGCTCAGCGCTTTCGGGAGATTCTTTCGCGCAATCGCATCCCCGATTTCAAAAATGATCCCGACATGGCTCGCCGCGACGATTTCACTGACGTCCTTTTCGGTGGCGGGGCGATCCCCCACGTAGAGCGAGAGTTTTTCGAGTTCCGCATTGAGGACGCGGGTCTCGGCACCGACCATGAGGACAAATCGCTCCAGAGCGGCACCTTCGAATTTCAGGCCGATTACCCCGGCGCGCCGGGAGGTCCACGACATCACCTCCGTTTCCCAGCCGGATTTGGAAATATCGACTTTGTCGAAAAACTTCACCTCGGCGAGCTTGTTGAGCTTCTTGAAAAAAGTGCGCCGCTTGTCGACTTCGGAGGCGCTGATGATGAGTTTCACATCGGACGGAAGCCCCGCCGCGAGAAGATCTCCAAGCGCTTCGACCGAAGAGAGCGTCGATTCCGCTTTGCCAGTCTGGTTGTCGCCGAAGAAGTTAGCGCTCTGAAGCCAGACGACCTTGTCCCCGCCAAAAAAAGGCAGGGTCTGGATTGCTTCGATCGCATTCGCAATGATTTTCGTGGCGTGCTCAGCGTTATCCGCGCCGCCGGCGATGATTTCGAGGCCGAACTCATCGCCTTTGGGCGCGATTTTTTCCGAGAGACGAAGGGCCGCCTCTTTGACCTGAGCCTCGTCGTTGCCGAAAAAGACGAAAATTTGCGAACTTCCTGCCATGAGTGGGGAGAAATAGGGCGGACGGCCCTTCTCTGCAATTGAGAATCGGCCTTTCTGTCCGATGAGTCGAGGAATTTGCACTCGATGCAGCATTTCACTTGAATCCTCTCCCGTATCTGGTACTGGAATCGTCCGCATTGTTCACGGAGTTGCGGTCGATTTTTCGCCAGAGCCATCACCTATTCCCCGTCGATGCGGGAAACTTGTAGCGTGAAGGCCCAATGATCGATGCCGCCCCCTGAATCTGAACGAGTTCAGAGACTGAGGGAGGGAGAGAGCAGGGCTGAATCGGGCAGGAAAACCCCAAACAGCTTTCCCAAAGACATGAGCCTCATAGCAGAAAAATTCGCCCAAATTTCCGAGTCCCAAACGCTCGCGATCACCGCCGCCGCCAAAAAACTCCAAGACGAAGGGCAGGATGTCGCCAGTTTCGGAGCCGGCGAACCGGATCTCGATACGCCTCAGCACATCAAGGATGCCTGCATCGAAGCACTTCAAAATGGCAAAACGAAATACACCGCCGCGACCGGTATCCCTGAGCTGAAAAAGGCTCTTGCCGCGAAGCTCCTTGTCGATAACGGGATCGAATACGAGACCAGCCAGATTTCGGTAAACTGCGGCGCAAAGCACTCCTGCTACAATGCGATTCTCGCCACTTGCGACCCTGAGGACGAAGTGATCATCCCAGCTCCTTACTGGACGAGCTACCCTGAAATGGTCCGCCTCGTTGGTGCCGAGCCATACGTTGTCGAAACCAAGCGTGAGAATGGTTGGAAGATCACTCCTGAAGAATTTGAAGATTCCATCAGCGGTCGCACGCGGATGCTCATCATCAACAGCCCCGGCAACCCGACCGGGTCAGTTTACTCGAAAGCAGAGCTCGAAGCGCTCGTCGAGGTCGCGGCCTCCGAGGACATCATCATTCTTTCCGACGAGATTTACGAGAAGCTGATCTACAACGATAAAAAGCACGTCAGCACTGCCTCGGTGAGCGATGACGCGAAAGCGCTCACGATCACCATCAACGGATTCTCGAAAGTCTACGCGATGACCGGTTGGCGTCTCGGTTACACCGCCGCTCCTCCTGAAATCGCGGCGGCGATCTCCACGATTCAGAGTCACACGACTTCGAACCCGACGACTTTCGCTCAATACGGAGCGCTCGCTGCCCTCGAAGGTCCGCAGAACATGATCCACGATATGGTCGAGGAATATGACATGCGTCGCCAGTACATGTTAAGCCGCCTCTCCGGAATCAATAACATCGAAGTGGTGGAGCCGGACGGTGCTTTCTACTTTCTCGTCGACACGACGAAAATGGGTCTCAGCTCGATGAACCTGACCGAGAAGTTGCTCTCCCGCTACCTCGTCGCAGCGGTGCCCGGCCTCGCTTTCGGTTATGACAACTCGATCCGTCTCAGCTACGCGACGAGCCTCGATATCATCAAGAAAGGCCTCGACCGCTTCGAAGAGTTTTGTCTCGGGCACTGATCGGGCGATCACTTTTTGAACGATGAACCCTCCAGTCGATCTTTCATGGATCGACCTGGAGGATTTTCGTTTTCTGGAATGGGTCGCGTTGCGCCAGGTTATTCTGCGTGATCCGATCGGGCTTCTCTACACCGGGGCTGATTTAGAAGCCGAGCGCGAGGAGCGGCATCTCATCGCAGAAGTTACCGGAAAAATTGTCGGCGGCCTTGCCGTGAAAGTGTTAACTCCGGCGCGTTGGAAAATTCGGCAGGTCGCGGTGGCCGGGTCAGAGCAGGGCAAGGGTCTCGGGGCATTTCTGATGGAGCACACGATGGCGGTCGCGGAAGAGGAATCCGTCCGGGAGCTGGTTCTCCATTCTCGCGAAACGGTGATCCCGTTTTACGAAAAACTGGGATTCGTCGTGGTCGGGGAACCGTTTGAAGAGGTCGGTCTCCCACATCGTCGCATGGAAATCACTTTGCCTTTCGTATCATCCGCCTAAGTTCAAGCTCCCTGCCATCGACAAGGGCAGGAATGCCCTCGTTACGGAAGACAAGATTCTCATCTGCTCTCCCCCTCCCCCAAATGTCCCCCGAACTTGAACTCGCTATCGCCGCCGCCCGTGAGGCCGGGCAACTCCTGCGCGACAATTTCGAATCTGATCTCAAGGTCGATGAGATGCTTTCTCACGACATCAAGCTGGCCCTCGATGTCGAAAGCCAGGAGCTGATCGAATCCCGCATTCTCGCGACTTTTCCGGATCACGCGATCTACGGGGAGGAAGGCATCGCGGGCGATCAGAGCAGCGACACCCAGTGGATCGTTGACCCCATCGATGGGACCGTGAATTTCTTTTTTGGGATTCCTCACTTTTGCATTTCCATCGCGATGCGGCGGGGCGGAGAGCTGAAGGTTGGCGCCATCTACGACCCGATGATGGATGAAATGTTCGCGGTCGATTTCGAAGGCCCCGCCACGAAGAACGGCAAGCCGATCCAGCCCAGCGAACGCTCCGAGCTGTCAGAATCTATCGTCACGATCGGGTTTTCGAAAAGCAGCGAATCCATCGACGCCGGGATGGAGCGCTACAAAAATTTCGCCCACCGCGTCCGCAAAACCCGCATGATGGGCAGCGCCGCCCTCGCCCTCGCCTACATTGCCTGCGGTCGCCTCGACGCCTACATCGAGGAAATGATCAGCGTTTGGGACATCGCCGCCGGACAGCTCATGCTCGAGCGGGGAGGCGGAAAAGTGGAATTGGTCCCGTCAGAGATCAACCCTGACAAATCCAGTATCGTTTCCTCCAACGGGAAGCTCAGTTTCAAAGGAGTGCTTTAATCATGAGATATCGCAGCGGCATCGGATACGACGTTCATCAATTTGCAGAGGGGCGACCTCTCGTCCTCGGCGGGGTCACGATCCCCCACACGCGCGGCCTCATGGGGCATTCGGACGCCGACGTGCTTTCGCATGCCATCGCCGACGCCATCCTCGGCGCGATCGGTGAGCCGGACATCGGCTATTGGTTTCCGCCCACCGATGACAGCATCGAAGGCATCAGCAGTCTGAAGATTCTCGAAAAAGCGGCCGAGTTAGTTAAAGCAAAGGGCGGCTACATCGAAAACATCGACTCCTCCCTCGTCGCCGAGGAGCCGAAAGTAATGCCCCACGCCGCCGCGATGAAAGCGGCGATCGGCAAGGCGCTCGGTCTTGAAGCCGCCGATATCGGGATCAAAGCCACCACCAACGAAACGATGGGTTTTGTCGGTCGCGGTGAGGGAATTGCCGCCCTCGCCTCGGCTTCGATCGCCCTTCCGGATCGGGTATGAAAATATCTGCCACGCAGGGTGCAAAGATTCCATTCCCATTGTAGACTGAGCCACGGAATTTGAATGGAAGCAGTCGGCCTCTACATCAGTCAGCATTGGACCCACGCGGTCGAGATTATCATCCTCTGGGTGATTATCTACACGACCTATCGCTATTTCCGGGCGACTCGCGGGGCGCGGATTTTCACCGCGATTGTCGGCATCTACATCGGGATGACGCTCCTCTCCGGCTGGCTCGATCTCACCGTGATCGGGTGGCTTTTGAAATATGTTTCCGTCTTTCTCGCGATTGCCCTCGTCATCATTTTCCAGCCCGAGTTGCGTCGTGCCCTTGCCGAGCTTGGCAGTCATCGCTTTTTCTCTTCGATGAACGAAGGGGTGCGTGCTCGATTTGCCGATGACCTCATTGAGATGTCGGAAACACTCTCCGGCCATCGCACCGGAGCGCTCATGGCGGTTGAGCGACGCATCGATTTGAAGCAATATCTGGAAACGGGGACCGAGATGGACTGTCTCCTTTCGCCCGAACTGATCTACACGATTTTTTACAGCGGCACGACCCTGCACGACGGGGGCATGATCATTCGCATGGCCGACGAGCGGATTTCCGGGTCAGGCTGTGTTTTCCCCCTCAATCAGCGTGAGCTCAGCGATCAAAGCATCGGTCTCCGCCACCGTGCCGCGATGGGGATTACCGAGGAGTCGGATGCGGTTGCCATCGTTGTCTCGGAAGAGACCGGGGCGATCTCCATCTCTGTGAACGGAAAGCTGGAACGGAATTTGGGGAAAGAGGAATTTCGTGAGCGATTGAACGAGCTGCTTGTGAATCCGGAGCACGACGAAGAAGATTCCGAAGAGGAGGAGGATGATGAATCTTAAGGAATTGTTCATCCAAAACTGGCCCGCGAAGTTGGCCTCGCTCCTGATCGCAATCGCGATCTGGTATCTGATCCGCAATCATCTCGATGCGGATCAACCCTCATTTCCTGTTCCCGGAACGACGACTGCCCCGGCGAGGCCGACGACGGGACCAAACCTCGACGGCACTTTGCTGAGCCCTCTCGCTCCTCTTGCCCCGCCCGTTCCCGGCAACGACAGCAGCAACTAGTTCGCTGCCTCCTTTCATTGAACTCACCTTCATGAGCGACGATAAACGACAATTTTTTGGAACCGACGGCATTCGCGGCAAGGCGAATGTTTACCCTCTCACCGCTGATTTTGTGGTCCGGTTAGGCCAGGCGGTCGCCGAAGTGTTTCTTGAGGCGCGAGGAGATTCCTGGGAGTGGCCCACCGTCGTCATTGGCAAAGACACGCGCCAGTCCGGAGACATGTTCGAGAGCGCGATTAGCGCGGGCTTGAATTCGCGCGGCATCGATGTCCGGCTCGCCGGGGTTATCCCGACGCCGGCGGTGTCTATGCTGGTGCGGGAAACCGGGGCCGCTTTCGGTGTCGTCATCTCGGCCTCCCACAACCCCTTCGCCGATAACGGCATTAAATTTTTCGGCCCCGACGGCTACAAGCTGACCGATGCGATGGAGCTCGAAATCGAGCGGCGCGTCCTCGCCGGGCCGGTCCCCGCCAAGGAAGGGGCCATCGGCCGCACCGGCCCGATGGGAAAAGCCTCGGAGCGCTATATTGATTTTGTCCGCGCCACGGTGGGAGATGATCGCGAACTCCTCCGTGGTCTCACCATCGCCCTCGACTGTGCCAACGGCGCGAGCTACGAAACGAGCGAAGCAATCCTGCGGTCACTCGGCGCGACCGTCCTCGCCTTTCATCACCATCCTAACGGGATCAACATCAACGAAGACTGTGGCTGCACTCATGGGGAAATCATCGAAGCACTCGTGAAAGAACACGGCGCAGATGTCGGAGTCTCCCATGACGGTGACGCCGACCGCGTCCTTCTCTGCGATGAAACCGGCTCCGTCCTCGATGGGGACGAGCTCATGGCGATGGCCGCGATTGCCATGATTGAAGCGGGAACTCTGAAGGACAACACCCTCGTCTCCACCGTGATGAGTAACGCCGGTCTCGATGAAGCCGTCGCTGCTGCCGGGGGACGCGTTGTCCGCGCCGGGGTCGGGGATCGCTATGTCCTCGAGATGATGCGCGAGCACGGCTATAACCTTGGCGGAGAGCAAAGCGGCCATTTCATTTTCCACGACCACAACACGACCGGTGACGGCATCGTCTCAGCGGTCCAGTTGCTGAAGATCATTCGCGAAAGCGGGAAGCCACTCAGCGAATTGCGGAAGGTCCTCACGAAATTTCCGCAGGCACAGCGCAATGTCAGGGTCACCGCAAAAACTCCCGTTACCGAGCTGACGGCGGCGCCGAAAATCGATGAAATTCAGGCTTTGTTAGGCGATGCAGGACGGATCATGCTGCGCTACTCGGGAACCGAGCCACTTTTGCGCATTCTCATCGAAGGGCGCGACGAAGCACAGATCAACGGATGGGCCGACCAGCTTGTCGAGTTGATCGCCGACGAGATCGGAGCGTGATGGCCAAAGCAATTTTCATCACCGGCACCGACACCGACGTGGGGAAAACGTGGGTCTCCGTCCGGCTCATCGAAGTCCTGCGGAAGCGCGGGATCAATGCCGTCGGGATGAAGCCGATCGAATGCGGAAGCTACGACGATAGTAAAGCGCTCCAGCATGTCAGCGCCGATGCCGGAGTCACCCTCGAAGAGGTCAACCCCATCCATCTCGACGAACCCGTCGCCCCCGCCGCGGTCAGCGTCCCCGTCGAGGTTCGGTTCGAAGACCTCAAAGCTGCCTTTGATCATCTTGCGGGAAAGGCGGACTTCGTTGTTGTCGAAGGGGCCGGAGGCTGGCTCGTCCCGATTGATGCGGGAAAATCTGTCGCCGATCTTGCGGTTTATTTGGGTCTTCCCGTCGCCGTCGTTGCCGCGAACCGCCTCGGCTGTTTGAATCATACTTTTCTCACCGTCGGAGCGATTGACGCAAGCGGCCTCGATTGTCTCGGCGTGTTCCTGAATTTATTCGGGGAAGAAGACTTGTCTCAGCGCTCGAATGCTGATCTCCTTTCCCGGGGTCTCGGCAAAGTTCCTCTGATCGATCAGGACCTCGAAGCTCTCGCCGACCTATGCCTCCAATCATGAAGTTTCTGGAAAGTCTTTCGCCCAACACCTTGCTCATGGCAGTGGCGCTCGGGGCATTTGTCTTCGGAATCATCGTCACTTTGCTCCTTAGTCGCAAAAAGGGAATCAAAACGGTCGAGGAGCCGGTCGCTGTCGATGAGGCAATCGAAGAGGAGGAAGAAGATGACCCCACCGCCCCGATCGTCCCCATGATCGAAATGGCCCGCTCCCCGCATGATCGCCACCGCGACCTCACGGTCGGGAAAGGGATCGTGAGGCAGATCGATTTCCTCGACACGATGATCAAAAGCGCGACGAAGAAGAACGATGTCGATACCACCAATCAGCTCGCGCTCTTGAGAAAAGAATTCGTCGGCCTCCTCAAAGAGTGCGCCGTCGAAGCCTTCGACTACGCCCCTGAAACCGTCGTCTCCGCCGAGATGCGCAGCCGCATTCAAATCATCGGCGGCAGCACCCGCGACGGCGAGCGCACCCGCATTTCCGAAACAATCCGCTGCGGTTTCACCTACCTCCACGGTGATGAGGACACGATGATTATTCGCAAGGCCGAGGTGCTGATTAAATAAGGTCACACCTTCCGCAACCGCAACCGCTGCATTGTCTTCCCCGCCGCGAGCCATTGCTCTTCGAAGTCGGTCTTCGGGTAGAAAAAGTCACCCTCCTCCCACGGGAGTCGCTCGAAGAAGTCGCATTGTTCCTGAACCTCCAGTGCCTCCGCGAAATACTCAGGCGCGTCGGTCATGAAGAGCAACTCGCCTTCGTTTTCGATGAGATCGTGAAGCGATTGCAGAAACGGGAGCTGACACATTTGCCGACGGCGGGCGTGTTTCTTCTTCGGCCAGGGATCTGGGCAGAGGAAATGAATGCGACGAAAGACCTTTTCGGGCAGGAGCCATTTGATCGCGTAGTTGGAGTCCGCCCGCAGAACCCGGGCATTGTCGAGACCGGCCCGGTCGATCTTGCGATTCACCTTACGAACGCGGCCGAGAAGGCGCTCGACCCCGAGAAGGCGAGTCTCCGGCCGGCCTTCACTGATTCGGGCGAGGAAAGAGCCATCGCCACAACCGAGGTCGAGTTCGATGGGGGCGTCGCCGGGAAAGAGGTCTTCGCGCGCCAGGCGGGAAAACCAGTCATCCGGGTAAAGTTCGTGGGGAAAGGGAAAAGGTTCCTGCTTAGGCATTGAAGATGACTTTGGCGAGGAACGGGGAAAACTCAACCGCGTGAGTCTCCCGTCTTTTTCCTTTTCCACCAGCTGAGGAATGGAAAACAAGCGATAGGATTTCGAGCGGACGGGCTTTCGCGAAAAACTCTTCTTCCTACTCTTCATCTTCTTCTTAATCCCTACGGTGGATGGGCAAGACCAAGGAGGGGGCCAATTTTGGAGAGCGAGGGTTTTGGCTTCCGGATGCGGATTGAGAGTAAGAAGAAGATTAGGAGGAAGAAGAAGAGCGGCTGGCAGGGAAAATTACTTTAACTCATCAACAACATCACTACCGCCATCGCGACCATCCCCAAATCCTCAACCACGGCGACGGTCGAGAGGGGAACATTGAGGGTCGATCCCATGCAGGCGCATTTGACGTCGAGGCCTTTTTTTAAAGCGGTGAGGACCCCGATGGCACCGAAACCGAGGAGAATGATCGTCGCTACATAGACTGCGACGGGCTGCCATTGTGCAAGGTAGGCGAGGCCCAGTGCGAGTTCCAAAAATGGATAAAGCAGCGCGTAGGGGCGGGACCGTTTCGCGAGGAGATCGTAGAGCTGAAACCCGTCCGCAAAACCGCTGAGGTCGAAGAGTTTCAGCATCGCGAAGGTGAGGAGGAAAAAGCCCATCCAATCATGCATCCAGGCGTGGCCGTTCCAGGTACCTTCGTAATCAACCTGCTTCGCAAAAGCCGCGAGGAGTGACAGCGCGACGATGACGATGAGCGGAAGGTAGGGCTTCCATTTCGGGGGCGGTGGCGGCGTATCAGAGTGGCAGCAGTCTTCGGACATAGGAACGAGGGATTTCGCTACTCAACGGGAAATCGGCAGTTCTGCAACTTTTTGAGACGGTGGAGGGATCTTGCATTGGAACCACGAAAGTGGTAAATCAGCGGCATGAAAAAATGGCTTCTCATTCTCTGCCTGCCCGCTTTCCTCGCCTTCAACGAAGGTCGTGTCATTCGCGAGTTCACGAATCAGGGAGGAAAAACGATCGAGGGGGAAGTCGTCGATCTCAAGGATGGCAAAGTCCGCCTCCGCGTGTCGGGAAAAATCTACGATGTCGCGGTGGAAACTCTTTCCGAAGCGGATCAAACCTGGCTGAACGAGTGGGATCTCAAGCGTCTGGGGAAAGACGAGGAACTCTACTATGCGGAGACGATTTTTGAGGACGACTTTTCCAGCGAAGGATTCAAGGAGGGCTGGGGCCACTACAAAAGCGAGAGCGTCGTGCAGGAAGGCGTCCTCATTGGCAAAACGATCGATATCAATGACCACGCCGGGGTTGATAACATCCGCTTCGAGGGGCGAAAGGACATGGAGGTGTCGGTGAAATTCAAGTTTGCCGGTCCGACCGCCTACCGCTTCAATGTCTGGTTCGATGACAAAGATTTGAAAGAGGCCCATGCCGGTCACGTCTGCAGCGTTGCGGTTTCTCCGACCGAGGTTTCGATTCAGGACGCGAAGACCGGCAACATGCGTCTCGACATTCGCGAAGCGCGGCAGTCCGGCAAAGAACTCGATGCGGAAACGCTCGAAATGCTGGAGGAAAAGCAGGTGCGTTTTCCGATTGATCTAGAAGGCAGCGAAGACTGGCACGAGCTTCTCATTCGCACCAAAGATGACATCGTCACGGTGAGCGTTGACGGCGAGGAGCTCGGTGAATTGCAGTCCGAAGGCCTCGCTCATCCCACCAAATCAGTCGTCAGTCTGACAACGAACGAGGACGATGTTCACTACGACGATTTTGTCGTGAAAGCAGCCCCTGGGGAATAGTTTTGGATGCGCCGTCTCGCCCTTTTACTCCTTGTCGCCGGCCTTGGCCTTTCCCCGGCTTCGGCTGAGTTACCGAAGGGCTTTGTCTATCTCAAGGACATTGATTCGACGATCAAGACGGATGTCCGCTACGCGTCCTCGAACAACTTCGTCGGGGCGAAAGTAGATGGCTACAGGGCGCGGAAGATTATCATCACAGAGAAGGCGGCGGAAGCGCTTAAGAAGGTTCAGGCGAATTTAAAGGCGGAAGGATATGCCCTCAAGGTTTTCGATGCCTATCGCCCGAAGCGGGCCGTGAATCATTTCGTGCGCTGGGCGAGGGATCGGAAGGATCTCCGGACGAAGGAAAAATATTACCCTGACCTGGATAAAAGTTCACTCGTGGGAGGCGGCTATATTTCCGGCCTTTCGCGGCATTCGAGCGGTAGCACGGTTGATCTCACTTTGGTGGACGCGAGCGGGAAGGAACTCGACATGGGCACGCCCTTCGACTTTTTCGGAAGCGAGTCGTCGCACTCGTCGCAGATCCCAACGGCGGAGCAGCAGGCAAACCGGCGCAAGCTCAGGGCGGCGATGGAGCGGGGTGGCTTTTTTGCCTACCACAAAGAATGGTGGCACTACACCCTGAGCGGCGAACCTTTCGCAGGCCAGTATTTCGATTTTCCAGTGCAGTGACCCGGGAGCTTTCTAAAATAGCTGAACGTCGCGGGCTTTGGGTTGTCTCTCTCCTATTGACAGTTCGTGTAAAATTCGAGACACTCTCAACGGAATGAAATTCATCCTCGCCATCTTTTTGATGATCTGCCTCCAGGTGGCGATGTCTCCGTTGTGTCTTTGCTACGGAGCTGAGGTGTCCGACGAAGTTGCGCCGGCGACCTGCTGCCATGCGCCGGAAGGCGTTGAGCCGGCACCTTGCCCACACTGCGATCAGGAATTACCGATTTCCGCGACGATACCGGTGGGAGGCGACTTTGATGCCGACCCGCCCGAGTGGCACGGCTTCTCTTTGGTTTTCGGGATTGACCTCTTCGACGTCCTCACACCTGAGTCTGCGGGTTCGCTCGAGGTTTGGTCTCTTCTCGATGCAGATCCGCCGCCACTGCCTTTTCAGGCGGTCTATGGAGTTTTTCTCATTTGATCTCCGGAACCGGAGCGGGCGTTCATTCGATCCAGAACGCCGGTCGGTTTCTCTGCCCCTTTTTCAATCAAAGCGGCGTCGTCAGCGGTGAGTGACGGCAGCCCGGAAGAAGGAAGATCGATTCACCATTCAAATTAGAAAATTAATCACACCCATTTTATTATGAAATTCATTCACACCTTTCTCTTTGCTGCAGTTGCAGCGTTTACGTTCATCGGTTTCGCGCAGGCGGACGAATCTTCAGCAATCAACGACATTTGCCCGATCAAAGGAAAAGAAGTCGATGGTTCCAAGTCCGTGGATTACACCGCGACTTTCTGCTGTGACAAGTGCGTCGCGAAGTTCAAAGAGGACCCAGCCAAGTATGCTGAAAAGCTTGCTGCTGCGGAAGAGGGCAAGTGTGCTCTCTCCGGCAAGGATCTCGATCCTGAAGCGACCGCAACCGTGACCATCGCCGTCTGCTGCGGTGGCTGCGAAAAGAAGGTCACGGCGGAGCCTCTGAAATATCTCGGCGACGTCGAGAAAAAGTCCTCATAACGATTCCCAAAGCCGCCGCCTCTACCGGCGGCGGCTTTGATTCGGTTCTGTGGAGTCTTTGAGGGCTTCGCAAAACCCTTGATTCGAATCATTCGATTTCGAGGACCGATGAAGCTTATTCTGGCCATCATTTCTGTTCTTTGCGTGCAGGCGGCGATGTCGCCTCTCTGTCTCTGTGCAGACATGTGGCGGGAGGACGCTCCGGCAAGGAGTTGCTGTTGTCCTGCAACGACATTGGGTGAGGAGCATCCCTGCCCACACTGCGATCACGCCGATGATCTTGTCGTGCCCACCCCGGTCAAAGGAGTTAGCGCACCGGATGCACCGGAATTTCACGGCTTTTTGATCCCTGCTGCGATTCAGGAATTTTCTCCTGCCTCGACTGCTGCGGCCGGGGCGGAGCTGCCTTTCTTCCAACCGCGACGACCGACCGCCGACGGGCCGCGCTGCGCCCTCTTTGGTGTGTTTCTCATTTGATCGGGAAAAGCTCCTGCTGAGGTGCGCGAACTGCCGCACCCCGTTCAGCATCGCCTTTTCCTGAATCACTGATGAAACACTTTTATGTACCGAACTATTTTTCTCCTTTTTTCCGCTCTTGCGGTGGCGCGTGCCTCCGGGGCGGAGGATTTCCTCGTCGAAGCTCTCCGGGCAAATCCTGAGATCTCGGCCGCCTACCAATCCTACCTCGCGGCGTCGACGAAAGGCACTCAGGTCAAAGCACTTGAAGAGCCGGTCCTAAGCTACTCCGAGTTTCTCACCAGTGTCCAGACCCGAACGGGACCACAGGAGCGGAGCTACGCGATTTCGCAATCATTTCCCTGGCCGGGGGTCCTGAAATTGCGGGAGCGGGTGGCGGACGCAAAGGCGCGGGAAGCCTACTACCGCTATGAGACGATGCGTCGTCAGGTCCTTGAACGGGTTGGGCTGGCGCGGATCGAGTACGCCTATCTGAAGGAGGCGACGGATCGGGCGGCGGAGAATTTGGGGCTGCTCAAACAGATCAAACCGGTCGTCGAAGAAAAGGTCCGCGCCGGCGGAAGTCTCGCGACAAGTCTCCGCCTCGACGTTGAACTGGCCGTCGCCGATCAGGAAGTCGTGACCCTGCGGGATCAGCGTCCCGGTTTGGATGCCCAGCTCAAAACGCTGCTCGGCCGTGATCCGGAGGGAGATCCTCTGCCGTGGCCGGACCTTCCCTCACAACCGCCGGCGCTCATGCCACTGGGAAGCATCAAGTCGGAAGTGAAAACCCATCATCCGAAACTTCGTCTCGCGGAAGCGGGAATCCGGACGGCAGAGGAGGGCGAGGTACTTGCTGGAAAAAACGGGCTTCCTGCTTTCACGGTCGGAGCCAATGCGATCGACATTGGGAACGGCGGCGACACGGCGAGCTCGGTCATGCTCGGGGTGAAGTTGCCGCTCCGCCGCGAGAAATATCGCGCGGAAAAGGAAGAGGCGGCAGCGATGACATTTGTTGCAGGGGCCACCTTCAAGGCGACGGAGCAGGCTCTCCTCGCCGAGGCGGTCCGCTTCTATGCTTCGCAGCAGGAGGCGATCAGTCGATGGCAAAACTACAGCAGTAAATTGATTCCGGCGGCGACCCAGGCGGCGGATCTCACGCGGGAGGATTTTCGCAATGACAAAGCGAATCTCACCGACCTCATCGAAGCCGAGCGCATTCTCCTCGACCTGCGACTGATGCAGACGAGGGCGCTCGCCGATGCCCACAAAGCGGCCTGGCAGATCCGGGCCCTCACTGAACATCTTTCGGAATCGACCAAATGAAAAAACTCTTTCCTCTTATTCTTGCACTCATCACCGGGGTCGCGCTCGGTGCGCTCGTGTTTCGTGGCGGCAGTCACGATCATGCTACCGAATCAGGCGGCGCCGCAACTTCTGCCAAAGCGGAGGTCTGGACCTGCTCAATGCACCCTCAGGTCCAGGCTCCGAAGTCGGGACTCTGCCCCATTTGCGCGATGGCATTGATTCCCCTGAGCGAACTCGGAGGTGGTGGTGAGGGGCGTGAGTATTCGATGTCTCCCGCCGCCAAAGTTCTCGCGGGGATTTCGACAACGGAAGTCGTGCGCCGGTTTCCCGAGGCCCAAGTCCGGCTCTACGGGACCGTCGCCTACGACGAGACGAGGCAGCAAATGATCGCGGCCCGCTTCCCCGGGCGAATCGATCAGCTATACGTCGATTACCAGGGGATCCGCGTCAGGGAGGGGGATCACCTCGGTGAAATTTACAGTCCGGAACTCCTCACCGCGCAGAGCGAGCTCCTCTCCGCGAAGCGTTTCAACAACGCGGACGCGCTGGGGATTGCGCGGGACAAGCTCCGTCTCTGGGGATTCTCTGCTTCTCGTATTGCTGAAATCGAGGCCTCCGGGAAAACCTCCGACCAGCTCATGATTGACGCGCCTGCGACCGGGATCGTGACGCAAAAGAATGTGAAGGAAGGGGAATATGTCATGACGGGGATGCCGCTTTTCACGATCAACACGCTCGATCAGTTGTGGGTTCTCTTCGACGCCTATGAATCCGACAAACCCTGGTTGCGTTTCGGCCAAAAGATCAGCTTCACCGCCGAGGCAATCCCCGGAGAGATTTTCGAAGGCCTGATCTCCTTCATCGCTCCCGAACTCGATCCGAAGACGCGCACGGTCAAGGTGAGGGTCAATTTTGAAAACCCTGACGAGGTGCTAAAACCCGGCATGTTTGTGCGTGGGATCGTTTCCGCTCAGGTTGCGGGATCAGGTCGGGTTATTGATCCCAGTCTCGCCGGAAAATGGATCAGCCCGATGCATCCGGAAGTCGTCAAAGACGGACCCGGCCAATGTGATGTCTGCGGCATGGATCTCGTTCCCGCAGCGGAACTCGGCTACTCCGTCGCAGGCGCGGAGGGCGACGCTCCGCTCGTGATTCCCGTCAGCGCAGTGCTCAACACTGGGAAACGCTCCGTCGTTTATGTCGAGAAACCCAACGCGGAAGAGCCGACCTACGAAGGACGGGAAATCCTCCTCGGTGCCCGTGCCGGAGAAGTCTATCTCGTCGAAGCAGGACTGAAAATCGGTGAGCGCGTCGTCTCCGAAGGCGCTTTCGCGATTGATAGTGCGCTCCAGATTCAGGCCCGCCCGAGCATGATGCTGCCGGGTGAGGAGGAGGCGCCGCTTTTCCGTCAATTTGAAGTGAGTGATGATTTCCTCTCTCAGGTTGACGCGGTCGTCGGTGATTACTTCAAGATCCAGACAGCCCTCGCCGGAGACGATTTTACCGGGGCAAAAGGAGCCGCTGCGACCCTTGCTGAAACGCTGCGTGCTGTCCCGATGTTGGAGATGGAAGAGGAGGCCGCTCAGGTCTGGGGAGATCTCCGCGAAGCATTACGCACCACCGCAATGATTCTCGCGGAGACGGGAGATATCGAGGCAGCGAGACTTTCTTTTGAGCCTCTCAGTTCCGGAATCGACCGCCTTGTTCGACAGTTCGGAACGGGAGAGATCGCGGTATTCGAGGCCCATTGCCCGATGGCGTTCGACGATAAAGGGGCGAGCTGGCTCCAGCCTAATGAGGATCTCCTCAATCCCTACTTCGGCGCCTCGATGCTGAAGTGCGGCGAGATCAAAGAACAGATTCGTTGATCTGGAGTGCGGTGGCTCGACACCGCTCTCGAACCGCCCTGAGAGGCCCCCAATCCCATTTTTCTCCAAATTCCGATGATTGATCCCACGTCCCAACCCGGCTCTGACCCCGAAAGCGGTGTCAAGCCACCGCACTCCAAAGTCGCGGCCCCGCCCACCGGACCGGTTGCGGCGTTGATCCGGTTTTGTCTCACGAACAAACTCGTCGTGCTTCTCGTCGCCGGAGCCCTCGCCATCGCCGGGCTCCTTTCGGCTCCCTTCAAGCTTGATCTCGGAGGACTCCCGCGCTTCCCCGTTCCCGTCGATGCGATTCCTGACATTGGCGAAAACCAGCAAATCATCTTCACGGAATGGATGGGCCGCTCTCCGCAGGATGTGGAAGATCAGATTACCTATCCGCTCACGGCTGCTCTCCTCGGAATTCCCGACGTGAAAACGATCCGGAGCTATTCCTACTTCGGCTTCTCCAGCGTCTACGTGATTTTTAATGAAAGTGCGGAGTGGGACTGGTCGCGGGCGAAGATTCTTGAAAAGCTCAACAGTCTTCCTGTCGGCACGCTCCCTCCCGAAGTCAGCCCGGCACTGGGTCCCGATGCGACGGCGCTGGGACAGGTCTTTTGGTACACTCTCGAAGGGCGGGATCCCGAGGGCAATCCCGCCGCGGGATGGGATCTCCAGGAGCTGCGCAGCATTCAGGATTTCTACGTTCGCTATGCGCTTCAATCCACCGACGGCGTCGCTGAGGTCGCCTCCATCGGTGGTTTTCAGCGGGAGTATCAGATCGATGTCGATCCTGATGCGATGCGTGCCTACGGAATCACTCTGAGTCAGGTCTTCGCAGCAGTGAAAGATTCCAATCTCGATGTTGGGGCCCGCACCATTGAAATCAACCGGATTGAATACGTCATTCGCGGTCGCGGATTCATCACCTCGCTGGATGATCTGCGGAAAACCGTCGTGATCGCTCCGGACGACACCCCGATCACGCTCGATGAAATTGCCGAGGTTCGCTTTGGTCCGGCCTTGCGTCGAGGCGTTCTCGACAAAGCGGGAGCAGAAGCCGTCGGTGGCGTCGTTGTCGCCCGCTACGGAGCCAATCCGATGGCGACGATTGAGGCGGTGAAAGCACAGATCGAAACGATCGCGGGCGGGCTTCCGCGAAAGACTCTCGACGACGGCACCGTCAGTCAGGTCACGATCATTCCCTTCTACGACCGGACCGGGCTGATCGAGGAAACGCTCGAAACTCTCAAGGTCGCCCTCACCGAAGAGATTCTCATCACCATTATCGTGGTGCTTTTGTTAGTCTTCCACCTCCGGAGTGCCGCTCTGATTTCCCTGATGCTTCCCGGAGCGGTTCTGCTCACCTTCTTGGCCATGAAGCGCTTCGGGGTTGATGCTAATATTGTGGCCCTGTCAGGCATCGCGATTGCCATCGGGACAATTGTCGACATGGGGATCGTGCTTTGTGAAAACGTCCTCCGCGCTCTTGATGAAGCCGACGAAGAAGAGTCGCGGCTGGAGGTGATCTATCGCGCTTGCGCCGAGGTGGGCGGGGCGGTTCTCACGGCGGTCATGACTACCGTGATCAGCTTTCTTCCCGTTTTCGCGATGGAAGGAGCCGAGGGGAAACTCTTCAAACCTCTTGCCTACACAAAGACGTTTGCGCTCGTCTCCTCGGTCATCATTGCCCTCGTGGTCCTCCCGCCGCTGATCCACCTCCTTTTTAAGCGACGGGTCGACCGGGTTCGGAAAGAAAAGCCGCGCTTTCACCGCATCGGGCTGTTCGCGATTGCCTTCTTCATCGCGCTTTATCTGGGCAGCTCGTGGGAGCCGCTTGGACCGGCTTATGGGATCCTGAACCATATTTTTGTTATTGTGTTAGTTGGAGGGCTCATTGCCGGAGCGTGGGGGTTCATTCTCGTCTACGAAAGGATTCTCCGCTTTTTTCTCCGCACGAAGTGGCTCCTCCTCGGACTTGTCTTTGCCGTTGTCACGAGTGGATTCATGATTTGGAAAGGACTCGGCAAAGAGTTCATGCCGGCGCTGAATGAGGGTTCCTTTCTCTTCATGCCGACGACGATGCCACATGCCTCGATTGGCGAAGCGAAGCGGGTTCTGCAACTGCAAGACAAGGCGATCAATGCGATTCCCGAGGTCGAAATGGTCGTCGGAAAAATCGGGCGCGTCGATAGCTCGCTCGACCCCGCCCCGGTCTCGATGATCGAGACGGTCATTACCTACAAGCCGGAATGGATTGTCGATGAAAGCGGCAAGCGGGTGCGCCAGTGGCGGGATCAGATCAAGACTCCCGACGACATTTGGAAGGAAATCACGAAAGCGGCGGAAGTGCCCGGCGTCACCTCGGCCCCGAAGTTGCAGCCGATTGAGACCCGCATCGTCATGCTCCAAACCGGGATGCGTGCTCCGATGGGACTCAAGGTCTACGGTCCGGATCTGGAAACCTTGGAGTCAACGGCGCTCGAACTCGAAGCCCTTCTCAAGGGGGTTCCCAGCATTGATGCCGCGACGGTTTTCGCCGACCGTGTCGTCGGAAAGCCCTACCTCGAGATCAAGATCGACCGCGAGGCGATCGCGCGCTACGGGATCAGTATTCGAGGATTTCAAGATGTCATTGAGGTCGCGGTCGGTGGCAAACGCATCACGACGACAGTGGAGGGCCGCGAGCGTTATCCGGTCCGGGTTCGCTACGCGAGAGAGCGTCGGGACTCGATTGAGGAGTTAGCGGAAATTCTCGTCCCCGCGCCCGACGGGACTCAGATTCCGCTCGGGCAACTCGCGGAAATTGAGTTCGTCCGAGGTCCCCAGGCGATCAAGAGCGAGGACACTTTCCTCGTCGCCTACGTCATTTTCGACAAAAAGCCGGGCAACGCCGAGGTCAGTGTCGTCGAAGAGGCGGATGCCGTCATCAAAGATCATATCGCACGCGATCTCTTCTCGCTGCCGGCCGGGGTGAGCTATAAGTTCACAGGGTCCTACGAGAATCAGGTGCGCGCTGAGAAGCGGCTCGTCTTGATCGTGCCGGTCGCGCTCTTGATGATTTTTCTGATCATCTATCTCCAGTTCCGCCGCGTCAGCACTTCGTTGCTTGTCTTTAGTGGGATCTTTGTGGCCTGGTCAGGAGGGTTCATGATGATCTGGCTCTACAACCAGCCGTGGTTCCTCGACTTCACGCTCCTCGGAATCGACTTCCGGAATCTCTTTCAGATCAACCCGATCAATCTCAGCGTCGCGGTCTGGGTCGGCTTCCTCGCTCTCTTCGGAATTGCGACGGACGACGGGGTTCTCATGGGGACTTATCTCCAGCAGCGTTTTAAAGAGGACCCACCGGATTCCATCGCCTCAATCCGCGAACGAACCGTCGAAGCCGCCGTGAAACGAAATCGTCCTGCGATGATGACGACCGCGACGACGCTGCTTGCGTTGATCCCTGTCCTGACGAGTTCCGGTCGCGGCTCAGATGTCATGGTCCCGATGGCGATTCCTACCTTCGGGGGGATGACTGTTGCCGTTCTCACCGTCTTTGTGGTTCCAACACTCTACTGCGGGATCGAGGAGATCCGGCATCACTACCAACAACGAAAACAAACCAAACTCATCTCATGAAACTGAAATCATCATTAATCACCCTCATCGCAGCTCTTGCCGTCGGCGTCACCTTCACGGCCTGCACCGAAAAAGAAGCGGCAGAGACCGCTGCTACAGATCAATCCGCGCAGACCACCTGCCCAGTTTCGGGCGAAGAACTCGGCAGCATGGGGGAGCCTGTTGTGATGACCTATGAAGGCAAAGAAGTAAAACTCTGCTGCAAGAGCTGTATCAAAAAGTTTGAAGCCGATCCTGCCAAATACGCGGCTATGGTCCCTTGATTTCTGCCGGGACCTCATGCAACCCTGTTGATGCGGGGATGTAACCCGGACATGTCAAAAAAATGGAAGAGGAAAAATCTACCGGCTGTTGCGGTTGCCATAGCGACACCCCTGCTTCGACGAAACTCGCGGCGCCGGGGTCGCTCTACACCTGCCCGATGCATCCTGAAATCGAGCAGGATCACCCCGGCGACTGCCCTAAGTGCGGAATGCCCCTGGAGCCCAAAACGGTGACGGCGGGACCGGATCCTCATGCGGAGGAGGAGATCCGGTTTCTCTCCCGCCGCTTCTGGATTGGGTTGGCGTTGACGATTCCGGTCTTCTTCATTGCGATGGGAAAAATGATTCCCGCGCTGGCGATGGAGAGTTGGCTTCCGGCGAATGTTTCCAAGTGGCTCGAGCTCCTTCTCGCCACACCAGTCGTCTTCTGGTGTGGAGCGATCTTTTTCAAGAAGGGGTGGAGTTCGATCGTTAACAAGCACCCTAACATGTTCACCTTGATCATGATCGGGGTCGGAGCCGCGTTCGGGTTCAGCACGGTCGCGGTGCTCTTCCCGGCGATTTTTCCGGACTCATTCCGACACCACGGGGAGGTCGGTCTCTACTTTGAAGCGGCGGCGGTGATCACGGTGCTGGTTCTTCTCGGGCAACTTCTCGAAGCGCGGGCGCGGGGCCGGACCGGTGAGGCGATTCAATCGCTCATGGGACTTGCCGCAAACGAGGCGCACCGCGTCGTCGATGGAAAGGAAGAGGACGTGGATATTGATCAGATCCGGCGGGGTGATTTACTCCGCGTCAAACCCGGGGAAAAGGTTCCCCTCGACGGAATCATCACGACGGGGAGGAGTCATCTCGACGAATCGATGATCACCGGGGAGCCGCTTCCGGTGGAGCGGGGAGAGGGCGACGAAGTGATCGGAGCTACCGTGAATCAGGCGGGAGCTTTTACGATGCGGGCGGAAAAAGTCGGCAGCGAAACTTTACTTTCCCAGATCGTTCACATGGTCGCCGAGGCACAGCGCAGCCGCGCTCCGATTCAAAAACTGGCAGATAAAGTGGCGGGCTTCTTTGTTCCGGCGGTCCTTGGCATTGCGGTTCTTACCTTCCTCGTCTGGGCGACCTGGGGGCCGGCCCCGGCGATGGCTTACGCGATCGTGAATGCTGTCGCCGTGCTCATCATTGCCTGCCCCTGTGCGCTCGGACTGGCGACGCCGATGTCGATCATGGTGGGTGTCGGCCGTGCCGCCGAGGCCGGGATTCTGATCAAAAACGCGGAAGCGCTGGAGCGGATCGAGAAAATTGATCTTCTCATCACCGACAAGACCGGCACACTCACGGCAGGCCACCCCGGCATTACGTCAGTCGTGACCGCCCCCGGTATTTCCGAAGATGATCTCATCGGATCGGCTGCCTCGCTGGAGGCAAATAGTGAGCATCCGCTTGCCCGCGCCATCGTCCGCGAAGCGAAAGGGCGGGGCCTTGAACTCGGAGACATCGATGATTTTGCCTCCCACACAGGAGGCGGCGTGAGCGGCAATCTAGGCGGAAAGTTGCTCGAAATCGGTAAGCCCGATTTCCTTGAGGCGCGCGGAGTCGAACTCCCCGAAGGACTTCGTAGCGAAGGAGAGACCCTCGAAAATGATGCCAAAACAGTTGTTTGGATGGCACGGGAGGGAGCCGTCATCGGGCTCATCGGGATTTCAGATGCGATCAAGAAATCGACCCCGGCCGCAGTCGCGGCACTGCATGCCAGAGGGATCCGGATCGTTATGGCGACGGGTGACAATGAGGCGACGGCGCGCGCGGTCGGGAAGGAACTGGGGATCGACGAAATTCACGCCGAGCTCTCTCCGGAGGACAAAATAGCGCTCGTGAAAAAGTTTCGCTCCGAGGGTCATGTCGTCGCAATGGCCGGAGACGGGATTAATGATGCCCCGGCTCTTGCGGAAGCCGATGTCGGAATTGCGATGGGAACCGGGACCGACGTCGCGATGGAAAGCGCCTCGGTCACCCTCGTGAAGGGCGATCTCAACGGCATCGCCAACGCCATCACGGTGGGGCAGAAGGTCATGCGCAACATTCGGCAGAATCTCGTCTTTGCCTTCGGCTACAATGCGCTCGGGATACCGATCGCCGCCGGTGTCCTTTACCCTGTTGTGGGATTGCTTCTCAGTCCGATGATCGCCGGAGCAGCAATGAGTTTCAGCTCAGTTTCGGTCATCTTCAACTCACTGCGACTGCGGAGAATGAAGCTTTGAGTAAGTCGCGAAAGCAGGCAACCGAGCTTCGCTGGGCTCCAGGCGCGAAGCGGGGAGCTTTCGTTTCTATAGAATTTTTGAACTAAACTACCAACGAGACGAACCCATGAGCAAACAAGCCACGATCCACCGAATGGTCACGCCTGATCACCTCTGCCCCTGGGGGATAAAGGCCTTTGATCTCCTCAAGCGGAACGGCTTTGAAATCGAGGACAAGCATCTCCAGAGCATGGAGGCGAACCAGGCCTACAAGGAGGAGAACGGCTACGGGGAAACGCCGCAGATCTTTATCGAAGGGGAGCGCATCGGCGGATATGATCAGCTTCGCGAGCATCTCGGCCTTGGACCTGATCCGAAGGAGGGAAAAACCTACCAGCCGGTTATTGCGGTTTTTGCGGTGACATTTTTGATGGCTTTGACAACATCCTGGGCTCTTCAGTCGGAGCTGGCAATGGTCCGCGTTGCTGAACTTTTTATCGCCTTCAGCATGTGTGTCCTCGGTATTCTCAAGTTGCAGGACTTGCAGTCTTTCGCGACCGGATTTGTTCAGTATGACCTCGTTGCTCAGCGGTATGTGCCCTACTCGTTTGTTTATCCGTTCGTCGAAGCGGGAGCAGGAATTCTCATGATTGCCGGCCTTTTCACTTGGGTCGCGGCGCCGGCGGCCCTCCTCGTCAGCACGATAGGTGCAGTCTCCGTCTTCAGGGCGGTTTACATCCAGAAGCGGGATCTCAGTTGCGCATGCGTCGGCGGCGGAAGCAGCGTGCCGCTCGGCTTCATTTCATTGACGGAGAACCTAATGATGATCGTGATGTCAATCTGGATGATGGTTAAAGCAGTGTAGGTTTGTTCATTTAGATTCTCGGGAGATGCCAATCGATTTTCAGGCAGCCCTTGTCCTATCTCCAGCCTCATTTTTTCGAAATCGATGGATTCGGGATCAGCAGATGTTTCGCCCGAGAACTTGCGGGGTATTTTCGGGAGGTGGACACGGCAAGTCAAGTTGTCGATTGGTGCTCGGTGGTAATTTGAGTTCTCAAGATTGAGGTAGCCGGGTTTGGCTGTGCTATAAATTTACAAGCTGTCAATCCGAAGAAAAAGCAAATATCTAAATCCTCGTTGAGCGGCAAGAATAACTCTTCACAGGGCAATTCCAAATTTAGACAGAGCCTTCGCGGTGATGAAATAGAGAATCATCGTCAGGAGACATCCCGCCGCCATGCTCGGCCAGAATCCGATCCCTTTTTTCAGCATCCATGGAATGAGAAGAAACATCGGGAGCGATGGGATCACGAACCAAAAGACACCGGTCGAATGACTCGCTAGCTTAGGGGCAAATTCTTCGGGGCGGGAGCGGAGATCAAACCAGATCCAGAAGAAGGTGAGTAAGGAAACCAAGGGTAACGAAGCAATCAAACTCCCAAGGAGAGGCTTGCTATGTCGGACAACGATTTCGTTGACCAAGTAAATCAAAACGGCAGAGGTAAGGATCTTGATGAGGGCCAGCATTAGAAGGTGGGGCAAGTTTTGAGACGAGGATTCTCGAAGGCTTCAAGAGCAGGGACTCTGAAGCCTTCGAGCGCCTCCATTCCGAGTTATCGTAAAGGATCAGAAAGGCCCGCCTTTATTCTGCTTTCTTCTCGATGTCTTTGAGAAGAGGGATCGATCCGACTGCTTTAGTGCCGTCAGGCTTTTCTATTTCGACCCACCATTTGGCACCTTCGGGCAGGGGTGAAGGAGCTACCGCGTGGATATCGTAGTCGTCGTGGGACGGAGCATATTCTCCTTTTCCGGTGGCTGACATGGTCCGGTCCTCGGTGCCGATCCAGGCGCGAAGGATCGTCTCTCCGTTGTCCTTGTACGGCAGCGTGATGACGAGGTGACCTTCTTTACCTGCTTCGACATGTCCATGCCCCTGCTTTGCTTTGACCATGATGCCGGCGATGTCGAACTCGCCGAGGGTCACTTCATCGTGGGTGTGGCCGTGTGCCTCTTCGCTTTCCTTTGCTTCCTGAGCGTTGGAGTTGGCTTGCCCAAACGCTGCCATGAGCAGAGTCAGACTGAGGGCGAGAACGCGATTTGTTTGCTTACTTTTCATTTTGTTTTTCATTTTTATTTTCTAGTTTGGTTACTGGGTTTGGATGGGTGGCAGATACGCGGTGAATAGCCGCATAGCCTGCCGGGACAATGATGAGATTAAGGAAGGTAGAGGAAAGCAGCCCTCCAAGAATGACGACCGAAAGGGGAGCGAGAATTTCATTCCCCGGTTGGTCGCCCTTTAGCACGATCGGAACGACGGCGAGCGCGGCAGTTAGGGCAGTCATCAGGATCGGGACAAGTCGCTCGGCCGATCCCTGGACGATAGCGTCATACATCGTCTTGCCTTCGTGCTCGATGAGGTACTGGTAGTGATTTACGAGCAGGATACCATTTCGAACTGCGATTCCGAACAGGGTGATGAAGCCGACCATGCTTGCGATGGAAATCACAGGCGCGGTGTAGTGCCCGCCCAGCCCAAGTAAGGCAAACGTGTTGGAGAAGACATTCGGTGACTCGGCGAGGTAAATCGCCACGATTCCGCCGATGAGGGCGAGTGGCAGGTTGACCAAGACCAGCAGAGCGACCCGAAACGACCCAATTGCGAGCTGCAGAAGCATCGCCATGATAAAGATGACGAGTCCGCTGAACAGAAAAATGGTCCGACTCGCGGCCTGTTGGGCTTCGAACTGCCCTCCATACTCCACGGTGTAGCCACGTTTTTGCACGATAGGGTCCACCCGCTCCTTCACTTGCCCGACCATGTGCCCGAGGTTGTAGCCTTCGTCGAGGTTGAGGGTGACGATGGCTTTGCGTTGAGCATTTTGTCGGGCGATCAGATTCGAGGTCATCTCCGGACCGATCTCGGCCACTTCGTGAAGTCGGACCTGGGCACCCCCGACTCCCCGCAGGATGAGATTCTGTAGATCGCTCAGTTCATTCCTCTCTGATTCGTCGAGACGGACCGCGAGATCGTAGCGGCGGACGCCCTCGTTCACTCTCGCGACAGTCTCTCCGAAAATCGCGCTCCGCACTTGGCTCGCGGCAGAAGTCGGGGTGAGGCCATAGGCAGCGAGGTCTTCGGGACGATAGCGAATCGGCAGAGACTGGATCATGACTTCCCGGCTCGCGGCGACGTCGCGGGTCCCCGGCAGCGGTTTTAGGACGGCTTCGATCTCTTTGGCGATGACACGCAAGGTCGCGAGGTCGTCCCCGTAGACGTTGATCGCAATCGCCGCCGGAGTGCCGGAGAGAATGTGGCTGAGGCGATGCTCGATCGGCTGTCCGATGTTGGTCGTCACTCCGGGAACGCTCTCAAGGATCTGGCTGATTTCGGCCCGCACTTCCTCTTTCTGAAAGCCGGGTTTGACGGTGACATCAATTTCCGAATTACTGACGGGCTCGGCGTGCTCGTCACGTTCGGCCCGACCGGTTCGACGGGTCACGCTCCTGACGCCGTCGAGGGCGAGAAGCTGCGCCTCGATGGAACGGGCAATGCGGTCGCTCGCTTTGAGAGAGGTTCCCGGCGTCGCGAAAAGTCCTACCGTAAATGTGCCTTCGTTGAACTCCGGGAGGAATGATTTGCCGAAGGTACTTCCTAGCGCGATGGCCCCGGTGGTGGCGAGAACGGCGGCAACGATCACCAGTTTCCGACGGCGCACAGCCCAGGAAACGGTTGGTTCGTAGACTCGTTTGAGCCAGCGGACGAGACCGGAATCCTCTGATTCCGAATGCCCAGCCCGCCCTTTCATTAGGTAGCGGCACATCGCCGGGGTCACTGTGAGGGCGACGAGAAGCGAAGCGATAATGGAGATGCCGAAGGCGATTCCGAGAGGGCGGAAAAACCGGCCTTCGATTCCTTCGAGAAACATGAGCGGGAGAAACGCAAGGACGATGATGATCGTGGCGAAGACCATGGCCGGTCGGATTTCGTTGCTCGCGTCGAGGATCACTTTGAGGCGCGGTTGGCGCTCGGATTCCGGCTTTGCCGCATCTTGATTCAACCGTCGAAAGACATTTTCCACGTCGATGATTGCATCGTCGACGAGGCTTCCGACGGCGATGGCGAGACCGCCGAGAGTCATGACATTGATCGTCATGTTCATCCAATCGAGAGCAAGTAGTCCCACCGCAAGCGAAAGCGGAATCGCGGTCAGAGTGATCACGGTGGTGCGAACGTTGAGGAGGAAGAGGATGAGAATGACCGAGACGATGATTGCGGCGTCGCGAAGGGCATGGAACACATTCTCGACCGACAACTCGATGAAATCAGCTTGCCGGAAGATGTTGCGATTCACATGGACGCCGTCCGGTAGCGAAGGTTCCAGTTCGTCGAGCATCGCATCGATCCGCTCCGTGATCGCAAGTGTGTTCGTGCCCGGCGCTTTCTGCACAGTCATTACGACAGCTGGTTTGCCCCCATCGGCACCGGTTCCGCGCTTCGGTGCGGCACCCATTTTGACTTCTGCGACCTGTCCGATTGTGACGGGAAACTGGTCTTGATATTTGATGACCGTTCCTGCGACATCTTTGACCGAGGTGACGCGACCGCTCTGGCGGACCGGTAACTCGAGCGAATCGACGTCGGGGAGATAGCCAGCGCTGAGCGTGCTGTGAGCCGCACCAGCCGCTTCGGCGACATCGGCGATGGTCAGATCGTAGAGCCGCAGCTTGTCCTGATTGACAATGACTTGGTATTCAGGGAGCTCACCACCGATAACGGAGATTTGGGCGACGCCGGGGATGCCGAGGAGCTTGTTGCGGAGTTCATATTCCGCGAAGGCCCGGATTTCTAAATCGCTTTTCTTTCCCTCGGGTGAGGACACGGCCAGCAGCATGATCTCTCCGGTGATCGAGGTAATCGGAGTCATCTCAGCATGAGCGTCCGGCGGCAGGTCCTCGCGGACAGAATCGAGCCGCTCGGAGACAAGTTGCCGCGCGGTCATGATGTCAATGCCCCAGTCGAATTCGACATAGGAGACTGACAATCCAATCGCGCTGGTGGTGCGAACCCGCCGCACGCCGGGCATCCCATTGACCGTCGTTTCGATGGGAAAAGTGACATATTGTTCCACTTCATCAGCCGCGAGGCCGGGAGCTTCTGTCATGATCACGACAGTCGGAGCGTTCAGTTCCGGAAAAACATCCACCGGGGTGGATTTGATGCGCGCACCGACCGTGACGAGCAGGACGACGGCCATGAGCAGGACCAGCGGAGCACGGTCGAGCGAAAATTTAATGAGTCGAGTCAGCATCTTATTCTTCCTCCGCGTGATAGGTTCCGTCGGCGTGAAAATGCCCGCCCTTTTGAGAAGTTCCGCTCTGCGACGTGGCGAGCTTCAATTCGTAGACTCCGTCGAGGACGACTTCATCATTCGGCCCGACCTCGCTTTTCACCTCGATCCAACGACCGTCGTCGACACCGAGGTCGGCCTCGACCCGAATCGCTTTGTTGGCGTCAGCCGGATCCCGTTTGAAGAAGACATGGGTGATCCCATCCTTCACGACTGAGGAGCGCGGAATCGCGAGGACGATCCCCCCGCTGGTATCCGAGGTCACTTCGAGAAAAGCGGAAACGCCGGGGCGAATCCAAGGACGCGTTTCGGAAGGGTGCGCAAGGAGCGTCACGGTTCGTTGAATCGGATCGGCGGAAAGGCCGAGATGAAGATGTGCTTCGACTGACTCATTGATGTTCGTGCCAGCTCCCTGGGGCGGCACGATTCGAACCGGTGAGGCCTCTGTGAATTCAGCGAGGTCGCTTTGAAGTCCCATGGCACGGAAGCGCACTTGTTTAGGATCGACCGTCGTGAGGACGAGCGTGGCTTCTTCGACAAAGGCTCCATTCGTCACCGCGAGAGATTCGACAAAGCCGTCTTCACTCGCCCGCACCTCGATGCTATTGATCGTCTCGTAGAAAGGAACTTTCTGACCCTCCCGATCAATCTCAACGAGGAGATCGGCGGGTTTCATCGCGTCGGCACCCGAGGCGTCGTGCAGATTCCAGAGCCGGACCGCTCGACTCAGGGCCGCCTGCATCTCTGCTTGTCGTTTTGCGAGGTCGCCCTGGTATTCCGCGCCTTTCGCTTCGAGTTCCGCATTTTTGAAATTAGCCCCACGGAGAGCTTCAAGGCGCTTCGAGACGGCCTCGTATTGGGTTTCTGCTTGTTTCAGCGAAGCCTTTGCGAGGTCGATCTCAGATTGCAGTTCGAGCCACTTTGGCGAACGGAAACGGTAGAGAACGTCGCCCCGCTTTACCGGATCGAGTTCATCGACGGCGAACTCCACCTGCCCGGGGAGGAGGAGTCGATGCTCTTGCCTTGCGAGGGGTTCCAACTCAAATGAGCCCGGCACCCTGATCGTAGTTTCGACATTGCGACGCTCGACCTTGGCAAAGGTGATCCCGAGATTCTTCCTCACGGTGGAGGGAATTTCGACGCGATTCGTGGGCTGCTCGCCGGCGGCTTCTTCGGCGGACTCGCCCCCGGCTTCCTCATTGCGGCTACAGGAAAGCAGCAGCGACGAAACGGTTATTAGAAAGATAGAATAAGATAAAAATGTTTTCATAAAGTTAAAAGGGCAGTGGTGCCTATTTTTGGTTTCCCGGACCGATCAGGTAGCGGAGTTCATTGCTGGTCCGGGCGGTGTTAAGTTGGATCTCGATAAGTTCGAGTTTCGCTTCATGAGAGCGGACGAGACTTTCCAACAAGACGAGACTGCCACCTTCGCCGAGGTCGAGAAGGCGACCCGCATCGGCGACCTGCCGATCAACAAGCGGAACGAGGTCGCGGTCGAGAATCGAGCGGCGCGCCTCCAGTCCGCGAAGACGCGCCCGCGCGACCGCAATGCGACCGACGAGTCGCTCGTATTCAGTCTCGTAGGCGGCACGGGCGACCTCGCGTTCGGCTTTGGCCTCGGCGATCCCCCCCTTATTCGAGTTGAGAATCGGAATGGGGATCGCCCCGATGAATCCGATTCTCGACTGACCTTCGTCTTTTTGACCCTGCGGCCCGAAGGTGAGATCAGGATATTGCTTCTTGATCTCGCGATGCAACGTCTTTTCGGCGATTTCATATTCGCTGCGAAGACGCACCAGAATTGGGTTGATCTCAGTTGGCTCAGCTTTGTCAGAAGGTGCCGGTCCCGCCATCAGGGTGGCGAGTAGGTTCAGGTCAGCCGAGGGAGAGAGGCCGATGAGAGACCGCAGGCGTTGCTCGCTTTCTTCCAGTTCGCCTCGGAAACGCTCCGCCTCGGCACGGCGACTCGCTTTCTCGAGCGAGAACAGGGCCGCTTCCGTCCGAGGAAGTTCACCGGCTTCGGCCCGGCGCGAGGTGGAGCTGACAATCGAACTCAGTTGACGACCGATCAACTCTGACTGGCGAAGGCGGTAGCATTGCGCCGACCACGCGAGCCACTCCTCGACAACATCGCGAAGCACTTCCCACTCCGCTTCGGCGACCCGGTCCAGCTCGGCATGCTTCGCCGCCTGTGCCCGTTGCTTCTCCACTTTCAATCGCCCCGAAACCGGAATCGTGAAAGCGAGCGCGGAACCAATCACCCACGGATCGGGTACGTTCTGCGTGATGTTCAGCACGTCAAAACTCAGTTCGGGATCGTCCCAGAGACCGGCGTATTCTGCCGTCGCACCGGCGACACCGGCTCGAAGCCTCGCCAGCCGAAGGTCGGGATTAAACACCAGCGCGACCGTTTGGCCCTCACTGATCGAAAGCCCGTCTTTAACGTTGAACGACTTGCTCGCGGTGGTCGTTTCCTCCAGACGGTCGGCGAACTTTCTGACGCTGTCACTCGATGCCTGACGCGACGCGAATTCCTCCGCATGGATGGGTCCGGAGAGTGCCTCGGGCTTGTAGGTTTGGCATCCCGCGAAGCACAGCATCGCGGAACACGACAGCAAGCCCACGTGGGTGGCGCGAAACGCGGCGAGACGTTCCGGGAGCTTGTCTAAAATAGGATAGGTCATGAATTTTTGGGAAAGATGGGGAGAGAAAATCACACGAGTCCGCACGGCGAAGCGGAGAGCGCATTGGTCCCGCAATTTGGCAAGCGGCCAAAAGCAGGAGAGCACGAGCGGACGCAGAATTCTCCGACGGGGAGAGTGGGTCCGTTACGAAATGACAGGAGGAGCGTTCGACTGAACGCTATGAGCCAGCAGGGTTGCTAGAGAAGGATCGGGGTCAGAGTCAAAGATCCTCGGCGTATTCTCCAATTCAGCCTCGAAAGTGCCGGAAAGTAAAATCCCTGCCGTGCTAAGCATCCCAAGAGTGTTGTCAGACACCTGTTTTGGACCATCGACGACTATCTTCGCGATGCTCGACGTAATGGGGTCAGTATGGGTATCGGGAAGTGGAATAGAGTCCCGGTGATTGTGCTCAGACTCACTCGAATGCGAATGACCATCGTGATGATGGTGGTGTGAATGATCGACCGCAACGTGTTGATCATGATGATGATCAATGCCTGTCAGATCGAGCAGCACATTGTGATTAGCAGATACTCCCCAAAGCACTAGCAAAAGGCTGGCGACGCACCGAAAACGGATGCTGGAAGTATTCATGAACATTCGGTGGAATCGTCGCATAACCGTTCAGTAAGTCAAGTCGCGTCTGAGATTGCGAGGTGATTGTAAATCGAGCGGCTTCATCTCATCAACGCAAAACATCATCATGATCGGGATGCCGTTCTCCATACTGGCAAAATCAGTTCTTCCATAAGCGGGGTGAACCTTCCCCCGCTCAAAGGAATTAAAATCGGCGCTCATCAATGCGCGTGTTCGCAGGTGCAGGCGTACTCCTTGTTCGGGCACTCGGGGCATTGCTCAAGGTTGAGATTGAACTTCTCGGTGACTTTCTCAGACTCGGGTGTCGGCGTAATCGTGACGACGACAGGGAAGTCGTTGCCTTCAGGGAAGGCGACATCCGAGACGAGAACGTCGCCTTCTTGGGTAAACTTCATCCGGGTGGGGTTGGAGCGATCACCACCGATGACGCTGACCTTCTGAGCGGCGACGGGCTGCAAGTTCTCGTCGTCGTTGACGGAGGAGATGCGCACTTTGCGATCCTCGGTGACGAAGAACTCTAGGTGTGGCTCGACGGAAGTGAGAAGGCGACCGCCGTTGGGGCCGTCTTGGATGCCTTCGTGGTCGTGATCGGCGTGGTCACCTTCGTCGTGCGCTTCTTCTTCAGCGTGATCGTCTTTTTCATGATCGGCGTGGTCGGCATGATCTTGATCGACGGGTTTCTCTTCGGTGCAAGCAACTGAGGATAAGGCGAAGGCCAGGGCGGCGAGGAGGAGGAGGCTCAGGGATGAGGTCAATTTTTTCATAATGATTGGATTTTGGGGATGGATTATTGGGCTGCTGCCGCGTTCCGCGCGATCGCTGTTTCGGCGGAACGACGGCAAAAAGTATAGAAGACCGCAGGGGTCACGATGAGCCCGAGGAGAGTGGAACTCACTAAGCCACCGACGATTACGATGGCGACGGGATTCAGTATTTCTTTGCCGGGATCGCCGGCGGCAAGGACGAGGGGGATCAGAGCAATGCCGGCGGAAAGGGCGGTCATGAGGACGGGGACAAGTCGTTCTTCGGTCCCGCGGATGACCATTTTGAGGTCAAAGGATTCTCCCTCGTGCCGCATGAGGTGGAGGTAATGGGAGAGCATCATGATCGTGTTCCGGGCGGCAATGCCCGAGATTGCAATAAACCCGACGAGCGTTGCGATGCTCACGGTATCGAGCGTTAGTTTCGTGAGAATGATTCCTCCAATCATGGAAATGGGGATGTTCGAGAGGACGAGAATGACGAAGGGAGCACTCTTGAAATAGCTGAAGAGCAGAAAGATGATCACCAGCAGAATCGCCACTGACATGAAGGCGATGCGCCGCTTCGCGTCGGCCTGAGCTTCGTACTCGCCTTCGTATGAAAGGAGGTAGCCCGCCGGGATCTTCACCTTTGCCGCGACTTCTTCCTGTAGTCTCTCCACCGCCTGATTCAGATCTCTCACCGTCGGATTGATCGAAACGACAAAGCGGCGCTGGGTGTTCTCTCTTAAGATCGTGTTAGGGCCACTCGCCTGCCGGATGTCAGCGACATAGCTGAGGGGGATCATTTGTCCTGACACGGTATCAATATAGAGTTGGTTGAGCCGTTCCGGAGATTCGCGCCACTCCGGGGGGAGGCGAAGGACAAGATCGTAGGTGCGTTGGTTTTCGTAGACTTCGGCGACGGCTTCTCCGCCCATGAGACTGGCGAGTTCGTCGTTGAGTTCCCCGGGGCGGACGCCGTAGGCGAGAGCACGCTTGCGGTCGACTTCGATACGGAGTTGCGGGATCGGGGCCTGCTGCTCGATGCGGGCTTCTTCGAGTCCGGGGATCTTGCGGGCGACCTCCGCAATTTCGGTCCCAAGGCGGCGGAGTTCATCGAGGTCGGGACCGTAGACTTTGATGGCGACCTTCGCCGAAACACCGCTGAGCATGTGACCGATGCGGTCGGCGAGGGGGCCACTGATCGCGCTGAAGGTGCCGGGGATGCCGCGCATCGTTTTGCGGATTTCCTCGAGGATTTCCTCGCGGTTGCGGTCATCGCTTTCGGCGAATTCGACATCAAACTCGACCGTCGAAACGGGCACGACATGATCGCCCCGTTCGGCGCGACCGGCGCGGTAACCGACGGTTTCGACCTCGGGGATTTTGAGCAGCAAATCGACGGCGGTGTTCGCGAGTTCGGTCGTCTGCTTCAGGGAGGTGCCGGGGGCGGCGGCGGTCGCGACCACCGCAGTCGGTTCGCGGAAAGCGGGGAGGAAGTTGCCGCCCATGCCGGTGTAGAGAAAGCCGGAGAAGATGATGAGGACGAGAGAAAGGGCCATCACGACGAGGGGCTGAGCGAGTGCGAGCTTGAGGGCGGTATTTCGAAAGAAAGATTTCAGTCCCCGCACCGCGAAGTTGTCTCCATGGTCCCGGCCTGCCTTTGGATTGAGGAGGTAGGAACTCAGGACCGGAATGACCGTCAACGAAACAACAAAGGAAGCGGCCATGCTAATGATCGTCGCGATCGCAATCGGGGCGAAGAGTCGGCCTTCAACCCCGCTGAGGCCTAACAAAGGAACAAAGACGAGAATGATGAGAATCGTCGCGTAGAGAATCGATGACCTCACTTCTGCCGAGGCGAGGGCGATGATTTCCAGCTTGGGCTTTCCCTTCGGATTCGCAGCGGCTTCCCGCAAACGCCGGAAGACGTTCTCGACATCGACGATCGCGTCATCGACGACCATTCCGATCGCAACGGCGAAACCGCCGAGCGTCATCGAGTTCACGGTCAGTCCCATGAGGTCGAAGACGAGAACCGACACCGCGAGCGAAAGAGGAATCGCCGTGAGGGTGATGAGGGTGACGCGGAGATTGAAGAGAAAGAGGAAGAGCACCACCGCGACCATGATCGCTCCGTCGCGGAGAGCTTCTTCGAGATTTCCGATCGCGAGCTCGATGAAGTCCGCCTGACGATAGAGGACCACAATCTCAGCTCCTTCGGGGAGCGCGGTCTCGAGTTCCGCGAGCTTTTCCTCAACGCGGTTTGTCAGGTCGATGGTGTCAAAACCCGGCGACTTCGTGACGCTGAGAATGACGCCGGGGTAGCCGACTGCTTCGCTATTCTCCGAAGCCTTCATGTGTTTTGATCCCATCGCGGCGTCCCCGCGCATCGGCTCGATGTCCCAGGTCACCCTGGCGACGTCGCCGATGCGGATCGGTCGGTCATCCTGATAGGAGACGATGGTGTCGGCGACTTCGTCGAGGTTGCTCGTCATGGCGAGATTTCTTACCATGATCTCCTGTGCCGACTCGGTGAGGAATCCGCCGGTGGTGTTGCGCACCGCCGCAGCGGCGGCGGCACGAAGGTCTTCAAAGGTCACGCCGAGGGCGAGCATTTCGTTCGGGAGGGGCTGGACTTGAAGCTGTTTCACGCCACCTCCCATTCCGAGCACTTCCGCGATCCCGGGGATGGAGCGTATTCCCGTCGCGAAGGTCCAGTCGGCGAGGGTCCGGAGATCGCGGGGTTCCGTTTTCCCGGTCGGATCGGTGATGCCCACGAGCATGATTTCCCCCATGAGCGAAGCGACCGGCGTCATGTAGGAGTTGATCCCCTCCGGCAAATTTTCGGTGGCCCCGCCGAGACGCTCCTGAACAAACTGGCGGGCCTGGTAAATGTCGGTATCCCAGTCGAACTCCACGAAAATCAGCGACAGCGAAATGTCATTGACGGAGCGAAGTCGCGAGACGCCGTTCACGCCCATGAGCGCGTTCTCCAGCGGCAGGGTGATGAGTGTTTCGACCTCCTCGGGAGCGAAGCCGGGGGCTTCGGTCAGGATCGTGACGGTGGGCTTGGTCAGGTCCGGGAGAACTTCGACCGGCAGCTCCGTGATCTTCTTGATCCCCAGGCCCAGCAACAACAAAGCGAGCGCGAGAACAAGCGCACGCTGAGCGAGGGAAAAGCGGATGAGAGCGTTGAGCATTCTTTTTGAAGGAGGAGAGGAGTTGAGGAGGTAAGAAGTCGAGGAGGTCAGGTAGCTGCGAGTGTCCCGCTCGGAGGAGGTTTCAGGCTGTCTTTTTCTTGAGCGTTCTCTGGGCGAAAATGAGGGTGGTGAAAGTTGCGAGGACGGCCCAGGCGAGGACGATCCAGAACCAGGTTTGGTTCGGCCCGCCTTGATGTGATTCAGTGACTTCGCGGGCTTCCTTCTGATCATCGGTCATTTCTGATCCGTCTTCGTTGTGTTCGTGGCCGTGGGCGGCGTCGAGGGCGTCCTTGAGTGACATGCCACTTCCACTGCCGGCGAAGCTGAGGGAATACGAGCCGCGCGTGACGACTTCGTCTCCTGGGAAAAGTCCGGCGATGACTTCGACAAACGTGTCGTTCTCCTCCCCGAGGACGACAGGCACCCTGACAAACGCATTAGGCAGTTCGTAGTCTTCGACAAAAACGACGCGCTTCGTCGGGTCGCCCTGAATCGCGGTGCGGGGAACTGCCATGATCTCTTCGCGCCGTCCCGTGATGATCGAGAACTCCGCCCGCATTCCCGGTTGAAGAAGTCCTCTCGCATTATCCAGTTCAAAAATCGCTTCGACGGCCCCGGCTTCGCGGTTCGCTTCGACCCCGAATCGCAAGAGCGTCGCCGCGATATTTTCATCGCCCAATGCCGGGATGCGGATTCTCGCCGGGGTGCCCGGAACGATCCCGGCGACTTCCGGCTCGGGGATTTTTGCGACGGCCCAAAGCTTCGACCGGTCCGCGATATCGAGGAGGTCTGAAGCGGGTTCGACGGGATCACCGACCCGGACGTGGGAATCGACAACGGTGCCACCCTGAAGTGCTTGCAGATCAATCGTCGGGGGAGGATTGCCGGGCTGCCGACTTTCGACCCTGACAAGGACATCACCCGCCTTCACTTCATCACCGAGGTAGGCATTGAGTTCCACGACCCGTCCTGCGATGCGGGAAGAGAGTGCCGAGCGGCTCGCGGGAATTTCCTCGACCCGACCGATCGCGAAGACCGTCGTTTCAAAAGTTTCTTCGGTCACCTCGACCGTCTCGATTTGGAGATTTCGCGTCGCGGTGTCATCGAGGATCACGGTGTTCGCGGCGCGGGCCGGATCGATCGCTTCCGCCGCCGTGGTGGCACCTCCGGAGAGCAAAAGAAAAGGAATGAGAAAAAGATAAGGGTTGTTTCGCATCGTGAAATTTCTATTTGGCGGAGACGGAAAGGCCGGGGTAGGCACCGGTGACGAGTCGCACTTGCGCGGCAGCTCTTTCGTAGTCGGCGATGAAGGCGAGAGAGGCGGTCTTCAGTTCGAGAACCTGCTCCTGTGCGCGCTGTACTTGAATGAGACTTGCCTGACCCTCCTGGTAGGCTTTTCGGAACTCTGCGAGATTGGTTTCCGCGAGATCGAGAAGTTCGCCGGAGGCATCGCGGGCGAGTTCCCAGGCATCGGTGCGGTGGTGAAAGGCTTCTTCGCACTCGCTTCGGATTTGAAAGCGGGCCGCATCGACGCCCTTCGTGGCGGCTTCGGCATTGATCTCAGCCTGCTCAATGCCTTCCTGATTCCGGTCCCGGAGAGGGAGGGGAATGGAAATACCGAAACCGGAGAAAGTGTTGCCGTCGAGGCCACTCGGATCATCGATCGCTTCCTCCTGCTCGACGAAGAGCCGCACCGAAACATCCTGCCACCGTTTTGCCTCCTCAAGCGTGATCGCAGCGGAGGCTTCGTCGATTTTCGCGAGAGCGAGGACATAATCAGGACGGCGCTGCAGGACTGTGTCCAGCGAGACGTCGATGCCGGGTGTCTTGCCTGGAACGCTGAAGCGGGTGTCCACTCTGAGCGAGGATTCCGCGTCGAGTCCGATGATGTGGAGGAGATCGAGAAGGTGATGCCTCTCCGTGGTTTCGAGCGACTTTGCCTGTTGCTCAAGGGTGCGGCCGCTGAGCGTTGCCTGCATCACATCGAGGGAGGAGACGAGTCCCTCTTTGGCTTGCTGCCGCAAAAATTCCACGATCTCCCTGTTCAATTGCACGAGATCCCGGCTCACGGCGATATGTTCTCTCGTCGCGATCAGATCGACGAGGGCAAGATCGACACGACCAGCCAGCTCACGGCGTTGCTCCGCAATTTCCGCTTCGGCGAGAATGACTTGGTAAGCTCGCAGGCTTTTCTCGTGCTTGAGCTTGGCGGTGATGGGAAATTTCTGCGTGAAGCCAACTTCGCTGATGCTTTCGTTGTCGTTATTGCCAAAGCCATCTGCGACTCGCGAGACATCGAACTCAGGATTCTCAAGACGCCCCGACCATTTCAGGCGAGTCGCGGCGCGCTTGATTTCCAGGGTGGCAATGGCGAGCTCCCGATTGTTCCCGTAGGCGAGGCGGATCGCGTCGTCGCGCGTCAGCGTTTCCGCGCCGAGGACCGGGCTGGTCGCCGCGAGAACGAGCATGAGATGGAGCCGGGCAATGATACCGGAGAAGTGCATGTTTGATCTGAATGGATTCGTAGGTTTCCTCTGAAAACGGCAGAGGACCGCGTCGAACCTCTTTCCCGAAGGGGGGAGAGACGGTCGTGAGAGAGGCGAAGAAGTTTCGCCACGCGCGGAGGAATCAGATCAGGAAGCAGCCCGTGACCGGAGGTCGGGGCGGCGACGGAGGTGCCGCAGGATTGCGGGGAATCTCAGGGGAAAGGGTCGGCATCAGGATCACTGAAGCGACCGAAAAATTCAGCCCCGGCGCGAGATCGACCGGAGCAAGGTCAGTCGGAATTTTCACCGAAGAAGGAGTCGTTGCCTCCACGATCGCTGTCCCGCACCCGCCATCGCGGGGTACTTCCTCGTCGTGAGAATGGTCGAGATGGCAATGCGAGTCTTCGTGATGAAACTCCATCCCGAAGGCAGAAGCCGCCTCACACGTCGTCACCACCGATCCCACGCTGAGAGCGAGGAAAAGCTGCGGCAAAAGCAGGCTGAGGAAGAGGCGACGCATTCAAAGGAACTGTAATACCGCCGCGATGGAAAAGTCAACAGGGTTGGGTCGGTGGGTTAAGAGGGTTGCATGGGGGATCAGAGGTGGCGCGAAAAGGAAGCTCAAATGGTGAGAGGAAAATACTGGACAGGGGCACGCCTGCTTTCTATGGTATGTTCATGCGATCAGTTGAGTTATTTTCCGGTGCCGGAGGTTTAGCCCTTGGACTTGAGCAATCAGGTTTTGAGCCGGTTGCACTCGTGGAAAAAAATCGTCATGCCTGCGCGACGCTGCGGATGAATCGTCCGCAGTGGAATGTGCTCGAGGGCAATATTCAGGAGATCGATTTCAACGAGTTTTCCGGCGTTGAACTGGTCGCGGGGGGACCGCCCTGCCAGCCTTTTTCGATGGGTGGCAAGGCGAAAGGCTACAACGATCAGCGGGATATGTTCCCGGAGGCGGTGAGGGCGGTGCGTCAGATCCGACCGAAGGCGTTCCTCTTTGAAAATGTGAGAGGTCTGCTGCGTTCCTCCTTTCGGAATTATGTGCAGTTCATCCGGCTTCAACTGACTTATCCGGATTTTCCTGTCTCGCAGAACGTTCCGTGGGAGGATAATCTGCGACGTCTCGAACGATTTCACACCTCAAGTGAGGCGGGCGGGAGTTTGAACTATCGGGTGACGATTAATCTCGCCGATGCCGCTGACTACGGAGTTCCCCAGCGCCGTCATCGGGTGTTCTTCGTCGGGTTCCGATCCGATGTGAATGCTGAGTGGTTTTTTCCGAAGCCAACGCATTCGGTCGAGGAATTAAACCGCGCGCAGCGGGAGAATGGCGACTACTGGTCGGGACACCAGCTCGCTGTGCCAAAAAAATATGACGACAAGATCGTGACCTCACCTGTTGTGCAGGAGGAAATGGGTTTTGTGGATCGCCCCTTGAGGTGGTCGACGGTTCGAGATGCGATCACTGATTTAGGGCACCCGAGATTGTCGAACTTTCACGACTCCCATTTCTTTCAAGCGGGAGCGAGGAGCTATCCGGGGCACACCGGCAGCCCGCTTGATTCTCCTTCGAAAGCGCTCAAGGCAGGGGACCATGGCGTGCCTGGCGGCGAGAATATGCTGCGGTATGAAAACGGGAAGGTGCGCTATTTCTCAATCAGGGAATCTGCCCGCATCCAGACGTTCCCGGATGATTGGCGCTTTTCCGGATCGTGGACCGAGAGCATGCGCCAACTCGGCAATGCAGTGCCGGTGGAGCTCGCCTTGAAGGTTGCAGAGTCAGTCGCCCAACATATCGTTCCGGATCATGGAAAGCGACGAAGTCTACAATCCTCTTGATAAGACAAATCTGGGGCGAAGTGTCGTCGAGGCGCTTCTCAAAAGTAAAGAGAGGGAACTGGCTGGAATCAAACTTCCGTTCGGTAACTTCGAGGGAGCCGGGATTTATGCGCTCTATTATCGGGGAGATTTTAAGGCATACGAGCTGCTCGCGGTCCAAAATCAAGAAAGCGGGACGGTTCCGATTTATGTTGGAAAAGCGATTCCGAAAGGGGGGCGAAAAGGAAGCCAGCTTGCGACCTCGGCCAAATCAAACGCCTTATCGAAGCGTCTTGCTGAACATGCTTCTTCTATCGAGGCCGCTGAATCTCTAAAGATCGAAGATTTTACCTACCGCCGTCTCGTCGTCGACGATATTTGGATTTCACTGGGCGAAAGCATCGTCATCGAGCAATTCAAACCGCTCTGGAATCTGGTCGTGGAGGGCTTTGGAAACCACAATCCGGGCTCCGGGCGTTTTCAGGGAAAACGACCGCTCTGGGATGAACTTCATCCGGGGCGATCTTGGGCGGAGAAGTGCGTTGCACCGAAGCTGAATCGGGAGGCGATTTTGAGGAAGGTGGAGTTGTTTATGGAGTCGCTGGATGCGGGGTGATTGAGACGTGTTGGCGGTTTTATTCGCCGGTGCTCGATTCGCTCTCCCGCGCTGTCATGATTTCCAGATAACGCTTTTCTCCCGCCCGCCAATTGCGTTTCGATCCCAGGCCGATGATTGTCGCCATTCCAAAGAGGGCTGCCATAACAGCGATTGCGAATTCACTCAAAGTGAGCGGATCCGATAGAACGACGGAAAAAAATAGTAGAACGAGAATGAAGCCGAGCATCGTCTTTCCTAGGTCAATCAAGTAAGATTTCAGCATCCCGCGCTGTCGCCTTGTCTCCCATCGTTTAACGAATTCCTCGTCGCGTCGTTTGGACTGTTCCGCTTTCGCCTCGGCGGCCCGCCTGTTCCGCTCAGTAAGGCTGATGCCGGCGGCCTTCTGCTCCACCCGGGAAAGAGGAGGGTCGCGAAAGGTCCATCGGAAGGTTTTCATGTTTGCGCAAGCCGGGTCTATTCGTGGCCGACGGCCTCGGTTTTAACAGGGTTGAATCACCGAGGCAACCCTGTTGAATGCTCACCCCAAAGGCCTTCAGGATTTTCCTGTCCCGAAGACTGGCGCAATCGGGGAAAAGCGTTAAGATCCTGACCCTTCTCGATTGATGAAAGCCTCCCGCTATCAGACTGACACAGCCGATCCCTCTCAATTTGCCCCCGGCCAGCGCTGGGTGAGTGAAACGCAGACCGAGTATGGACTCGCTCTGATTCTGAACTGCGATTCGTCGATCGTGCAGGCGTTTTTCCCGGCCGTCGGCGAGACCCTTTCCTACGCGGCCCGCAATGCCCCACTGAGACGGGTTGTCTTTGAGCCGGGCGATACGGTGAAGGATCAGGAGGGAAATTCGTTTTCGGTCGCCGAGGTCCGCGAGGAGGAAAAATGCCTCATTTACATCGACGGCAAGGGCAACGAACTCGCGGAAAGCGCGCTCTCGGACACGATGAATGTGCAGCGACCTGAGCAGCGACTTCTCTCCGGCGTGAGTGATGAGCCGCGGCTCTGGAGTCTGCGCCAGTCAGCGATCCGGAATCAGCAGGAAGCCCGCTCCCGCGACATTCGCGGTCTCGTCGGGGCACGCGTTTCGTTGATTCCTCATCAGCTTTATATCGCGGAGGAGGTCGCGAATCGCCAGGCTCCGCGCGTCCTTCTCGCCGATGAGGTCGGTCTCGGAAAAACGATTGAGGCCTGTTTGATTTTGCACCGTCTCCATCTCAGCGGTCGGGCGAAGCGGATCCTGATTCTGCTGCCGGATGCGCTCGTGAATCAGTGGTTTGTGGAGCTTTACCGTCGCTTCGCGATGTCGTTTGCGATCTTTGACGAGGAACGCGCCGTCTCGATTGAGACCGGAGCGGCGGCCGGTGCTGACGAAGGGGCACCGCCGATGAATCCGTTTTTTGATGATCAGCTCGTCCTCTGCGCGACTTCGTGGCTCGCGGGCAATCCAAAGCGCGCAGCACAGGCGGCTGAGGCGGAATGGGATCTCACGATTGTTGATGAGGCGCATCACCTGGAGTGGTCGACGGATTCCTCCAGTCCGGAATATGATGCGGTGGAAAAAATTGCCGCGAAGTCGGCGGGGCTGCTCCTTCTCACGGCGACGCCGGAGCAGCTTGGGCAGGAGGGCCACTTTGCGCGGCTTCGTCTCCTCGATCCGGCGCGATTTTCGAATCTGAAAGAGTTCGTGAAGGAGTCGGATCAATACCGCGCAATTTCGGACCTCGCGGACCGGCTCAATAGCGATCAAAAGCTGCGGAAGACAGACCTCAAACACCTGGAAGAACTTCTCGGGAAAGAAATCGCTGACAAACTTGCCGAGTTTGAGACCCCGGCGCTCCGCGAATCGGCGCGGACGGCGTTGATCGATCTTCATGGTCCCGGTCGGGTTCTTTTCCGCAATCGTCGGATCGTGCTCGATACCTTTCCTCAGCGCATCGCGCATCTGAACCCGCTCGCGGTGGATCCGGAGGATGCGTTTGTCATGAAGATGGACTGGCTCGCGGGTCTGATGCGGAAAGATCCGGATTCCAAATTTCTCCTCATCACTCATGCTCGCGAGACGGTCGAAGCGATTGAAGAGTCCCTCCGGGAGCGAATCAGCGCGCAGGCGACGGTCTTTCACGAAGGGCTCACTCTTTTGCAACGGGACAAAAATGCGGCGTGGTTTGCGGACATGGAGATGGGGGCAAAGCTGTTGATCTGTTCCGAGATTGGATCAGAGGGACGCAATTTTCAGTTCGCGCAGAATTTGATCCTCTTTGATCTCCCGACCGATCCCGGCCTGCTGGAGCAGCGGATCGGACGTCTCGACCGGATTGGTCAAACAGGGGATATTCACATTCACATCCCGTTTGTGGAGGGCACCGCCGAAGAGCTCAAGGCGATGTGGTATCACAATGGTCTCGGTGCATTTGAGCAAACGCTCCATGGATCCGGTCCGATCCACCGCGAATTTTCCGACGAGATCGAGCGCTTGTGCGAGGCTTCGCCCGAGGACCGTGAGACGGCCCTGCCTGGTTTACTTGACCGCACGAGAGCGTTCAAAAAGGAAATCGATGCCGAGCTCGAAAAGGGCCGGGATCACCTTCTTGAACTCAGTTCTTTCGACCGGGATACGGGCGAGGCGCTCGTGTCACAGATCCAGGATATTGATGAGGACACGCGGCTGGAGTTTCTCATGCTGAAGCTCTTCGACCACTTCGGGGTCACGGTGGAGGACATTGAAGATCGCTGTTACCTGCTTCTCCCGGAGCACCTTTTTTCGGCGGAGGCTTTTCCGGGCCTGCCCGAGGAAGGGCTCTCGGTGACCTTTTCCCGCGAGGTCGCGCTGAAACGCGAGGAGATCTCCTTTCTCTCGGCGGATCATCCCATGGTGATCAGTGCCATCGAAAGTTTTCTTTCAAAGGATCATGGCAACTCGGCATTTTTCCGTTTGGAGAAAGCGGGCGAGCAACTGCTCATGGTCGAGACGGTATCGGTTCTGGAATGCATCGCGCCGGCGCATCTGCACGCGGATCGTTTTCTTCCCTCCAAGCCGATTCGTCAGATCGTGGATCAGAAAGGGCGCAACCGGACCGAGGATTTCCCGATTGAGCGGATTCGTTCCGACGGTCGCCCGGGTCCTTCGACCTTCCTTCGCGACAAGGCGACGGCGCTGAAGGGGGCGGTTCCACCGATCATGGAAAAGGCATCGCAAGAGTCGGAGGACATCGCCGATGAGTTTCGTCGGGAGGCGATCGAGACAATGTCTGAGCAATATGACGCCGAGATCGAGCGTCTTAAACGCCTTCAGAAAATGGGCCATCCCGTCCGTGAAGAAGAAATTTCACTGGCCGAAGCGGAGAAGGCGGATTTGAAAAAATACCTCGCCGACACGCCGCTGAAGGTCGATTCGGTGCGCCTCATTCTGGCGATGACTTAGGCGGGGGGAGTTTCCTCCTACTTGAAAACCTGTCCTACCTGCCGCAAGCTCGGCATCTGAATGGCAAGATCCGGGAAACCCTCGTCAAAGCGGGGAAAGGCATCGGCGAAGCGCAGCCGCAGGAAGCGTGAGGAGTCGAGCGGCTGGAGGCAACATCCGCTCGTTCGCCTCGTCGTCGTCGTGGGCTTGTTTGGAATTTTCCTCGGTCTTCTCATCGTGGGAATGATCCTCTTTAATTTCGACCGACAGGCTTCCCGCTACGATCTCTCGGCGGTGGGTCGGATTCCGCAGGAAACGCGGGTCCTCGATGCGACGGGAGCGCTGATCGGCTACCTTCACGGGGAGGATGTCGGGATGCCGGTGCCGCTCGAAACGGTTTCGCCCCATTTTTTGAATGCCCTCATCGCGCGCGAGGATTCACGATTCTACCGGCACCACGGGATTGATCGCTACGGTTTGATGCGGGCCTGGGTGCGAAATCTGAAGGAAGGCGAGACCGTCCAGGGCGCGAGCACGATCACGATGCAGCTCACCCGCATGAGCTACGGCCTAACTGATCGAACCCTCCAGCGGAAGCTCCTCGAAATGGCGATCGCCCGCCGCATCGAGAAGCATTATTCGAAGGAGGATATTCTCAGCCAATATGTGAATCGCATTTTCCTCGGGACGGGGATGAACGGGATCGAGCAGGCGGCGCAGGGCTACTTCGGAAAAAGCTGCACCGATTTGACCCTCCCGGAAGCGGCAATGATCGCGGGTGTGATCCGGGCGCCGAACGGGTTTTCGCCCTTCCGCCATTACGAGACGGCCCTGCGGGAAATGCGGAGCACCCTCGCGCGGATGGAGGACGAGGGAATGATTTCGAAAAAAGAACTGAAAGTGCTCGTCGAGGAGCGGCCCACGGTGTTGCCGCAAGATCGCTGGATGGGGATGTTGAAAGAGCAGAGCAAGGTCTCAGGGCAAACGTATCTCCTCAAAATGGTCGAAGACCGGGTCGCGGAGTTGCTCCCGTCCTTCGCCGGAGTGGGCGGCCTCACGATTCAGACGACCTTTGATATCCGACTGCAGGGGGCCTCGGACTGGGCCGTGAATCAGCGCATGGCGAGTCTGGAAGCGGAGCCGGGTTATCCGAATGTCAGGCTTTCAAATTATGAATCCGGCGACCCGGGATACGTTCAGGCGGCGGTCACGGTAGTGGAAAACATGACAGGGGCAGTGCGGGTCGTCGTCGGGGGGCGGGATTTCACCCACAGTGCTTTCAACCGGGCGACGCAGGCGAGACGCCCGATGGGATCGATTTTTAAACCGCTCGTCTATGGAACGGCCTTCGAGCGCGGGCTTTTCCCGGGGGTGCTGATCAGTGATCAGGCAATCACGGCGGGAGAAATCCGGTGGGACAAGAAGGATTGGCGGCCTTCAAATTCCGACGGCGTTTTCGGCAACGCGATGCCGGCGGAGGTCGGGCTGATCAAGTCCCGCAACACCATGACCGCGCGCGTCGGTGAGTGGGCTGGAATCGACAACGTCCTCGCGATGATGGAGCACGCCGGTCTGGGAGAATCCGAGACCGAGATCTCCCCGACGATCTACATCGGGACGGTCGGGGCGAGCGTGCATGATGTCGCGAGCGCCTACTCGGTTTTTGCGACCGGAGGGATTCGTCACCGTCCTTACTTTATCGGGACGATTCATGATCGTGATGAGACCCTCCTCTATCAGCACGAGTCGGAAAGCTACCGGGTCCTTTCGCCCGGTGCGGCGTGGCTGACCTCGACGATTTTGAAGCGCGTCCTCGAAGAGGGCGGGACCGGCGCGAGCCTGCGCACGATGGGCTTCACTGCTCCGGCGGGGGGCAAAACGGGAACGACGAACGATTTTTACGATGCCTGGTTTTCCGGCTACACGAGCCGACTCTCGGCGAGTGTCTGGGTCGGTCTCGACCAGCCCGGCACGATTATGGACGGTGCCTACGGCGGAAAAGTGGCGATGCCGATCTGGCAGGACATCATGGGAGAGGCGCAGCGACTTGGTTACGAATTCACCGATTTTGCGCCACCGGAGGAAGTCATCGAAATGCAGCTCTGCCGCGTCACCGGACAGCTCGCGAATGAAAAATGTGGCACCGCTCAAACCGTTTACATTGAGCAAGTCCCGTATGATTTGATCCCGCGTGAGTTTTGCCGGAAACACTGAGTTCCTGATGAATGCTCCCTTCGTCTGAGGATCAAAATACGCGCAATCACTCTTATTTTCATAGTTGCTGATTGAGGTTTGCCGCGTCTACTCTCTCAAGCCCGTCGCATGAGCCAAGCTGCCGCTGATTCCAACCCTACCTACCGACCTTTTGCGACGTTTTCGCTGGTCTGGGGAATCAGTACGCTCATCCACCAGCTTGCCTTTACATTTTGGACGGAGTCCTGGCAGGGGTGGGTTCTCGTCGGGGCGGCGATTGCGGTGATCTGGAAGCCCGGCTGTACGGTTCGATTCATTGCCCTTGTCATTGCGGCGCTCATCAATCTCTGGAACAAGCTGCCGTTTGTGCCCAACCACGTCCTCTACGAGGGGATGCTGCATCTCATCATCCTGCTCGGAGCGCTCAGCTTTTTCTGGAACGGTCAGGGTCGGAAGGCGCTCGCAGGCCATTCGTCATTGTGGAGGAAAAATCTGCCGCTTCTTCTCGGTGCTATTCTTCTCAAGGCGGTTTACTTTCTCCTCCCGGAATCTTTCCATGGGCATGGGCTGGGGGCAATCACGACGCTGGTGCTCCTCTTCGGCGTGGGTCGATTTTTGTCCCGGGGTGAAGTCATTGGCGGGGGCGAGGATTTTCTCAACCGCTTCGCTCCCGTGGTCCGCGCGGCGGTGGTCATCATGTACGTCTGGGCGGTGATCCAGAAACTGAACTGGGACTATTTCAATGCGGACGTCACCTGCGCGGGGCAGTTGCATCGCGAGATCAATATCTACTTCGGCTCAATCCTGCCGGAAGCTCCCTGGGCGCTTGTCGCGGCGGCGATCGGTTCGCTTGTTTTTGAACTCGGGATTCCGCTGCTTCTGATTTTTAAGAGAACACGCTACCTTGGTTTTTTCGTCGCGATTGCCTTTCATCTCTGGCTCTCGATTCATCCGGCAGCGGGGATTTTCAGTTTCACCTCTCTGATCCTGGCGTTTCTCCTCCTTTTCATGCCGCTGTCGTGGGGCGAGCAGATGCAGCAGCTTTGGAATCGCCAACTCGCGTGGCTTGGCAAAGGGGAAATTGATCGCGGTCGCCGCCGCGCACGGTGGATCGTCATTGGTGTGTTCTTTCTCACTCTCATCACGCAGGGGGTCCTATACCTCACGATTGCGCGGAGTTATGAAGTCTTCGACAAAGCGAACCGGATCGGTTTCTTTGCTTTTTTCGCCTGGGGATTGTGGTTTGGTGCCTGCTATCTTATCGCGGGTTGGAAGGCCTGGCCACGGAGCGAGGCGCTCCCGAATGGGCTCAAGCCGAGCCTGGTTCTCATTGGATTGATTCCGGTGCTGCTGAACGGGGTGCAACCCTGGATCGGTGGACGGACGCAGACTTCGTTTTCGATGTATAGCAATCTGCGTTCCGAGGGCGAAGGAAACCACCTATTCCTAAAGCGGGTCGATCTGCTCAAGTTGCAGACGGACATCGTCGAAGTCGTGCAGTCAGCGCCGAACATCCTCGGTCCTTCCGACCGGCCACGCGGGATTCAGCAATTTGCCAACATCGGTCACCGGATCATTCCCTGGTTTGAATTCCGCCGCCTCGTCAGCGAGATGCCCGATGATTTCGAAGTCACCTACACCCGGGGAGGAGAGGAGCTCGAACTCGGGCGCCGCGAAGGCGAGATCTACGGCGACGAGTCTGCGTTCGTGGAGATTCCTCTGTTGCAGCGCAAATTTCTCTGGTTCCGGCGGCTTGAATCGCTTGAGGGTCCGATGAGCTGCACGCATTAGGACTTCCGTCCGACCACTACTGGAGAGTTCGTTGTTTAAGCCCTGCCGCTTTGTTCCCTGGGATTACGCGTTTCAAGCGTGATTTCCAGGCGACTGTTTCAATCTGTAATCGTAAGCTGCAGAGACTCCCGAACTCTTAACTCTCCATCAAACATCATGAAAACAACTATTGCTGCGGCCCTCCTCCTGACTCTCGCCTTACCTCTTGTCACCGCCGAAGAAAATGCTGCGATAAGGGACCTGGAGGTCACAATGAAGGGCAACCCCGTGACACTGCTTGGAACGCCTCTTAAAGTGGATGATCAGGTCCCTGATTTTCGGGTGGTGGATGGAGATTTTAACGAAGTTCAGGGTTCTTCCTTTGCCGGCAAGGTACTGCTCATTAGCACCATTCCCAGCCTTGATACAGGGATCTGCTCCCTACAGACCAAGCGATTTAATGACGAAGTCGCTAAATTTCCCGATAACGTCCAGGCGTTGACTCTCAGTGCCGATTTGCCGTTTGCCCAAAAAAGGTTCTGCACGGCTGAAAATGTGGATAAGATCAAGGTGCTCTCAGACTCTGTCTGGCGTGACTTTGGCTTGAAATTCGGGCTTTTAATCGAAAACAAAGGGCTTCTGGCGCGATCGGTCATGGTTGTCGACAGCAAAGGTAAGATTGTTTATTTTGAGATAGTTCCCGAGGTAGCGAGCCACCCTGACTATGAAAAGGCTCTTGCTGCGGTTCGGGACGCCTCTCGATAAACATTTGGTGAGCTGGTTCGCCTCATGGAACAGGATGCGCTCGATCATCAGCTCGAACTGCCTGTGAATTAGTGTCTTGCACGCCCTGGATGGGGATCAGTGCAGGTAGGGACGAGCGTCCCGCTCGTCCGTGGAGAGGATGAGTGATCAGGGAGAACGAACTTTCTGCGCGCGGGGACGCACGCAGCTACCCGATCAGATTACGCACAAGTCTTCCGCCACTCTTTCAGGAGCGCATCGCTCTCGCCCGGTCCGACGAGGGCGGAGGAAAATGCCATGGGGTCGAAGAGGCGCTGCGCGGCTTCGTTGACTTCGTCGAGAGAAGTCTCGGCGATGCGGCGATGAGCCTCGTCGGGATTTTTCAGCTCGTCGAAGAAGAGGAGGCATTCGCCGGCCCACATCATCTGCGCGGCGGTGTTTTCGAGACTGATGCTGCTTTGGCCAATGATGAAGGATTTCGCCTCCTCCAACTCGTTCACGGAGACACCGTCTTTCACCAGTTCGGAGGCGATGCGGGAGATCGAGGTGAGCGCTTCCTCGAGATTGCCGGGGCTTAGGGCGAGGAAGATCTGGACGAGGCCGGCGTCGTCGAAGGAGACGAGATCACTCTGGACTTCATAGCAGAGCGCCCGCTCCTCGCGAAGCTCCTGGAAGAGCCGTGAGCTCATGTTTTCGCCGAGAATGACGCTGAGCAATTTCATCGCGTAGCGCGCGGGGTCATGCCGGGTGACGCCTTCGAAGGAGAGCGCGAGGTGAGTTTGCTCCTGATCCTCTTCTTCCTCGAAGCGATGCGCAGGCTGGGGGTCAGGGGCTGCCGCAAAAGGGATTGGTGACCCGGCCTCGAGATCTTTGAATTTCTCCGCGACTACTTCCGCGACCATCTTGGCATCGATATTTCCCGCGACGGAAATCACGGTGTTCTCTCCGCAATAGGCGCGGCGGAAAAAGCTGAGGACATCGTCGCGCTGAAAGGACTCCAGCGTCGCGCTCGTGCCCGTGATCGAGCGCCCGAGGGGATGCTTTTTACCCCAGGTTGCTTCGCTGATGAGATCTTCGAGCCACTGGGAAGGGAGATCGCGGACCATCGCAATTTCTTCATGGATGACCTGCTTCTCGCATTCGAGATCGCCCGGGTCCATCACGGGGCGGAGATAGAGATCGGAGAGAACGTCGAACAATTTTTCAAACTGAGCTGCCGGGGCTTTCGCATGGTAGGCGGTGTGGTCCTCGACCGTGTACCCATCGATCGACGAGCCGAGGCCCTCGATCTCACGGGAGATGCGTTCCGCCGAGCGGGTTGGGGTGCCTTTGAAGAGCATGTGCTCGACGAGGTGAGCCATGCCGTGCTCTTTGGGATGCTCGTGTCGGCTCCCCGCGTCGGTCCAGAGTCCGACCGCGACACTTTCCATGTGGGGCATGCAGGTCGTGGCAAGGCGGACGCCGTTGTCCAGCCGGTGAAGTTGATGATCGAAAGGCATTTCGGTATAAAAGAGGAACGAACTGTGCTCTATCCCCTTTCTGTTTTCCACCTCGAAAAATGCAGCTATGATGGCGACAGGATGAGCACCGCTACTTTACCCAACCTTCCCGTGTTTCAAATCCTCGGTCAACCGGTCGAGATTTCCCGAATTGAGAAAGAGCTCCAGCAGCTTTTCATGGACGGGGACGAGTCCGGTGCCGGGGTGGCGCGGGCCTCGCTGATCAATCTCGCGCTATACAGCGAAGACCAGTCTCATCTCGAAGAAGATGCCTCGGTCCTCGCGGAACTGACGAGCGAGTCGGCCTGCCGGTCTCTTCTCATCAATGCCGACACTCACGAGACGGAAATGACGGCGCAAGCCTGGATCCAGGTCCACTGCCAGATTGATCGAAACGGGAAAAAGACCGTCTGCACGGAGCAGATCAGTTTTTTCCTGACGGGTGATTCTCCGGCAATGCTTCGCAACATCGTGTTTGCTCATCTCGATTCGGATCTTCCGCTCGCTTTCTGGTGGCGCGGCGAGTTCTCGGATGCCTTTGAGCGGGGGCTCTATTCCCGGATTGATCGCCTTCTTTTCGACAGTGAGTGTTGGGAGTCACCGCGGAATCAATTCATCCGGCTAATCTCAGCCCAATCGGAAACGCCGAGGCCGTTCGTGATGCATGATCTCGCTTTCACCCGTCTCAACTCGATCCGCCAGGCGGTGGCGAACGCGTTTGATCGCCCCGGTGTCGCCGGTCAGATCGCCTCTCTCAGCGAGGTGCGACTGCGCTTTGCCAAAGGGTATCGCATGAGCGCGATCTATCTCGCGGCCTGGATCGCGAGCCGCGTCGGGGTTTCCCTCGACTTTAATCAATCGACGGCGGAGCGGTATGTCTTTGCCGCGAAGCGAAAAGGGGCGCCTTCCAGCTTTGCGATTTCAATCAGCACGCTCGACCCTGAAAGAAAAGGGACTGTGGAAGTCGATTTCGACCTCCCCGAGGCGAAGGTGGAGATCAGTCGCTGCCAGACCCGCGATTTCATGCGCACCTTAACCCACCGCGCCGACTGCGCGACGGATGAGGACTGGCTCCCGGCAAAGAAACTCACCGATGTCGCTCTTGTCGGAGACATCTTGAACCGCGCGGGACGCAATCGCACTTATTCCGAAGTATTGCCTACGGTGCAGGAATTGCTGACGCTCTGAGGGGAATTCGATCGGCATTATCGGTAATTTAAAATCTTCATTATAATACTTTAAATTACCGATAATGAAGCATACGGTTACCGATGATTCAATCGGAGAACCTTGAAGATATTCTTTTATTGTTGGGGGCTCGCCTGGAGCAAGTTCAGGCGGAGCCAATCAGACTTGTCGTTTCAGGCGGGGCCGCTCTGATTGCGACTGGCGTCATCGCACGGGCGACCCATGATCTCGATATTTTGGCGACCCGGAGTCAAGTCGATGGTGAAATCTTCCGGGCATGGCCCCTGCCTGATTACTTTATTGAAGCGGTGGGAGAAGTCGCTGAGGCCATGAATTTATCGCCGAAATGGGCGAACGCGACGACTTCTCTGATGATGATCGATTTGACGGCACTCCCCAGGCAAGTCTGGACCAGTATCGAGACCCGGGAGTTTGGGAGTTCTTTGACGGTCGATTTCGTCGGTCGCGACGGACAGATGTTCCTGAAAGCATGGGCAGCTTTCGGACGGGATGAAGAGAGGGATATCAATGACCTCCGCGAAATGAGGATCTCGGCCCGGGAAGCGCAGGAGATCATCGACTGGATGGTGAAGGAGGAGTTGATTACCCCATTTCACCAAGATCGTATTACTGAAATCATGGAAAAGATCGGTCATGCAGGCGTCGTACCAAAATTTAATTGAGCGTCTCGATGAGTCCCTTGCACAGTTGATCTGGGACCAATGGTTCGACATCGGAGGTTCGGGTTCTACGCAGAAGAGGGGGATCCCTTTCGTGATCGATATCGAGGCATTGATCCTTGGCTCGACTCGATTCGGGAGAAAAGACCCGCGGATTTTCGAGCAGTGTATCGATTGGCTGGCTCACAATGGAGACCTGGTTAGCCTCCAGCGGCTCAAGAATATGCAGCAAAGCCAGCGTTTCGGAGACGAATCGACCTTGAGGCATCTTGCTGATTTTATGATTTCAGAAAAGCATTTGAACTGGAAATCAATCATGACCTCGTTCCCGGAAAAATCGGCAAAAGTGGCCGAAAATTCCGCCTTTTATGTGGCTCGGGGAATGAGCCGATCTCCACTGCCTACGAAACCGCAAAGCTTGCTTTTTAGATTGCGTCACTTTTTCGGGATGAGCGCGAGGGCGGATATCTTCTGCTGGTTGCTGACGCATCCCGAGGGGCATGCTGCTCAAATTGCTCAGGAGACACAATGGATGCCGAAGACGGTTCAGTTGGTGTTAATTGAGCTTGAGCGATCACGCTTGATTGCCTGTGTTACCAAAGGTCGACAAAAGCGATACCGGCTGAATCCACTGGATTGGACCGTGTTCGAGCCGGACGGCGGAAATGCCTGCTGGTTCAATTCAGCGCTTTTTTTCAAAGGATGCTTTGAGGTGCTTTCTCTTCTCGAATCACTTGTCCAACTGGAAAACAAAGTGGTCGCATTGCAGAGCATGGAAATTGCTCGTGCCATGCCCGCACTGGCGAAAACGTTCTTCGGGCTGACACCGGCGGAGTCGTTCCAGATGTGGGAGCGGGAATTGCGAGGTCAAACCCTCGTAGATTATTTTCGAACTGAGTGTGAGATGCTCAGCCTCTCGATCAATGAGCGCCTCTTTTATCGGACGGAGTCATTTCCGCGAGTGAAGCCAATCGAATTGGCGGGCTGAATTCACCCGCTCCAAGACCCATGGCAGCCGGACGAGTGACCTCATCCGGCTGCGCGGTTCCCTTGCGGGGTCTTGAATTCCAGAGCTCCCCTGATTGAATCTCCGGAATTCAGAAAGCGAATCGAAGCAGCACGAAATCTGATTGAAGAAATTTCGATTTTTCTAAAATCGACGATGAGGTCCCAAATAGGGTGGAAAGACCGGGAGGCGATTCTTTACACTGCCCGCAATCGCTCTAGAGTGCCGCGATGTCAGTCACCCAGAGATGGATCGTTGAGCCGAAACCGGATCAGAACCTCGTTCGCGAGTATTCTGAGTCGCTTTCGCTTGCTCCTATCGTGGTGGAATTGGCGATCCAGCGAGGCTACTCCGACCGGGAAAAGCTCGAACGATTTCTCTACCCCCGCCTCAATGATCTCGGAGATCCCTTCGCGCTGCCCGGGGTCGCTTCTGCCGTAAAGCGGATTTTTGAAGCGGCCGATGAGGGCGAAACGGTGATCCTCTACGGCGATTACGATGTCGATGGTGTCACCTCGATCGCCCTGCTCGACTCCGTGCTCCGCGCCTATGGAATCAAGACGCACTGCTTTCTCCCGACGCGCCTCGAAGAAGGCTACGGGCTTAGCTTGAAAGGGATCGACAACTGTCTCGGTGACACGCAGGCGACCCTGCTCATTGCGGCGGACTGCGGCACCAACTCTCGCGAGGAGTCATTGGTCTTGAAGGAAATGGGCGTGGACCTGATTGTCCTTGATCATCACGAACCCTCTTCGGAAGGCACCGCCGAATGTGTCGCCCTCGTGAATCCGAAGCTGGGCGACGATTTTCATTATCTCTGCACCGCCGGGGTCGTCTTTAAAGTCTCGCATGCCCTTCTCAAGGAGCGCCCCCTCGCCGGCTTCGATCTCAAAAACTATCTCGATTTTGTCGCCCTCGGAACGATCGCGGATATTGTCCCGCTCGAAGGTGAAAACCGGATTTTTGCCCGCCGTGGCCTCGCCCAGCTCGATACGACGATTCATCCCGGTCTCACCGCCCTGAAGCGGGTCGCGGGCGTGAACTCTCCTGCCCGGTCGAGCGATGTCGGATTCAAACTCGGGCCGAGAATTAATGCCGCCGGTCGCCTCGACACCGCCGAGGCTTCGCTTCATCTGATGCTGAGTCAGGATGAAAATGAGGCAATCATTCTCGCGCAGGCCCTCGATCAGCAGAATCGTGATCGCCAGGAGCTGGAGCAGAAGACCCGCGAAGAGGCTGAGCAAATGATCCACGATCTCGCGCCCGGGGATCGGAAATACGGCATCGTCGTCGGTGCCCGCGGTTGGCATCCCGGAGTCGTGGGGATTGTTGCTTCACGCATCACCAAGCAATATTACCGCCCGACTTTTATCGTCGCGATCAATGAGGACGGGCTTGGAAAAGGCAGTGGTCGCAGCGTCTCAGGCATTTCGCTTGTCGCCGCGCTCGAGTCATCGAGTGAGGTCATCGAAGCCGGCGGGGGACACGAAATGGCCGCCGGCGTGAGTGTGCGGGAGGAGAATCTCGAGCTTTTCCGCCAGTCGTTTGTGAGAAATGTCGCCGCACAGGCGGACAGTGAAACCCTCATCCCCAAGCTGAGGATTGATGCCGAGGTCCGTCTCGCCGATTTGTCGCTCGACCTTCTCGACAGCTATGAACTGCTCAGGCCGTTCGGGGCCGGGAACCCGCAACCTGTCTTGATGGCCTCCGCCGTGCAGATCAGCGAAGCTCCCCGCGTCATCAAAGAGAAGCATCTGAAGTTTAAATTTCAGCAAGACGGCGCTCAGCACGAAGGGATCTACTTCAGCTCGGCTCAGCTCGATCTGCCGCGCCCTCCCTGGGACATCGCCTTCACGATTGACCGGAACGAGTGGCGCGGGCGAGTGCAACTCAACATGGTAATCCAGGCCGTGCGAAAAGCGACGTGACCTGAGCAAAGTAGGATGGGTTGCCTAACCCGTCTCGTGCATTGATTATAGACGGGTTGGCCAACCCGTCCTACAATTCGGGGTCGTCTGCCACTTTCACTCATGTCCACCAACGCACTTCACTGGCCCCTGCTCGTGCTCTGCGTTGTTTTTCTTTCCGGCAAAGTCGAAGCGCGGGAGTGGAAACTCCGGAATGGGAATACGATCGATGCCGATTTCTACTTTCGAGACGTCAACGAGACATGGCTCAAGAAGGGCGATGGAACCCTCTTCGTGGTTCCTTCTCCCGAACTGGAGCCTTCGGAGTTGGAGTTTATCCGGCGTCTCGAAAGCTACCTGACCGATCTCGAATTTAAGCCGTGGCCGCGCCAGGTTTATCCGCCGGAAACCTTTCGCCTCGCGGGTGGGCCGACCACCTATCGGACCAATCATTTTCAACTCTTCGCATCCAGTGCGGCGCCCTCTCTGGTGAAGGAAACCGCGCTCGTTCTCGAAGACGCCTATCACATGATCGCGAGTCTCCCACTTCCTCTTGATCCGGCTCCGCCACAACCTCTGAAACATTTCACGGTGCGAATTTTAGAGAGACCTGAGTTTGAGGAAGCCTTTGGGAATTCGATTAAAAACCTTTACCCGGAGAAAGTGAAAGGTGCCTACATGGCCAAGCCACGGGAACTCTGGCTTCCGCTCGATGCAACTCCGGCTCCGGATTTCACGGCGACTCTCGTTCATGAAATCGCGCACCAGTCCATGCACGACTGGCTCCCGCTCCTCCCGCTGTGGTTTATTGAGGGCTTCGCCGAATACCTCGCGGCGGTTCCTTACGAGAATCAGATTTTCCGCTTTGATCAAAGTGAGGAAGGCCTCCGCGAGGTCCTGCAATCGCGCTATGGATCGCCCCCACTCTTGATCGCTCATCCGGCCCGTCAGCTCGCGAGCGAGAATTGGCAGAACAGCAGCAGCGACTACCTTTCCGCTCTTTTTCTCGTCTTCTACCTCGCCGAGTATGACCGCGACGGGAAGGGGACCGGCTTGCAGGTTTACTTGAGTGAAATCAATGCAGCGCGGCAGCAGACGGACGTTTGGTTCACTGAAATTCAGTCAATGGCCGACCAATACAACGCCCGGGTGAGGCAGTTTCGGGAAGACCTCGCCCGCTATGAAGGTCAGATTGAGTCCGTCAAAAGCGAACTCCGCAGCGGTAAAAGGGTCTTTGTCAGGGAGTCGACCCCGAATCGCGTCGTCATTGCGGGGACGCCCGCGATTCCGGCCCGGCCCGTCGCCCCCGCCCGACCCGACGAGTTACCCGAAGCTGTCGCCGAAGGCCGCTCAAACGCCGTGAATCTGATCACCGCAACGAGGCAGGCCGCCGTTGTCAAACTACTGCAAGGCCGAAGCCTCGACGAATTCGCGGAGGAAATGCGGAACGCCTTTCACTCGCGCGGATTTGCGGTGGAGTATCGGTGAGGGCTTCAAACCAACACCGCAGCGAGAACTTCCTCCACCGTGCTCATCGGCAGGATCTTGAGCTTCTTCCGCGCTGACTCTGGGATGTCGGGGACATCTTTCAGGTTCTGGTCGGGGATGAGGATGATTTTCACGCCGGCCTGAAGGGCACCGAGCGCTTTCTCTTTCAGCCCGCCGATGGGGAGAACGTCACCGCGGAGATTGATCTCACCGGTCATCGCGATGTCTTTGTTCACGGGGCGATCCGCAAAGAGGGAGGCGAGCGCGGTGTACATCGCACAACCTGCGGAGGGACCGTCTTTGGGGACCGCTCCGGCGGGGACGTGGACGTGGACGTCGTATTTCTCGAAATCTTCATGTTCGATCCCGAGTTTCTCTGCATTCCGACGGACGAGACTCCAGGCGGCTTCCATAGATTCCTTCATGACATCACCGATCTGACCGGTGAGTTTGATGTTTCCTTTTCCTCGAAAGCGAATCGCTTCGATATTGAGAACTTCACCGCCCACGGGCGTGTAGGCGAGACCATTGACGACGCCGGGATGGCTCGTGTGGCTTTTTGACTCGCGCGAATACTTGGGAGCCCCGAGCACTTCCTCGACAAATTCCGGCGTCACTTTGACGGCGGTGGTGTCATCCACCGCGACCTTTGCGGCGATGGATCGACAAACGCTGCCGATCTCGCGCTCGAGGTTTCGAACCCCGGCTTCGCGGGTGTAATCCTCGATGACACGGCGGATCGCGGCTTTGCTCCAGCGGCAATGGCGGAGCTTGAGTCCGTTTTCCTGAAGCTGTCGTTTCACGAGATAGCGGCTCGCGATTTCGACCTTCTCCTCTTCGGTATAACCGGGGAGCGAGATGACTTCCATGCGGTCCCGGAGTGGCGCGGGAATGGGGTCGATCGTGTTCGCGGTCGAGATGAAAATGACCTGACTGAGGTCAAAGGGGACGTCGAGATAGCGGTCCGTGAAATCATGATTCTGCCTCGGGTCGAGCACTTCGAGAAGGGCGCTCGCGGGGTCGCCGCGAAAGTCGTTTCCGATCTTGTCGACTTCGTCGAGCATGAGCACGGGGTTGCGCGTTCCGGCGCGGCGGATCTCCTGGATGAGACGTCCCGGCATCGAGCCGATGTAGGTGCGGCGGTGGCCACGAATCTCTGACTCGTCGCGGAGACCGCCCACGGCGATGCGGGCAAACTCACGCCCGAGTGCTTCCGCGATCGAGCGACCGAGGCTGGTCTTGCCGACACCGGGAGGCCCTAACAAACAGAGAATTGGCCCGCGACCATCGGGGTTCAACTTTCGGACCGCGAGGTATTCGAGAAGACGGCGCTTCACTTTTTCAAGGCCAAAATGATCCCGGTCGAGGATCTCCTGCGCGCGCTTGAGGTCTTCGTTGTCATCGCTCAGCTTGCTCCACGGCAGCTCGGCCATCGTTTCGAGGTAGCTCACGATGACGGAATGTTCCGGGCTCGCGGGCGGGATCATGTCGAGCCGCTTCAGCTCACGCTCGGCGGCATCCATCGCAACTTTGGGAAGCTTTGCGATGACAAGACGGTCACGGAGGTCTTCGCTTTGCTCTTCGGATCCGTCGCCTTCGCCAAGCTCGCGCTGAATCGCGCGCAGTTGCTCGCGGAGATAGGCGCGGCGCTGAGCATCGGAAAACTCATCTTCGACCTCAGCGCGGAGCTTTTGCTGAAGCTCGGCGATGTGGAGCTGATTATTCAGCACCGCCTGAACTTTCTCGGCCCGCTTTCCAACATGCGTTTGTTCGAGGAGCGCCTGCTTCTGGACGATGTCGAGGCTGAGGTTTGTCGCGAGAAAGTCCGTCAGGATTGAGGAGGAATCGATCGCACCAAGGGCCTGGGTCGCCTCGTCGGGAATCCCCGGATTCAGCCCGATAAACCGTTCCGCTGATTCCCGCAGGTTTTTCAGGGTGGCCTTCCAGACTGCGCTGTCCCGTGGGAATTTGTTCTCCAAAATCTCAAAACGGGATTTCAGGTAGGGCTTTTCCGAGGTGAACTTCGTGAACTTGATCCGCTCGACGATTTGAATGAGGACGAGCATGTCGCCGTCGTCCTGTTTCATCATGCGAAGCACATTCCCGAGCACGCCTGTGTGATAAATATCCTGCGAGCCGGGCACGTCGAGGGAGCCGTCCTTTTGCGTCGCGAGTCCGAGGAGGCGTCCGTTCGGCAGCAGTTCCTCAAGGAGTTGCTGGCTCGCGGGGCGCTCAATCGTGAGAGGCGCGACCGTTCCGGGGAAAAGAACTGCGCCGCGCAGAGGCATCACGGGAATGACGCCGGGGACGTCGCTCCGCCATTCGGGCAGTTCGGCGTTGGGACGGCTCGTTGAGATCTCGATGATTTCACCCGAGGACTCGTTCAGCATTTGCTCAAAATCTTCCATGTATAAAAAGGGGAGGCGACGAGTTTGTCAGCTCCGCAAAAAAAAGTCAGTCGTCGGCGAGTGGCACGATGATCCAGAGGAGGCCGTTTTCCTGTTTGGCGGTGACACGGTTACGGTCAACCTCAGCGGGGAGGACGATTTCGCGCGCGAAACGACCGTTTTCAATCTCCATCGTGAGAACCTGGCGACACTGGCTCGAGGTGTCGCGCGTTGGCAGCGGGGTTTTTCGGTCTCCGGAAATTCGAACCCGGTCCGGGAGGACATCGACGTGAATGTGTTGCTTTTCGACCCCGGCGAGATCCACCCAGATTTCGAAGCGATCATCGTATCGATAGGCATTGATCTCCGGGACCCAGCCCTGCGAGGACTGAAAGCCGGAGAAATGGAGACGACTGAGATCGGCGGCGACATCGCCGGTGCGACCGATCATGTTGGTGAGGCGTACCTTTCGCGACATCACGAAGGGTAGGAGAGGATCGGCAAAATTTCAATCCTGAGGAGGCGCATTGAAGTGAAGGGAAAGGCCACGGTTTTGCTTGGTCTCATTTCCGGATCATGTGATCCTTGGTCCTCCTTTATGAAACACCTCACTTTGCTTCTTTCGGTCTTCGCCTTGACGGCCTCGCTCCCGGCTCAGGAAAAACTGAACTTCGTCTTCTTTCTCGCGGACGATCTTGGTTACAATGATGTCGGCTTTAACAATCCCAACTCATTCTACGAGACGCCACACCTTGATCAGCTTGCCGCGAGCGGGATGGTCTTCACCGATTTCTATGCCGCTTCGCAGGTTTGTTCGCCGACCCGCGCGAGTATTTTCACCGGGAAATATCCCGCCCGAACGGACACGACGAACTTTTTCACCGGGCGCCGGGACGGGAAGTTTGCGGCGGCGGAGTTTGAAAACGTGATGGTGGCGGAAGAGGTCACATTTGCCGAGGCGCTCAAGGAAAATGGCTACCAAACCTTCTTCGGTGGCAAATGGCATCTCGGGGACGGGCAAAATCTCCCCACGAACCAGGGCTTCGACATCAACAAGGGCGGCGGTAGCAACGGGTTGCCTCGTAGCTACTTTTCCCCCTACAAAAATGTCGAGAATCTTCCCGCCGGACCGGAGGGCGAATTTCTGACCGACCGTCTCGCGCAGGAGTCGGTCGATTTTCTCGATGGAGCGGCGCGTTCTGAAGATCCGTTCCTTCTCTACCTTTCTTTTTATAGTGTGCACACCCCGCTTCAGGCACCGAAAGATCTCGTCGCCAAGTATGAGGCGAAGGCGAAAAAGCTCGGGATCGATGGAGAAGAAGGCAGCTTCGATCTGGAAAAAGAGCGTCAGGTATGGGACACAGACGAGCCGAGGAAAGTCCGCGTCCGTCAGGACCATGCCGTGTATGCCGCGATGGTGGAAAGTCTCGACACCGCTGTCGGGCGTGTCCTCTCCCGGCTTGATGAGTTAAACCTGCGCGACACCACCGCGATCATTTTCATGTCCGACAATGGAGGACTTTCCACCTCGGAAGGGCACCCGACCTCGAACCTTCCGCTGCGCGGCGGCAAAGGCTGGATGTATGAAGGCGGGATTCGCGAGCCGGTCACGATCCGGTGGCCCGGCGTCACCGCCGCGGGAACGCGCTGCACCGTCCCGGCCGTGAGCACCGATTTCTATCCCACGATGCTTGAGATGGCGGGCCTCCCCGCAAAGCCGGACCAGCACGTCGATGGCCGCAGCCTCGTCCCTGTCCTCCGGAATCCTTTCGCGAAATTTGATCGCGGCCCGATTTTTTTCCACTACCCGCATTATGCGAACCAGGGCGGATTTCCCGCGAGCGCGATCCGCAAAGGAGACTTCAAGCTGATTCAGGATCTCGAAGACGGCGCGTTTGAACTCTACAATCTTTCGACCGACCTCGAGGAGCACAACAACCTTGAGCAACTCGAAAGCAGCGTCGTCGAGGAACTCTCCGCTGAGCTTGATGACTGGCGCCGTGAAGTCGAGGCTAAGCCGCTGCGCAAGCACCCCGAAACCGGCGCCGAGCCGCCCGTCCTTTGGTAGAAAGAATCCCCGATGAAACTGTTCCCGCTTTCTCTCCTCGCGATCTTCCTCGTCCTTCCCCTTGAGGCCGAAGAAACCGCGGTCACGCTCCACGGCTATCATCCGTTCCGCGAGGTTCCTGACATTACGCGATGGGAGGAACGGAAAGAGGAAATCCGCAGCCGCATCCTTGTCGCGGCCGGCCTTCTTCCGATGCCGGAGAAAACGCCTCTGAAGGGAAAGCGGTTCGGCGAGTTGAAGCAGGAAGGCTTCAAAGTTGAGCGCGTCTACTTCGAGTCTTTCCCCGGTCACTTTGTCACCGGCAGCCTCTTTTCCCCTGACGGCGCGACGGAGGCGAACGGCCTCGTTGACGGAAAGCGCCCCGGCGTGATCTGCCCTCATGGCCACTGGACGAATGGCCGCTTCTACGACTCGCTCGAGCGCGAAGGGCACCGCGGTGCGCTCGCACAAATTGCGAAAGGCGCGGAGCGGTTTGAATCAGCAGCGCGAAATCCTATCATCGCCCGCTCTGTCCAGCTTGCGCGGATGGGCTGCGTCGTTCTCGTTTTCGACACGATCGGAAATGCTGACGCGATGCAGCTTGCTGAGCATCGGCGGGGTCTCCGCGAATCAATGAGCGGGAGCGGCGATGGTGAATGGGGCTTTGTCAGTCCGCAGGCGACGCTGCGGCTCCAAACTAATTTTGGCCTGCAAACATGGAACAGTGTCAGGGCGCTCGATTACCTCACCTCGCTCGAAGAAGTCGATCCCGACCGGATCCTCGTGACCGGAGCGAGCGGAGGGGCGACGCAGACGATGATGCTTGCGGCGATCGACGACCGCGTCGATGCCGCGTTTCCCGCCGTCATGGTGAGCACCGCAATGCAGGGCGGCTGCACCTGCGAGAACAGCCACTATTTGCGTATCGGTCAGGGTAATGTCGATATGGCTGCCGCCTTTGCCCCGAAGCCTCTTGGCCTCACGGCGGCGGACGACTGGACGATCGAGCTCGAGACAAAGGGTCACCCTGATTTAAAGTCTCTCTATGAGCGGCTCAAGGTTCCAAAAAATTACGAAGCGCATTTCGATACCCATTTCTTTCACAACTTCAATCACGTCTCGCGAACCCACCTCTACCGGTTTGTGAACGAACACTTCGGTCTCGGTTTTGATGAGCCGGTCCTCGAGTCTGACTTTGATTATTTAACAAGAGAAGACCTTAGCGTCTGGGACGCGCTTGGGGTGATGCCTGAAGGCTACGTTTCTGGAGACGAGCACGAAAAAGCGCTCAATGCAATCTGGGCCGCAGATTCCGATGCGGCTGTCGCCAGAGACATCGCCGCTCTGAAAGCAGGCTGGGGCGTGCTTCTCAACGCCGCATCGCTTACTTCGACTCCGGCGACCTTCGACCTGGCCGACAAAGAGAAGGCTGACGGATGGGTCAAAATGTCAGGGTCGATTTCGTTTCGAGACCGCTCCGTTCCGACGGAGATTCACTACCCCGAGGCCTGGAGCGGCGAAGTCGTGGTTCACCTCTCTGGCGGCGAATTCGACTATGGTAGTGCCGCTGTTGTCATTCCGGAATTGTCATCCGGCGTCAATCAAGCGGTGACCTATTCGGGGGAGAAGGATCTCCCCGCCGACAGTTGGGAGCGGTCCCCGGTTTACTTCTACGGCTACAATGATTCGAACTTCACGCGGCGCGCTCACGAGGTCGCCGCCGCCGTTTCGATGGCGGTGAATCATCCTGATTGGAAGGTGACCAAAGTCACGGTCGAGGGCTCCGGGGAAACAGCGGCGGTCGCCCTTGCCGCAAAATTTCTTACCGGAGATGAGATCGACGACCTCGCGATTGATCTCGATGCTTTCCGCTTCGGCGCGGTGACCGATTTCAGCGACGACGAAATGGTCCCCGGTGCCGTGAAATACGGCGATGTCGAAGGCCTCGAAAAAGTAGCGACTCAATAGGGTTGGGTCGGTGACTTAACCCTGTTCGGTGGGCTGAGAGATTAAAGCTCGACCTGACTCGCCCATTCAAGGTTCTCAAGATACCAGGCGACGGTACGGTCGAGGCCTTCTTCGAGATCGAATTGGGGTTCCCAGTTGAGAACTTCTTTCGCTTTCCGAATGTCGGCGGAGGTGTCGATCATTTCCGAAGCGCTCATTTCCTTGAAAACGAGTTCCGCCTTTTTCCCGAGACGATCTTCGATCATGCGGATGAAATCGAGGAGGACGATGGGTTTCTTCCCGCCGCCGAGATTGATGACCTCATACCCCATTGGCTTCGCGGCGAGGAGGGTGCCGGAGGCAATGTCATCGACGAAGGTGAAGTCACGCGTTTGCGATCCGTCGCCGAAAACGGTGATCGGGGTCCCTTCCTGAATCCATTTGATAAAGCGAAAGGGTGCCATGTCAGGGCGTCCGGCCGGACCGTAGACGGTGAAGTAACGGAGGACCGAGACGTCGATCTGAAAAAGGTGATGGTAGGTGTAGGACATGACCTCGGCGGCTTTTTTCGAGGCAGCGTAGGGAGAGAGCGGATGCTCCACCGGCAAGTCTTCGCGGAAAGGCATCGCATGGCCGGCGTAGAGTGACGAGGTCGAGGCAAGGATGAGCTTCGGGATCTCGTGAGCACGCATCAGCTCAAGAATGTTCAGCGCTCCCTGCGCATTCGACTGCATGTAGACATGCGGATTCTCAATGCTGTAACGGACCCCGGCACGAGCCGCGAGATTGAAGATGACGTCAAAGGAGTGCTTTTCGAAGATCGGTTTGAGATCGTAGAGATTCTCGATATCCGCTTCGTAAAAGGTGTAGTTTTCGCGATCAGCGAGCTGGGCGATGCGGTGGTCCTTGATTCTTTTGTCGTAGGCGTCGTTGACATTGTCGAGACCCACGACTTCGACCCCGCTTTCGAGAAGCTGGTGAACAACACGGCTGGCGATAAATCCGGCGGCACCGGTGACGAGGACTGATTTCATCGTAAGAGCGGACCCTAAGCGAAGTTCGCGGCCTTCACGACCGAAAATACGGCGAGCAAGGCAGCAGCGTCCTTTCCCCGGCGCAACTCCCTAGGCAAGATAGACTTTTTTCCCGTCGTTCTTCGCACTTTCGTATATCGCACAGATCAAGGCAACGGCGCGGCGGGCTTCCTGACCATCGACGCTCGGGGATCGACCGGCCTGAATCGCGGACACGACATCCTCGAAGTTCCTTTTGTGACCCTCGAAGTTGATCGCCTTGGGATCATTGGCCCCGAGTCCTTTCGCGTCGCTGTTTTGCATGAGTGTGGAGAGAACGGCTTCGTCTTCCGGAGCGGCCTCTTTAAAATCCCAGACGCGGAATTTTTCATCGGCGAGAAAGGCGGAACCTTGATCGCCACAGAGATGGACCTCGGCAGGATGCCCTGTCGATGACCAACAGGCGGTGGAGCCCTGGATCACGCCGCGGGCGCCGTTTTTGAACTCCAGAATCGCGACGGCGGTGTCCTCGACTTCGATCCCTTCGTGCGCGAGGCAGGCCATCGAGGCGGAAACCGAAGCGACATCCCCCGCGAGATAAATGAGCTGATCAATGAGGTGGATCGACTGATTCATGAGCGCGCCTCCCCCGTCGAGCGCCCAGGTCCCGCGCCAGGCACCGGAGTCGTAATAGGCCTGATCGCGATACCATTTCACATAGGCGTCGCACATCGTGAGTTGTCCGAAGCGGCCCTTTTCGGTCGCCATTTTGAAAGCCTCCATCGCAGGGTGAAAGCGGCGGTTAAAAATACCGGCCAAGGTCACACCGGCTTCTTCGCAGGCACCGATCATGAGATCGATCCGCTCCGGGGTGATTTCGAGAGGCTTTTCGCAGATGATGTGTTTGCCTGCTTTCGCGGCGGCGAGAGCAGGTTCGAGATGCGCTCCGCTCGGCGTTGCGATCGTGACGATGTCGAGTTCAGGATCGTTGAGGAAGTCGTCGAGGTCGGTGTAGCCGATTCCTCCGTTCTCCGCGACGAGTTCGTCGACGGCATCCTGACGCCGACCGTAAAACGAGTGCAACTCGCCGCCTTCCATCGCCTCAATTGCCTTGGCGTGGAAGTTGGCAATCATGCCGGCTCCGATGATTCCAAATTTCATGGTCTCAATGCTAGAATGGAAATTTGAGAGTCCGGTTCAGGACGCGTCCTTCTTATTCTTCGAGACAAAACCGATGATCCCGATCACAAAGAGAATCACGAGAACGCCGATGCCGACTTTACCCATCGGGAAAGCTCCGAGGCTCTGATCTTTCAGCGCCCAAACCGATCCAAAAGTCGCGAGGCCCGTTGCGATGAACATCAGCACATTCCAGATCACGCGCTTCCCGCCACGTGGCATCGCGTTTCCGAGGAGCTTCTTCGAGTTCATCATGAGGAGGAAGATGAAATAAGCAATCGGGAGGAGCGAACTGCCGATCACGGAAGTCGGCACGGCGAGAGCGGCTTTCGATTCCGCCGTCCAGATGAGTGGGAAGCAGAGTCCGAGAAATCCAGGAATGAGACTCCCGAGAAAATGTAATTTTTTGTCCCCCGGCCGACCCATCGCCTCACAAAGACAGAATCCGTTGATCAACATCAGGATGATGATTGTCGAAAGGGCCATGCCGAGAACGCCGACTCCGAAGATGATTTTTCCAATCCCGGGACCGGCGAGAGAGGAAAGTGATTTCGCGAGGTCGGAGTCTTTCCGATCAACGAGCATCGCCGTCATTTTGCGATCCTCGAGCGAAAGCGCGTCCCGAAGTTCAGTCACTTTCGTGCTCAGGGCTTCGCCTTCGAGACCGGTGAGGTCAGCCGCATAGCGCTTGACGATGAATTTATCGGCAACGCCCGCGAAGCTCGCTTCTTTTCCGGCGATGATTGTTCCGTCGTCGTTAAGAACGTCGGAAGTCTTCGCGTGAAACTGGCTCGCGGCCGCAATCACGATACAGGCGGTCGCGATCACGAAAGGAATCACGAGTCCGCTTCCAAGGTCGAAAATAGCGAGGCCACGATGATTTTTCCCCCAGCCTTTTCTCAGCATTGAGTAGGGGAGGAGAAAAGTCATGTTGATCCCGACCGCAGTGCCGAAGGCGGCGATCACCTTGCTTTTTTGGACGCCGGAGACACTTTCGCGCCAGATTGCCGCACTTTCATTTCCGGTCGCGGTGATCGCGGTTTCAATCGCCGGTGCCGGGTTGCGAATGTCGGAAAGATTCGGAATGAAACCGCTGAGAATTTCGCCCCAGTTGAGGTCGCCCATCATCGTCAGGCGAACGACGACAAGGAAAAAGGAGATCACGACGATTCCCACCATCGTTTTCAGGATCCGATCAAAAACCTTCACGCCTTTGCTGTCGGAATCGTAAGCACGCACGACCAGCGCCGCCGCGACGAGAAGAACGGCCCCGACGATCCAGGTTGCGGAACCTGACCCATCGAGCGCAGGGATCAGGTTTTGCTGAACCGCACCCGTGCCGAGCGCAAACTGAGGGAGACACCAGACGATGTTAGCCATCATCGCCGCGATGAGCCAGGCCCAGCCGAGGACGGGACTGATGTGCTGATTGATCGCGGCGAAGGGACGCTTCCCGGTTGCGAGCGTGACGTAGGCGATCGCGCTCAGCATGACGACCCCGAGGATCATCGCGAGCGGCTGTAGCCACATCAGGTTGTAGCCCATCATCACGCCGAGGAAGAGCGCTCCGGCGAGCGATCCACCGCCGAGGGTGATCGCGGCCTGCAACCAGCCGGGGCCGGTTCGCTTCGCATAATATCTGAGGCGGGTGCCGAGGGGCTGGCCATTGAGAGCCTCAAGTTCAGAGGACTCCTGTTCGTTCAATTCTGGTTCGCTCATGGGTAAAAATTCCGGGGGGGGGGGGGGGTGGAAAACGTTGCGCGATCTTAGCGGCTTCGACATCCGCGTCAAGGACCATGGAAGGCGCATCCCGTTGCGGAATTTGGTTGGAAATTCGCAGGAAGCTTATTTTTAACTCAAGCCGAGGTTTGGATGGTCTATCCCGGGCGGGAAGGCTAGACTGTTTTCATCAAATTTTTGCTCATCTCCGTTGCTGTTATCTTTCTCCTTTTCGTGGCGATTTTGTATTTCGGTCAGGGAAGGTTGATCTATCTCCCCCGAACTTATGGGGCGGGAATGAAGGAATTCGAAAAGGTCCGGACGATTGCCTTCGGGGTTGATGGGAAGCCGCAGTATCTCTATCTCCCGAATCGATCCGAGGGGACCCCGGTCCGCAGCGTTTGGTGGATTTTCGGAGGCAATGGCTCGGTCGCGCTGGACTGGGTCGAGGTGGTTCAATCGGTTCCAAATGCCGAAACTCAGGCGTTTGTCCTTTTCGATTACCCAGGCTATGGAATGAATCGGGGAACTTCGAGCCCGCAGCGGATTGCTGACTCCATCGACGCCGCCGTTCCCGCAGTGGCGGAGGCTCTTGGTCTTTCGAAAAACGAGCTGATTGCAAAATCGAAGACACTCGGACATTCCCTCGGAGCTGCTGTCGCCTTTGATTTTGCGAAGCGCTACGAGCTGAACCGCGTCATCGCGATCTCTCCTTTCACGACGATGAAAGCGATGGCGGAACGGACCATGGGGCCCGGAGCCGCCTTGGTCCTCCGACACCGCTTTGACAACGAAAAATCCCTCGATGCCATTCTCCAGTCAGACCGCCCCGTCGAGATCACGATTTTTCACGGTGAAGAAGATACCCTGATTCCACTGGCTATGAGTGAATCGCTTGCGGAAATGGATCCGTCAGGGCTCAAAATCGGACTGGCCGTGGTTCCCGAAGCCGGGCATGACGATATCATCATGAGAATCCTTCCGAAGCTCTTCCCGCTCATCGCGGAGTGAAAGCGCGAAGCCGGTTCCCTCAACTGAGGTGATATCGCGATTTCCAGCTCTCCGGAATCGGAAGTTTCAAACCGTAGAGATAGCGGATGAGTTGTCCCTGGTGCGAGGCTTCGTGCTCGAGGAGATCAACGATGAGACGATTTTGGGCATTGCTGTAGGATTCCGCTCCCTTCAGCGCTTCAGCAACTGCGGCCGAGGATCGTGTCAACGCATCCGCGACTGAGCTTTTGTCGGTCGTCGTCTCAAGAGAACAACTGAATCCTGCCCATTCGTTCTTTCGAATTGCAACGCTGAAACTTTCTCTCGCCCCGACAACACACCAAAGCTGGAGTCCAACGGTGTTTGAAAGAAGATTCGGTAGACGTGTCTTTAAGACCGACTCATCCAGTCCGTCCACGAAGTCATCGTAGAGTGTGAAGGAGCGTTCGAAGCTTTCGGAGAGGGCGAATTGGAGGGACATGGCTAACTGAGGGGAAACGACGGATCCACTAATGAGTTTGTTAACTTATTCTAATTAAGAAGGCGGCACGAATGCTCGAGGCACACCCCAATGAGCCGCCTACGTGGTGTGACCATCGCATCACGAAAGCTGTCAGGAAGGCCTGAATCGTCGGATCCGGTCGACTAAATCGGCAGCGAGAGATTTCCGTGATTTTGAAAGCTATCACGCACGCATTCCCCCTTTTTTCGCGGAGCATTGGAAATCTCACTATTCGAGGCTTCAAACTAAAATCTCAGTCGAGAACATTTATGTCGTTTCCAATCGGCACTGATATACAAAAGCTTGATATAATTGACCATCCGCCTGTACTTGAACGAATACGAAGCGAGCTGGACTCTCCCCGAGAATCCGAAAGCCCGAAGCAGTGCTATTGGGCGGCGAGAGGAGCCGCCTAAAACGAAGCACTCTGCAGGGCGCTCTTGAGCTGCTTGCGAAACCAGGCTTGGTCTTCTGAATTTTCGTTCGCGCCGTATGTCGAGTGCGGGGTGAGCATCTTGCGCTTCTCGGTGGTCTCGTTGCCGACGACCCAGCTGGATCTTTCGCCGGCGAAGCCGGTTCCCGGACGCTCTAACACATAAGCCTTAAAGCGATTACTGAGGCCGGCGGCGGTGAGTCGCTTATGGAGGACATCGAAGCGTTCGATCGACGCCATAGGATCATCGAAGTAATGAAATCCGAAAATTCGCTTTCGGGAATCACGACGGAGGGCATTCTCGACGGAGTTCCACTCTTCCTCCGAAATCGAAATCGCTTCCTGCTTTTCCTTCGATTGAGGAAGGCGACCGGCAATCTCGTGCACTTTGAGCGCGGGGGTAGCAGGCTGTCCGATCACGGCGACGCGGACGGACGGCTCATCCAAAATGGCGAGCGGCATCATGCCGGTGAGGCTGTTCCCGATCACAGCGATGCGGCGGCCGCCTTCTTTCTGACTGACCCAGCGGGCGAGGCCAGCGACATTATCGACGATGGGGCCCATCGTGTCGGTCGCGACGGGGTTCCATCGGCCGTCTTTTTTGAGAAACTTGATCATTGCAAGACCACGATCAAATCCGTAGGCGGGCTTGTCCATGATTGGATCGCCGTAGAGACTCGGCAGGTAAACCCGGTAGCCCCATCGCTCCATTTCGAGGGCGAAGTGGAGAAATTTCGGACTCAGTCCGTTGATGGGATGCAATAGCAGGACCGGCTTGCCGGGGGAACGGGTGCGCCAGACAGGGAATGCTTCGTCAGATCCCGCAACTTTCGCACTGAGCTTCACAAAACGGGACTCGGCGGGAGCGCCTGAATGGTCTGCCCCGGTCTCGGAGACGATTGAGGTTTCCCGGCTTGGCAGCGTCGTGCAACTACTGAGAAAAACGGAGCCGGTGATGGCTAAAAGAGCGATCAAAAACGGGCCCACCGCCGCGCTGCGGCTCAGAATTGGGTGGGAGGAGGTAGGCATCGCGAATATTACGGAATAGTTAAATTTATGACAACTATAAAATCTGGATATTTTAACCGTTAATTTGATTCAACGAAAGAGAAATCTGCGTGTCGTAAGTTTCCCAACGCTACGTTTGTCTTTGGTCCGTAAACCTTGTAATTCTTTCTCATGATCAGGCCAGTCTTTTTCGCTCTTTTTCTCGCCTCGTTTCTTTCCCAGGCCGATGACTGGCCGCAATGGCTCGGTCCGGAGCGCGACGGCATCTGGCGGGAAACCGGCATTGTGGAGTCACTTCCAGAGGAGGGCCCTGAAATTCTCTGGCGGGTTCCGGCCGGCCATGGATACAGCAGCCCAACAGTCGCGGAGGGGAAAGTCTACCTCAGCGATTATGTGATCGCAGAGGGCGAAATCGTGAACAATCCGAGCGGCCGGAATCCTGTGAAAGGAAAAGAGCGCATCCGCTGCTTCGACGCGGAATCCGGTGAGGAACTTTGGTCGCACGCTTACGACGAGCCGTATTTTATTTCCTATCCCGGCGGTCCGCGCAGTACTCCGACCGTCGCTGATAGAAAAGTTTACGCGCTCGGTGCCGAGGGAAGGTTTTTCTGTCTGGATGCGAACACAGGCGAGGTCGTCTGGGAACAGAACTGGAAAGAGATTTACGAGATTGAATCACCGATCTGGGGATTCTCCGCACATCCTCTCATCGACGGGGACACGCTCTACGCCCTCGTCGGAGGCGAGGGAAGCGTCGCGGTCGCTTTCAACAAAGACACCGGCGCGGTGAAGTGGCAGGCTCTCTCCGCAGCCGAGCCTGGCTATTGCCCACCGACCATGATCGAGCACGCCGGGGTGAAACAGCTTCTCATCTGGCACCCGGAGTCGATGAATTCGCTGAACCCGGAGGACGGCTCCGTCTACTGGTCACTGCCGCTGAAGGCAGGCTACGGGATGTCGATCATGGCGCCTCAAAAATCCGGCAACAAGCTCTTCGCGAGCGCGATCGGTCGGATCGGTGCGGTCATGGAACTCGACGATGAAAAGCCGGAGGCAAAGTTCTTCTGGAAGGCGAAGCCGAAAGAGGGACTCTTCGCGGCGAATGTGACTCCACTAATCATTGATGGTGTGATCTACGGCTGCGACATCGATACGAGTGGGTTTACCGCGGCAAGTCTGGAAACCGGCGAGCGCTATTGGCAGACGACGCTACCGACTTTGGGCGAAGAGAATCCCGAGCGGGGCGGTCGCCATGGCACGGCGTTTCTGACCCTGCACGAGGAAAGCGGAAAGCTGTTCCTCTTTTCCGAGACGGGGCATTTGATCATCGCGGAAGTGAGCCCTGAGGCCTACACCGAGATCAGCCGCGCGAAAATTCTTGAGCCGACCAATGAAGCGTTTGGACGCCCTGTCGTCTGGGCTGCTCCCGCTTTTGCGATGAAGTCAGTGTTTGTCCGCAATGATAAAGAGCTCGTGAGAGTGAATTTGGCGGATTAATGCAATCCCGCTATTCAGTCGAGTATTATTCAGATGAGAGGGCTAAGATCAAACTGAATCAGGATCAGAACTAGGAGCGACTTGGTCACTTCTTCGCCACAGCCGTCTGAAACTTCACGACGGCGGCGGCGATCGAGTCCGTAATCCGCTGACGGTGCTCGGGATCATTGATCTGCTTCCCCTCAGCGGCATTCGTCACAAAGCCGCCCTCGAACAAAATCGCCGGCTTATTGATTCCCCGGAGAACATTGAAACGAGCGCGCTTGATTCCACGATCCACCGAACGCAGCTCGTGGATGACATGTGCGTGAACGGCAGTCGCGAGGGCAATGTTTTCCGCATCGCGCACGTTTCCGCTGAGCGGCGAACTCCAGGGGCTGCCGCCGTTGGTTGACCGGGTCCCCTGCGGAGCGAGCGCGTAAGTCTCAATTCCATTCGCATCACGCGATCCGGAGGAGTTAAAGTGCATGCTGATAAAAATGGCGTTCTTCTGTCCATTCGCGATCGCAACCCGCTGTCCCAGGGTGAGAAAGACATCCTGACGGCGGGTCAGCAGCGTTTTGAATCCTTTGGCCTGGAGGGCCTTCTCAAGCCGCAGCGCCATGTCGAGCGCATAATCCTTTTCCCGCCCGTAAGGACCCACCGCCCCGGAATCGTGAGCGCCGTGCCCCGCATCAATCACCACCGTATCGAAGTGAATCGGCTTTTTGATGTAACTGGGGCGGACCACCGGATCGACGAGCTTCGCGAGATCGACGGTGGAAATCATCGCCTTGCCACCGCTGTCCACGACCGGGAAGCTGAGGTTGAATTTGATGTTGTTCACGTAGATCGACTGAGAACCGATCTTCCACGTCATGATAAGGTGGGTGTGCTTAAAAATCCGGTCGGAACCTTCTTTCGCAAAGCGCTGGAAACCATAGAACTGCGAGACATTTTCGTCCGTAACATACTCGCGGCCGCCCAGACTGACGACGTTCCAGTCTTTGGCCGAAGCGGAAGTTTCCGGGGACAAAAACACGGCAAAAGCCAGCACAGCGCAGAGAGCTGCCGAGCTCGCGAGGCGTGGTTTTCGCCGGGGACGTGGTTGTCGTGCGAGGAATCGCATGGGTGTGTTGCCGGGGGGAACCGGGACGGACCATCGCGGTCCGTCAGATTTCAGGGCGAAAACGTAAGCGATTCTGACATTGAACGCAATCTGCGAAATGGGGATTTCAGTTTTACAAAGGGGTCCAACCAAGAAATAGTTTCGCCCCCGCCCTCACCGGCGAAAAATCATGACAACAGAACTCTCCAAAGGCTATCAACCAGGCGACGTGGAATCTCAGTGGTACTCCCGCTGGGTCGACGCAGGTTGCTTTCGCGGCAACGAAAACGGCGAAAACGAAGCCTACTCCATTGTCATTCCGCCGCCCAACGTCACCGGAATTCTCCACCTCGGTCATGTCCTGAACAACACGATTCAGGATATTCTCGCCCGCCGCGCCCGCATGGAAGGGAAAGATGTCCTCTGGCTCCCGGGGACGGACCATGCCGGCATCGCGACTCAATCCAAGGTCGAGCAGAAGCTCCGCAAGGAGGAACACAAAACACGCCGTGACCTCGGTCGTGATGCCTTTCTGGAGCGCGTCTGGGAGTGGAAAGAAGAGCACGGCGGTATCATCATTGAGCAACTGAAGCGTCTTGGCTGCTCCTGCGACTGGGAGCGCGAGCGCTTCACGATGGATGAAGATTACAGCCGCTGGATCTCGAAGATCTTTGTGGACCTTTTCGAGGAAGGCCTCATCTACCGAGGCAAGCGCATGGTGAACTGGTGCCCGAAATCGCTCACCGCGCTGAGCGATGAAGAAGTCATCATGAAACCGCAGCGCTCAAAGCTGTATTACATGAAGTATAAAGTGGTCGGCGAGCCAGACCGCTGGGTCGAAATCGCAACAACGCGGCCCGAGACGATCATGGGGGACACCGCCGTGGCGGTGAATCCAAAGGACAAGCGCTACGCTGATCTCATCGGCAAAACGGTCCTGCGTCCTTTTCCCGAAGCGGAGATTCCGGTGGTCGCAGACGAGCACATCGATCCCGAGTTCGGAACTGGCGTCCTCAAAGTGACCCCGGCCCACGACAAAGCTGACTTTGAAATCGGCTTGAAAAACGATCTCGAAATCATCGACGTCTTTCATCCGGACGGGACGATCAATGAGCATGGTGGGCCGGAATTCGAAGGTCTCGACCGCTTTGAAGCCCGCAAGAAAGCAGCGGAACTTCTCGAGGAGATGGGGCAACTCATCAAAGTCGAGGATTACGATAACAACGTCGGTTTCAGTGAACGCGCCGATGTCCCCGTCGAGCCGCGCATTTCGATGCAGTGGTTTCTCAAATATCCCTGCGTCGAAGAAGCTGCCGCCGCTGTCGCGAACGACGAAATCCGCTTTCGTCCTGAGCGATGGAAAAAGACCTTCGCCCACTGGATGGACGGGATTCAGGACTGGTGCATCAGCCGCCAGCTCTGGTGGGGACATCAGATTCCGGTCTGGTATAAAAAGGAGGCCGCCGCCGAGTTGCAGTCCCGCGAAAACCTGAGCGCCTCCGATGCGATCACCGACATTCATGTCGGGATCGATCCTCCGGCCGATGAAGAGAACTGGGTCCGCGACGAAGACGTTCTCGACACCTGGTTTTCGAGCTGGCTCTGGCCCTTCGCGACAATGACGAACAGCGACGAAGAACCCTCGGCGACGGAGAAGAAATTCTACCCGACGACTGACCTCGTGACCGCTCCGGAAATCATTTTCTTCTGGGTCGCCCGCATGATCATGGCCGGCTATCGCTGGCGCGGAGAGCTTCCTTTTAAGAATGTCTACTTCACCGGGATCGTCCGCGACGGCAAAGGCCGTAAGATGTCGAAAAGTCTCGGCAACTCGCCCGACCCGCTCAACATCATCGCCGAGTACGGAGCCGACGCACTGCGCTTTGCGGTGATGAGAACCGCTCCGCTGGGCGCCGACATCCGCTTCGACATCACCAATGAAGGCGGCAAAGAAATCTACCCACAAGTCGTTGAGGGACGGAACTTTGCGAACAAACTCTGGAACGCCGCCCGCTATCGTCAGATGCAGGAAGGCGAAGGCCGCTTCGATGTCGCCGCGCTCTCGATTTACTCGATCGACATCCTCGCCAAGCTCGATCAACTCGAGAAGGACATGGACGCCGCCTATGAGGACTACCGATTCAATGAATTAGCACAACTTCTCTACGATTTCTTCTGGAGTAACTATTGTGACTGGTATCTAGAATCCTCGAAAGGGGCTTTCGCCGAAGGCGCTGATCCCGCGCTAAAGGCCTCGACCCTCGCGACGATGGACCTCGTTCTGAAACGGGTCCTGCTTCTCCTTCACCCCTTCATGCCGCACATCACGGAGGAACTCTGGGTGAATCTCGGATGCGGCGAAGAAAGCAGTCCGGAGTTTCTCATGCAAACTCCGCTTCCCGAAAAAGGGATTCTCACCGATCTCGATAAAACCGTTGTCAAAGGAGCACAGGCGAAAGTGAAGGCGATCTACGAAGCGGTGGGTCGCGCACGAAATCTCAAAGCCGAATATGGCATTTCGGGTAAGAGCGGGGTGAAATTGATCATTGATCCTGAAGGCGACTTCAAAGAAGCCGCCGTCTTCCAGCAACTCGTCGGAGCTGAAGAGGTCACCGTCACTCCGGGCTTTGCCGCTGAAACCGGCGTACCGACCGCACTCACCGCGATTGGTAAAATCTATCTCCCTCTCGATGGCCTCATCGATGTCGATGCTGAGCGCGAACGCCTTGGAAGAGAACGCGGAAAAGCCGCCGATGAACTCAAGAAGGTGAACGCCAAGCTCGGGAATGAAAACTTCGTGACCCGCGCCCCTGAAGCCGTCATCGCGGAAATGAAGGAGCGCCAGAAGCAATGGCAGGACCGCGCCGACGAGCTCGGCCGCATGATTGCCGGCCTTGGTTCCTGAGCGAACCACGGTGCGAGGGTGCCTAATCTTGACTATTCCGACATGAATAGTCCAAAATAGGTAGATCTACGCATTGTATTTGTCAGGCAATCCGACTTATGTGAAATTTGGTTATCCACTTTCCGCAAAAGTCGAAAGCCGCGAGTTCATTTTGTAACCTTCCTCCCCGAAATGGGTAAGTAGTAGATGAAATGGACCCTCAACTTGTGACTTTGTTTTCTCGCCAATGAACCGCCGTCCCGTATCCGACAGCCAGCCGCACGGCTCAGAGGGCCCCCTGAATCTCAATGAAGATTCGGGGGCCCGCTTCGAACAGGGACAGCTTCGGCATCTCTTCATTTTCACCTAGAACGAGGAAGTCTTTAGTTATTTGATCGCATGAGAGGTCCTAAACTTTGGAAAGCCGGACACAATCTCGTGCTCTCGATGCATCGGGCCGAAAGCTTTCCCAAAGCGGTCGAGCTGGCGATCCTGGGACTCCAGACCATTCTCGTCGCCGAATCGGTTTTCCTGTTTTCAAAGCGATTCAGCCCCGAGAACGGGACCACAGCGAAGGCACGTCAGAGTACAGAGTGCCCCTGCGAGGAACATGGCAAGCCGAAGCCGACGATTGAGCGAACGATCTGGCCACGGGAAAAACTTTGTCTTATTTTTTGTGCTCACTACGAGAATGCTATTCCAGCAGATGAAGAACTGATTTTCGACATGGTCCTCGAACAGCTTCTTTGTGCCGGCGAGCACCTTCCTGCAGTACCGGACAACGATATTGACAATTCTCTGCTCTCAAAACGGGAGCGCGAAGTCCTCCCCTTAATTGCAGCCGCGAAAACAAACGGCCAAATCGCGAAAGAGCTCGGCATCAGCGAACGCACCGTCGAAAAGCACGTTGCCTCGATTCTTGATAAGACCGGCCTCGGCAATCGCAAGCTCGTCATCGCTGCCTCAAAGGGCGGACGAGTCTCCAGCCCCCGGCAATACAACAACGAAAATTTCTCCAGCTAGTCAGTTTGGAGAATCTAAGGAGGAGGCCCCCTCTGCCGGACTTCGTTCCAGCAGGGGGGGTTACCCTTATCTTTCCAAGCTGCCTCAAAGCGCCACGATTCAGCGCTGGATATTTCAAAGATTAGGCTAGGCTATCCCATGGATCTCGGACTCAACAACAAAGGCGCACTCGTCATGGCTTCGAGTGGCGGAATCGGTCGGGGAGTGGCCATGGAGCTGGCTCGTGAAGGATCCAAGGTGATGCTCTTCGCCCGCTCGGGGGACAAACTCGTCGCGACCGCCGACTTGATTGAGGCCGAGACCGGAAACCGTCCCTTTTTCACCGTCGGCGACCTCACGAAAGCAGACGATGTCGAAACTGCCGTCGCCGCCACCGTCGAACAATGCGGCGGAATCTGGGCACTCTTCAACAACACTGGCGGCCCGCCCGCGGGAGGCTTCGAACAATTTGATGACGCCGCCTGGCAATCCGCTTTCGAACTCACGATGCTGGGCTATGTCAGAACGATCCGCGCCGCTCTCCCGCACCTCAAAGCCGGGGGCGGGGGGCGAATCGTCAACAACACCTCGGTCTCGACGAAGCAGGCCATCGACGGACTCCTTCTTTCGAATGTCTTTCGAGCCGGACTCGTTGGCCTCGGCAAATCACTCGCCCGTGAGTTGGGCGGCGAGGGCATCCTCGTGAACACGGTCGGTCCCGGGCGCATCGACACGGACCGCATCGAGCAACTCGACACGATCTGGGCGGAAAAAGCTGGGATTAGCTACGACGAACAGCGATCCCGCTCACAGGCATCGATTCCGCTCGGGAAATACGGCGAACCTGCCGACTTCGGGCGGATCGTCGCTTTTTTGTGCTCGGAGGCTAATGCCTACCTCACGGGGCAGAATGTGCTCATCGACGGGGCGATGGTCGAGGCTTACTAAGGAATTGCGGGCAGTATTTTGGGCACTCTTTCAGGGACTGCCTCACGGTCAAACCGCTGGCGGCTTCGATCAAGAATTGCTTGCGCTGCAGTCAACCCGGCGAAAAGAGCGATATCAATGCCCGCGCGATTCACCTCATACAGGTTCGGAAACTGATCAAATTTATTCCGCAGCTCTACAATCGCATCAGCCTCCCAGGTTTGAAATTCGTTCGAGGCTTCTGCTCCGGGAATACGAATCAAAAGACGATCGTCGATTGAAGCTTCATTGAGAAGTCCGGACGACGACAGTTCGGAAATGATCAGATTTTCCATTGAGTCGTCCGTTTCGTGAATCAATTCATTTCCCGGGTGAATGAAAATGGTGACCGCGAGGCACCCTTTTCCACGAGGGACCATGTCTCCCCCGAATGCTTCATAATTGGTAATTCTTCCAATTTTCAAACTCGGACAGGAAACGTTTATCCAGGCATGATCCAAACCGCTGGGCTGATCGAGGAAAAGATAAAGCAACGCTGTTTGCCGTCCCTCATTGCGATCTATTTGACGAATCGCGACGCGATCACCTCCGAGTAGCGAAGAAAGAACCATTATGGGAACGGCGCTGATGACCCTGCTCGCAGTGATTCGTTCGGACTTGTGCCCTTCGGTTACTTCTACGGCAACGATTCTCCCATTTTCCTGTTCAAGCCGCTGCACTTCGGTATTGAAGCGGAACGTTCCACCGTTCTCAATAATTGCCTCGACAAGTCCATCGACCATCTCCTGTGTTCCGAATCGCGGGTGACGCCATGCTTTCTCCGCCTCGCTTTTTCCCATCGCCTTCCTGAGAATCGACCTGAAGCCATCAAAGAAACCCGAAGAGATCGTGATCTCATCCGACTTTCGTAAATCAAAATTGATCGGCCGATCTTTCCAAAGAACGCCATAAAATTTCTCGCTGAATCCCTGTGCGAGCATGCGCGTCAATTTTGGGCCCCAAGTTCGATGCCAACGTTCCTCATAGTTGGCAGGCGAACCGGCACCAATTGCCCGAAGCCTTGCTATCCAGAAGTCTATCAGTGAACAACCGAGAGATTTTAGAGGGATTCCACGAAGGGGACCACGGAATGATTTTGAATACTCAATGATGCGTCCTCCAAAGAGTAGGCCCACGCGATGAGAATAGGGAATAAAATCCTCTTTGAGCACCTCTTCCCACAAAGCGGTAACCTCATCGATGCGCTCGTAGATCTCTTTCCGACCAAGATCGACCGAAAAGCCACCGCGGCGAATTCCCCGCATTAGTCCCCCTGCGTGGGAGGAATACTCTAGGACAAGAGGACACTTTCCAGCCTTCGCCAATCGATAGGCAGCTGCCAGTCCCGCCGGACCGGCCCCAAGAATAACAATCTGTTCTTTCGTTTCCATACACGATGTGACCCGAAAAAAGGCAGGAGGAAAACCGCTACCAATTTCAAGCTACGAGCGAGCCTAATAAACGCTCTAATTGAACATATCACAATTTCCATAATTAGTTTTATTAAAATCTATCGGAGTCGATCTCACAAAAAACGCTTCACCTCAGGAATTGGGACGGTGGAAACAGCCATTGAACGAGCAAAATTTATGGCTCTTCTCCAAAGCTTCCGGTGTCAGTCATCGCGAGCCAAACCTGCATCCACTCGGCCAGGATGATGCGACGGGAGCTGAATTCCAAACCGAATTGAATCCGGTTCACGAAGTCGTCGGGTGACTGGAGCTTCAAGCTCACTTCGACATGCCGTGAGCCGGGGATCACTTCCGCGCCGAGGGAAACAAACCACTCTACCAGGGCCTGATTTTCACGGCGGGCGATTCCGTAAAATTCACGAATTCCCCGATCCCAGGCTTCAAACCAGAGGATCGACAAGAGCAGGGTGCCGATGCCCTTTCGCTGCATTTCATCAGCAACCGTGAAGCTGATTTCCGCCCGCTCCGGGTTTTCTGAATCGCGCCAGCACGAGGCCCCGCCATAGCCGGGGAACTGATCATCGCTTTCATGAAGTGCAATCCACGCGAAGTGGTCCCAATCATCGGTCCGGCTTAAATCTCTGACGCGCTGTTCGGATAAATGCTCACGTTTTTCCCAGAACCGATTGAGCCGACTCTCTTCTGAAAGGCGTTCGTAGGCATCCTTAATTCGGTCGCCGTCCTCCTCCATGAGGGGGCGAATCCGGAGCGGAATCCCGTCGTCGAGTTCAACAAAAACAGGAGCTTTTTGACTGAGTGACATGCGAGGTAAAAATAACGCTGCGCTGACTGATTTGCTCCCGTTTTCTCCCCCTCAGTTTTAAAGCGAAAACCGGATCAGCTTCTCAGCATCATTCCAGACTTCCTCCATCGTGCTGCCGAGGATCACGGCGATGACAGTCTTTCCGTTCTCCTCTGCCGCCGCGACGAGGCAACGGCCCGCCGCTTCAGTGTAGCCGGTTTTCATGCCGACACAGGGAGAATAACGGAGCAATAATTCGTTGCTGTTCTCCACCGGAATTGTCTTCGCACCCTGATAGGTGAACGTCGATTCTTTGATCCTGACAAGGCGCCGAATCTCCGGATGGTCATAGGCCGCGACCGCAAGCTTCATCATGTCACGAGCCGTGGAAAACTGCCCCTCGGCGGTGAGGCCATGGGCGTTCCGAAACGAAGAATTCTCCATCCCTAACTCCACTGCCCGCTGATTCATGAGTTTGGTGAACTTCTCCTGACTCCCGGCATGATCACGCGCGAGGCATTTCGTGACATCGTTGAAGCTGCGCATCAGCATCATTTCGAGGAGGGTGCCCCGCTTGTAAGAGCTGCCCTCGGTAATCCAGAGATTTCTCGGCGGAACCTGCCCGTCAGTTCGTTTCACCGCGACCCGTTCCTCAAGCCCGCCCGCCTCGGCGATGAGCAGGGCCGTGAGCAGTTTCTGCGTGCTCGCGACGGGACGCTTTTCGTCGATATTCTTCGAGTAAGTCACGATGCGCTGATCCAACCGCACCGCCATCGCGCTCCCCGCCGTGAGCTGAAGCGGCTGCATATTCTCCTGCGCCTCTAACGACAACGGGAAAAAAACAGCCACCGCGAGGGCTGCCCACACAAGCCTTTCGCCTCTCTGAAGGCGGGAACAAATCATGGGCAAGGGTATCATCAATTTCCCGCTTCGCGTCATGACAATAGGTGCGAATTTGTCGGCAAGTCGCGGCGAGTTGCGCCCATTTCGCCGCCGTAAATTCAGGCATGAGGATTCCGGTTTTTAGTCCGCTGGTCGCCATTTTTCTTTCCGCCACGGCAGGCTCCGGTGAGGACGGCGGTCAGTTCGTGATCGATCTCGATCAAGACGGTGAGGCTGAAATCATTTCGTGGCGGCCTTTCGCGCAGGATGAAGCCACCGGCACCTTTTACCGGCTCGCGGTCACCGATTCCGCAGGTGCAACGATTTGGGAGGGCCCCGAATTAAAAGACGACACTCATCCCATGATCTTCGGCGAATGGCACTTCGGAGTGAGCATGCCGCAAATGGCCGCCGACATCGATGACGATGGAAAGATCGAACTCGTCACCCCCGAGCCGCAGAGCGATGTCTCGCCGACCTGGTTCCGCGTTCTCGAATGGCGACAGGGACGCTTCTACCAGAGCCGTTCCGCGGCTCTTCTCGAAACCCCGAAAGGCTCTGGAAAATTCGTCTGGACCGAAGGGGAAGAATACATCGGCACCTGGATTTCAAAATTCATTGATCAAAATCTCGATGGAAGTTTTGAAGTCAATGTCTTCACCTATGACGGCGGTGAAAATGTCGACGTGCGACCAGCCACGGTCATCCCCATTGATGAGGGGTTTCAACTCAGAGGAAACGGGGTGGGGCAATCCATGCCGCCGCGCGAGCCCCTCGAAGCCTGGATCACAAACCAGCGCTGGTACATCAAACTGAGCGACTCAATGCCGAAAGGCGTCTCCCTCGGAGTCGAAATAGACGAGGACGATCCCGCCTGGACGGGAGTGGGGATCCGCGAATTCCATGCCCCCGACTCCGGCTTCGATCCCGATGTGGCCCCCATGGTTGGTCATTTCCGCGTCTCCGCCGACCGCAAGGAAATTCAGTGGTTCAATCTCGTGAATACATCGTGGGAAACGATGGCCGACTTTTTCGAAAGTCGCGGCATCAATCTCCTCGCGGAGTAACCCCTACACCAGCGGAAGTCCCTTCAGCTCGGCCATCTTCGCGGCGCGATTCGGTGCCCGCATCAGCGCTTCGCCGACGAGAATCGAATCCGCGCCCCAGGACTGGATGCGCTCGGTGTCCTCGCCCGTGTAAATTCCACTCTCGCTCACGAGAATGTGATACGGCCCCACTTCCTCACTGAGCCTTTCCGTGGTCGTGAGATCGACCTCGAAAGTCTTCAGATTCCGGTTGTTCACCCCGATGATTTTTGCATCGGTCTCGAGGGCACGTTCCATTTCTTCAAGATCGTGAACCTCAACGAGGACATCGAGCTGGTAACTCTGTGCCACCTCAAGAAGGTGCATTAGCTCCTCCTGCTCAAGCGCCCCGACGATGAGCAGGATCGCGTCCGCTCCCGCAACGACGGCTTCGAAAATCTGCACTTCGTGAATGATGAAATCTTTCCTCAGGAGCGGCAGATCCACCGCCTCACGAATCTGAGAGAGAAACGAAAGATGCCCCTGAAAATATTTCTCATCCGTCAGGATCGACAAGGCGTTCGCCCCCGCCTCCTCGTAAGATTTCGCAATCGCGACGGGATCAAAATTCGGCTCGATCGTCCCGGCGGACGGGGAACCTTTCTTCACCTCGGCAATGACCGAGAGGATGTTCTTTCCGTATCCCTCATCTTCGGTCTGCTCCCGCAACGCCCCGCCAAGCGCCGTCTCAAACGAGCGGAAATCCTCCCGCGCCTGCGCCGCGAACTGAAGCTTGTCCGAGAGGGGCAGGAGTTTCTCCACCTCGAGCTGTTTGTCAGCGAGGATTTCGTCGAGCTTGTTTCCGAAAGTTTTCATCTGGTCAGGGGTTCTTTGCGATCCGGTCGCCATCGATACGCCCCGTGCAATTCGACCGCCACTGTATTTTAAAAAATTTGCCTTGAAATATCATCGATTCCATCCAAATTTCCCGTCCGCGCTACCACGGTAGCGATTGCGGGTGTAGCTCAGGGGTAGAGCGCAACCTTGCCAAGGTTGATGTCGTGAGTTCGAATCTCATCACCCGCTCCAATTTTTCTTTCAAGCAAAACTGGAGCTTGCCGCTTGGAAACACTGTATCGCTGGTCAAAGTCGGTCGACGAAGAAGACCTCGAAGCATGGGAAACAAAACTTCTCATGCACGACGTTGCTTTCTCCGCCGAGAAACAGGTGAAACGCAAACGCTGGCAACTCTCCAGCTTTCTGACGACCCGCGAGCAAGCCGACCTTCTCCGGGCTGAATTTGGCGGAGGCGTCGCTGAAGTCCGACCCGGCGACTGGCAGCCTTCGGCGGAAGCTGGAGCCAATTCGCTCCTGAAAATCAGGGATTCACTCCTCGTGACCGAGTCGGCGGACGACGCCGTTCTCGAGAGCCTGCGCGAGAAATACCCTGATCGAATCCTCCTCAGCTTCCCACCCCAGCTCGCTTTCGGAACCGGAGGCCACCCGACCACAGCAGGCTGCCTCCGCTTTCTCGTCGATCTTTCCAAAGAGCGGGCCGGCAAACCCTGGCGCATCCTCGATCTGGGCTGTGGCAGCGGAATTCTTGCCGTTGCCGCGGCGAAACTGGGCGCCACCGAAGTCATCGCTGTCGAGATCGACGAAATGGCGCTCCGCTATGCGAAGCAGAATGCGGAGCGACACGGCGTTGCCGACCGGATTGAGTTCATCGCCGGGGATGTCATTCCGATGCTCGAGTCAGGCAAGCTCGGTAAATTCGACGTTCTTGCCGCGAATCTCTTCAGCTCGCTCCTCGTGACCCTGCTTCCGTCATTCCCCACCGGGCTCGCCGCCGATGGCGAAATCGTCATCTCAGGGTTTCTCACTTCGCAGACAAAGGAAGTCGCCTCCGCCGCGAAAGCAGCAGGTCTGCCCCTCTGCGATTTTCTGAGACGCGGGAAGTGGGTTGCCGGGCACGGACGGCGCTGAAAACAGATCGTCGCGAAACATCCGCAGTGATGGTATATTAACTTTTTCCCCGCCGCCGCATGCAACTGAATCAAGGTGCTCTCCTGAATGTCATCCGAATGTTCTTCCTTCTCCTGGGGAGTTTCATCGGAGTTTCGGTAGCGCTGGGCGAGGCACGCGAAGACTGGTGGTTTGCAGGATGGACCGGGGCGATTATCGGCCTCGGCTTCGCCTCGTTCATGATCGTCCTCGATGTCATGCTGCGCGGGGTCACGATCCGATCCTTTTCCCACGGCACCTTCGGACTCCTCATCGGATTTCTCTGTGCCTGGCTTGTGACCCGGATCGGCTTTTTTGAGGCCGGCTGGGTGCAGCAGTTCGAGCTCGCCGGAAACATCTTCAATCTCGCAATCTTCCTCGGGTTCGGTTTCCTTGGCGTCATGCTCGCGCTGCGGAGCAAGCGCGAAGAGTTCTCGCTCCTCATTCCCTACGTACGGTTTCGTCAGGACTCACTTCAGGATCTCCCCACCATCCTCGACACCAACGTCATCATTGACGGTCGCGTCCATGGCATCTGTGAGGCCGGCTTTCTCGGCGGAGCGATCGTCGTGCCCCGCTTCGTCCTCGACGAACTCCAGAAAATGGCTGACTCGGCCGACGAGACGAAACGCAGCCGTGGCAAACGCGGTCTCGACTGTCTCAACCGGATGCAATCGACCGACGGGATCGATGTCATCATCAACGACGACAACTATGCCTCCGGTCTTTCCGGTGATTCGAAGATGGTCGAACTCGCCGACGAGCTCAACGGCCGGATTCTCACGAACGATTCCAACCTCGGCAAAGTGGCACGGCTCAAAGGGATATCTGTCCTGAACCTCAACGAGTTAGCTCTCGCTCTGCGCCCCATCGTTTCCCCCGGCGACGAGGTCGAGCTGGAGTTGGTGAAAAGCGGCAAAGACGATCATCAGGCCGTAGGCTACCTTCCTGACGGAACCATGATCGTCGTCAATCACGGCAAAAAACTCATGGGCACGACTCAGGCCGTGATCGTCGGTGGAGCGGTCCAAACCAGCGCAGGAAGACTGATTTTTGCTGAACTTCGGGACCACTGAGTGGTCTAAGCCTTTCGAAGCTGGATAGCACGATCATGGTTAAAACCCCTCATTGTAGCGGGGTTTCATGAATCGTAACCATTACTGTTCCCATTTTCGAATGATGAAAATACTCCAGACTCTTTCCCTTTGTGCCTTCGCCGCTCTTTCCACGCAAGTGCTCGCGGAGTCAGCAAAAGTTTCTCCTACCGCGAAGATAGATCGTCTCATCAAAACCGGTCTCGCTGAGAATGATCTCAAGCCGAATCCTCTCGCGGGCGATGAGGTCATGGTGCGCCGTTTGTATCTCGACATCATCGGACGTATTCCGACGCAGGCTGAAGCAGCATCATTCATCCAGTCGAAGGACGCTGAAAAGATCCCAAAGCTTGTCGATGAACTGATCGGTTCCGAAGGCTATGTGAGCCATTTCTACAACTACTTTGCGGACCTCCTGCGGATCAAGAGCCGCCTCACTGCCGGCGGGCAGAGCATCGCACCGGGGATGGGCTACGAGATGTGGATCAAAGAAGGTCTGCGCGAGAACCGGCCCTACGACGAAATGGTTTACGACCTCGTCACGGCGAGTGGCAGCAGCTGGGAGAATCCGGCGATCGGCTACTACCTTCGCGACTACGGCATGCCGCTCGATAATCTCGCGATCACCACCCAGATTTTCATGGGAGCTCAGATCGTCTGTGCTCAGTGCCACGATCACCCCTTCGATGAGACAACGCAGATGGATTACTACCATCTCGCCGCGTTCACCAATCAGATGGTGACGAGCAACCGGAATCCGAATTCAAGGGAGTCTGCTGCAGCGTTGAAAGAAGTCGTGAAGACGGTTCCTGCGAAGTTCACCGAGAGAGCTGATCTCAGAAAAGGCGACAGCGAGATCCTCTTCCCGATCCGATTCAACAACGTCTTCCATGAAGAGCAACGTGAGCTTCGGCTCCCTCATGACTACCAGTACGATGACGCGAAGCCCCGCAGCATCGTCGAGCCACGGACCTTCATGGGCCCCGATGCCGTCATTAGCGAGGGCACCACTCTTCCTGAAGCTTTCGGGAAATGGCTGACCTCGCCGGACAATCCGCGTTTTGCTAAGGTCATCGCGAACCGTCTCTGGAAGGAAGCCTTTGGCCTTGCTATGATCGAGCCGGTCGATGACATCAAAGAAGGAATCACCGGGCCGAATCCTGAGCTGATGGCTTATCTCGAAAAGCTCATGATCGACCTCGACTTCGATCTGCAGGCTTACTTGACGATCGTCTTCAAAACGGATGCCTACCGCCGCGAAGCCTCCCTCGAGGAGCATACCCCTGGCGCACCTTATTACTTCGAGGGCCCTATCCTTCGCCGCATGAGCGCCGAGCAGATCTGGGACTCACTCGTAACCCTGGCGGTCCCCTCACCCGACATTCCGAGCGAACGCCGGAAGCTCGAATATGAAAAGCGCCTCGCCACCGTGCAGCTGATCGGCGAAGCCGTGTATGGGAAAAGCCCGAAACGCTACGCAAGAGATGTCATCGAAGTCGTCAAGATTCAGAAAGGTCTCACCTCTGAAATCGAGGCGGCGACTGCGAAAATGGCGGCCGCTCAGGAAAGCGGCGATGAGGAGGCGATCAAGACAGCCCGACTCGATGCGAATAAGCTTCGGGCCAAGCTCGCGAAGCGTGTCGAGGAGGTCGTCTATCTTGGTGGTGTTGAGCGACAAGTCGAATTGGCAGCGAATGTCGAAAAGAACGACCCTTTCCTGAATGATCTCGCTTCTTTCGTTCTCGATGACGGAGACAGATCCTTCAACGACGGCATGTCTGACATTCTCGGGACTGAGGCCGGTGACGGAACCGGAATCGTGAAGCCAATCATCGACGCAATGTTCCAGGACGAACAGAAAGCGATCCTTAAGCGTGAGGAGAAGCAGAAAGCCAATCAGCTCAAGAACTGGGGCATCCCCGAACAAGGTGATCTCCGCCGTGAGTATGACCGCAAGTGGCGGCCGATGGTTGCTCGTCTCGTCCGTGCTTCGGATGTTCAATCGCCGGCACCTCCCGGACACTTCCTCGGCGTCTTCGGCCAGAGTGATCGTGAGCTCGTCGAGAACTCCACTGACGAAGCGGCGATCACTCAGGCGCTCGCTCTCCTCAACGGCAATTCGATTGCGACGATTGGCCATCGTTTCTCAGTCCTCTCCCGCTCCATGAAAGGCGAAACCTTCCGCGAGCGCCTCGACACGATTTACATGGCGATGCTCTCCCGTAAGCCGACTCCACAGGAGGTCGCGATCTTTCGCGAAGCGTGGGAGTCCGATCCCGAAGCTGGATCCGTTCAGGGCATTGTCTGGACGATCCTGAACACCCGCCAGTTTCTCTTTATCCAGTAACCCCTTTTGACCTAACAGGGTTCAATCGTGGACCCAACCCTCTTTGTTCTCATGAAAATGGATTCTGACATGACCCGCCGCCGCTTCGTTAACAACGCGGCGAAATCGTTCCTCGGCGTGAGCGCCCTCTCTGCGATGCCCCCCGGGGTTCTTGGAGCCGGTGCCGGCGCTTCTTCGCTGAAGCAGGAAGCGACTGCGAAGCGCGTCATTTACCTTTACATGAACGGTGGGATGTCTCACCTCGACACCTTCGATCCAAAGAAAAATGTCGATGTCATGGGCCAGTCAAAGCAGATTAAAACGAGCGTCGACGACGTCTTCTTCGCGAACCACATTCCAAAGCTTGCGAAGCAGGCCGACAAGCTCGCGGTGATTCGTTCGATGTCTTCGACGCAGGGAGCGCACCGTCAGGGTGAGTATTTCATGCGGACGAGCTACACCTTGCGCAGTTCGATCATCCACCCGGCGATGGGAGCCTGGATGACTCGCCTCAAAGGCGACACCGACTCTGATATTCCGCCAAACATTCTCATTGGAACGGACTCGCGGCACCCCGGTGCCGGCTTCATGGAAAGTCGTCTCTCCCCTCTCGCGATCCGCGATCCTGAAGGCGGCCTCACGGATGTGAAGATGCGTCCCGGGATTTCCGGCGAGCGCTTTCAGTTCCACCGTGAGCTCGCCGCAAAGCTCGATGCCCCTTTTGTCGAGCGCTATGACCAGAAGAACGTCCGCGCCTACACCGACATGTATGAGGACGCGATCAAGCTCATGAAGAGCGAAGACCTTGCTGCTTTCGATCTCTCACTGGAGAAAGAAAATCTTCGCGAGCGCTATGGTAAGAATGCTTTTGGTCAGGGATGTCTCCTCGCCCGTCGTCTTCTCGAAAACGGCGTGCGCTATGCCGAAGTCACCTTTGGTGGTTGGGACACGCACAACGCGAACTTCGTCAGGGTTCCTGATCAGGCGAAGACGCTCGATGCCGCGGTCTCGACTCTCCTCAGCGATCTCGAGAGCAAAGGCATGCTCGAGGACACTCTTGTCGTTTTGGCAACCGAGTTTGGCCGCACTCCCGAAATCAACGTCAACGAAGGCCGCGATCACCACCCGGCTTCTTTCAGCTGCGTGATCGCAGGTGGCGGAATTAAAGGCGGCCAAGTCCTCGGTGAAACCGATGAGACGGCATCGAAGGCGATCACTGACACGGTGAAGGTGCCGGATCTCAATGCGACGATCGGATACGCGCTTGGCCTGCCGCTCGACGAAGTCGTCTTCTCCCCGAGCATGCGACCCTTTACCCTAGCGGACAAAGGGCAGCCCCTCGTGGATTTGTTCGGCTAAGGGAGTCCTATCACTCCTCCATCGGGTGATCTTTGAGCAACTGCTCCGGAGAGTAAAACTGGGTCTGATCCTTTGTCGCGGCGCGGACTGCTTTCACTTCTTCTGGCGTGACCATTGAAGCCTCGTTGCCCCAGGAGTTCCTGACATAGCTCAAAACCGCGGCGACTTCGGCGTCGTTGAACATCGCTCCGACCGCAGTCATTGGCGGGACGCCTTTCTCCGGAGAGTAGGTTTTCCCAAGTACTTCGATCTCTCCCCAGAGCCCGTGGAGGACGAGCTTGATGAGTCGCTCTTTGTCGCCCGTGACCCATTTCGCTCCGGCAATGGGAGGATAAATGTTCTCCACGCCCATTCCTGTTTCAAGGTGGCAGGTCGAGCAGGAGCCTTCTTCGTGAAGAATGAGAAGACCAAGATCGAGGACCCGCTTGGTCTCTTTGTCCGCCTTGGCCCAAACCTCTTTCGTGACGTAGTTTTTCGGCTTCGTGGCACCCTCTAGTTTGCTGGCAAGGAGGACCTCGGCGTCATCGATGATGTCCTCTTTCTTGATCGTTCCTTCGGCGAAGAGGGAATCAACTTCTTCCTTCAGGAGAAGAATGCCGGAGTTCAGCGCGTTGCGAATCCACTTGTCAGTTGGCTGGGTCGCGACGGTGAGGAGAATCTCGGCGCCGGCATCACCTGCAAGCCAGGTCGCAGCGGAGAGGGATTCCAGTCTCACCCGTGGGTGACTGTCGACCGCTGCCTGCATCAAGATTGTCTTGGGATCATCGAGGAGATGCAGACAGTGACGAACGACGCGCACGGCGCCGGAACGCACCCGGTGGTCTTCGGCGGCGAGGCACTGTTCGATCAAATCTGTCGACGGTTGCTGATGTCCCCAGGTCGCCCAGAGGGATTCAAGAACGAGGCGCTCGTCATCAGCATTCTCTGCCGCAAAAGATTCCGCAGCAGCGATAACGTCAGCAGATTCCCGGGCGCGGAGCTCTCGGTGCGAGCGCTTGCGGGCGTTGATCTCGGGCAGCTTGAGGTTCTCGAAAAGCGTCGCGATTTCCGCACCGGCGATCGTTGGCGCTTCGACGAGTGGTTTCGATGGATAAGTGATCCGGTAGACCCGTCCGAAGTCGCTGTTTCTCAGTGGGTCACGCGCGCTGTGCTGCATGTGACCGATGAGGGTGTTGTGCCAGTCGATGAAGTAAAGGCTGCCGTCAGGTCCGAGTTCAAGGTCGGCAGGGCGGAAGTTTCCGTCCGATGAGACAATGAGATCCTGGCGGTGCTTGCCTTTGATTTCGACGCCGTCTTCGACCGTGTTGTATTGCTTGATGCCGAGGAATCCGATCGTGTTGCAGTAGAGGTAGTCGCCCTGAACCTCGTCCGGGAAATGACTTGAGTAGAGAAACTCCGATCCTGAACTCGGGCGGGTATGATGCTCGTAGTTGAACTTAGAGACCATCGGGATCTCAAAGGCGTGTGGCACTTTCATCGAGTAGCCGAGCATCCAATACTGATTGCCACCGGAGGCGTCATTGAGAAAACTCTGGCCGTAGTCGTCGTGCGCAACGCCCCAGGGGTTGGAAACGTCGGACTGAAAGACGCGCTCCACTTTCCATGACTTCGGATCGAAGCGCCACGCGCCGCCGTCGGTCATGCGCTGCGGACCCCACGGAGTCTCGACCTGAGAGTGAAGGAAACGTCCCTCACACATGAAGATGCCACCGCCATGATCGGTGTCGAAAGCGGAGATTGCGTGGTGAGTGTCATGCGGATCGAATCCGTCGAGGAGATACTCTTTCGTATCCGCCTTGCCATCACCATCGGTGTCTTTGTGCAAGGTCAGGTAGGGCTCCTCGGAGATGTAGACCCCTTCAGGAGCGAGATCGAATCCGATCGGAATGTGCAGCTTGTCAGCGAAAACGGTTTCTTTGTCGGCGCGGCCGTCACCATCGGTGTCTTCGTAGATGAGCAGCATGTCGTTTGGCATCGGTCCACCCGGCTTGTAGTGCGGATAGCTTTTCACGGTCGACACCCATAGCCTGCCTTCATTGTCGAAACGCATCTGAGCGGGATTACCGAGATTCGGAAACTCCTGCTCGGTCGCAAAGACGGAGACTTCGTAGCCTTCGGGCAGGGTGAACTTATCGAGCGCCTCTTTTTCCATGAGGAAATCAGGAGAGCCGTTCTTTTCACTGACCTGGTAGTTTGTTTCGACCTGGCTGAGCGGGCGGGTATTGGAATCATCGACCTCGAGTGACTCGGACTTGCCCTGCGCGATTGCCCAGATGTTCTGATCACGGAGGACGGTCATCTGACGAATCTTCTCGATCTCTTCCGGGTAGTTGAAGTTGCCGTAGGGTGCCCAGCGTCCGCCGTAGGCGTGGACGCCGTTGAGCATGCGGTAGTCGTTTCTCCAGAACCAGGACTTGTCGTAGATCGCCTCGCGAAGAAGGCCACCATCGGCATCGACTTTGGCCTCTTTTCCGAAGAGTTCTTTGATGAGAATCGGAGCAATCGTCTTGTAGCCTTCGCCGGAGAGGTGCACTCCGTTGATCGTGAGGCCGGAGTCTCCGTCTTCTTTGAATTTGTCACTCGTGGGTGAGTAGAGGTCGATAGAGGGGACGCCCTTTTCTTTCGCGACCGCGGTGACAGCTTCAGCATAGAGCGCGAGAAGTTCGTTGCGTTCGCCTGCGTCTGGAAGGTGAAACTGCGGCAGCTGCTCCATCGCGACGGGCGTCACGAGGACGAGACGCGGCGGATTCTCGTTTCCGCTGTAGGAGCGAGAGAGAGTATGGTCGACGAAGGCGCCGAGCTCTGCTTTGAAATTTTCAACGCCATAGCGGCCGTCGAAAGATTCGTTGAAACCGAAGAAGGCTACAATCGTGTCGGCTTCGATGATCGTGAGCCACTCATCCGGTGTTGGATAGTGACCCTTCCCGAAGTGTTCGTTGATCTCGGGGCGGAATTTTTCTCCACCGGGAAAGGCCCAGGGATTCGGCTGACCGGCCTCAGGGCGAAACGCCGGCGTGTGACCGGGAAAGCCCATGTTGCGAAAAGTGATCTCTTTTTCGGGAAACTGCTCGTGGAGAAGTGTTTCGAAATAACCGAAGTGTTCCATGCGCTCGGCGAGGCTGTTTCCGATGAAGACGATCGTTTCGCCCTTTTCGGGAGCGAGCGGCAGGCCGGGAATTTCTTCAGGTGCCGTTGCGGGACTTGGCTGATTGAAGACGGGACGTTCCCCGCTTTCGCGCTGCATCTCGACGGTCGTCACCGTTGACTTGATTGCAGGACCGGGAAGGCCAGCGGCCGCGTTTGTTGAAGGAGGAGGTCCGGCGTTCTCATTGCCCTGTTTGATCAATTCTTCAAGCGACGGGCCGGTTTCGGGGGAGCTGCCGTAGTCGTAATCCGCCGGTTTCAGGTTGAGCTCTTTGTAGTAATCCGACGTGCGATGATTCGTGTAGCCGCTCGCTTCGAAAGGATCGATGTAGCTCACGTCTGTTTTCTCAGGAACGTCCACGTTCGTTAGAAAAAACGCGGCATTGATGAGGAGGCGGCGCAGGTTCTCATCGTCGAAATCGCAGGATGACCCAAAGGTCGTGCAGAACGAGCGACCCTCGCGGAGGCCTTCAGGCGTCTTGTATTTCTTCACCCAGGCGACCGGCTGAGGAACCAATCCCGGCACGGTCGGAGATGAAGGATCGAGCGAGTGAGTGACGACGGCGTTGAGAAGAATTGTCGCATTCTCGTCGTTCACGTTTTCCTCTTTCACTCCATAGACGTCTGATTCCGCGAAGATCGTTTCGACGCCACGCAGCACCTGATGTCTCCAGTTTTTCTCATGAATGATGGAGCGCGCGCCCTGGACCTTGTGCTTTCCGTAGTGGCTGACCCAGTTCTCTCCGAGAATGTCGCGTCCGAAGTTGTTCCAATCGATCCCGCCGGTCTTGTTCTTCGTTTTGAAGGCGTGCGTTGCTGTGCGAATGCCGATGATCGACTTTCCTTTGTTCAAGTGGTCCGCGAGCGGCTGGAGCTGCTCTTCCGGCAAGTCCCGAAAGCGTGTCCCGATGATGACGAGATCCGCAGTCGTGATCTCGCTCATGCCGGGAATGTTTTTCTGATACTGGTTGTCGACGAACCCGCCGTCGGGATTGATCGCAAAGAGCACCGTGGTTTCATACCCGAAGCGCTTGCTGAAAATCTTCGCCAACATCGGCATGGACTCCTCCGTGCGATATTCCTCATCCCCTGAAATGAGTACGATGTGTTTGCCAGAGCCGGGAAGCCCTTCCGAGCCTTCGAACTTGAGGAATTCCTCCGCGTCAAGAGTGAAGGCTGCGCAAAGCAATCCGAGGATGAGAATCTGTGTTTTCCTGATCATAACAAAAGTAAAATTGGGCACGTGACTCTGCTCGATTGAGGGAGAATGGCGATCCTTTTTTGTGGCGTCTTTTTGCGTGTTAGAAATGATCTGAAGAGACATGAATCAAGTCGTTCTCTGCGGTTGCGTCTTTCGCCACAGGCCTACATACTGGGAATCCTCAGACCGATGAATCGTTTCTCAATTCTTTCCCTGATCCTCCCGATCATCCTGTCGGGTTGCTCAACGATTGATCGCGATCCTTTGCGGGTGGAATCGGCGGCGATGTCTGCAGGGACTAGCGGGGTCCTTGCCCAAATTGCCCACTCTTCCAAGAGCGTGATTCCTTCAGGGCAATCCGGGTTTCACCTCATCCCTGAAGCGGACGAAGCGATGAACTGGCGGCTCGCTCTCACCGATCATGCGACCAAGTCGATCGATATCCAGTATTACCTTTGGTACACCGACGAGGCCGGGACCCTTTTGCTCTCGCGAGTCCTTGCCGCCGCCGAGCGCGGGGTGCGTGTTCGCATTCTTGTCGATGACCTCCTTTTCGCCGGAGACGAGTCCAAGCTCGCCGCGCTTTGTCATCATCCCAATGTGGAGATCCGGATTTTTAATCCGCAATTCGTCCGTGGTAACGGGATTCCCGCGAAACTTGAAGTCCTCGCCCGCTTTGGACAGCTCAACCGGCGCATGCACAACAAGGCGTTTATTGTCGACAATCAGCTCGCTCTCATGGGCGGGCGGAATATTGGAAACGAATACTTCGGCCTCGGGCAGAAGTATAACTTCGTCGATCTCGATGTCCTCACCGTGGGTCCGGTCGTGCCGGAGGCCTCCGTTTCTTTCGATCGTTTCTGGAACAGCGAACTCTCGCATCCCGGCGAAGCATTTTCGACGGAGACCGGTCCGGAAGCAACCGCAGGTGTCATCGCTGAGATTCATCAATGGGTGCGCGAGACCGACGGCATTCTCGCCGACTCACCTTTTCCGAGACAGCGTCGTGATTGGTCCCCGCGCTTTCGCGGGCTGAGCAGGCAATGGCACGCGGGCACTGCCGCTCTCATCGACGATGCACCGACTCGTGCCGGAGACAAACTGGAGGGTCGCTTTGTTGAAAAAGCGCTCGCGCAGATCAGTGAGCCGGCTGAGGAGGAGGTTCTCTTTACGAGCCCCTATCTCATTCCCGGCCGTCAGGTGCATCGCGCGATCCGGAGCTATCATGAGCGGGGGGTCGAAGTGAAAATACTCACGGCGAGCATGGGGGCAAACAATCATCTCTTCGTCCACAGTCACTATCGACCGCACCGGGGAAGGCTCATTGATGACGGCGTCAGTCTCCATGAGTTCCGCGAGAATGCGATCCCGGAAGTCCGCGCTGTTGCCGACACCGCGCCAATCGCGAGTGATCACCTCGCCTTGCACGTCAAAGCCGGGGTTGGGGACCGGAGACGCTGTTTTATCGGATCACTCAATCTCGACCCGCGCGCGATTGATCTGAACACCGAGAACGGACTCATCATCGATTCCCCCGGACTCGCGAGCGAGCTGGCTGATTTCATCGACACCCTCATGATGGATGAAAGTGCGTGGAGCGTCACGAAGTCAGAAAGCGGAGCGCTTCAATGGAAATCGCGAGGTGAGACCCTGACAAGACAGCCAGCGCCCGATCAAAAAAGCCGCGTCATGGATTTCTTCTGGGGCCTCATGCCGATCCGGCACTTGCTGTGAGTTTTGAGTGAGGCCTCACTCCAGCGGCAAAATCATGATCCGCGTCCCTTCCACTTCATATCGGCACTGAGCAAGACTCGTCAGATACCGCAGGGCCTCTTTCGCTGGGACATTGCTCAAGCGCAAGGTGACAGGCGTCGCGGCGAAGTTTTCGGTACCTTTGAAAATGATCTTCGAAGCGGGTGTGGGGAAAAGTCCGCTTCCCGTATCCGTGAGGAGAACCCGATGCAAAAACCCCAACGCGTCGACGAAAGGAGTGTCCTCAAACGCAACCGAGGGAATGATTGTTGAAGCCAAAACGCTCTCCAATCCAGGCACCCCGTTCGCACCACCGGGAACGAGAATGACCTGCCCCTCTTCCACGTAGTCTGAATCCAAACGATTGAGTTCCTTCAGCTCGGCAACCGAAGCATTCTTATCGGTAGCGATGCTGTAAAGCGTGTCGCCTTTTTTGACGAGGTAGCTTGCTCCCTGTGGCAGCGATGCCATCCACGTTTCCTGCGCGGCTTTGATGATGGGATCGATGCTTTTGGGAGTTTCAATCGGCGTGGTCGTCTCAGTATTTATCTTTTTTCCTTCGATCAATTCAGTCGCGGAATTGATGGGCATTCCGGCGGGATCCATGATCTGCGCCCTCAAGAAGACGGTACGAGTCCCCTCACCCTCCACTGAAACGGATAGAGCCACCGTTTGGCCATCCCAAATTGTTACCATGTAAGGAGTCGATAGGTCATCCCCCGGCTGAAAAAGTGCTTTCCCATGTTCGGGAAGAAACACGGCGAGATCGATCGTGAACTCGTCCGCCCCGAGATTGGCAATCGCTCCATAGCGCTGCTCGCCAACCTCCACCATCCCGGGTTGACCTGATCGCACCATCAACGAAGGGAGTGAGGTGACCTCGGAAGTGAGCTCTTGTTTCAAAGCACGAATCATGACTTGAAACTGTGGATCTGTGAAGACTCCCGCAACTCGGCGGGATACTGGCACTGTTTCGATTGGAACCGCAGGGGGACGACTCAACTCCTGAAGAAACGATTGATAGGAATCCAGAGATCGACGTCTTCCGTTAACAGGCTCATCCGAGTTTTCCGGGGAGACCAAGAGCCAGTCGAATCCCAAATCTTGCACCTGGTTAACGTCCGCTTCCTCGATGATGATTTCTCGAAAGCTGAGATAAATTTGCTTCGCCACTCCCGTTCGGATGCTTTCGATGTAGACCTCGACCAATTCTATCTGACTTTTGGTGTTCCGAACGATCAGTTGGGAAGTGGAAGCGTTGTAAATCGCGCTCGCCCCTTCGCCGAACGAAATCCCCCCGTCTTGAAGAATCTGCTTTGCCGTTTTGCGGGGAGCGTCAGCCTGGAACTCGGCGAACGGATCCCGAGGTTGCCAGCCTTGCTCAGAATGCCCTTGGAGAAAAGTCGGCGGCACCGTGTAGGTATTCGTAAACAAATCATTCTCCCCCTGGCCCGCGAGCCACATCAGAGAAAAACACCACACCCAACAAGCCGCCACGATTTTCATGGGGCGATCATGTCGAACCCGCGCGCTGCCTGTCAATCTCCAAGCACGCCCGCGACGAACACCGCCGTAGTGGTGATTTGTAATCGCCATCTGATCAAGTAGGGGCAATGCCGGTGGCGAATACAATTCACCACTACCTTCCCGCGAGATGGGAATTGCTTCAGCACCGTAGCGACAGGATTGCCGTCGTCGTTCTCGGCAAAAGGCCTGAAGGCCTCACTCCAACTTCCGGCCACCTGTCAATCTCCAAGCAAAGCCCTCGATCCGCGTTTATAGAACCCGATGCACCCAAAACCGATGTTTGAAGAACTCGACTATCGACCGACTCCGCTGGGCGAATTGATCCTGCGACGCCGCACGATTCTTTCGCTGAACAATCAGGAGATTCACGAGATCATCCTTGGCGACGAGTATCTCATGTCGAGCCTCTTCACCGCCGTGGAGATTGCGCTCTCGAATCTTGGCCTCGCAAAAGCGCGCGAACAGTTTCCGGATGTCGCGGCGATGGATGTCGTCGTCGGAGGTCTCGGCCTCGGCTACACCGCGAAGGCGGCATTGGAAAATGAAGGCGTCGGATCACTCCTCGTTGTCGACTATTTAAAGCCAGTCATCGAATGGCATGAGGCCGGTCTCGTGCCTCTCGGTGAGGGGCTCACGGCCGATGATCGCTGCCGCTTTGTGCATGGCGATTTCTTTGCCCTCTCTCTGGGGAAAGAAGAGGGTCGTGGCTTTCAGCCCGAAGAACCCGCGAAGCAGTTTCATGCCGTCCTCCTCGATATCGATCACTCGCCGGACAAGCTGCTGCACGAGCAGCACGGGGCTTTTTACTCGGCAGCGGGACTCGCAAAATTTGCCGGGCAAATCCTGCCCGGCGGCGTCTTCGGAATGTGGTCCGATGATCCGCCTGAGGAAACTTTCATGAGCGCACTGAAGGAGGTATTCCTTAAAGTCGAATCCCATATCGTCGAGTTCTACAATCCGCTTCAGGATAAAACCTCGGCGAGCACGGTGTATGTTGCGGTGAAGGAATCGCTGTAGCGACGACATTTGTGTAAGCGGACGCGAGTGTGATTACTGCGGTGGGTTAGTCGAGCGTGTTTTCTCATTGGCACACTCGAATCCATCCGTCACCTTCACGGGGTGAAAACGCCGCTCCCAGGAAGTAACCGAATCGAAGCGCTCGATCTCATTCGCGGGATCGCGGTTTGCGGATTGTTCCCCATCAACAGCATCGAATTCGGGTTCGGGTCGATGCTCTTGATCTACCCCTTCGATCTTTCGGAAACCGATGAAACGCTTTGGATGTTGGTGATGGGGCTGGGCGCGGGAAAGTTCGCGACGATGTTCGCCGCGCTTTTCGGAGCGGGGATGATTTTGTTCTGCACCCGGACGGAGGCTTCGGGCCGGTCGGCGGCCTCGCGCTATCTCCCGCGTCTGGGCTGGCTGGGCGCCTTCGGTATCCTGCACGCCTATTTGATCTGGCACGGGGATATTTTGGTCTCCTACGCCGTGACGGGATTCGTGCTCTTCTGGTGCCGGAACTGGTCGGCGAAGACGTTCTTCATCGTTGGCTGCGCTCTCATGCTGGTTTTTGTTCTGCCCATGATTCCCGGAGCGATCATTTGTCATTTCATTGATTTTGCTCCGATGGAAGAGGGTTGGAGCGAGATGCTAAAATCGATCCTCGCCGAAGAAGCTAAGGAAATGGCGGCGCTCACGGGGACCTGGGGCGAGCAGATGAAAGCTCGGGCGCTTTACGCGTTCTTGATCCATTTGCTCGGGATTCCACTCTATTTATTTTGGTTCGCCGGGATGATGATGTGTTTCGGCATCGCGGCGATGAAGAGTGGTTTTTTCGACGGAGGCTGGTCGGACCAACGCATTCGCAAAACAACGGCTCTGCTCCTCGTCAGCGGGCTGCCGCTCACGGTCGGCGGGTATGCTGTCTTTGCCCACGCCCCGCCTTCGCCGGCGCTTTTACTCTGGGCCTATGCCGCGATCTTCGCGGGAATGCCACTCGTCGCCTTCGGGTATGCGGGCCTTGGGGTGATCTGGTCACGCCATGAGGCACCGGGCATCTTGCGACGCGGCTTCGCGGCGATTGGGAGAATGGCGTTCACGAACTACATCGCGCAGTCAATCATCCTCGGGTTGATCTACTATGGACACGGCCTCAGACTGGCGGGTCAGCTTGAGTTTCACGAAGCGATGATGATTGCCCCGGCGGTGTGGATCTTGCAAATGATCACCTCGACCTGGTGGCTGAACCATTTCGCCTACGGACCGCTGGAATGGTTATGGCGTCGGCTGACTTATGGCAGCGCGGTTGTGTTTCTGAGAAGGCGGTTGCCACCCCCGATTTCTTGACCGGTCTCATGGCCGCCGAAACGAGACGCTCCCATCTGCGTGGTTTACAGAGAGCCGAGCCTTCGATTTACTTGGTCTGTCTATCATTCCTCCCACCGGTTCATGAAATTCGGATTGCTCATTGCTCTCACCCTTGCCCTCAGCTCGCTGATTTCCGCCGCAGGCGATCCTGAGCGGCGCTATTTTCCCGCTTGGGAGGACATCGCGCCCTTGCGAATAATCCCGCACACCAACCCGGATGGCGACTCGCTCGTGAAGGCGGTCGCGGCGCCGCAACCCGGCGACCGTCTCGAAGTCGCGGCGGGAACCTACTCGGTGAATCAACTTTGGAACATTCAAGTGAGCGGCACGGCGGAGGCTCCGATTTGGATCGTGGCCGCAGAGGGAGCCCGCGTCATCCTGACCCGTCCCGACGACCGGCAGAATGTGCTCAATATCGGGCAGGGCGGCGCGGTTCAGTTTCTCTGCCTGCGCGGATTCGAGCTCACGGGCGGCAGCCATGGCTTGCGGCTCGGGCACTGCGACAACGTGTGGATCGATCAATGCCACATCCACGACACCGGTCAGGTCTGTCTCAGTGCCAACAGCGCGGACACGAGCCATCTTTACCTGACCCGTAATCATTGCCATGACGGCGGCGGCCACGGCGAGGGGATGTATCTCGGCGGCAATGACGGCGAATTCATCATGAGCGAGAGCGTCATCGCACTGAACCATATTCATGACTGCCGCGGACTTCAGGGCGACGGGATCGAGGTTAAGCAGGGTTCGTGGGGAAACCTCATTGCCGAAAACCATGTCCATGACACCCAGTATCCCTGCATCACGGTCTATGGCACGGCCGGCAAGCCGGTCAATGTGATCGAACGCAATCTCTGCTACCGGAGTGGCGATCATGTCATGCAGGTGCAGGGCGAGGCGGTGGTGCGGAACAATGTTCTCATCGCCGCGCAGGGGTCCGGTTTCGCGAGCACTGATCATCAGGGGAAAACGCGGAACCTTCAGGTGATTCACAACACAATCGTGAACGTCGGTCACGCTTTCAGCGGCGGGCCGTGGAATGATCGTGAGGGGATGGTTCTTGCGAACAATATTCTCTACTCACGCGACGCAGCGGCGCTTCACTTTGCGAACGGGGCCGAAGGCGTCAAGATCACCGGAAACGTCGTCCTCGGTGCCGGGGCCAATCCCCGAGGAGCGAAGGGAAGGGGGCTGGAAGATTTCGCCGATCTGAGCTGGGACGCCGTGCGTCACGACGCGAGCCCCGCCGCAGAGTCACCTTTTGAGATCGCCGATGAGGCTTTTCTTTTTGGCGGGGATTTCCACGGGACAAAGCGTGAGAGACCGATCAGCGGGGCGATTGTTCCTCTTCCGAAACCGTGAGGAGATCGCCTTGCCGTCTTTTGGAATCGCCTGACGCGCTTGAAGATCAATTTGGCTCAAGATTAGCAAAATTATTTGAATTAGGCGCGATCATGTAGCCTCACCAGTGTCACACCGTCACGCCAAAGAGGTATTCGCTCATGTAATCGTTGCCAATTCCATGAAGTTAAACACCGCTCTAATCTTCGCTCTCGGCACCTTTCTGGTCGCTCCATTGTCATTCACTTCCGCTGCCAACTCCGAAAAGATTACCTTCGACGTCAAAAAAGCGGCACAGGAAATCGACGCGATTGTCGAAGCAGGGCTTAAGAAAAATGATCTCACGCCGAACGCTGAAATCAATGACGAGACGTTTCTCCGACGTGTTTACCTTGACGTCATCGGGCGCATTCCGACGATTGAGGAAGCGGAAAATTTTCACGGTTCGACCTACGAGCGCAAACGCGAGCAACTAATCGCCGACTTGCTCGAGAGCGATGGAGCTGTCAGCCATGGGTATAATTTCTGGGCGGACGTGCTGCGAATTAACACCGAGCTCGGAACCAACGCTGGCGAGGCGGAGGCGGCTTATCAGCTGTGGCTGAAAAGGACGATTGCTGAAAATATGCCCTACGATCAGTTCGTTCGTGAGATGGTCGGCGCGCGCGGCACGATTTGGGACAATGGAGCGATTGGTTACTATATGCGTGATCGAGGCATGCCTCTTGATAACATGTCGAATACGGTCCGGGTTTTTCTGGGAACGCGACTCGAGTGTGCTCAGTGCCACGACCATCCGTTCGATAAGTGGACGCAAATGGATTATTTCAAGATGGCAGCTTTTTCCTACGGAATGGCTGCGACCGACCGGGTCGACAATTTTCCCAACCGTAGAGCGATGCTAACCTACCGGAACAAGCAGCAGTTCGAGGCACAAAAGAAAGCGGTTCCCCTCAAAGGCTTTCCGGAAATTCGGAGTCAGGTGGTGCTGGATCGCTACGTGAAACAACCAAATTATGAGTTTTACCTCGAGCGCCTGGAATTGACTGACAAGGAATTCCGGGTCTTGGCGAAGAAGGCGATCGAGGCCAGGGAATCCTATCAGCACGACACCCGTGCCGTAGAGCAGGCGGACAGCGCTCTTTACAATCCGCTGCGTTTCGCTCACACCGTCGAAAGGGAGATCGATATCAAGCTCCACACTACACGACAAGAATTGAGTGATATTTTGGTTCATCAATCCAGTGTAGAAACTCCCGTATCTCAGCAACGAAATCTTCTTTATTTCCAAAGATCTGTGAGATCCGGTCGAGACCGAGGCGGA